>Ga0209006_10001577_pt1 | contig 20716 bp, 14 predicted proteins | sample JacPin_JW_Ref_O2_FD_188567 | JGI IMG/M metagenome (GOLD analysis project Ga0209006, IMG submission 188567) | Forest soil microbial communities from Algoma, Ontario, Canada - Jack Pine, Ontario site 1_JW_Ref_O2 (SPAdes) (version 2) | ecosystem: Environmental > Terrestrial > Soil > Boreal...
AAGGGAATCACGAAGTATTCAGTGCTCGTAACGGAACCAGAATCGATCGCGTATCATCTGGAGCGTGCATGGTACCTCGCGCAGAGTGGACGTCCTGGGCCATGCTGGCTCGATATACCAGTCGACGTGCAATCGGCGCCGATCGAACCTGCACAGCTTCGCCACTACGACCCTGCGGAGGACGCTGTAGAATTTGATCGCGCATCTGTGACAGCTCAGGTGGCAGATGTTCTGGCGCGCATCAGCAAAGCCGAGCGACCGGTCATCCTTGGCGGCAGCGGTGTTCGGCTCGGTGGCGCGCTTGCAGAATTCGAACGGGTAATCCGGCGATTGCGCATTCCGGTTGTGACTGCGTGGACTCACGACCTAATCGCTAGCGACGACGAACTTTTTTGCGGGCGTCCGGGCACCATTGGTGAACGCGCGGGCAACTTTACGGTGCAGAACTCAGACCTTCTGCTAGTCCTCGGTTCCCGGCTCAACATTCGTCAGACCAGCTATAACTGGAATTCTTTCGCCCGCTTCGCCACGAAGATCCAGGTGGACGTGGATCCAGCCGAGTTAAGAAAACCCTTGCATCAGCCCGATATTCCTATTTTCTGCGATGTGAAGCTTTTCCTGGCCGAAATGGCGACGCAACTTGGAGAAGAAGAGCATTCCGATTCGAAACACGAAAAATGGCTCAACCATGCCCGCCAGTGGAAGGCGAGTTACCCGGTTGTGCAAACTCGTCAGCGTGTCGCGGGGCCGCCGCTGAATCCGTATGACTTCATTGATAGGCTTTTTGAGATGCTTGGGCCGGAAGATGCCGTAGTCTGCGGTAACGCAACAGCATGCATCGTTCCCTATCAGGCAGGTAGGTTAAAAAAGGGAGAACGCCTGATCTCGAATTCCGGCTCAGCTTCGATGGGATACGATCTACCTGCGGCTATCGGGGTCTCTGTCGCCAAAGGTGGACGCACCATCTGCATCGCAGGTGACGGCTCACTGCAAATGAACGTGCAGGAATTGCAAACGCTCGTGGGTTATCGCTTGCCGGTCAAACTCTTCGTTCTGAATAATGGTGGATATCTTTCGATCCGCCAGACTCAGACGGGGTTTTTTCAGGGGCGAAAGATCGGCGAGAGCTCCGAAAGTGGCGTTACCTTTCCGAAAATGAAACGCATCGGGGAGGCGTACGGCATCCCTTCCTTCACTATCGGAACTGTGGCGGATCTTGATCTCGTGCGCCGCGAACTGCAGACCGACGGACCTACGTTATTTGATGTTTCCCTCGATCCTTCTCAGGAATTTGAGCCCCGATTGCGCTCGCGAATTCTGGCTGACGGCAAAATTCTCACGCCGAATCTCGAAGACATGTATCCCTTCCTTACCCCTGAGGAGTTGGCGTCGAACATGCTGGTGGAGGATCCAAAATGAACGGCCCACTGCCCTCGTGCATCCTGTTTGACCTGGACGGCACACTGCTGGACTCACTGCCAGGAATTGAATTTTCCATACGAGAGGCCTGCCGGATGGTTGGATTACCGGAGCCGAAGGTCAATTTGCGCAACCTCCTCGGACCTCCCATCCGGAGCATCCTTTCGCGTGCTCTGCTGACCGACAATCCAGCGCTGTTGGATCGGTTGGAGCAAGCTTTTCGGACCAGCTACGACACCGAGGGATGGCGCAGGACTTCATGCTTTGACGGCGCACAGGAGACGCTCGTAATGATGAAGGCGGGTGGACACCGGCTTTTCGTAGTATCGAACAAGCCTCGGCACATCTCGTTGAAAATCCTGGAACGCGAAGGAATGTTGCCACTTTTTGAACAGATCTATACTCGGGACTCGCGCACACCCGCGTGTACAAAACAGGAGTTGCTTCATGAGTTCCTCAGCCAGTATGGCGTTTCGTCTCCTGACTGCTTAATGGTGGGCGATACAATGGAGGATGCTAGTGCGGCCGCAGCCGCGGGAATCGCATTCATTTATATGACTCACGGCTACGGAGAACTGGTGCAGGCACCCGGCGCCCCTATTGCGCACAAGCTTGATAGGTTTTCGCAATTCTTGCAATTGATGGAAACACAGGAGCCCGTTCGTGATTGACAAGGACATTTTTGAGGAGTTGTTCGTGCTTGAGTTGGCCAACAACCATCTCGGCAACCTGGAACGCGGACTGAAGATCGTCGCGGAATTTGCGCAGGTAGTTCGATTCAATAACGTTAGGGCAACGATTAAGCTGCAATTCCGCGACGTCGACTCGTTCGTTCACAGAGATTTCGTCGATCGTAAAGATCTCCGGTACGTCAAGAAAACCCTCGAGACACGGCTGACCGACGAAGATCTTGCTACTCTCGTCCGGGCGATTCGCCAGTCCGGGTTCACAGCGACAGCTACGCCCTTCGATGAACGCTCCGTCGATCTCTGTGTGGAACTTGGCATCCCGATCATCAAGCTCGCAAGCTCAGATTTAAATGACTGGGTTCTGATTGAAAAAATCGCAAGAACGAAAAAACCCGTGGTTGTCTCGACCGGCGGGTCGTCCCTGAAGGACGTGGACGATGTCGTTACTTTCTTTGCAAATCGAAATATCCCACTCGGCATCAATCATTGCGTTTCGCTCTATCCCACTGAAGATTCGGAACTTGAGCTGAACCAGATCGATTTTCTCCGTAACCGGTATCCTGATAATACGATCGGATTTTCCACTCACGAATATTCGAACTGGTCGAATTCGATGTTCATCGCCTATGCCAAGGGCGCCAGGATGTTTGAACGCCACATCGATATCCAGACAGAGGGCGTGAAGGTGTCTCCTTATTGCAGCCTTCCGCATCAGGTGGACGAATGGTTCAGGGCCTTCCACAAGGCGAAGGAAATGTGCGGCGCTCCGGGGACGCAGAAACGCATCCCCCCTAAGAAAGAGATCGAATATCTCGACGCATTAGTCCGCGGTGTTTATGCGAAGGCCGACCTGCCAGAAGGACATTGTCTGATGGATGATGATGTCTACCTCGCCATTCCACTGCAAAAAGGCCAGCTTTCCTGTCGCGAGCTGATGAGAGGGGAGATGCTTCTGAAACGTGTACAGAAAGATGCCCCTATCAAGATTGACGATATCGAGAGCCCCTATTCGCAAATTCCTTCCCTCAAGAAGACAATCTACCAGCGCGGACTTGACATCGAAAATGGTTCAGGAAAGCAGTGACTCCGGCCTCCGCGAAGACCAAAGTCTAGTGTCGCGGTGCCCTTCCTTCCCATGACAGATCGGCCCTATGAACAGACTGGCTTCAGACCTTGAACTAATCGCTGCCAACACCCAAGGGTTGTGGGAGGAATTGCGCGGCCGGCATCTTTTCATAACGGGTGGTACTGGCTTTTTCGGCTGCTGGCTGGTTGAGAGCTTTTGTTTTGTGAACCATCTACTCAGCCTCGGGGCGAAGGCCACCATACTGACGCGTCACCCTGAAGTATTCGTTAGGAAGTGCCCGCATCTAGCATCGGACGAAGCTGTAACGCTCCAAACCGGCGATGTACGCGATTTTTTATTCCCTGACGGAGAGTACACCTACGTTATCCACGCGGCCACCGAAGCCAGCGCGAAGCAGGCAATGGAAGCCCCTCTTGACATGTTCTCGACCATCGTCGCGGGCACGGAGCGCACTCTCAATTTTGCGGTGACGCATGGGGCAAGAAAGTTTCTCCTGACAAGTTCGGGAGCGGTGTATGGAAAACAACCCGCCGATGTGACGCATGTGCCAGAAAGCTATGCCGGAGCGCCGGACCCATTGGATCCGGCCAACTGCTACGCTGAAGGCAAACGGACCGCCGAGTTGCTTTGTGCTCTTTACCAGAAGACTGGTTGCCTCGAATGCAAAATTGCGCGCTGCTGGGCTTTCTGCGGTCCATATCTTCCGCTGGACCAACACTTCGCCATCGGTAATTTCATCGGAGACATTCTTGCGGGCAAGCCAATTCAGATTAACAGCGACGGAACCCCTAGAAGATCATATTTGTATGCTGCCGACCTGGCCGTGTGGCTGTGGACAATATTGTTTCAGGCACCGTCGCTCGTGCCTATCAATGTGGGGTCAGCGCATGACGTGAGTATTCTCGAGTTGGCGCAGACAGTCGCTATGACTCTCAACCCGCAGACGGAGATTCGTGTCGCCCGAGAAATTGTTGCCGGGGCTGCCCCCCTCCGGTACGTTCCCTGCGTGGATCGTGCCCGCGAAATGCTCGGGCTGCGCCAGACCATCGGATTGGAGGAATGCGTGCGCAGGACTGCCGGATGGTATCGAACCAAAATGATTCTCGCTTAAGCGATGGTTGCTTACCGCATATCACAAATGCACCGGCAACTGCGCCGCGACATTTGTATCTCACGAGTCGCGATGCGACTGAAAATGGCTCCGGTGTGCGTCATGCTGGTGAACTGGTGTTCACAGCAACTGGCTTGCGCCGAGCATAGACAAAGCCACCCATTACGCCAAGAAATTGCGAACAAGCCCGTGCCGCAAGCATCGCAGGAGACAGCAGTCCGATCACAATGTCTTTCTTGACCGCCCGTAGTGAGAATGGCAAGGTGCTTATGAGGAATGCTGCCAAGACTACCGCAGAGGTCGGAACCTTCGGCCGCACCGCCAAGTCGAATGCTGCAGTTAGCAACAGTACCGGCGCGAACAGAAGCTGCAGTTTCATCAGTTGCGGCGTATGGCTATCTTTCACGATCTTGCTGCGATTCTTGCGCACGGCGAGAACGCGCCAGAAGGCGAATTTGTATTTCTTCTTGAGATATTTTGACAGGGTGTCAGGGTGGGTGTGGTAGACAATCGCATTCGGGGCAAACTTCATCTTCCATCCGCGGGCTGACATTCGGTAGGAAAGTTCGACGTCTTCGGCGCAAGCGAGCGGGAATGATGTGTCGTAACCAGCCATCTCCAAAAAGCGGTCGCGGCGGAAGCCGGCGGAGTACGTATCGATAAAATCGATCTCGGAAAGACGCGCCATGAGACGGTACTTGTCCTCGTACTCGATCTGAACGAAGCGAGCAACCAGGCTCTTTTGACGGGTGCGATAAACTCCTTTCGCGCCCACGACCTCGGGATTCTCAAAAGGCTCGAGCATGGCGTCCAGCCAGTTCGCAGTCGGTACACAATCATCATCGGTGAACAAGATAATCGTCCCGCAGGTTGCGAGCGCTCCGCGGTTGCGTGCCGCTGCCGGTCCAGCATTTGCTTGGGTGATGAGATGAACGCCAGAATATTGCTGGACTACATCCGCGGTACCGTCAGTCGAGCCATCGTTGACGACAAGGATTTCTACGCTTCTTCCCGCCGTGTGCTGAATAATCGCATCCAGACAATAACCAATGCGGGAAGCGCCGTTGAACGTCGGAATAATGACCGATATCACTGGCTTGTCTGGATGGAACACTTCACCTGCTGCCTTCCATAGCGAGATAGCGCCTACAGATGACGGAAAGTTGGGCGCACGGTTCGCCGGACCATCGGCTCTAATCGCCACCCTGAGGACTTGGGACTGTGGTTATTGCGTGGTGCTCGGGCTGAGATTGATTCGTTAACTCAGTTTTCTCGTGCTGGCTGCCGCGCAACAGATACTTCGACAGTGTGATAAATCCTTTGACGTTGCGCTGCAATTCGCGGCGATCTTTGAGCGACTGCTTCAGCTTGTAGAAAAGATAAGAGGGGCTGAGATAGAAACTCCGCCGAGCGCGATCACAGAAACTGACCAACTGCCCGTGCGTGATATTCGGCAACGTGACAACACTGTTGTGCAAGCCGTCTTTGGTCAACCACGCATCCCAGCTTTCAATCTGAATGTAATTCCGTTTCTTGGCTTCTTCATACGCGGTCGTGCCCGGGTACACCATAATGGGAAAGAATTGAGCCGTGTCGGGTTGGAGCTTCTTGGCAAAGTTCAAGGTTTTTTCCATGCTAGCGGGCGTCTCATTCAGGTTGCCGACCATGAAACAGCCGTGGACCATAATGCCGGCCTCCTGGCAACGGCGCACAAAACGGTGTGCTTCGTCGTGATACTTCGCGTCTCGGCGGTCATCATTATTTTTCTTCATACCATTGATGACTTCTACGTCGCCGCTCTCGAAGCCGACGCAGAACAGGCGTGCTCCCGCTTTATGCAGCGTTGACAGGAGTTGACCTTCGGCACCGATATCGGCGCGACAGTTGGCGTCAAATGGCAGCTTGTTGCCACGGCGAATCAGTTCGTTGGCCAACTCCATCGTGCGCGGCTTGCTGATAATGAATGTATCGTCTTCCAGCATGACAGTTTTGATCTCCGGCATTTCGCGGGAGACGTAATCGAACTCATCCGCCACATTGCCGACCGACCGGTAACGCATAGTGTGTCCGCTGAACGTCTGGGGGTACACACAGAACGAGCAGTGATAAGGACATCCGCGGCTGGTATCGAACACCACCAGAGGCCACAGCGAGTGGCCATAGAAGTAATCGGGCATGTGCAGAAATCGTTTGTAGACTTCGGAGACGAAAGGTAGCTCGTCGAGATTCTTGATGGCCTCGCGTGGCTTGTTGGTAACAATTTCGCCGGTCCCGCTCCGCCATGCCAAGCCATCGACACCGGAAAGATCCGCGCCGCAAGACTTCGCTTCCAGCCAGTCGCGCACGGTATATTCGTACTCGCGTATGGCCACAGCCTGCAATGATGCTGACATAGCCAGCGTTTCCTTGGGCAATGAGGACACGTGGCGTCCGACCATCAGCACGTGTAGAGAAGGTTTCGCCGCAACCAGAGCCTCTATCACGCTGACGTCGTTGAGGATGCTAGGGGTGGAGGTATCGCAGACTACCGCTTCAAGGTTTTTGGCCTTGATACGGTCGATGATGGCTTGCACCGACGCGCCCGCAGCAGGAGCATCCACCAAGTCCACATCATGACCGCTTTTGATTGCCACACCAGCCGCATGGGCTAGCCACTTAGGATAATAAAGGGTTCCACTCTTGGTAACCGCCGGACTGCGCTGCTCCCGTGAAAAACGGGGGTGAAAGGGTGGATTCAGAAATAAAACATGCATCGTAAAAGTATATCTGAATATTCAGGCGGCGAAGCAAATACTACAGTGTCAGACTGACAACTTTGATTACCAAAGACTTCCCGCCGCCCAAAAAGCTTTCGCACAGACGATCGAGATCCAGCTTTTCCCGAAACGCTCCTGCGATCAGAAAGGGGCTACGCAGTATCTTGCTTTGCTTTCCAGAGTCCCTTAATGGTTCGCAGGCGCTGCCGATTTTCCGGCAGGTCACAGGTCGCATGGAAACTTCTTCGCAGGAAGACCAAGAACGCGGCAACAAAGAAAGAAAGAATCGTAGTCGCCAGGACGATCAGCGTTCGATGCGGGGATGACTTCGTGTCCGGAGGCAGGGCAGCATCTACCACTTGCACAATCGAGCCTTCTCGCGCTTCGTCCAGTTTGGCGACTTCGAATTCCTTAGCCAGCAACTCGAAGACCGTTTCCTGATATTTCAGATCGCGAAAGCGACGCAGATACTCCATCCCAGATTGCGTCACTCTTCCCTTGGAAAGGTTAATGTCGGAGCCAACGTCGTTGTTCGATCCTGCAACGCGATCGAGCTGCGATTGGAGTGCCGCAAGCTCCTGCTTGGCAAGGACAAGATTGGGATTGTCGTCGGTAGCAAAAGACCGCATGCCTTCAATCTGCACCTGCTTAGCCACCACTTGACCGCGCAACACGGCGGCAGACTCGATGAGTGCTCGCGCCTGACTGTCGATCTGCAGGACGCCGGTGGATCGTTGCGTCTTTGCCATCGCTTCTTCGGCTGCACTCAGCCTCTCCTTCGCATCCTGGAGTTGCTGTTCAAAAAACAACCGACGTCGCGCCGCCTCGGTTATTGCCAACGAGGCCGACAACTTTCGAAATTCTTCCACATAGCCGTTGGCGAGTTCAGCAGCTTTCTGTGCGCTTCCGTCTTCGATCGTGAGGCGAATTAGCCCATCCTTGGTCCCAGCGACAGCGGTCGTGCGTCGCTCGAGCTCCTTTCGTGTGTCCGACATTCGCTTTTGCTTGTATTCTTGCATCAACCCAAAGCGATGGATCATCGCGTCTTCAACCGTCCGGCTGGTCAGCAGCGCGACGTACATGTCGGCCGGATTCTTTAGGCCGAGACTACCCCCGGCCAGCGAGGCTAGCGATCCAAGCGATCCCAAGCCGCCAAGTTGCCCTAACAATGAGGAACCCACGGAAGAATTCTGCTGGGGAGGTAGAAGAACAATCTTCCCCTCGTAACGTACTGGCAGCAGTAAAGAAACCACTATAGCCAATACCGCTCCACCCAGCACAAAGCGCATTATGAAGCGCTTTCGCTCAAGAAGGACAGCTAGGATATCGAGAAGGGAAACTTCAGTTTCAGCTTGCGGTGGCTGCGAGATTCTTTCGTCAACGATATTTTCGGGTTGAGTCTCGGTATGAATCATCGTATTAGAGCGGACAGCAGCTTTACTATTATGACAACCATGCAGAGAGTGATTCTATCAGGCTCATCCGTATCTTCTATCTTAAAACATCCTGAGCGCAACCGATTGAGCCATCCATTGGCTAGTCAGTTTCATGCTAGGTTGGAAGAATTGGAACCTTGCTGATTGGTGAAACGGCAAAACAGAAAACGGTTCAGGCCAAGCTCTAGAACGTTGTGGGGAAACTGATGACGCGGAGTGCAGACAGGAAAATGATCGAGGAGAAAAACGTTCCACCTAGAACCCTGTGGACCTGGCAGGTCTTGAGCTCCTTGATCTTAGCCAGTTCGCTGGCGGCCGCGCAGACGCCAGCCGATCAAAAGACTTCAGTACCGCCGCCTCCGACCCCACCGCAGCCAGTCCAGCTGGAACTGCCCTCGGTTGACTTGAAGTCGCTGCCGCGCAATCTCTTTCAGGATCAGAAAACTTTCTGGACCACTCCCTTTCACATGACTACGCACGAATGGCAGTGGACCGTCCCCTTGGCCTTTGTCGGCGCTGGATTGCTGGCGAGCGATACCGCGATCGAAAAGCATGTTCCGACCAACCCGACTACAGTTTCGCACGCGGTTACGGCGTCGAATGCGGGACTTGGGGCCTTCGCCGGGCTCGGCGCAGGAATGTTCCTGTTAGGACACTTCTCCGGCAACGATCAAGAACGCGAGACTGGACTCCTCAGTGGAGAAGCGGGCATTGATGCACTTCTGGAGACGGAAGCTTTCAAATATATTTTTGGGCGCGACCGGCCATTTACCGGAAATGGTCGCGGCCAATTTTTTCAGGGAGGCAATTCTTTCCCTTCCCTGCACGCGTCGGTCAGTTGGGCGATCGCCAGTGTGATCGCTCATGAGTACCCCGGCCCACTGACTGAACTGCTCACTTATGGTGCGGCGGGAGGAGTCAGCGCTGCAAGGCTTGTGGGCCATCAGCACTTCGCAACCGACGTATTGGTTGGCAGCGCGCTCGGGTGGTATACGGGACGACAAGTCTTCCGCGCTCATTCCCATTACAGCGACGCAGAAATCGCAAGATGGGGGACATTCAGCAAAGGGGACGGCACCGACACGGACCGCGAGCCCGGGAATATGGGTTCACCGTACGTGCCCCTGGACAGTTGGGTCTACCCGGCAATGGAACGCCTCATCGCACTTGGGTACATTCATTCTGCGGACTTGGGAATGCGGCCGTGGACGCGGATGGAATGCGCGCGACTGGCAGACGAGGCCAGTCAGCAGATTCAATCTAGGGATGAAGAGGAGATTGAGCCGCACAAAATCCAGGCGGCATTAGCTGAGGAATTCAGCGACGAGACTTCCCGCTTAAATGGTGACGCGAATGTCGGCATAGACCTTGACTCACTTTATTCCCGCTTTGGTGGAATCTCCGGCACGCCGCTGCACGACGGGCTCCATTTCGGGCAGACCATCATCAACGATTATGGACGCCCCTATGGAGAGGGCTTTAATAACGTGACCGGGCTCAGCGGTCACGCCGTTTTGGGACCACTTTCGTTCTATGTTCGCGCGGAATATCAGCACGCCGCGTCGCTGAGCGGCCTTTCTGCGACGGCAGCCAACGTGATCGCGAAGGCTGATAGCCTCCCCGCACCGCCCACCACGCCCACTCCCGCTGTGAATCAGATGGATCTGCTGGAAGGCTACGTAGGAATGCAGTTCGACAATTGGCAGATTTCAGTGGGCAAGCAATCGCTGTGGTGGGGAGCCGATAGAAGCGGTCCGATGTTATTCAGCACCAACGCCGAGCCCATCTTGATGCTCCACGTCAATCGCGTGACGCCCTTCAAACTTCCCAGCATACTGGGAGTTCTCGGGGATATCCGTGTCGATTACCTGATTGGACGCCTGAGTGGGTATCACTGGGTAAACAGCGCTGCCTCAGGGCTGACTGGTTCCTGGACAGAAACTTTGAGCGACCAGCCGTTTATCGTCGGAGAGAAGGTTACCCTGAAGCCAACCCCAGACCTTGAATTGGGTATCAGTGCCACCGCCCTGTTCGGCGGTCCGGGAGTTCCAGCCACTACGCACAAGCTGCTGCAAGCCATGTTCTCGACTGGAAACGGCGTCCCTGGATCATCGGGCGATCCCGGTGACCGCCGTGGCGGATTTGACTTCGCCTATCGGGTCCCAGGCATGCGCGATTGGCTTACGTTTTATGGCGACGCCTTCACAGACGATGAGCCCAATCCCTGGCTCGCGTGGAACAAGACATCGCTCACCTCGGGTCTTTACCTTACTCGTACACCCGGTATTTCGAAACTTAGCCTACGAGCCGAAGGAGTTATCACCGATGTTCCAGGAGGGGGGAAAACGATCGTACCGGGCTTTTTTTACATCAATGACCGCTTCTTGAGTGGCTACACCAACAAGGGCAACTTGATCGGCAGTTGGATTGGGCGAGACGGGCAAGGCGCCATGGCCTGGGCGACCTACTCGCTCAGTCCTAAGAGCAAGATCGAATTTGACTTCCGGCACCAGAAGGTCAGTCCCAAGTTTATTACGGGCGGCGGAACGCTCACCGATTTCGGCGTCTCTGCCGATTACCGGTTACACTCAGGCCTCGGTCTTTCAGCGTGGGTACAACACGAGCGTTGGCTCTTTCCTGTGATACAGTCTAATGTTTCCACCAACATAACGGCGGCTTTGCAAGTAACGTTTGAACCGCACGGGCTGTTCCAACGTTCGCACTGGGCGGTGAAGGGGCAACCCAGCCAGCCGTGAGGGCAACCACAGGCAAAGCTGTACTGCGGTCAATGACTCGCTGCGGGAGGGGTGACAAAAAGTTGACAACCAATAGACGGTAGGAGCGCAACTTTTCGTTTACTCTCGGGTTATCGAGAGGACCGCGAACACAAGAAGGGGCTAGACAAACCTCGTGGGAATAGATTGATAATGTGGTCGTCGGGGGGCAGAAGTGAGAATGTATGATTCGCAGTCGCCTTAGCTTTGCCCGCTTGTATTTGAAAGTTGTGACATTGTTGTTGCCGGCGTGTGCCTATTTCATCGCAGTTAAGGTGCGATTCGGCATCAACTTCTTGTTCTCCCGAACTTCTCCGCCCGGGCTGCCCTCTTACTGGAGCATTCTCTTACTCACCACGATCGTGTGGGCGATTGCCGCCGAAGAATCAGGCCTTTGGAACGTCGAACAGTTATACGCCCCCGGAGGCAAGAGCCGGAGACTCCTCGAAGCTCTCGCTTTCACCTACTCGGTGGTCATGGCTGCTGGTTTCTTGTACCGGCAGGCTAGTTATTCGCGCCTGGTCGTTGGACTGAGTGCTTTAGCTTTATTCGTTTTAGCAACCACTCTTCGCATCGCGTTCCGGGTATTTCTGGAATTGCTGCGCAAAGATGGAAGGAACGAAGTCAAGATTCTGGTTGTGGGAACTGACCGCTTTGCGCGGCGGGTCGGAACTTCCCTGCTGCACGGCGAAGTATTGCCCTGCAGAATTATGGGGTTTGTGCGCCTTCCGGGACAGGAGGTTGCGGTAGAAGGCCCAGTTTACGAACTGGATCAAATTCCAGTATTCTCCAACGGAAACTCGATCAACGACATCATTATTGCGCTGCCAGCCGCTCGCTTGAGCGAGGTCCAGCAAATAGCTCCGGTGCTGGAAAAGCTCTGCGTTCCCACCCGCGTTGTCATCGATTTGGGCGAAAGCGTCGTTCTGCGCGATCGCCTGATTGACCTCGGCGGAATCCACATGCTCGATCTGCGGCCAACCTTGGCCGAGACCGGCCCTTACTTGTTTCAGAAGCGTATTTTCGATGTCGGCTTCTCATTGCTCGTACTGCTGCTCACGTTGCCTCTGACGCTTCTCATCGCTCTTGCCATCAGGCTTGGGAGCCGCGGTCCAGTCTTCTTTGTTCAGGATCGCGTGGGATTGAATGGACGCGTATTTAAGATGTTCAAGTTTCGCACGATGCGCGTCGGCAGCCGTGAAGAGGGAGACACCCGTTGGACATCCGACGAAGATCCGCGACGAACATCGGTGGGAACTCTGCTTCGCAAAACGAACCTTGACGAACTTCCCCAATTCTTAAATGTTCTTCGCGGCGACATGAGTATCGTCGGTCCACGTCCCGAGCGCCCTTACTTCGTTGAGCGCTTCTTAGAGGAGTTCGATCGCTATAACTCCCGCCACTTGTTCAAGGCTGGGATCACCGGATGGGCGCAAGTCAACGGCTGGCGCGGGGACACTTCGATTGCCAAGCGCGTGGAATACGATCTTTACTATCTTCGCAACTGGAGCTTAACGTTCGATCTTCAAATCATCACCATGACGTTACTTCGAATGTTTACGAGCAAGAACGCATATTGATTCCGCCGGGTTGAGGAAGTAAAGGCTTTTCCAGCTCAATCCAGGCCATCCCCCACTTTCATCTTCTTTAGCGTCGCGAGTTGTTCTCGCACACGGAATTCCAACTCACCGCTGGTTCCTCCAGCTGAATAATATTCGAACAGGTTTTGTTTCAGATCTGCCGGTATGATCTGGTCAGGTCTTGAGGTGATGCGTGCGAGCAGTCGCGCATAAGTTTGGTCTTCGAGTGGATAATCACCGCGTTTTGCGTGATCTCCGGTGTCGAGATCGATATTCGCGAGCGCCACATGCGCCCCGGCCTCCGCTCCTAGCTTCTGCAGGACTCCACGGAACTCGTCTACCGTACGGTTGACACTGTGCAGATACTTTTCTTCCGTATCGACATTGGGAATCTTTATTGCCAGGTCAGAAGCGGCACCAATCTTCGGAACGATAAAAACCAGAATCGCCAACAGATGCGACCTGAAGCCGGGACCTCGGTACGTGTGCCTCCAGTGCCGATCATAGTTGGTGCGACTGACCCTATCCGCGAAAATCCGATACGCTTCATCGTCCGGAGGAGAAGGAAACTGATGCCGGTGCAACACGACCTCTGCTTCTGCGAATGCCGGGATAAAGCTGCGTACCGAAGTTCGATAGCTCCGGAGCGAGGGGTGGGCCCGACCCAACACTTCATGGATATCAAATCCGTAGGTATTGATGAACGCTTGCTCAAGAAACTTCCTCGGCACTTTGAATCCGATGTAGCGCAAATAGGCCGGCGGCGCAAACGCTTCATTCGTGAGTTCACCAACGTCGAAGGCAAATTCGGTCCGAATGTGACCGTGCGGGCTTTCGTCATAGGTAACGCTGGAACCAAACTTACGTTGCAGATTTGGAAATGCAATGGCGGTTGCTGGATTGATCGCCTCCGAGTGGCCAATGGAATCGCCCAGATAGTGAGAGAGGGCGCCAATGGCAAAGGCATATTCGTCGATCGTGCGAGCATTGCGAAAGAGCCAGGCAATAAAGTCGCCGCTGCGCACATAGTGCGTCAGGTTGCTGAAGAATTGCTTGCCGAAGGGGTAATAACCCATATCTTGAATGGCCGAGCCGCCGTAAGCGTAGGCGTGCGCTTCGCGTAATTGTTCCTCGGTTGCTCCAGGGAATCGCGCAAGCAGGAAGGGTCGGATCGAATCGTTCCACGCGAGGTCGATCAACTCTTCGTGCGTCAGAACGGAGTACGCGCACGAGTGTGACACAAAGAGCGTCATCACCACCAGGATCAGGGTTGGACGCCGCCAAAACCATCGAAATCTCTTCAGGCGTGGCTCCAAAGTAGGCACATCAGAAGAATCTGGACTTGCGCTGCTCATGTCTTAGGCGGGCTTGCTCCATAAGGCTTCTGAATTCATTTTTAATGAAAACATTCCGACGCCAGCGCGTCGACAGGTTTTTCCGCTGTTACACCCCGAAGGAGGTCAGGGCACTGTTCGGGCACCGTGTGAGCGTGGCGGCCTTCATGCTGAAGGTTTTACCTCCTCAAAGCTGAACTGTTTGTCGATCTTTTCATAGGGCTTGCCGTCGACCTCGACATAGGGGTAAACGAAGTAATTTAGCGCCGGGCCGTCCTGCTTGGGAGACAGTGTGATGTCCCGGCCCGTGGAGAACTGAACGCGATTGGCGTCAACACTACCGAAGAAATAATCTTGCTTCTCCTTCGCTTTCCACGCCTCCGAGATGTCAACGGGGACCCACCCGGTTTTGGTCGCGTAGAATTCGGCCCAGCAGTGGTAACCCGCAATATCTCCTTTGTCCTTGTTCTCGGGTAGAGGAAAGCCAATGTCGAAGCGCGCTGGAATTCCGTCAGCCCGCAGCATGCCGATGAACGGAGAATGGAAATCCGTGCAGTTGCCGTGCTTGGCATCGCAGGCCCACACCGCATCCCCGCGGCCCCAACCAGAGCCTGTCTTGTCGTAGCGCATAGTCGTGAAAAGGTAGTCATAGGCAGCCTTGGCTTTCGCGATCGTACCGGTCTGCGAACCGGTTACATCGACCGCCAGCGCCTTGATCTTGCCATCCGTGGGAATCAGACTGTCGGGCGCGACCAACCGGTTCATGGACGCGGACAGGACACTCGGCTTCCGGTCTTTGCGTTCCAGTTGTGCATAGTCGCCGCGTGCGTATTCCCGGCGAGTGATCTCGTATTCGAGGGTAAACTCCGCCTTGCCCGCGGCAGAATTTTGCATCTCGGCATATATCATCCGATTGCCGTACTCAGACTCGTGAGTCATCTGCGTTTTCGCGGGCGCCTTGACGGCGAGAACTCGCACTGTCTGATGCTGGTCCGTTTGCGGCACCGGCACCCACACGCGCATTTGCTTCGCCCCGGAGGGAATATCCTTCACGGTGAAGCTGTAGGTGAAGTGAAAGGTACGGGCTGGCGGGCTGAACTTTTGGACATTGTTGTGCGCGTTGGATGTGGCTTGGGCGTTCAACAGGCATGCCGAGAAAAGAAGCAGCAGGAACGACGATAAAATTCGCAGCCTCATGGCGACACTCCTTAGAAATTGGGGTGAGCGGCTTGGATGGTGGAATGAGAGTGGGTAGTGCATGCGAAACCAAGGGGGCGCTAAGGAGAATTCCTCCAGCGCTATAGACCGAGATTTTACCAGCAGCCGGGGTACCTGTCAGGCCTACCAGAACAGATCACCCAGCCATTGCAATCGCCGAAAAAATTGACGCCTGTCGAAAGATTCCCCATCTGATGTAGCATCCTTTGGGTACGAGGTTCACCATGATGACAAACGCAACCCAATCACAAGCGGCAAATGGTCTGGCAATCGTGCGAGTGACGATTGGCGCCATGCTTGTGTGGGTCTTCTTTGAAAACTTAGGCAAAGGCCTCTACAGCCCCAGCGGCTATGCCAACCTCATCAATTACTACATCGCGCACGATCATGCACCAGCCGCGTGGAAAGCGGTGATGGGTCTGGTAGCAAGCCACGCAGCGATGGCGGCTCCCATGCAAGCGCTCACAGAAATCTCGCTCGGCGTCCTCCTGGTTGTTGGTCTGCTCACACGGCCAGCCGCCTTTGTGGCGTTTCTGTACCTTGGAAGCCTTTGGGTCTCGGAGTGGGGCACCTCGTGGATCTGGGAACTGCTGGTTTCGGTTCTCGCATCACTCGCGCTCGCCGTAGGGCGCGCCGGCAGAGCCTGGGGCGTAGATGCGTGGCTAGCCGAGCGGTGGCCGTCCTCTCCGTGGTGGTGATTTGAGCTTAGCTCCGTCGAGCCCGGATCCGTCGAGCCAAACACCAGCGCGAGTGTCGGTCATCATTCCTACGCGCAACGAAGCGTCGGCCATCGGCCGTGTTCTCGCCGACCTCCCGGCCGATCTCGTTACTGAGGTCGTGGTCGTCGACAGCAACTCGACTGACGGCACGGCCGAGATCGCGGCGAACATGGGAGCACGAATCGTCCGCGAGCCGCGGAGCGGATATGGCCAGGCCTGCCTCACAGGTCTTGCCGCCGCCGATGCTCCCGACATCGTCGTCTTCCTCGATGGCGATTATAGTGATCGACCATCCGAGCTGGGGATTCTAATGGCTCCGATCCTAGAGGGCCGTGCGGACATCACGCTCGGTTCCCGCCTGCATTCACAGAGCTCCGCTGGGGCGTTGCCGTGGCATCAGGCGTTTGGGAATCGTCTCGCTTCCAGCCTGATCCGGATTCTGTATGGAATAAAGATCAGCGATCTCGGTCCATTTCGCGCCGCACGTGCCGAGGTGCTCCGCACGCTTGCGCTCGAAGAGGCCACCTACGGCTGGGCCGTTGAGATGATTCTAAAAGGCGCGCTGCAAGGTTTTCGGATTGTCGAGGTGCCGGTCAGCTATTATCCGCGCATCGGAAAATCGAAAATCAGCGGTACGCTGAAGGGCACGGTCGGTGCGGCATGGTTCATTCTCAGCCGCATCGTGAGTTATTATTTCCGACGTCGCCGAACCGGCGCGCCGCGGTCGGCGTAAGGCTTGGCACTGTGATCTGTATGGAATTCTCCCGCCAGAACGACTTGCACCCATCCAAAACAGATTGCACCCTGGTCATCATGGCCAAAGCGCCGAAGCCGGGCATGGTCAAAACTCGTTTGGCTCAGACCTTTCCAGTCGAAGCCGTCACCTCGCTTTATCGCTGTCTTCTGGACGACACTTTGTCCCTGGCGCGGTCGCTGGGCAATGTACAAGTTGCCATCATGTGCCCGGAGTCGGACGTAAACGAATTGGCTCAGTTCGCAGGCGACAAAGTGAGCGTGGTTGCGCAGAAAGGTCCAGGCCTTGCCGCTGGCCTCACGTCGGTGTTCGCGCGCTTCGCGACGGCTGGTCAGCAACGCATCATCGCCTTCAATAGCGACAGCCCACATCTGCCGGCGTCCGTGCTTGAGAGAGCGTTCGAGGCTCTCACAACGCGCGATGTAGTCGTCGGACCGACACACGACGGAGGTTACTATCTGGTGGGAGCCAAGGCGGCCTATCCCGGACTTTTCAAGGGCGATGGGATGGGAACGTCGAGTGCCCTCGAGACACTTCTGGAGCGCGTCGAAGCCCTGGGACTTTCAGTGAGCCTGGCAGATCCCTTTTATGACATCGATGTGGCATGCGACTTGACCCGGCTCGAGGCCGAACTGCAACTCGCTCCGGCGCGGGCCCCACGAACGGCGGCCTGGTTAGGGCAGTGGAGACCTGTGGTGGCACAGTTGAGGCCCAGCATTGGAGAACTGTGAGGGTTACCCCGTCCCGCAAGCTCTACATGCTCGGCGCTATCTTGCTTGTGTCGCTGACGTTCTGCTCACGCCGATTCAGCAGCCTGGGAGCACCGTCGTTCATGATTCCGCTGGCAGTTGCTGGCATCGCGTACCTGCTCGCCATCCGTGAGTTCTTCTCCACGAAGGCCTTTCCCAAGCGTGCCATCTTCGTCGGACTCGCGTTGGCTGCGGCGTGGCATGTTCTGTTTCTGCTGCAGCCGCCAGGGCCGGATGATGACGTTCATCGGTATGTTTGGGATGGCCGTATCCAGCGGCTCGGCTATAACCCTTATGTCGTTGTTCCCAACGACCCGGTGCTCAGCGGGTTGCACACGGCCGAAACACGGACCCTGAACAACGCGTATTTACCCAGCCCGTATCCAGCGGGCGCTCAGCTTTTCTTTCGCGCGGTGACCGCGATTCACGAGTCTGTGTTCGCGTTCAAGCTAGTTTTTGTCCTTTGTGTTTGGACAATTATTCCGGTGCTGCTCGATGTCTTGCGCCGTAGTGGGCAGGGAGAGCACTGGGTTCTGGCTTACGCCTGGCATCCGCTGCTGGCGACGGAGGCGGTGGGCAGTGGTCACATTGATATTGTCGGTGCGCTGCTGCTGCTGGTGTCCTTCGCCGCGCTGGGGCGCCGCTGGCGTGCAATTGCGGCTGTGGCATTTGGCCTGGCGGTCGCTGTGAAATTGCTCCCGATTGTGCTGCTGCCACTTTACTGGAGACGTATTCGTGTACGGGACGCGGCGCTCGCCGCCGCCATGATTGCGCTGCTCTACATTCCATTTCTCAACCACGGGCGGATTCCGCCTGGCTCGCTCGGCACTTATTTCCACAGTTTCCGTTTTAATGATCCGGTGTTTGAAATACTCGAGCGCGCGGCATCCCCTGAGTTTGTAGTTGGATTGGCAGTACTCATAGGCTTTTTCACCTCAGTATGGCTGAGAAAGAATTCCACGAATCGTGTGCGAACAACCGCCTCGGCTGTCGAGGGAGCACAGCAAGCAGCGGGGTCTTCAGATGCGTTCGCGTGGCCGATGGCAGCATCGCTTTTATGTGCACCGGTCGTATATCCCTGGTACCTCCTCTGGCTGCTGCCATTCCTGCGCTCGAGACCTACGCTTCCAATTATCGTATGGACGATGAGTATCCTTCCTACCTATTACGTTTGGCACATGCGCGCATTGGGACGTCTATGGATACTTCCTGGATGGATTGTGCTGCTAGAATATGGATGCGTCGCGCTGGCCGTGGTAATTATGGGGTTGCAACGGATCAACCGAGCCTGAGTTCGCTGGCGCATCAGCTATAATCGCGCTCGCATGGCTCTAACCTCGGGCGCGAAACTCGGGCCCTATGAAATCCAGTCTCTTCTGGGCGCAGGCGGCATGGGTGAAGTCTACCGCGCCAGGGACACCCGCCTCGACCGCACCGTCGCCATCAAGGTTCTGCCTTCTCATCTTTCCTCTGACCTCGAATTGAAACAGCGCATGGAGCGCGAAGCCAAAGCCATTTCCGCGCTTCAGCACGCCAATATCTGTACTCTCCATGACATCGGCACGCAGGATGGGACCAATTTCCTGGTCATGGAATATCTCGAAGGCCAAACTCTCGCCGAGCGCCTTCAGAAAGGTCCGCTGCCCCTCGATCAGGTTCTGAAGATTGCAACAGAAATCGCGTACGCTCTCGAGAAAGCGCATTCGCATGGCATCATCCATCGCGATCTTAAGCCCGCGAACATCATGCTGACCAAAGCTGGAGCCAAGCTGATGGATTTCGGCCTGGCAAAACCGGAGTTGGCGATTGCCTCCCGCGCCATCGGCCCGCTCACGCCCTCCACGCCGACCATGAACCTTGCTTCGCTCACCGCCGCGGTGTCGCCGCTGACGCAGAAAGGTTCCATCGTCGGAACATTCCAATATATGGCTCCCGAACTTCTGCAAGGCGCAGAAGCTGACGCTCGCAGCGACCTCTTCAGTTTCGGATGCGTTCTTTACGAAATGATTACCGGGCGCCGCGCCTTCGAAGGCAAATCGCAGCTCAGCGTGTTCTCCGCTATTCTGGAAAAGGATCCAGATCCGATCAGCGCCAGCCACCCGCTCGCCCCGCCAATGTTGGATCGCGTGGTGCGTGCATGCCTGGCCAAAGATCCCGCCGACCGGTTACAGTCCGCGCACGACTTAGCCATGAACCTGCGCTGGGTCTACGAATCCGCGGGCGCCGAATCCAAGCAAACGGAATCGGAAAAATCGTCTTCTCAGTTCAATAAATCATGGGCTGCCGGGGCGGCCGCGTTTCTGCTCGCTTTCATCGCGCTAGCCGGATTCGCCGGATACCGCTGGGCAAAATCCTCCGAAGCGTCACAATCGCTCCACGTCGAAATTCCGCCACCCGACAAGTTTTCCATCGACACCACCGGTGACGCGGGCGGCATGCCTGTGCTTTCTCCACAAGGCGACAAGATCGCCTTCGTGGCTCATTCCGGGGAAGTCAAACTGCTGTTTGTCCGGTCGCTCGGCAGCGACTCCGCGCAAGCGCTTCAGGGCACCGCGGGTGCAGCCCATCCTTTCTGGTCGCCGGATGGCCGCTACATCGGCTTTTTTGCCGGCGGTAAGTTGATGAAGATCGCCGCCGCCGGCGGTCCAATTGCCGCTGTAGCCGATGCTCCCAATTCTCGAGGAGGAAGTTGGAGCGCCAATGATGTGATTGTGTTCGCGGCGGACTTTCAGAACGCTTTGCTCAAGGTAAACGCGCAGGGCGGTACGGTCACTGCCGCCACGGTGCTCGATAGAACCAAACACGACACTCATCGCTGGCCCTGGTGCCTGCCTGACGGCAAACATTTTATTTTCTTCGCCACTAATCACACCGGTGGCGATCCGAAACAAAATGGAATCTACTTCGGTTCGCTCGACAGCACAGAAACGCACCTGGTCATAGCCACCGATTCCGCGGCACAGTACGCGTCCGGCTATCTTCTCTACCGTGCAAATACAGCCCTGGTGGCGCAGCCCTTCGATCCACAGTCTGGAACATTGTCGGGATCGGTAACCGCGCTGGTGAATAGCATCCGCGACGACGTTGGCG
>Ga0209006_10001578_pt1 | contig 20709 bp, 17 predicted proteins | sample JacPin_JW_Ref_O2_FD_188567 | JGI IMG/M metagenome (GOLD analysis project Ga0209006, IMG submission 188567) | Forest soil microbial communities from Algoma, Ontario, Canada - Jack Pine, Ontario site 1_JW_Ref_O2 (SPAdes) (version 2) | ecosystem: Environmental > Terrestrial > Soil > Boreal...
CGCGAACGCTCCACCAAGGGCATGGGCTTTCTGGCGCGAGGCTTTATCCGCCTTCACCAAGCAACGGGCGAGCCGCAGTGGGCCGAGCGGGCCGAGTCTGCGTTGGAGTGGCTGATCGAGCACCAAACGCCCGGCTACAGCGGCGCTTGCTGGGGCAACCACTTCGATTATCAATCGCGCAGCTTTTATCTGGCCAAGGGCGTGCCCACGGTGGTCTGGACCTCGCTGATCGGACACGCTTTTTTGGATGGCTACGATCACTTCCACCAGGATCGCTACCTGCAAATCGCGGCCAGCGCCTGCGAACACATTGTTCGCGATCTGGAAGCCTTTCCCGACGGCGCCGGTTCGTGCATCACCTACGTTCCCGGCATGAACAGCCAGGTCCACAACGCCAACACGTTAGGCGGAAGTTTGCTGGCGCGCGTTTATTCGCACACCGGGAACCAGGCTTACCGGGAGTTGGCGCAGCGGGCGATGCAATACACCGCGCAGCACCAGCGTTCCGACGCTTCCTGGTACTACGGCGAGAAATACAATCTGCACTGGGTCGACAATTTTCATACCGCCTACGTGCTCGACTGTTTCAAGTACTACTCCGACAGCACCGGCGACCAGCGCTTTGATGAGGCGGCGAAGAGCGGTTACGAGTACTGGAAGAAGATATTTTTTCTCGACGATGGAACGCCGCGCTACTACGACCGAAAGACTCTGCCCATCGACATTCAATGTTCCTCCCAGGCCATCGATACGCTGGTCTTCTTTCATGACCGCGATCCGGAAAGTCTCGCCCTGGCGCTCAAGGTCGCACGCTGGACCATCGAGAATATGCAGGACCGCTCCGGATATTTTTACTACCGGCGGTATTCGAAATGGCTGGTCAACAAAACTCCCACGCTGCATTGGGGACAGGCCACAATGTTGTGCGCGCTGGCCGGGCTCTATCGGCTGCTCTAATCCCCCGATGAATTTAGGAATCACTCCCAGAGAATTTACTTCGTGAGCAAAAAAGTCCTGATTATCGTGGAGAACATCCCCGTGCCCTTCGACGGCCGGGTATGGAAAGAAGCCAGCAGCCTGCATCGGCACGGGTACGAGGTTTCCGTATTGTGTCCGCGGGGCGAGGGCTACGAGCGTGGCTATGAGCTTCTGGAAGGCGTTCACATCTACCGCCATCCGGTGACCGCCGAGGGCGATAGTCCGCTGGGATATTTGTGGGAGTTTGGCTGGGCTCTGTTCTGGGAGTTCGTGTATTCGTGGTGGATTTATTTCCGCCGCGGATTTCACGTCATTCAGGGCTGCAATCCTCCCGACGACATTTTTCTGGTGGCGCTGCCCTTCAAGCTGTTCGGGGTCAAGTACATTTTCGATCATCACGACGCCAATCCCGAACTCTATCTCTCGAAATACGAGAAGAAGAATTTTCTCTATCGCGCGCAGGTCTTCCTGGAAAAGCTCACCTACCGCGCAAGTGACGTGGTGATCGCCACCAACAACAGTTATCGCGATCTGGCCATTAGCCGCGGCCTGCGCGATCCCGCCGACGTTTTCGTGGTGCGCAACGGTCCCGATCTGGAAACTTTCAAAGCCGTCACGCCCAAGCCTGAATTAAAATATGGGAAACCCCATCTGGTCGGCTACGTCGGCAACATGAGCGTGCAGGAAGGTCTCGATATTCTCATCGAGGCAGCGCTACACATCAAGCAACAGGGGCGCAACGACATTCACTTCACCTGTGTCGGCGGCGGACCGGGATTGCCCGGATTGCGCAGGATGGTCCGCGATAAGGGCGTGGAAGACATTATGAACTTTACCGGCAGAGTTCCCGACGCGCAACTGCTCGACATTCTCTCGACCGCCGACGTTTGCGTTAATCCCGATAAGCCCTGTCCCATGAACTCCATTTCCACCATGATCAAAATCATGGAATATATGGCGTTGGGCAAGCCGATCGTGCAGTTCGATTTGGATGAAGGAAGATTCAGTGCCGGAAAAGCGTCTCTTTACGCCGATAACCAGGATCAGGTCAACGATTTTGCCGCCAGGATCCTGTGGCTTCTCGATCATCCTGCGGCCAGGCAAACCATGGGCGCATTTGGCCGCGAACGAGTGGAACGGGAACTGTCCTGGGAGCACTCGGTTGAAAATTTGCTGGCTGCCTACCAGCGGGCATTTAGCAAGAGGGCTCATTGGTCATCCCCCATCCTGGAGGACAACTAAAATGTTTCCGGAAATTTGTCCCGAAGGAGTGTCCCCAATCAGTGCAGCTCTATCTGACCGATCCACTTGCTGACAGCCGCTGGGACGACTTAGTGTCTCGACATCCCAGCGCCTCGGCGTTTCACCGGCGAGGCTGGCTTCAGGCGTTAGCACAAACCTACGGATATGAGCCATGGGTACTGACCAGCACTCCCGAGGGCCAGTCGCTCAATGACGGCATTCTGTTCTGCCGCGTTTCCAGTTGGATTACGGGGACACGCTTCGTATCGCTGCCGTTCACCGATCATTGTGAGCCACTTCTGCAACCGGGCTCCGATTTGCGCGACTACATCGCCTGGCTGATAGAAAAGCGCGACCATGAACGCTGGAAATACTTTGAGCTACGGCCGTTAACGCCGCAACAAGAGCCTGGCGCGTCGCACGCGGGCCGCTCGTTTGTGTTTCATAAACTCGATCTGCGGCTGCCGCCGGAACAAATCTTCCGCAACTTGCATAAGGATTCGATTCAGAGAAAAATCCGCCGGGCCGAGCGGGAGAAACTTTCCTATGAGACAGGACGTTCCCAACAACTCTTGGACGAATTTTACCGTCTGGTGTTGATCACCCGGAAGCGTCTGCAAGTGTTGCCGCAGCCGCGAAAGTGGTTCGCCAATCTGCGCGAACATATGGGAGAGAATCTCCAGATCAGAATCGCACGGAAAAATGGCGTGGCCATCGCCGGGCTGCTGAGTTTGCGGCATCGATCCTCGGTGATTTACAAATACGGAGGCTCGGACAAGAAGTTTCACAATCTCGGAGGCATGCCGTTTCTGTTCTGGAAGCTGATCGAAGAGAGTAAAGCGGAAGGCGCGGAGCAGATCGATTTTGGGCGCACGGAACTGACGAACCGGGGGCTCATCACCTTCAAGAACCGGCTGGGCGCCGCCAGAACGCAACTAACCTACCAACGGTATTCCCGCGGGGAAGCGGCGGGACCGGTGGCCCAATGGGACTGGCGCGCGACAAAATACGTGGTCGCGCATCTGCCAAATTCGCTCAGTTATGCTGCAGGCCGGATGTTATATCGGCACATGGGTTGAGCGCTATTGGCGGCTTGCGACCGCAGGGCGTTTGCACCGCGTCCGCAAAAAAAAGATGAAATTCCAGGAAACCAAGCTTGCGGGAGTGTTTGAGATTCATCTCGATCCTCTGGCCGATGAGCGCGGATTTTTTGCCCGCAGTTGGTGCCAGCGGGAATTCGAAAATCGCGGCCTCACTGCGCGGCTGGTGCAGTGCAACGTTTCCTTCAATTTGGCGGAAGCGACGCTGCGCGGGTTGCACTATCAGGCACCGCCTTTTGCCGAAGCCAAACTGGTGCGCTGCACCGGCGGCGCGATTTATGACGTCGCGGTCGATTTGCGGCCGCAATCACCTTCGTTCGGGCAGTGGTTGGGCGTGAATCTGACTGCGGCCAACCGCACAATGCTCTATATTCCCGAGGGTCTGGCTCACGGGTTTTTGACTTTGCAGCCCAACACAGAAGTGTTTTACCAGATGTCGGAGTTTTACGACCCCGCATCGGCACGAGGCATTCGCTGGAACGATCCGGCCTTCCGCATCGAATGGCCGCTGGAGCCGCGCGTTATTTCCGAGCGCGACCGGAATTATCCGGATTTTTCAGTGCAACCGGCCACGCAACTCTGACCAGGCTCTGACAAGAAATATCTGACAAGAAAGAAATGACTTTGCTGCAAGAACTCGATGCCAGCGATTCCGCGGAAATCGGCCGCGAGATGCACGCCTTTGCCGCAGAGCTTTATCCCATCTGCCGCAGCATCACCGGCGAGGGAATTCGCGAAACTCTGTCCCGGATCGGCCAGCGGATTCCGCTGCGCCTGACCGACGTGTCGACGGGCACCCAGGTGTTTGACTGGACTGTACCGAAAGAGTGGAACATTCGCGACGCCTACATCAAGAATTCCGCGGGCCATCGGATTGTCGATTTTAAGGTTTCGAATCTTCACGTGATGAATTACAGCACACCGATTCACGAGTCCATGCCGCTGCGCGAACTTAGGGCGCATTTATTTTCCGCTCCGGAAAAGCCCGACTGGATTCCGTATCGAACCTCGTACTATCGCGAAGACTGGGGATTCTGTCTCTCCCATCGCCAGTTGCTGGGACTGAGCGATGACGACGCGGTCTATGAAGTGTGCATCGATTCCACACTTGAGGACGGCAGCCTGACCTATGGGGAATGCTATGTGCCCGGGAGATCGCCAGAAGAGGTGCTGATTTCGGCTCACGCCTGCCATCCCTCGCTGGCCAACGACAATCTCTCCGGCGTAACCGTTGCGTCACCGCTGGCCCGTCTGCTGGCTAATCGTGACCTGCGCTATTCTTATCGATTTCTGTTTATTCCCGGCACCATTGGCGCGATTGCCTGGCTGGCCAATAATCGGGAGCTGGCCCATCGCATCCGCCACGGCCTGGTGCTGACTTGCCTTGGCGACTCGGCCGGATTTCACTACAAGAAAAGCCGGCGAGGAGACGCCGAAATCGATCGCGCCATGGCCCAGGTACTTCGCCATAGCGGCGAACCGTCCGAGATTTTAAATTTCTCCCCCTACGGTTACGATGAGCGGCAATACTGTTCCCCGGGATTCAATCTTCCCGTAGGTTGCCTGATGCGCAGCGTGTGGGGAACGTTTCCCGAATATCACACCTCCGCCGACAATCTGGATTTCATCCGGCCCGAAAAGCTCGCGGGATCGCTTCGCCTCTGCGCGGCCGTCATCGATGTGCTCGAAGGCAACCGGCGGTATTGCAACCTGAATCCTTTCTGCGAGCCGCAGTTGGGCCGCCGCAATCTCTATGCCTCGGGCGCGGGTTCGGAAGATGCGATGTCGGCCCGGCTCTGGGTGCTGAATCAGTCCGACGGCGAGCACTCCTTGCTGGACATTGCCGAGCGCTCCGGGCTCTCGTTTCCGATCCTGTTCGAAGCCGCAGAATTGTTGCGCCAAAACGGGCTGCTCTCCGTTATGCAAGGAACCGATGTTGGGCAAAGCACGTAACGCTCCAAACAGGAAGATGGATCGGTGATAGTTCACAAATCTGGACTTCATAAACATAAAGTCAAGAAATCTGGAGAAGGACACAGACCCATGAAGGTTTTGTTGACAGGACACAGCGGTTACATCGGCGCGGTTGCCGCTCCCATGTTACTTTCTGCGGGATACGAAGTGGTCGGCCTCGACACAGATCTTTTCGCCGGCTGCGACTTCGGCCAAAAACCGCAAGAGATCCCGGCGATTAAAAAAGATCTGCGGGAACTTTCGACGGAAAACCTTCGCGGCTTCGATGCGGTGATACATCTGGCCGCTTTGTCCAACGATCCGCTGGGCAATCTGGATTCGAGCGTCACCTACGACATCAACCACATGGCTTCTCTCCGCCTTGCGGAGCTGGCGAAACAATCCGGAGTCAGCCGCTTCATCTTTTCTTCCTCATGCAGCACCTACGGAGCGGCGGGAGATCACTTCCTCGAAGAGACCGCCGAATCGAATCCGGTCACGCCCTACGCCGAGTCGAAGGTCTGGGTGGAACGCGACGTGGCGCGGCTGGCGGACGACGATTTCAGCCCCACGTTCATGCGCAATGCCACCGCCTATGGAGTGTCGCCGCGTCTGCGCCTGGATATCGTGCTGAACGATTTCGTGGCGGCGGCCTACACCAGCGGCCGCGTGTATATCAAAAGTGACGGCACGCCATGGCGGCCTATCGTGCATATTCGCGACATCGTCGCGGCCATGATTGCCGCTTTGCAAGCGCCGCGCGAGGCGGTTCACAACCAGGTCTTCAATGTGGGCGTTACCGAAGAGAACTACCGCATCAGCGAGCTAGCGGATATCGTAAAAGAAATAGTTCCCGGCAGCCGGGTGGAGTATGCCGCCGGCGGGGGCCCGGACAAGCGCTGCTATCGCGTCAGCTGCGAAAAGATTCGGCGCGCGCTGACCGGGTTTCGTCCGCAGTGGACCGCCCGCAAGGGCGCGCAGGAACTTTTCGCGGCATACCGAGCGGCCGGACTTACGGCAGCCGAGGTGGAGGGCGGACGGTACACGCGCATTACTCGGATTCAGGAGCTGATGAAGTCGGGCACGCTCGACGCTTCGCTTCGATGGGCGGGCCGCGAAGCCACGATAACGGCGATCGTTTAATCTGCCGTCAAAAGCAATACGGAAAAAACATGGCGACCATGACGCTATCCAGGGCTAACGAGACCACCATCGCGGCGCAGCCTTGCCGTTTCTGCGGCGCCGTGCTCGAAAATACTTTCGTCGACTTGGGCATGTCGCCTTTGTGCGAAACTTATCCCGCCGCGGCGGAATTGAATCGCGGTGAGAAGTTTTATCCGTTGCACGTTTATGTCTGCGGAAAATGCTTTCTGGTGCAACTGGAGCAATACGAAAGCCCGGAAGCCATCTTCAGCGACTATGCGTATTTTTCTTCCTACTCGGACTCCTGGCTGAAACATGCGAAGAATTACTGCGAAAAGATGACCGCACAGTTCGGCCTGAATGCCGGCAGTTTCGTCGTGGAAGTCGCCAGCAACGACGGTTACCTGCTGCAATATTTTGTGGAAAATAAAATTCCGGTGCTGGGCATCGAACCGGCAGCCAATGTCGCCAAGGTTGCCGTGGAGCGGAAAAACGTCCCGACGCTTGTACGGTTTTTCGGCACCGGGCTGGCCCGCGAACTTGTGGCCCAGGGCCAGTCCGCGGACCTGGTTCTCGGCAATAACGTCCTGGCGCAGGTTCCCGACCTCAACGATTTTGTCGAAGGTTTGAAGATATTGCTCAAGCCCGCGGGCGTCCTCACGCTGGAATTCCCGCATCTGCTGCGGCTGATGGAGCGCAATGAGTTCGACACGATTTATCACGAGCACTTCTCGTACTTCTCGCTGCTGGCTACCGAACGCATTCTCGAGGCGCACGGATTGAAGCTGTTCGACGTGGAAGAACTGGCTTCGCACGGCGGTTCGTTGCGTGTTTACGCCTGCCGTGCGGAAGACAAGACTCACGCGGTCGTGGCGTCAGTCGCGGAAGTGATCGCCGCCGAGCGGGCCGCGGGATTGGGCTCGTTCGACGGCTACCAAAACTTTTCGCTTCAGGTGCGGCATACCAAGTGGGCGCTGCTGGATTTTCTCCTCACCGCAGCCAAGCAAGGCAAATCGGTGGCGGGCTATGGCGCACCCGGCAAGAGTGCGACGCTTCTTCACTACTGCGGCATTGGCAAGGATTTAATCGCATACACCGTCGACCGCAGTCCTTACAAGCAGGGCCGTTTTCTCCCCGGCACTCATATTCCCATCTATCATCCCGACAAAATCCGCGAGACCCAGCCGGATTATGTGGTGATTCTTCCCTGGAATTTGAAGGATGAAATCGTGAAACAATTGCACTTCATACGCGAGTGGGGCGGGCGTTTTGTGGTGCCCATTCCGGAGGTCGAAATATTTTGACGCGGCGCGAAGGAGGTCAGGCATGAAGGTGGTTCTATTTTGCGGCGGCGCGGGCATGAGGTTGCGCGGCTACGCCGACGATGTGCCCAAACCCATGGTGACCATCGGAACGCGCCCCATTCTCTGGCACCTGATGAAGTACTACGCGCACTTCGGCCACAAGGATTTCATTCTTTGTCTGGGATACAAAGGCAACGCGATCAAAGATTACTTCCTGCATTACGACGAATCGGTCTCCAACGATTTTGTCTGGTCGCAGGGAGGAAAAAGCGTTCAGTATCTCAATCGCGATATCGATGACTGGACTATCACTTTCGTCGAGACCGGCGCCAATGCGAACGTGGGCGAGAGACTCAAGTCGATTGAGCCGTATTTGCAGGACGAAGAAATGTTTCTGGCCAACTACGGTGATGGCCTCAGCGATGTGCCCTTGCCTTCCGTGATCGAGGCATTTCACAAGAGCAATGCCGTCGCTTCGCTGCTGCTGGTGCAGCCCACGGCGAGCTTCGATATTGTGCAGGCCGGTCCCGGTGGGACGGTGCAGGAAATCTGTCCTCTCACCCGCAGCGATATCTGGATCAACGGCGGGTTCTTCGTGATGCGCAAAGAAATTTTCCGCCACATGCAGGCCGGAGAGGAACTGGTACGCGAGCCGTTTCAGCGCCTCATCGAAAAGAACGCTCTGCTGGCCTATAAGTACAACGGATTCTGGCAGTGCATGGACACGTTCAAAGATAAGCAGCGGTTGGAAGAATTGAGCCTTGGCGCTGCGCCCTGGAAAGTTTGGAGCGAAGCGAACACGGCGAACCAGAACGGCTCCCAGGTGGTATCGGCGACCGTATGATGCAATTGAACCTGCGGCCTCGCGAGGGCGGCGCACTCAAGGTGCTCTGCCTGGGGGCGCATTCCGACGATCTCGAAATTGGCTGTGGCGGCACGATTCTTGAGTTGAGCGAGCGTTATCCCGGCGCCAGTTTCCATTGGGTGGTATTCAGCGCGATAGGCGCGCGCCATGCCGAAGCGCAAAATGCGGCTGCACTCTTTGCTGGGCGCGGATTGCAGGGACCGTTCTTGAAAACGTTTCGCGATGGATTCATGCCTTATGACGGCGGCGAAATCAAGGCCGCGTTCGAGGACTTGAAGCCGGTGAATCCCGACCTGATCTTTACGCACACGCGCGACGATTCGCATCAGGATCATCGATTGCTCTCCGAACTAACCTGGAATACGTTTCGCGACCACCTGATTCTGGAATATGAAATACCGAAATACGACGGCGACATAGGACGGCCCAACGTGTTTGTGCCGCTCGCATCGGAAACCTGCCAGGCCAAGGTGCGCAACCTCATGGAAGCGTTTCCTTCACAGCGCGCGAAGCGATGGTTTGAAGAGAGCACCTTCCTTTCTCTGATGCGGCTGCGAGGCATGGAGTGCAATGCTGCGAGCGGTTACGCGGAAGCGTTTTATTGCCGCAAGCTGGTGTTGTGAAGGACCTCAAGGAAAAAACAATTCGAGGCGGTGTGGCCCGCATGGCCGCCCAGGCAGCTAATTTCGTTCTTCGCATCGGATCCCTGATGGTTCTGGCGCGGATGCTCAGTCCCAAAGATTTTGGATTGGTCGGCATGGTCACGGCCTTCACCGGAATCCTGAACTTGTTTCGCGATTTCGGCCTGTCGACTGCGACGGTGCAGCGCAGCGAAGTCAGCGAAGATCAGATTTCAACTCTATTCTGGATCAATCTTCTTGTAGGCGCTATTTTAGCGGTGCTCGCGGTGGCGCTCGCGCCCGCGGTCGCCGAGTTTTATCACGAGCCGCGGCTGTTGTGGATCACGGCGGTTCTGGCGACCAGCTTTCTGTTCAACGCGGCGGGCGTGCAGCATTCGGCGATTGTGCAGCGGCAAATGCGATTCACGGCTCTGGCCGTGATCAACACCGTGTCGCTGATCGTGAGCACTGTGGTCGCCATCGCTATGGCTGAGTGGGGTTACGGTTATTGGGCGCTGGTGGCGATGACTATTGCTGGGCCGCTGGTTTCCACAGCGGGCCTGTGGGTGGCGGTGAAGTGGATGCCGGGCATGCCGCGCCGCCGGGCCGGACTGCGCTCGATGATTCGCTTTGGCGGCACTATCACCCTGAACGGCGCGGTAATGTATGTCGCCTACAACCTGGAAAAGGTCCTGCTGGGGAGGTTCTGGGGCGCGGAGGCCATCGGCGTTTACGGGCGCGCGTATCAACTGGTGAATATCCCGACCGACAATTTAAATTCGGCCGTCGGCGAGGTCGCGTTTTCGGCCCTGTCGCGAGTGCAGGACGATCCTCCACGATTGAAAAGCTATTTCCTCAAAGGCTATTCGCTGGTGCTGGCTCTTACATTGCCGATTACCATCGTTTGCGCCATCTTTGCCCGGGAAGCGATCTCCGTTCTCCTGGGCCCCAAGTGGACCGAAGCCGTTCCCATTTTTCGCTTGCTCGCGCCCACGATTCTGATTTTCGCGATGATCAATCCTTTCTCGTGGCTGCTGTTCGCCATCGGCAAAGTTGGCCGTAGCCTGAAGATTGCACTGGTCATCGCGCCGTTGGTCATTGCGGGATATGTGATTGGACTGCCGTATGGTCCCAAGGGCGTGGCGCTCGGTTATTCCGTCGCCATGGCTCTGTGGATTTTGCCGCACATCGCATGGTGCGTTCGCGGAACCGCAATTTCTTTTTGGGATGTTCTGGAGACGCTGAGCCGGCCGCTACTCTCCGGCGTTGTGGCATCGATTCTGCCGTTGATTCTGGAAGGAATCTATGGCCAGCAAACGTCCCCATTGTTCCGGTTGATCGCAGGCGTCACGCTGTTTCTCAGCGTCTACGTTCTGATGCTCTTGTATGTCATGGGACAAAAGGTCTTCTACGTGAATCTGATTCAAGGATTGCGAGCCCGGCGGACTGTGGACGAAGACAGCATGGTTCCGGCTTAAAGCGCGTAGGTTCAAGAAAAATGAAAACCGCGTTCCGACCATTGGTTAGCGTTGTTGTCCCCGTATACAACGAGGAGCAATTCCTCGGAGAATGCCTGGAGAGCGTTCTCGCGCAAACTTACGGCAACTGGGAGTGCGTGATCGTCAACAATTGCAGCACCGACCGCTCCCCGGAGATTGCCCGCGGCTACGCGGCTTCCGATTCCAGAATCAGAGTGTATGACACCGCGGAATTTCTGCGCGCTGTGCCCAACTTCAACGGCGCGCTGCGCCGGATTTCTCCCGCCAGCAAATATGTAAAGATTGTTTTTTCCGATGACTGGATTTTTCCCGAATGCCTGGAGCGCATGGTCGCAGTCGCCGAAGAGCATCCGGCCGCTGGAATCGTTGGCGCGTATGGGCTTCAAGGGACGGATGTGATGTGGTCCGGGCTTCCGTACTCGAGTGGATCGATTTCGGGACAGGAAGTTTGCCGCAAGCTTTTTCTCGATGACCTTTATGTATTCGGCACGGGAACATCGTTGCTCTTCCGCGCCGATCTGGTGCGGGCCCGCGATCCCTTTTACAACGAGTCGAACCTGCACGCCGATTCCGAGGCCTGTTGCGTCCTGCTGGCAAATTGCGATTTTGGATTTGTCCATCAGGTGCTTACCTTCACTCGAGTCCGCGAAGGTTCGTTGTATCAGTTTTCCAGAGGCTTGAACACGCTGATCGCCGGCCGCTTGCACGATCTGGTGACTTACGGACGGCAGTATTTAACGGAGACCGAATTTGATCAATGTCTGGAAAAGAAACTCACCGAGTACTATCGGTTTCTCGCCGCACACTTGGTGCGCCCTCCCGATCCAAAATTCTGGGAATATCACAAAAGAAAATTGATCGAGGCCGGCGTCGGTTTCGATCGCGTTCGCCTGGCGCGCGCGTTTTGCGGCAAGGTGCTCGATGCCGCGCTCAATCCGAAACAGGCGGTCGAGAAATACCTGAATCGAAAGCGCTCCGAAAAGCCACCGGTAGCGGCACTGGACGCGTCCGGCATGGAGAAGACGAAGGCGAGTCGTTCTGCGTTGCATTCGCCAGAGTTGAAATTGAAATAGCGATGACGATCTCGGTGGTGCTGTGTACTTATAACCGATGCCAGGCACTGGCCAAGGCGCTGGAAAGCGTTGCCGCCTCCCATCTGCCTGCTTCCGTCGATTGGGAAGTCCTGGTGGTGGACAATAATTCCAACGACCGCACGCGCGATGTGGTCGAGGGATTCGCTGCACGCTATCCCCGCCGCTTCCGCTATTTATTCGAATCAAAGCCGGGAAAATCTCATGCCCTGAATACCGGCGTAACCGCGGCGCAAGGCGAAATACTAGCTTTCATGGACGATGATGTCAGCGTCGATCCTGCCTGGCTTGAAGCGTTGACGGCTCCATTGTGTGGCCCCAGCGAGTGGTCAGGCGCCGGTGGCCCGGTGATTCTCGACTGGTCGGGTCCACCGCCTTCCTGGTTCGACATGAAACGTACGCAATACATGGGACCGCTGGCCGGCTTCAATCTCGGTGACGAGGCGTTCGCCATGCACGAACCGCCTTTTGGAACGAATATGGCGTTTCGAAAGACCATGTTCACCAAGTACGGCCTTTTCCGCACCGACCTCGGCCCCAGTCCCCGCTCCGATGTTCCCCGGCCCAACGAAGACACGGAATTCGGGCGGCGACTGCTTGCCGGCGGAGAGCGGTTGCGCTACATGCCCGCCGCGATCGTGCATCATCCGGTGCCCCAGGAGCGTCTGAGCAAAGAATATTTTCTCCAGTGGTGGTATGACAAGGAACGGGCGGACGTACGTGAACAAGGAAATTCCCCCGGAGCCCTGGCGATTCGCGGCGTCCCTCTCTATCTTTTCCGCCGTCTGGCAGTGTGGACGCTGCGCTGGATGGTCTCCCCTCTGCCCTCGGCGCGATTCGACTGCAAGCTGAAAGTTTGGGGCAAGCGGGGTGCAATCGCCGAGTCTAGGCATCAGTTCGCGCGCAGCCGCAACGCTCAAACAGAAAAACCGGAAGACGAGAAACCACAGTGCGTAACCGTGATCTAATCCCGCGAGCATTGAATCTCAAGGCCGGGGACTGGGTCGAAGTCCGCAGCCGGGAAGAGATTCTCTCTACGCTCGACGAGCGCGGACGTCTCGACAATCTTCCCTTCATGCCGGAGATGCTCGATTACTGCGGGCTGCGGCTACGGGTCTTCAAACGCGCCGACAAGACCTGCGAATACACTCGCGGCTGGAGCATCCGGCGCATGACCAATTCCGTTCACCTCGAAGGCGCGCGTTGCGACGGCAGCGGCCATGATGGCTGCCAGGCCGGCTGCCTCATTTTTTGGAAGGAAGCCTGGCTCCGGCGTGCTGAGGCCGGGATGGTCCGCGTGGAAAGCTTGCGCGAAATGAAGATGGCGCAAACTCGCAGCGGCATCATAACCGTCGAGAGCCTGCTTGCCGCGACTCGAACGAAATCTTCCGACGGAGAAACGATTTATGCCTGCCAGGCCACAGACGTGCCCGAATTCACCTCGTACATGAGCTTTTGGGACCCGCGCCAATATGTTCGCGACTTGCGCTCCGGCAACCTGAAAAGCGGCCTCGAAGGCAACCTGCGCGGGCATCGCCTGCTGGAATTCGTTCTGAATGTATCGCGGCTGGTGCAGGCTTCGGTCATCGGTTTTTTCAATCAGATGCAAAGCCGCCGCCAAGGGAAACATTATCCCTTCATCGAAGGAGGTTCGGAAAAAACTCCGGTCGAGTTGCTCGACTTGCAGCCGGGAGAACTGGTCGAGGTTCGCAGCAAAGAAGAAATTATGGCGACTCTCGACAAGGATCAGAAGAATCGCGGCCTCTGGTTCGATTCGGAAATGCTGCCTTACTGCGGCGGCATCTACCGCGTACTGCGGCGCGTGCACAAGATCATCGACGAAAAAACGGGCAGGCTGATCACCATGAAGAATCCCTGCATCATTCTCGAGGGAGTGGTCTGCAAGTCCGACTATCACCGGCTTTGTCCCCGCGCGATCTACCCTTATTGGCGCGAGAGTTGGTTGAAGCGGGCCAGCAGTGGCTCCCCGCAACAAACTTCCGAGCATCTGGTGGAGACATGCCGGAACTAGAAACTGCCGAGACCGCGCAGCCGATCTCGAAATCCGCCGATGGTGCCCGTTCATCGACGGCCAGGGAAGCTACGTCGCCGCTGCCTTCGCCCTCTCTGTCCCGTTTTTGGTTAATTTTCGCCGCTATTGCGTTGGCGGTATTGATGGCGGCGGCCCTCCGCTGGTCTTTCGCGCATCCTTACGGCGTGCACTGGGATGAAGCGGAATACTTCAACGACGTGCAAATCGATGTTCACCGCCTGCAAAGCGGAATGTTGCTGAGGTTCGGTGGCAGGCTGCTGCTGAAGACCTGGGGACGCCCTCCCGCATTCCGTCTTCTGTCGGACCCAGTCCTCGCGTTAATCGGCTTTCACACCTTCAGCGCAAGGCTAGTTTCGCTGGCATTGTTCGGGTTCAGCGTTTGGTTTGTCTATTTGGCGGTCAAGCGAATCGCAAGTCAGGCAGCTGCCGCTTTGGCCGCGCTGATCTTTGCGCTCTCCCCGGAAGTGGTTTCGGCCAGCATTTTCTTCGGAACCGATACTTCGCTCTACCTCGCTACGTCGGCGATGTTGTATTTCCTAATTGCCTTGTGGAGTGAGGAATCTGCGAAGCCGGCGAACTGGATTGGACTGGGTCTGGCCCTCGGCTTGGGGTTCCTGGCAAAGACGTCGTTCATCGTGGTCGCGCTTCCTGTCCTGGCGTTCTGGTTTGTGGCCGCGCGCTGGGGCCAGCGCAAATTGCCCAGCCCAGCTTCGCAATGGAAAGCCGGAGTACTCGCGTTCGTCGTCGCCGGGCCGTGGTGGATCATTAACGCTAGGGCCGCGTTTGCCTACGGACATTACGCGCGAACGTTTGTTCGCAATTCGCTGGGAACTCCCTCGCTGGTCACGGGGGCCCTCTGGCTCAATTCGGCCGTGCAATGCCTGCTCGGACACGGCATCAGCGTTCTGATCGTCCTATTGTTGATTGCGGTTGTTGTCGCGATCATCCGCGGGAAACAGATCCTCGATCTTCTCCAGAAGACGGTTCTCGGCGCTTGTGCCTGCGCCGGACTACCCATCATGTGCGCACAGTTATCGGGCACAAATCACTTGCTGCGCCATGTTTCTCCGGCGATGATCCCGCTGGCAATCGCCGTCGGAATTCTATTCGAGAGCGTCGGTTGGGATCGCTCGCGCGCCATGACCGCCGTCGCCTCCGTTCTGCTGTGCGTGCAACTGGGAATGCTGATAGCGCCAGTCATCTCCCCGAACACGGAACCGGTTGAACTCGGATTCGTCAACGGCGCGTTGCCCTGGCGCACCATAGTTCGCTTCGATCAGTGGGACTGGACACCGGTTCGGGCTATCGCCGACGATTGCGGCTTACAAGACCCCAAAATCTCTTACCTGGGAAATGGACGCGCCTTCAACAAGCCGCAGATCGAATATCCGTGGGTGGTGCGTAGCGCTTCGGTAAAAGGAGCGGCCGTGGACCTTCCCGATCCTACGTGGTTGTGGCGTTATGAGAATGGTCCCATCGGCTGGCCGGGTTTGATGGACACTGCAGAACAGAGTGACATCGTGCTGACGGCCCCACATTTTGTAGGCGAAGCCGCGTACGGAGAAGACCGGGACAATCGCTACAATGCCGACTTCGCCGCGCGGCTTTCCCAGGATCAGCGTTTTCGCGAAGCAACTGTTGTGAAGATGGGACGCTTCGAGCCGGTCGAACTTCTGGTCTTTGTGAACAAAAATCTCGTGTGCCAATCGGACAATGGTCTCCCACTTCAACCATAGATTCGCCAATGTGCTGATCGCCTTTACCGCACCGCTAGCAAAAGGCAGGAATATCCAGTGACCCATAACTACCTACGTCCGCGACCCAATCCGGCGCTGCTGTCGATTGTGATGCCTTTCTACAACGAAGAGGAAATCTTTCCTCTGCTTCGTCCTGAGCTCACGGAATTCCTCGACAATTCGCCTTATCCCTGTGAGGTCATCGCGGTCAACGACGGCAGTTCCGATCGCACGATCGAGATGCTGGTGGAGTGGAGCCAGGCGGACCCGCGCATCAAAGTCTTGAATTTGTCCCGCAACTTCGGCCACCAATTCGCGTCCACCGCCGGTGTCGATCACGCATCGGGCGACGCCATCGTTTTAATGGATGCGGATTTGCAGGATCCATTCTCTGTCGTTCACCAGATGGTCGAAGAATACTGCAAGGGCTACGACGTGGTTTGCGGGCAGCGCAAGAGCCGCGCCGGCGAAGGAAAATTCAAGAAGTTCACCGCATGGTTCTTTTATCGCTCGATGCGCATTTTCTTTCTCAAGTCGCTTCCGCCGGACGTCGGCGATTTTCGGCTGATGTCCCGGCGCTGTGTGTCCAGCCTCGCGTCCATGCGCGAGCTTCATCGCTTTTTGCGGGGCATGGTGGCCTGGGTCGGCTTTCCTCAAACCTGCGTGCAATATGAGCGTCACGCACGGGCCGCGGGCAGTACAAAGTATCCGTTAAGAAAAATGGTGCGCCTGGCATGGACCGCGGCCGTTTCTTTTTCAGCCTTGCCTCTGCGCCTCAGTTTTCTCGGGGCTGGAACCATGACGCTGGTGGCGCTCGAAGAGGCCGTCCGCGCCATGATTCAACACTTTTCCGGGAAGACCGTTCCCGGCTGGACATCGCTGATGGTGGTCCTTTGTCTCAGCAATGCGGCGCTCATGATCGCGGTCGGCATTCTCGGCGAATACGTCGGCAAGATTTTCGAAGAAGGCAAAGGCCGGCCCTTGTATGTGGTCGCCGATTCCTGGAACCTCGCGCCCGCGGAGTCTGACCCGAAGCAAAAACCGGAAGTGAATGAAAGCGTCCGGTCCCGATAGCAAATGCAGACTCTGACCATTCCGCAATCCGGCGTCATTGCGCGTCCGCTCAAGAAATCTGCATTCTACCGTCCCGAATTGGACGTGGTGCGCTTCTTCGCCTTCCTTGCGGTCTTTGTCTATCACACCGCATATTATCCGGTCGATTATTTCGTCACCCGTCATGTGCCGCTCTGGCTGGCGCAGATCGTCGTGAGCGTGGCGCGTGCCGGTGCCTACGGAGTGGACCTGTTCTTCGTCCTGAGCGCCTATCTCATCACGGAACTGCTATTGCGCGAAAAAGAGGAACGGGGAGCGCTGCACGTCAAGTCTTTTTATATTCGGCGCATTCTGCGCATTTGGCCGCTCTATTATTTCTTCATCGCGCTGGCCGCGTTCGTCCCGCTGCTCAATCCCACCGGCGCATTCAACTTTCGCTACATCATTCCCTTTCTCTTGCTGGCGGGGAATTGGAGCACCATCGCGTTCGGTCCACCTCAGTCGGCCGCCCTTCCATTGTGGAGCGTCTCCGTGGAAGAGCAGTTCTATCTGTTGTGGCCGCCAGTGGTAGCCCGCCTATCACGCCGAGGGATTGTGCGCGCGGCCGTGGTGATGATTGTGTTGGCAAATCTTACCCGGGTCGTGGTTTTATTCCGGCATGGCGGCGGTTGGGACGTGTGGGCCAATACGCTGGCGCGCCTCGACCCAATGGCGGCAGGGATTCTCCTCGCAGTATTGCTGGGAGGCCGCGCGCCCAGGTTCGGCCCGGCATTGCGCATTGCGGCAATCATCGTCGGCATTGCTTGCATTGCACTAACCGGATATTTCGCCGCGCCCTGGGGATACAGCCTACCCTGGCGTGGCACACTCATTAGTTATCCCGTAGTGGCCGCTGCCAGCACTGCGATTGTGCTGGCCTCTATCGGAATTTCCCTGCGCGCGGGAGTCTTGGAATACCTTGGCAAAATTTCATACGGCCTTTACGTCTACCACACCGCCTGCATCTGGATCACCGACCGCTATCTTCACGTGCGTAATGGCCTGGCCCATATGTGCCTGCGTGAACTCATAGCCATGGCACTGACCATCGCAATCTCCGCCTTATCCTATGCGGTGATTGAAAAGCCCTTTCTGAACTTGAAGCGCAAATTTACCTACGTCCACTCGCGGCCCGTCTAGACATCTCTCCCCCTCGCGACTGTTTCTTCGATCCCTGAACTCGAACCCTGGTGACCACAGTTCAATGAGCGATTGCCTCACTCGATATTTCCGCTGTCCCGAAGATTACGTCAGCATGGGCCTCAGCGCGACTCCTTCGGAGCACAGTGGATATTTTCGTTTTGGCGAAAGTGTCTGCTACGGCAGATGCGGCGGCCATCGCCCGTCTTCGTCTCCTTTGCGTCCGCTGCATGAAGCGACTCCGGGAGCGATTACAGAAGACGGAACGGTTACTCTTCCTTTTGACCCCAATGAAATCGTCAAGAATCTAACCGAGGAGCGGTATTCTCACAGCAACGGCAGCGGCCCTATCAAGCTGAATTCCCCCGCGAACCGGCTTTACTATCTCATCCGCCCGGCACTGCCGGTCGCCGCCCGCAAGCACTTGCAAAGAATTCGCCTCAAGAACTGGGAGAAAATTCCTTTTCCCCACTGGCCCGTTGACCGGAGCGTCGATACGCTACTCGGCGATCTTCTCCTGCTGGCCATGAAGGCGCGCGGAATCGAGCGCATGCCCTTCATCTGGTTCTGGCCCAACGGCGCGCCCAGCGCCGCCATCATGACGCATGATGTCGAAACCACGCTGGGCCGGGATTTCTCCTCAACTCTGATGGATGTCGACGATGAATTCGGCATCAAGGCGTCGTTCCAGGTTGTGCCCGAGGAACGCTACACAACCCCATCGTTTTATCTGGATTCGATCACCCATCGCGGCTTTGAGTTGGCGGTGCAGGATCTCAATCACGATGGCCGTTTGTATTTGACTCGCCATGAATTTGCCAAGCGTGCGAAGCGCATCAATGAATACGGACGTCAGTGGGGCGCCGAGGGATTTCGCGCGGCGATCTTATACCGGCGCCAGGAATGGTTCGACGAACTCGACTTCAGCTATGACATGTCGATTCCCAATGTTGCTCATCTTGATCCGCAGCGCGGCGGTTGTTGTACGGTGATGCCATTTTTTGTGGGTAAAATCTTGGAGTTACCGGTTACCACGACTCAGGACTACACGCTGTTTCACATTCTTAAGAGCCACTCGCTGGATTTGTGGAAGCGGCAGATCGATCTGATTATGGAGCGCAACGGTTTGGCGAGCTTCATCGTTCATCCCGACTACATCACCACGCAGCGCGAACTCCACACCTATCGGGCACTCCTTGGTTATCTTGCGGATTTGCGGGAAAAGACTCATCTTTGGATCGCTACGCCTCGCGACGTCAGCCGCTGGTGGAGAAAGCGCGCGGAAATGCGATTGGTAAAATCCCGGGCCGGGTGGCGCATCGAAGGCTCGGGCAATGAACAGGCTCAGGTCGCCTACGCCACCGAAGAAAATGGCCAGATTAAGTTTGCCCTAGAGCAAGCGGGAATGTTGCGTTAAATTGCGTCGTCTCATCTTGTCCCCCATTCATGGTTGAGTCCGAATTTCTATTTGGGTGGAGGCAAAGCGGTGAATTCTGAAATGAAAATTGAAAACCGCCGGGGCGTCACGGAACCGGCGTCGAAGGGCCAGGCGCCGGATCGCTGCGACGTTGTCGTGATCGGAGCGGGTCCCTATGGGTTGTCGGCTGGAGTGCATCTTCAGGCGAAGGGCCTGCGGGTACGGGTTTTCGGCGAGCCCATGGAATTTTGGGCGAAGAAGATGCCGCAGGGAATGCTCCTGCGTTCGCCTCGCGTGGCTTCCAATCTCTCGGACCCGGCCCACGCATTCACGCTCGACGCCTATGAAACGGCGACGAGAATCGAGCCCTGCGCTCCACTTCCGCTCGATACCTTTGTCGAGTACGGAAAATGGTTTCGCCATCAACTGGGATCGTCTCTCGACTCCCGAACCGTCACGAACGTGGAAAGCGCTGAAGGTGGATTTCACGTCCATCTGCAAGATGGCAGCGGCTTCCTATGTTCGCGGGTTGTAGTGGCCGCCGGCATCGGTCCCTTTCGCAAGAAGCCGGAAGTATTTCAGAACTTCCCGCAAGATCTCGTATCGCACTGCTACGAAGGCCGCGACGTTAAGCAGTTCGCCGGCAAGCGGGTCGTTGTAATCGGTTCCGGCCAGAGCGCGCTGGAGTCGGCTGCGCTTCTCTCCGAAGCGGGCGCGCAGGTCGAAATCATCGCCCGCGATCCAAAGCTCAAATGGATTGGCAGTCACAAGTGGTTGCATCAGATGGGCCCGCTGACCCGCATGCTTTATTCCTCGCACGACGTCGGCCCAATCGGCATCAGCCGGCTCGTCGCCTATCCAAACCTGGTGAGGCTGGTGCCGCTCAAGCTGCGCGACAAAATTCGTACTCGCGCCGTGCGGCCCGCCGGTTCGCAGTGGCTTCCCGCACGCTTGGTAAATGTAAGACAGAGCACCGGTCGCTTTGTATCGCGGGCCATTGAGGCGAACGGCGGTCTAGCGTTGACCCTCGATGACGGCAGCGGGCGCCAGGTCGATCACGTGCTGCTGGGCACCGGCTACCGAGTCGATATTTCTCGCTACGAATTTTTGTCACCCGAACTTGTCCGCCAGGTCGAAACGTTCGACGGCTATCCGAAACTGCGCAGCGGGTTCCGCAGTTCCGTGCCGGGATTACATTTCATCGGCGCAACCGCCGCTCGCACCTTCGGACCGCTGCTGTATTTTGTCGCGGGCACCGAGTTCGCCTCGCGCGAGTTGGTCTCGCACGTCGCGCGGCATACCAGGGCGGCCCAATGACGCCTACGCAGACGACGCCCACGGAGACGGCCGCTACTGAGCCATTAGAAGTCCAACTCGCGAAGCGGGAAGGGCGGTCGTCCACGGTCGGCGCGGTCGTTGTCGGTGGCGAACATCCTGGCCTCGGAATCGCGCGCAGCCTGGGCCGTCGCGGTATTC
>Ga0209006_10001579_pt1 | contig 20686 bp, 17 predicted proteins | sample JacPin_JW_Ref_O2_FD_188567 | JGI IMG/M metagenome (GOLD analysis project Ga0209006, IMG submission 188567) | Forest soil microbial communities from Algoma, Ontario, Canada - Jack Pine, Ontario site 1_JW_Ref_O2 (SPAdes) (version 2) | ecosystem: Environmental > Terrestrial > Soil > Boreal...
GCAATTCTTTCACCGCTGAGACCTTTGTCAATGACGACCGCGAAAGCGGTCGCCGCCTTCGGCGGTGGCCTGAAAGGCCATCATTGACAAAGGTCTCAGTGGTGAAACACGCTCCGCCATGCGAAACGATGGATCACACTCGACCGTTTCAGTTGTCGTTGGTCTCCGCCCGCCCGACGATGGATTTCTCGCTCGGTTTAGGGCTCACTTGCCTTGACGCAGGCGTTGGCCCAAGCTTGCTGCACGCCTTCGAGTTAGGAATGCATTCGATGAAACGGCGAATGGCTACGATCATGGTTGGCGACATCGTCGGCTACTCCGCGATGATGGAGAGGTCGGAAGAGGAGGCTCTGGCGCGATTGGTCGCCTGCGATGCCGTGGTCGAGCGAAACGTGACCACCTTTGACGGCCGAATCTTCAATAAGGCGGGGGATGCGACGTTGGTAGAGTTCGCGAGCCCCATCAATGCGTTGCGCTGCGCAGTCGGTATCGGCGTCGACTTGGCGACGATTAAAGAAGAAAGCGAAGCGCCGCTCAAGATGCGGTTCGGCGTTCACCTCGCCGACGTTGCCGAGCGCGACGGCGACCTGCTTGGCGACGGCGTCAATTTGACAGCGCGGTTGCAGCAAGGGGCCGCGCCCGGCGCAATATGGGTGAGCGGGTCGCTTTTCGACCAGGTGCGACGCAATTCCCCATTCATATTCGATGACCTTGGCGAGCGTACATTCAAGAACTTATCCGAGCCTGTCCGGGTCTATCAGATCCGCGGCGAAATCGGGCCGCATCGTCTTCTTGCGACGCCGACGCGCCAAGCGGGCAACAATGCAAAGCAGCCTTCGTCGCTCGCCGTAATGCCCTTCCGGGTCGCGGCAGGCGCGGACGAAGATCAGCGGTTCCTTGCAGAGGGTTTGACGGAAGAGCTGATCGTTGAATTTGGGCGTTTTCGCCGGGTTCATGTCGCTTCCCGTAGCGCGAGTTTCGGGATCGCCGGCTCCGCTTCGGACCCCGTCAAGATCGGTGATGCGCTGAGGGTCCGCTACGTGCTCGATGGCCAAGTCCGCAAAATTGGCGGGAACATCAAAATTGCGCTGACGCTCTCGGAAACCGAGGTGGGCACGGTTGTTTGGAGCGATAAATTCACGCGCGCGTCCGAGGAGCTTTGGGATGCGCTCGAAGGAACGGCCGCAAAAATCGCCGCGACGGTCGTCGGACGGCTGGAGGACGCCAGCTTAATCGCACTGCGTCGCCGGCCGCCGGAGACTTACGAAGCGTTTGAGTGCGTGCTTCGCGGCATCGATTATCATCGGCTCGGCGGCGTAACAGACGACAATGCGCGGCAAGCGGTCAAATGGTTCTCGAAGGCGATCGAGGCCGACCCCAATTACGCCCCCGCCTATGCGTGGCGGGTGTGCGCGGCGTCTTGGTTACCGGAGTTCGATTTCGGCGAGGCCTTGAGCAGCGCTCGGAAGGCAATCGAGCTCGACCCTTGCGACGCAGAGTCAAACCGCATCCTTGGCTTTTTGGAATTTCTCAACGGCAATGACGAGACGGCAAAAGCGCTGATGGTGCGCGCGCGGCAAATGAATCCGTCCGACGCCTACATAACTGCGCGCTCTGCTGCGGTTATGACCTTCCTTGGAGAACCAGATACCGCCCTCGCGCTAATGGATGAAGCGGAAAACCTCGATCCCTTGCTGCCGGTTTTTTGCGTGGAGGAACGCGGCGTCGCCCTCTATGCGCTCGGTCGCTATTTGGAATCGCTAGAGGTTTTTGAGTTTCTGGTTTACCCGACCTATCGGTCGCGCCTTTATCGCGCCGCGTGTCTAATGGCCCTCGGTCGTGTGGCCGAGGCGAGCAAACTCTGCAACGAGGCGGTCGGAGGCTATCCTGGCATGAGTGTCGCGAAGTTCCTCGACAAAGAGCGTTTTCGGGACGTCGGGTTGCGAACGCAACTCGGGGAGCGTTTGGCGCAAGCCGGTCTTCCGGCCTGACAACAAACGGAAGGCATTGGCCCGCGAGGTCTCGCTAGCGACTTGGTGCGGTTTGCGACGTATCGCGCTTAGCGCGCGTTTCCTTCGATGCTTCGCGATCGCGATTTTTGGCAAGCACTGCCGGATGGATCGCACCCATCCGGTGAGGGCCTTGAAGCTCAGCGCAGCGATGAAAACGCCGCCTGCATTTCCATAGCGAATAGCAACGGCTGCTCCCAAGCGGCGAAGTGACCGCCCTTGTCGACTTCATGGAAATACGCGAGCGTCGGATATGCGCGCTGCGTCCATGTCTTCGGCGCGCGATAGATCTCGCCGGGAAACACCGTGACTGCGACCGGGATCGTGATCTCGGCCGTCTTCTGCGCGGCCGCGCTGAAGTTATTGTTGTTGTTTTCCCAGTAGAAGCGGCTTGAGGATGCGCCGGTATCGGTGAACCAGTACAGCGAGATATCATCCAAGATCTCGTCCCTCGTGAGCACGCACTCCGGCTCGCCGCCGCTGTCCGTCCATTCGGCGATCTTTTCGTACATAAACGCGGCCAGCGAGACGGGCGAGTCGCAGAGCGCATAGCCGATCGTCTGCGGACGCGTCACCATCAGCGCGCCATAGGCCGCGTTGCGAGTGAAGAACTTGCCGAGCGTCTCGAAGGCTGCCCTTTCCGGCTCAGATAGGCTCGGGGGCGCTGGGTCTCCGGCGTTGATGGCCTTCACGTATTCGGCGGGGATGGTCGGCGGCATGTTGACATGGATGCCCAAGAGGCCTGCGGGCGCCTGGCGGGCAAGCGCGTCGGAGATCACCGAGCCGTGGTCGCCGCCCTGTGAGACGTATCGGGCATATCCGAGCCGCTTCATCAGGACGTTCCAGGCGCGGGCGACTCGGTCAGGGCCCCAGCCGAGCTCGCGCGGCTTTTCCGAGAAGCCGTAGCCCGGGATCGACGGAATGACGACATGGAACGCGTCTTCCGAGCGACCGCCGTGTGCGACCGGGTCTGTCAGCGGGCCGATGGTCTTGATCATCTCGAGGATCGAGCCGGGCCAGCCGTGCGTGATGATTATAGGCAGCGCATCGGGGTTGCTCGAGCGGACGTGGATGAAGTGAATGTCGAGGCCATCGATCTGCGTGACGAACTGCGGGAGCGCGTTCAGGCGCCGCTCGATCTTGCGCCAGTCATAGGACGTAGCCCAGTAGTCGCACAACGCCCGCAGTCTGGCGAGCTGCACGCCTTGCGATGCATCGGCCACCGTCTCGCGATCGGGCCAGCGCGTGGCGTACAGTCGGCGACGAAGGTCCTCGACAGCCGATTCGGGAACGTTGATCTGGAACGGCCGGATAGAAGTGTCGTCGGGCAAGCTTCCTTTAGTTTCCGGGGCCTGAGCCGAGGCTGCGTTCGCTGCAACCGGAAGGCCGAGGCCGATGGCTCCAATCAGCGAACGGGCGATGAAGTCTCGCCGGCGAATGCTCGAATTGGTGATAGACATGATCGTTCTCCTGTTTCATCCTTCTCCTGTTTTGCCGCCATACAAAGCCCATGGGGATTCAGCGGGGCGGGCGCCAGCGGCAGGCTTCAATCCGTTTTCGGCTCGGCGCCGCTCGAAGGCTGCTCAAAGCCTCCCGATCGCTACGCCAACGTGACGTTGGCCGCGATTCCTTTGCGGGCCATCTTTGAATAGGGGCAGATCTGATGCGCGCGATCGACGAGCGACTGCGCGACATCCTTGCCGAGGCCGGGCAAGCTGACCTCAAGCCTCGCTGTGAGGAAGAAGCCATCGTCGCCGAGGTTTAGATCGACCTCGGCGTTGACGGCAGTCTCGTCGGGAAGCTTGACGCCCGAATCCTTGGCGGCGAGGCTAAGCGCGCCTTCGAAGCAGGCCGACCAGCCAGCCGCGAACAACTGCTCCGGGTTCGTGCCGGGGCGTTTCGAGCCGGGCGAAGAAAGCTGAATATTGAGCTGCCCGTCCGCACTCCGCGCCGCGCCGTCGCGGCCGCCGGTTGTATGGACTTGCGCGGTGTACAAGGTCTTCGAGGACATTTTTTGCTCCATCGTTGAAGGAGTTTGAAGGACTGGAACAAGAGATAGGTTGCGACGATGTGGCGCAAATGTCATATAAGCGGCGTTTTAGGCCACGACGGAGCATTCCATGCAGCGCATCGGTTTCATCGTCTATCCCGGCTTCAACGTGCTCTCCCTGGCGGCGCTCACCGTTCTGGAGTTCGTCAATCGGGGGACGAACGCTCCCGCCTACGGTGTGGAAATCTTGTCGGAGGTCGGAGGTCCGGTGAAGAGCTCGATCGGGGTCACCGTTGAGACTGCCCGGGTCACCACTTCGGACTACGACACTCTCATCATCGGGGCGGGGGCCGAGGTTGCGACAACTTCATCCAATCTCATCGAGATTCTACGCGACGCGCCCCAGAAATGTCGGCGCGTTGTCGCCGCCTGTACCGGCGCGTTCGTCCTAGCCGAGGCGGGCTTGCTCGACGGGCGCCGCGCAACGACCCATTGGTTTTACGCGCGGGATCTCGCGACACGCTTTCCCAAGGTGAAGGTAGAGGCGGACCGCATCTTCATCGCCGACGGGCCGATCTGGACGTCGGCCGGCGCCGCCGCCGTAATCGATCTTGCGCTCGCCCTGGTCGAGCAGGATCTCGGCGCAGAGGTAGCGAGGACCGTGGCGAGGAAAATGGTTGTTTACCATCGGCGCGCGGGCGGTCAGTCGCAGTTCTCGGGGCTTCTCGATTTGGAGCCTAAGACGGACCGAATTCAGCGCGCTTTGACCTACGCACGGCGAAATCTCCATACGCCGCTCTCGGTCCCGCTACTGGCGAAAGCTGCAAACCTCAGTCCCCGACAGTTCAGTCGAACGTTCCAGGCCGAAACCGGGCAGTCGCCGGCCAAGGCGATCGAGCGGCTCCGCATCGAGGCTGCCCGACTGATGATGGAGCAAAGCCGTCATCCCATGGAAGTCGTCGCTCGACAGACCGGCTTTGCCGATCGCGATCGGATGCGACGGGCTTTCGTGCGCGCCTTCGGAGCACCGCCACAGGCCATACGCCGGGCGGCGGGCGGGGAAACGATCGACATCGGGGAAAGCGCCATCACGCCTTGACCGTCGGCTATTCTCGATACGAAATGTCCTAAAACGCTGCCTATCTGACATTTGAGCTGTCTCGTCGCCTACCCACCTTCAGTCCAACTGATCGGTGGAGAACGAGTCATGTCCGTGGACGCCGCCATTCTTATTCGCCCGGAGATCCGCACGGTGGATGGGGTCGCGATTCGTGACGCGCGCCGCGAGAGGGATTCCCGCCAGGGGTCCGATTCGCTCCGCCTGAGTCTGTGGCCGGAAGGCCTTCACGCTTTCGACCCGACTTGGCGGCGGCTCGCCAAACACACCAGTCTCGTCGCTGACGATCTGCCCGGCTTCGGTCGCTTCGAGCATCTTGACGCCCTCACGCCGCCAAAAGCCACGGGGCCGAGGGGTATGCCGCGGAATGTGCCTCTTGGTCGGAACAACGCCACTAGCCCAGGCCATTCGGCAGCGACTGCTCAGAGCCAAGCGCTCAAGCGCGGCCGCATCGGAACCGCCATCATATAAAGGAGACGATCATGAACCTCACTGGCAACACCATCTTCATCACCGGCGGCGGCTCAGGCATTGGTCGCGGCCTAGCGGAAGCCCTTCATAGGCTTGGCAACGAGGTGATCATCTCCGGTCGCCGTCGCGACCGTATCAACACTGTGATCTCCGCCAACCCCGGGATGAAGGCGATCGAACTCGACATCACCGATCCGGCAAGCATTGAGCGCGCGGCGGAGCGTTTAATCGGCGAATACCCCGACCTCAACGTCCTGATCAACAATGCTGGGATCATGGAGTTCGACCGAGCCGCCGGCCCGCTCGATGACGCGCTCACGGTCGCCACCATCGCGACCAACCTGATGGGCCCCCTTCGGATGACGTCGGCGCTTGTTGAACACCTTAAAACGCGCAAGAATCCAGTTGTGGCTTACGTTAGCTCGGTCCTCGGCTTCACGCCGCTCGCCCAGACCGCAGTCTATTCCGCGACCAAGGCGGCGTTGCACTCCTACGCGCTCTCGCAACGGTTTCTGCTGAAAGATACAGGCGTGCGAGTGCTGGAAATCGCTCCGCCATGGGTGCGGACCGAGCTTCTTAATAGTCAAGACGCTGAGGCGGCCATGCCGCTCGACGACTTCATCGCAGAGACTCTAGCGGCGCTTACGTCCGGAGCCGACGAGATCCTCGTTGAGCGAGCCAAGCCGCTGCGCAATAACGCGGGCCCCCTGGAGCACGCTCTTGTCGATCAATTTAATGGTAGGTGGCTGGACATGGTCGCAAAAGCGGCGGCCTAACGCGATCCCAAAAGCTAGAGTGCGTGGCGACTAGCCGGTCCCGACTTTATTCGTCTTTGAAGCTTGGCTGAAACGGAATGACGGCTTGGCGACTAAAACCGGTCGAACGGCCGCAGACTGGTTCGCGCAGGCTGCGTCCGCCGCCAATATGAGGTGCGGTGCGGTCCCATTAGGGGTCGGACTTTGGATGCTCGCGCCCGTCAGCTGTCAGAACATCGGCGCGGCAAAGGCGCACGCGCTGCGATAAGCTCCCTGAAGCCCTCCGCGGATTCGTCAATCTCGTTGCGATCCGCCTATCTGCTGCTTAAAGACATACTTCGCGGGCGATTCAATCCTTCTTCTGAGCCGCCTGCTTGTCGACCCGAGTATCGACGGCGCCGGCCTTCGCGAAGAAACCTTGAAGCATATCGCGGAACCAATCGGCGCCCTGGGCGCTATTTGAAAACCAGGCGTTCATAAGTCCTTCAGGCGAGAACTTCTCGACCTCCGCCGTCATCCTCTTTTCCACCTCCGCAAGCATGGCCGCTTGCATAGGCTGTACGTCAGGCAGTCCAAAGTACTGTCTCGCTTCTAGCGGCGTGCAGTCGATCTCGATTGTGACCTTCATTTTCCAGACCTCATTTGAAATCGCTCTCGCTTCAATCGATACGTCCTCGCGTTGTGTCCAATACGGCGCATGCTGCGCAGGGTTGATCGAATTTGCCTCTTATGAGTCGCCTGCGGTGACAGTGAGATCGACCATGATTTCGGCCGCCAGCCGTTCCAGGGTTTTGCGCAAGTCATCGCCGGAGAGATCGTCCGGCACGCGAAGTTGCGCTGACGCGCGGAACAATTCCGCGCCCGAAAAAGGGGCGCCTTCAATGCTGCTGGCGAATTCTTCGATGTTGACGCCTAACTGGCTCAGGGCCCGGGTAACGTCGCGGACAATGCCCGGGCGCTCGTTGCCGACGAGTTCCAACTTTACGGTCTTGCGGTTGCCTGGGGATTCGGCGCCAGAACTCCGTTCGACTACGACGCGGAGGCCCGCCGCCTCGAGATCGCGTAAGGCGGCGGTCAGGCCCGCGATGTTCGATTCTGGAATCTTGACAAGCACGATGCCCGCAAATTCGCCCGCCAGATGGGCCAGTCGGCTCTCCAGCCAGGCTCCGCCGGACGCGGCGACTTTTGCCGAAATTGCGTTCACAAGACCGGGTCTGTCATGACCGATGAAAGTCAGCACAATAGACGTCGTCATTTCCGACCCCTTCGCGACGTGAGGCGAATGCCCATCTGGCAAACCGTTCGACTGCCTCGCTATCTTTGCACCGGTTGGGGCCAATGAGTCATCTCCCGGGCCCCTAAACCGCCTGACGGTAACATTGACCGTCGAATGACCTGCATCGGCGCTGTCATGTCTGGACGGCGCTCGCTGATCAAGAGTTTTCTTGAGGCGCTGCGTTTGATGGTGGGGGCGGTCGTGTCTTCGGCCTATCAATGCGGGGCAATGGCTCCCGCGGACCCTATTGTCCACTGATCCTTTGCCGTAAATCACGTTGACGCGCTCGACTGGGCAGACAGTGCAACGGGCTTCGACCGTCAGCCGACCGCGCGCCGCCGAGGCCGCGCCGGCGGCTGTTTCAGCTAGGCCGAGGGGCTGCGCTTGTCGAGCCAATACACGAGTCCCAGAATCCCGACTATTACAAGCACGACCGGAATTATGACCATCGTCGCCTCCCTTGAGTCCCCCTCTTGATTATCAGCGCCTCTTTTCGCGAGGGCGCAATGCCAATAATTAGCTGACCATTGACTGCCTCGGGCGCTCGCGTCTCGTCTCCGGGGGCGGATCGAACACGGCCTGGCGTCGATCCGGGGTCAGCGTTCCTTTGTCATCACGCTGGCAATTTGTGTTGCTGCAATATGACAGTCGTGAAAGCGCTCTATAGCCAAGCCGGTTCACCCTGAACCAGCTATGGAGCGAGAACATGACGATTGAGGAACGGGCGGCGCGCGTCTGGCTTGTCGCCGCGTCTGTCGCGGCTTTCGCCGCCTTCACTGTCCAACCCGCCTATGCCGACCGCAACACCCTCTGGAATATCGTGAACCTCAAATGCCTGCGCCATCTGACGAAATCCGAAGCGCCAATTCCCTGCGACAGCGTCGATGTCTCGTCCGGTTGGGACCGTGGCGTGGCGCTGCTGAAAGACATGAACGGGCCTGGACGGATGCTGGCGATTCCGACGCATGTCGTCACCGGCATCGAAGATCCCGTCCTGCTTGCGCCAGACGAACCTAATTATTTCGCCGCCGCCTGGGCGGCGCGGGCGAATGTGGCGTTTCACCTCAGGCAGGCGGTGCCGCGCGAGGCGCTCGCCATCACAGTCAATTCGATGATCGCTCGCGATCAGGATCAGCTCCACCTGTTTGTCGACTGCCTGGACAAAGATGTCGCCGCGACGCTCGCATCCTATGCGGATTCGCTGGATACGACGTGGCGTCCGATGAAGACAATGCTGAAGGGCAGGCCCTATTGGGTCCGCAGGCTGGATTCGAACGATCTTACCGACCAGTCGCCGTTTCGCCTGCTCGCCGACGGCATCGATGGCGCCAAGACTGAGATGGGGCGCTGGTCGCTCGCCGCGGTCGCCGCGAATTTCACCGGCAAACCAGGGTTCATCCTGCTTGCCGACCATGCAGACCAGGCCGCCGGGGGCCATGCCGAGGATCTGCAAGATAGCGCGTGCGCGATCGCCAAATCCAAGACCTGAATCACGCACTCGCGCATTGCGCGTTTCGAAAAGCGGCTTCATCGCTTTATATTTTCCTGGTTGACGCGTCGTCGCGACGGACCTCGTCCCGGGCGACAAAACTGGCGATGTGGCGAGGCGCAAACCGCGCCTCGTTCGCATTCGTTCTGTCATCTTTAGCTGGAGATCAGCGGGTCAGTCGCCGCGGCAATTGTTTTTGCAAAGATTATCTCGTCACGCAGCCATCACCTTTGCGTCAACAAACAGAGAAATTGACGCCCTACATTCGCTTGGCGGGGAGAAATCCTCACTGGAGCAAGAGGGGTCGAATATGCAAAAGAGTTCATTTCAACGGGGCAGTCTAAGACGGCAATTGCTTGCTTGCGCCGCGGTCAGCGGCCTGGTCTGGAGTTCAATCTCACCGGCTTTCGCCGCTCAAGGCGAAAAGCCGACGGCTTCGCCTATCAAACACGTGATCGTCATCATCGGCGAGAACCGCAGTTTCGATCATGTGTTCGCGACCTACAAGCCGGTCAGGTCGGAAGAAAAAGTCCTGAACCTTTTGTCGGAAGGCATCGTCAAAGCTGACGGTTCGCCCGGCGTCAATTACGGCAAGGCCCTGCAATACAGCGCCTCGAACTATTTCACCTATGAAATCGCGCCGACCAAGGCGCCCTATGTCGTGCTTCCGCCGGCGCTCGTCGGCGGCACGTCGACGCCTTACGCGTGCCAGTTCCTCGGCATCACGACGGGTACGACCTGCAATACGCCGGCCAATGTCGCCAAGCTCGAAGCCGCCAATGTCGAAAACGGCCTCGCCCCCGAATATTTCCAATATCTGCTGACCGGCGGCACCGGACAAACCAACAAGACGCCGGATCAGCGCGTCAGCTACGACGGGCAGGGCGCGACCACGCTTCCGCCGGGGCCCTATCAGCTCACCAATCCGAAATACCCCTATGACGCCTATGCGGCGAGCCCGGTGCATCGTTTCATGCAGATGCAGCAGCAGCTCGACTGCGACGCGTCGAAGGCCAAAAAGGGCGAGGACTTCGGCTGCAAGTCGGACCTCTATCCCTGGGTTGAAGCGACGATCGGGGCCGGTTCGAACGGCGCCGCGCAACCCGCCGGATTCACCGACGCGACCACCGGAGAGGGGTCGACCGCGATGGGCTTCTACAACGTCCAGAACGGCGATGCGCCCTATCTCAAGTCTCTCGCCGACACATATTCGATGAGCGACAATTTCCATCAGTCGGTCAAGGGCGGCACGGGCGCCAATCACATCATGCTGGGAACGGCGGATGCGATCTGGTTCTCCAACGGCGCCGGCAAGCCGATCGCCCCGCCCGACAACCCGGTCAATCCCGCGGCGCCGGGAACGCCGGTTGTCGGTTTCAGCAGCGCCTTGAGCGAAATCGAAAATCCCGATCCGCAGCCTGGAACCAACAATTATTACACGCAGGACGGTTACGGCGGCGGCAGCGGAAAGCCGAATGCGACCTCGCCCGCCGCGAACTACGGAGGCGGCTCGTATGTGAATTGCTCGGATGAATCGCAGCCGGGCGTCGGCTCAGAGACCAACTATCTCAAAGGCCTGCCCAATCCGGTGAAGCCGAAGTGCCAGGACGATCACTTCTATCTCGTCAACAACTACAATCCCGGCTATTTCGGCGACGGCTCGAACGCGTATACCGACACCAATCCGAGCAATTACGTCTACACGATCCCGCCGTCGAACGTCAGGACCATCGGCGATCTCCTTCTCGCCAACAACGTGTCGTGGGTCTATTACGGCGACCAGTTCAACGAATATCTGAAAGACAAATACGACGCGAGCCCGACCGACGAATATTGCAACATCTGCAATTGGGCGCAATATTCGACCGACATCATGACCAATGAAGCGGTTCGCACAGCGCACCTGAAAGACACCGCGGATCTCTACACGGGAATCGCGGCGGGCGAGCTTCCGGCGGTCACCTATGTCAAGCCCAGCGGCTTGGTCGACGGTCACCCCGCTTCTTCGAAGCTCATTCTCTTTGAGGGCTTCGTCAAGAAGATCGTCGATGCGGTCGAGGGCAACAAGAGCTTGGCGGCCGATACCGCGATCTTCATCACCTTCGATGAAGGCGGCGGTTATTGGGACTCGGGCTACGTTCAGCCGCTCGACTTCTTCGGCGACGGCACCCGCATCCCGATGATCGTGGTGTCGCCGTTCAGCAAACGCGGCCACATCTCGCATTCCTACACCGACCACGTTTCGATCTCGAAGTTCATCGAGCGGAACTGGCGCCTGAGCCCGATCACCAATCGCAGCCGCGATAATTTGCCCAACCCGCTGGCTGAGGCGAATCCCTACGTGCCGGTCAATTCCCCGGCGGTTGGCGACCTATGGGACCTCTTCGACTTCGACAGGTGATTGGCGAATAGGCCAGGACAAGAAACGGCCAACATCGCTCGTGAGAGCGCCGGCCCGCTGAGCGGGCCGGCGTTTTCATAGGGTCAAGGCCGTCGGAAGCCGCTTCGCAACGAATGAGCCTCGCGGGGACGCCAACCAACCCGCAAATGGAGAGCATTGTGTCCCGATCCATTTTCCGCTCGATCGCCCTTGCCGCGCTGAGCCTGACTTTCGCCGGCGTCGCGCGCGCCGAGGATATCGCGACCTATGAAATCACCCTCAAGAACCACAAGTTCACGCCCGCGGAAATTCATGTGCCGACCGGCAAGCCGTTCATCGTGCTCGTGACCAACGCCAATGATGACGCCGACGAGTTCGAAATGCTGTTGCCGGCAGTCGAAAGGCCGCTGCAGCCCGGTCAGCAGGGCAAAGTGAGGATCAGGCCGCTGGGGCTGGGGCGCTTCCCGTTCTTCGGCGAATCGGATCCCGATGAGGAGCGTGGCGCTTTCATCTCCGAATAGGCTGCGCAGAGGTCAACGGCGGCCGCCGATGCGCAGGATTCGCCCGCACGCACAAAGGCGCTTTGCATTTGCGTTGACGCGAAAGGACGCCGCTTCGTACGGCGATAAACCTTCATTGATCTCTTGGCGGCAATTTTGCGCGGAAGGAGATCGAACTCAAGGGTGCGCGAAGCGCATCGCCTTCGGCGACGACCCCCGTGGGGTCGCCCTTGACTTCAATATCCTTCCGCGCCCTCGCTTCCGCCGAAGAAATCGATGGAGGAATCCGATCTCGACGCTTTTGAGCGTCTGCCGTCGAGACGCCAAGCGAGTCCGCTTAATGCCAATGCGCTCCAGAGCGTGCCGCTTTCCATCGGAATCAATCTCCGTCATTGCGAGGGAGCGAAGCGACGAAGCAATCCAGACTGAGCTCCGTCAGCCTCGTCTGGGCTGGTTCTTGAGGCATGCGCGGAGCAATCCGCGCCTGTCGTTTCGCGGCTTAGTCTGGATTGCTTCGTCGCGTCGCTCCCTCGCAATGACGGAGAGTGATTCCAATAGCAAGCAGCACGCTCTGGCGTTGTTGAGGTTTGTTTGCATGCGGTCGTGCGCGGCGGCGATCTCTCGCCGCCCCCATTCAACAACCCACCGATCGGCTCGATCCTTTGGGTCTTCAAAGCCCGCGACGCCCCGCTCAGTTCAAGCCAAGCACGCCGCGCAATTTGGACAGGTCTTCAGCCAGAGCGGTGACCGGGCCCTTCAGCGCCGTGCGGTCCGCCTCGGTGACCTTGTCATAGCTTTCCCAACCGGCGCCGACCTTATATTTGGCGAGGATGGCGTCGACCGTCGCAAAATTCTTGTCGACGGTCGCGGTCAGGGCGGGATCGGCCTTGGCTGTCAGAGGATGCAGGAGATCGACGATCTTCCTGGCGCCGTCGACATTCGCCTGGAAATCATAAAGGTCGGTATGGCTGTAGCGGTCCTCCTCGCCGGTAATCTTGGTCTTGCCGACCTCCTCGATGAGCGCCGCCGCGCCGCCGACCATTTTTTCCGCCGGGATCGTCAGCGTCTTGATACGGGCCTGCAGTTCGGCGACGTCCTTGTTGAGCTTGTCGGCGAGCGGGCCGAGCCCTTCGGTGCTCTTCTTTTCGAACAGTCCGTATTCGATGCGATGGAAGCCGGTGAAACCGTCGTCGGCTTCCTTCTTCTCGTGATCGTCGGCGCGGGAATCGATGCTGCCGTCGAGATCGTTGAATAATTCGGCGATCGGTTCGATCGTCTCGTAATTGACGCGGGTCGGCGCGTAGAGCGACTGCGCCTTTTTGAGATCGCCGGCCTTCACCGCCGCGGTGAACGCGGCGGTGGTGGCGACGAGACGATCAACGCCCTTGGCGACGAAAATCTTGTAATTGGAGACCGGCGTGACGAGATCCATCGGCGCGGCTTGCGCGGCCATGGCGAGGCCGACGCTGGACGCGCCAATCATAAGAGCGATGCGTATCGATTTCATGGTGTTTCCCTCAACTTGACTTTCTCGGGGTGGAAAGGGCGCGATCGCCCGGCGGCTCGGTGGCTTCGATCAGCGATTGGCCGAGATAGGAGCCCGGCGCGGGCGCGCCAGGCAGGGCAAAGAAAAAGCCGCCGCCAACCGGCTTGATATATTCTTCCAGAGGCTCCCCGTTCAGACGGTTCTGCACGGCGACAAAACCGCTTTGCAGATCGGCCTGAAAGCAGATGAACAGCAGGCCCATGTCGAGCTGGCCCGATTTGCTGATTCCGCGCGAATAATTATAGGGCCGGCGCAGGATCAGATTGGCCTGGCTCTGCGCCGTGCGCGGGTTGGCGAGGCGGATATGCGCGTCGAGCCGGATGCGCTCGCCTTTCGGATCGCCGGCATAGTCGGGAACATCTTTCTCGGCGGTCATCGTCAGCGGCGCGCCGGTCATCTTTTCGCGCCCGATGATCGTTTGCTGTTCCTGCAGCGGCGTGCGATCCCACCGTTCCACGAAATTGCGGATGATGCGCACGACCTGGTAGCTGCCGCCCGCCGTCCAGGCCGGCTCTCGCGAGTCGGGCGCCACCCACACCAGGCGGTCCATGGCGCCATTGTCGGCCGGGTTGGGATTGGCGGTGCCGTCCTTGAAGCCGAGCAGATTGCGCGGCGTCGACGGCGGCTGGTTGGCGGCCGGAGGCCTGGAATTATAACCGTCGATCTTCCAGCGCACCGCTATCAGATCGGGGAAATTTTTGATGACGTCGCGCAAGGCGTGAATGCCGGTGTCCGGCGTATCCGAGCAGATCTGGATCATGAGATCGCCGTGGCAGGACTCAGGCTCCAAAGCATCGTTGGCAAATTGCGGCATGCGCTCGAGATGGCCAGGCTTGGCGCCGGCGAGCCCGAAGCGGGCGTCGAACAGCGACCCGCCAACCGCGACCGTCATCGTCAGATTGCCGGGCGTGACGATCGGCCCGAGCAGGCCGGAATCGAGCGCGGGAAATTTCGGATCGACTTCCGGCGCCGGGCCGCCTTGCGTGAGAAAGGCGATTCGCTCGGTCAATTTGCGCAACAGCCGCTCGAGATCGCCGCGCGTCGTCGCAAGCACATCGAAGGCGACGACGAGGCCCGCCGGCGGCCGCGGGGTTGTGATCCCCGACTGATGCACGCCATAGAAAGGCTGGCGCGCCGCCAGCATCTGATCGGGCTCAGTCTCCTCTCCCGTCGGCGACGAGGCGGCGATAGCGGACCCTTGCGTCAGGCCGCCAGCCACCGCGCCGCCGGCAAGCCCGAGGCCCAACATCATCTTTCTGCGATTGGGGGATGCAAGAGGCTTGCCTGAAAGCCTGTTCTGGGGGGATCTTTCGTCCATCGGCGGGCTCCTTTCCCGTCAGCTCAAGCCAAGAGCGCCACGGATCAACGCGAGTTCGCCTGAAAGTTTCTTCGCGACGTCCTGAATCGCCTTCCGATCGTCGGCGCTGACACTGGCGGATGATCCAAATGCGCCGTCCGCGTTCTTGTATCTGGCGAGCGTCGCTTCAAGCGTTGCGAAATCCTCGGCAAGCGCGCTGACGAGCGGGCGATCCGTCTTGACGAGCAAGGGGCGGAACAGATCGACGATCTTCTTGACGCCTTCGAGATTGGCCTGGAAGTCCGAAAGACCGGCGCCAGCGGGCGATTGGCCGGCATTGCCGAATTCCTCGGAAACAGCCGCGCCCATAGCCTCGGCCGCGCCCGCGATTGTCGGCGCCGGAGTGAGCGATGCGCCATCGAACCGGGCCTGCAGGGCGACCACATCGGCAACGAGCTTGTCGGCGAGCGGGCGCCAATCGCGCGGCTGCGCCTCCGCAAAGAGATCCCACTCCAGTTGACGGAAGCCCATGGCGGCAGGGTCCGACCGCCCTCCGTCGCGGTCCGCGGCGCTGGATTCGGCCGCGCCGTCGAGATCCGGAAAAAACACCGCGATCGGCGCTATTCGCGCATAGTGAGCGTGAGTCGCGGAAAACAAACCGCGCGCCGAGTTATAATCGCTTGACTTCAGCGCCTGCGCGAGGCGCCGCGTGTCGTCGACCAGCGCGTCGATTTCATAGCTTGCATAAACCCGATATTCGGCGAGCGGTCCGATCAGATCGGCCTGCGAGGGTTTGTCGTCTGCGCCGGCGAGCGCTGCGACGTGCAGCCTGCCCTTGGGATTGCCAAGCAGCCCACAGGTGATGTCATAATCGCCCGGCGCCAGCCGGGTCGTCAGTATCTGCGTGAGCCCCGGCGCGATGTTCTCCCGCTCGTAGACGACCATGACGCCATCAAGAATTTCCCATTCGAGCGGGCGGGAGCTCGCATTGTGAATCGAAAACGTCGCCTGGCCGCTCACGACGCTCAATTCATTCGGCTCGCATGCCGAGCCGGTTACGGTCATCGCCAGGGGAGCGGCCGCCGCGGAGGACCCGGCCGCATTTGTCGGGGACGAGATTGGGCGCACGTCAGCGTCGACGGCGCCGCCCACCGCGATCACGGGCGCGATGGTCGCAAGGCCAGCGATGATGATGCGCAGACGGGTCAATGGATAGGTTCCTGCGGGGACGTTAGAGGCGCTGTTTGACGAGTTCACGACAGGACGGGTCGAGTGTGGCGCCCCCCGGCAACGTCACGAACTCGACCGATGTCGCGAGTTCTCTTCTGGCGAATGAATTCCAACGGCCGTCGAACGCGCCCATCGCCTCAAGGTGCGATCCGCCAAAGAAAGTTCACTCGCCTGCGCTGACCCGCGGCGGCGGATGTTGTAGTCTGTCGAGGTTCGACAAGGAGCTCTTCATGACCAGGTCCGCTCTTTTGGGGAAACAATGCGCTTGCGATCGCCGGGATCGTTCGAAGCGTTGGGCCGCGTTCAGCTTTGTCGCAGCGCTCCTGTTGGCGGGATTTTGCGGCGCCTCGCCAGCGCGCGCCGACGCGATCGGGGCGGGCATGCAGGCTTATGCGCGGCAGGACTATACGCGATCGGCTGCGGTTTTCCTGCGCCGCGCGGAGCTTGGCGAGGCGGTCGCGCAAACCTATCTCGGCTATATGTACGCCAACGGCCGGGGGGTGCCGCAGGATTTCGTCGCGGCGACAAAATGGCTGCGCTGCGCCGCCGACCAGGGCTATCCCGATGCGCAGTTCCTGCTCGGCTTGATGTATGACAAGGGCCATGGCGTAGCCCAGGATTTCGTTGAGGCGGAAGTCTGGCTCAATCTGGCGGCGGCGAAGTCGGACCGCCGTCAGCGCGATTACTGGACGCGGATTCGCGACGCGGTGGCCGCCAAACTGACGCTGGACGAAGTCGCCGAGGCGCAGAAGCGCGCGTTGGAATGGACGCCGGTCCAGGAGCGATAGAGTGGAGAACGATTGATCGGCTGGCGGCGCCGCGGCGCCTCTGGAGCGTTTTGGCGCCGGATGGGATCATTTCGCGCCCGGACGGAGAACGCTCGAGAGCGTTGAGTTCGATATCCCTCCGCGCAAAATGGCCGCCAAGAGATCAATGAAGGTTTGTCGCCACGCGTGACGGCGCGCTTCCGCGTCTATTTGAATGCACAACGCACTCCGGCGGCGCGCCTTAGCTCCACCATCGCGCCCAAGCCCAACAGATCCAGATCGCCGGGGCGAAGAAGGCGCCGAAGGGCAATCTGGCCAGCGGGTCGAGTGCGCGGCGGGCCTGGATATGGCGCGACAGAGCGAAGCCGAGCGCGGCGAGCGCGGCGATCTCGACGGCGATCGGCAGGCTCGGCCAATCGAGCCAGACCCCGGCGACGCCGGCCAGCTTGACATCGCCAAGGCCCATCCCCTCCCGCTCTCTGAGGCGGCGATAGGCGAGGCGGAAGACAAAGAACAGCGCCGCCATCGTCGCGCCGCGGATGACGGCGTCCAGCGCCAGCGTCAGCTTTTCGCCGCGATCGTCGAAGCCGACGGCAAGCAGGCCTAAGCCAATCGCGAGCGCGCTCAATTCATCGGGAATAATGAAAAACCGCCAGTCGATGACGGCGATCGCCAGCATGTTCAGCGCCAGCGCGGCCCCTGCCGCACCGGTAACGCCCGGAACGACATAGAAACTCGCGCCGACACAGAAAACACCGAAAGCGCCGATCGCCGCGCGTTTGAAAAAGCCGTGGCCGCCGTCTGCGCGGCTTTTTGCCGCCGATAGCCTCGTCAGCATGTTCACTGCAGCGATCTGGCGCCGATATTGAGCGCGGCCGGCAACGACACCGCGCCAATCTTGCCGCCACGCATTTTCGTGCGCAATTCCTCGGCGACCCGCGAGGCGTCGGCGCCGTCGCGGATGATCTGCGGCCGGATGAAGATGATCAGTTCGGTGCGCACCGTCGACCTTCCGGTCGCCGTTCCGAAGGCCGCGCCGACCACGGGTATCTGGTCAAGGATCGGAACGCCCGAACGCGAATTCGTCTGGGTGTCGCTGATCAGGCCGGCCAAGAGGACCGTTTGCCCGCTCGCGACGGAAATCTCGCTCTTCACTCTTCGTTGCGAAATCGTCGGCGTCAATGAGGTGCTGTTCTGTGGCACGCTGCTGATCTCCTGCTCGATGTCGAGCAGGACATTGCCATTGGAATTCACCCGAGGCTGGACGTTCAAGATGATGCCGGTATTTTTGTAGTCGACCGTATTGACGATCGTATTGCTCGCGCTCAGCACGGTCGCGCTGCCTGTCGAGATCGGCACCTGATCGCCCACTTCCAGCGTCGCGGCCTGATTGTCGACGACGACGAGCGACGGATTCGAAAGGATTTTCACGTCGGTCAGCGCGTGCAGGGCGTTGATGATGAATTGCGGCGTCGGGCTGGCGCCGACGATGAGATTGAGCCCCGGAGGCGCTCCGCTGGAGGGCGTCGGCGTGCCGGAGATCGAATTGATCAACGAGCCATACTTGCTGGAGAGATAGAATTGCACGCCGTAATTCAAGGCGTCGTTGAGCGTGACCTCGGCAATGGTGACGTCGATCGCGACCTGCAATTTTGGGCGGTCGAGTTCGTTCAGGGTGCGTTCGATCGTTCGGTAATTTTCATTGTTGGCGTAAATCAGAATCGAATTGTTGACGGTGTCGGCGGTAATGCGCACGCCTGGCAGCAGTGGGGGCCCGCCGCCCCCCTGACCGGCGGCGGCGAAGGCGTTGCTGAGAGCGGCGGTCGGAATGGCGCCAAAGGGGCTCGTTGACGCCGTCTGGGCGCTGCCGCCTGTCCCACTGGCGCCGCTCGCGCCATTCGTTCCGGCGGCTTGCGCTTTCGGGCCGCCGGTCAGGCGGTCCGTAACCGAAAGCGCCGCGGCTCCGGAGGACGGAGCGATCTGGTTGGTCGCCGAATCAACCGTTCCACCGCTACCGCCATTGACGAATATGTCGTTGAGCAATTGGGCGATCTGTTTGGCGTCGCCGTAGCGGACCTTGTAGACTTTGACGCCGGCGCTGGCGGAGTTCGGCGAGTCCAGCCGGCTGATCCACATCGACGCCGTCCTGAGCAGTTCCGGTTTGCTGGCGACCACCAGGATGGCGTTCTGCTGCGCCACCGCCTGGAATTTCACCAGGCCATGGCCCATGCCGGCGTCGCCGGAATCCATGATCTTTTCGAGTTCCGCGACGACCGGCTCCGGCGCGCTGTTCTGGACGGGATACATGCCGACCGATTGTCCGCGCATCCAGTCGACGTCGAAACTGCGCACCGTGTTCACCGCCGATTGACGCTCGGAGCCATTGCCCACCACCAGCAGCAATTGTCCGCTCGGATCGCTGCGGATCGCGCCGGGACGGGCGGCGAATCCCTCGAGCAGCTTGGCCAATGTCGGGCCGGAGACATATTGCAGGGGAATCACCGTCATGCCGTAGCCGGGTTCCGGGCCATTGGCGCCATCGGCGCGATCGGTGGCGCCGACGATGGAATCGGCCGAAGGGGCGATGCGATAGCCGGTACTGTCGCGCAGCATCGCCAGATTGTTCGCGCGCAGCGCGGTCTCGAGAACGAACAGCATGTCCTTCTTGGCGATCGGACGTCCCGAGGACAGGCTGATCGTGCCCTGCACTCGGGGATCGATGACATAGCCGACGCCCATAATGTCGCCGAGCACGACCTTGACGACATTCGCCACCGGGCTGTTTTCGAAATTCAGCGCGAAACCATCCTTGTCTTCGGCTGGCGCGGTTTCCGTCCGCGCGGCGTCCGCGACCGGTCCGGCGGCGGCGCCGAAAAATGAGAATGATTTGGCTTGCGGTTGATTGGCGTCGGGTTGCCGCGTCGCCTGGAGCGAACGCGGTTGCAGATCAGCCGAACGGATCACGTCGGCGGCGTTCTGCGGCTGGTCGGTGCGCTGCTCCAGCGAACCCGTGCAAGCGCTCAGCGCCAGGAGGGCGGACGCAGCAAGCGCAATCCTGAAGACAACACGCGAGACGCTACCGCTGACAGGCGACACACTTCCATCCAGTGTTCAGGAAGAGTCAAATCTTGTATTTTCTGGAAACATCATTAAAAAATACGGGTGTCAAGAATAACAATCACGATTACTGTCGTATAGTTGTCATCATTACTGTATTGGTATTGTAAGAAACCGGTCATGAAACTTGCACAGAAAACTGACGAGGGGTCACCGGAGGCCCGCGATCCCGTCGAAATCGCAGCGGAATTTCTGGAGCATCTGCTCAGAGAAAATCTGATCGGCGTCGCGCTCGCCCGTGAGGCCGCGAACGAGTCCGGCAGCCGATTGGCAATGTCGCTTCGCCGCGTTTGGGAGGCCAGCGACATATCGGCGCATGATTTTGCCGACGAAGTCGCCGCCTTTTTTCATATGAGGCGTCTGACGCTGCCGCAATTGATCGGCGCGCGACCGCTCATCGAGCGTTTCACTCAACGGTTCCTTCGCGAAACCGCTCTCTTTCCGTTCGACGAAGGAAAGGGTCGGTTCTGTCTGGCTGTCGGCGACCCCGGCGATCTCGCGGCGCAAAGAGCCGCGGAGCTCGTGCTTGGCGCGCCCGCCGAGATCGCGGTGGCTTCATTCGAGGATATCGCAACCGCGTTGGCCGAGCGTCTCGGCCCGGACGAGCAGCGGACTGCCGAGACGTCGGAGGGCAAAGCCGCCAGCGCGGACGAAAGCATCGACAGCTTGCGCGACCTCGCGAGCGGCGCGCCTGTGGTGCGCGCGGTCAATGATCTCCTTGAAAAGGCGGTCGAACTGCGCG
>Ga0209006_10001580_pt1 | contig 20682 bp, 17 predicted proteins | sample JacPin_JW_Ref_O2_FD_188567 | JGI IMG/M metagenome (GOLD analysis project Ga0209006, IMG submission 188567) | Forest soil microbial communities from Algoma, Ontario, Canada - Jack Pine, Ontario site 1_JW_Ref_O2 (SPAdes) (version 2) | ecosystem: Environmental > Terrestrial > Soil > Boreal...
CGTCGCCGACATCGAGCGTGATGCGGCCGTCGGCGACGGCGCTTGCCCAGCGGGCGGTCGCCGGAATGCCGCCGAAGGAAAAAAAGTGCGGGACGATTTCGGCCGGCGCGGCGTCCGCCAGCGCACGGATCAGATCGTCCGGCGTGGTCAGCGCAAACATCTGCCGCATCAGGCCGGAGCGGCGCGCCAGTCCTTGCGCGGAGGTGCGCACGCCGCAGCGGCTGGCGTAGCGCATCAGCGATGTGAGGCTCGTCGGCCCGGCAAGGCCTATGCGCACGCGGTGCTCGAAGCCGAAGCTTCGCACCCGCGCGACGAAATCGACGATCGCAACCGCATCGAAACAGAACTGCGTCACGATTTCGACCGCAAGCCCGGTCGCTTCCGCGGCGGCGATCTTGTCGGCGAGCGCGCGGTTGAGTTCGTCGTCGCCGACGCGCGGATGGCCCTGCGGATAGCCGGCGATGCCGATACTGCGGATGCCGCGCCGGCGTAATACACCATTGTCGATGACGTCGAGCGCGCGCCGGAACGGCCCGCATTCGGCGCGGTCGCCGGCGATGACCAGCACCGTCTCGACGCCGGCTTCGCCATTGAGCCGTGCCAGGAATGTGTCGAGCGCTTCGACGCTTACGAAGTTGCGCGCCGCCACATGCGGCACCGGCTCGAGGCCGGCGGCACGTATTTGCACGGCTGCGGCGAGCGATTCATCGGCCGGCCGGTTCGGCACCGCGCTCAGATAAACACGCGTGCCGCGTGCAAGCACGCCAAGCGCCGCGATGTCGGCCGCCGACGGCCGCGTCGCCTCGACGGAGAAGCCGGCCATCAGGGCCGTGACGCGGCCAATCGGCCCGTCCGGTGATTGATCTTGGAGAGGAAGGGCCGCGCTCATCTTATCCGCCCCCAGCGGGGGAGGAGGACCGCGCAAAGGGCGGTGGAGGGGGCATGCAGCATCACGGCTTGCGTAAGCATCGGACACTTGCCCCTTCCGCGCTGCGCGCGACACCTCCCGATCGACGGGGAGGAAATAACCGCCAGCACTAAGCCCGCCGGCGCGAGATCACGTAGGATTCGTCGAAGAACCACAGTCCGCCGCGCTCGCGTAACACTTCGCGGGTGGCGTCGATGTAGCGGCCGTCGGCGACCGCCGCGCCGAGCCGGTCGTCCTCGACTTGCGCCACGTAGATCGCCGCATTCCAGGCCGCGAACAATGTCGAGGTGCCGATCGATTCGGAGATTTCAGAAGGCAGCGTGTGCATCACGTAGCGGAACAGCGAGCGGTTATCCGCGTAAGCGTTGAAATTGAGGTCGCGGCCGGCCGCTCCAAGCTCGTGCTTCACCGCTTTGAGAATCGCGTGGCGGTCGTGGATGAACGGATTGTCGCCTGACCAGACCTTCTGGATGATTTCCATGCCGGGATCGTTGCCGTGCGATTGAATGCCGATCAGCCGGCCGCCGGGGCCGAGCGCGCGGGCGAGCGGGGCGATCACGCGCTGGGCCTTGAAATCGAGCGAAGCGCGCGCGCGATAAGGCTGCGACGCGATCACCAGATCGTAGTTCGCGAGCGTGCCGCCAGGCCTCGGAATGATCGGATCGAGCAGAAAACGGTGGTCCTCGCGGTAGAGCACGAGCACCACCGGACGCTCATAGACCGGATTGCCGGTCCGTGGACTGACGCCAGCCTTCCAGTTCTGCGCCAGGAACGGCTCCAGATCCATGATCTGCTGTTCGAAGCGATGCGCCGAATTGCCGGAAAGCGCCTGCTCGTGCCACACCATACTGGAAGCGGCACTGAGCGACTTCACCGCTAGCCACGGGGCGTCCGCGTAGGCGAGATTGGTGAGCACCACCACGGTCGAAGGATGCTCGAAGAAGCGGTCCGACATTTTCTGCAAGGTCAGCCGCACGTCCTCGAGGCTGATTTCCTTGCCGACCACATAGAAGGGAATGTGGGTGAAACGATCGTGCATCGCGCGCATCACCCGCGAGAGCACCGAGCCGTCGCCGACGCCGGCGTCGAAGACGCGTAGCGCCGGTGGCCGCGGATGCAGGTGCGCGAGCTCTTCGGACACGCGGTGCGCCACTTCCCACTTCTCGCTGCAGGTGTTGACGAACAGCAGATATTTCTGCCGGTTGTCGAAGAAGCGGAAATTGCGCTGTGGATTGGGATCGCCCGAACCGGGCGCTGGCGGCGCCGCTGGGGGCGGTGCGCCCAGCGGTTGAACTTGTGCCGCGCCTGCGGCGGCGATGACGGGTCGCGTTTCGCGAGAGCGTTCAATCACGATTGGACGGGGCCCCTGTGGCGGATGAGCAGCCATGAATCCATGGATGCGATCGAGCGTATCGGTGGTGATGCGGCCGCCGTTACGCAACCGCGAGGTGAGCTTGCCGTCATTGACGGCGCGCCTCCCGAACGTGGACTCGGCGAGCCCCGTCGACCGGCAATAGTCGGAGATTTCCTGAAGTAATTGCTGCGCGTTCATGGCAGCGCGTCCTAAGGTTTTCCTCGACCCGTGCGAGCTTGTTTCCGTGTCTGTTGCGCACGGTTTCCTGAAGGCTGAGCGAACCAACTCGACCGCAAAGGGTCAACCACAAAATAGCCCACTCACATAGTGGGCAATATAATGGGCTTCTTCCCAATCGCGAGGGTGCCTATTCGTTAGCCCCCGTCGGGCTATTGGACCGGCGTTAGCCGACACGAAAGGAACGACCATGCCCCGTCTCGCCGCCAATCTTGGCTGGCTGTTCGCCGAGCGGCCTTTCCTGGAGCGCTTCGGCGCCGCCGCCGCGGCCGGTTTCGGCGCCGTGGAATTGCTGTCTCCCTACGAGCATGCGCCGGCGGCCGTACGCGCGGAGCTCGCGCGCTTTGGCCTGAGCCAGCTGGGCATCAACACTCCGCTCGGCCGCGAAGGCGAGTCCGGACTGGCGGCGCTGCCGGGCCGCGAGCGCGAATGGCGGGAGGCGTTTGCCCGCGCACTCGATTACGCGGCCGCCATCGGCGCGCGTTCGATCCATTGCCTCGCCGGCTGCGTCCCACCGGAAAAGCGGCCGGCGGCAGAGACGGTTTTCGTCGGCAATCTCGCGGCCGCGGCGGCGGAGGCCGCGAAGGCCGGTATCGTCCTCCTGCTCGAGCCGCTCAACCTGCGCGACCGGCCCGACTATTTCCTCAGCCGCGTCGAGCAGGCCGCTGATATCGTGCGTAAAGTCGGCGCGCCGAACCTGCGCATTCAATTCGATTTCTATCACGTGCAGATCATGTCGGGCGATCTCATCCGCCGCTTCGAGGCCCATCTGCCCCTGATCGGCCACGTGCAGATCGCCTCCGTGCCCGAGCGGCGCGAGCCCGACGAGGGCGAGGTGAATTACCCGCACATCCTCGCCGCGCTCGACCGTCTCGGCTATGCGGGCTTTGTCGGCTGCGAATATCGTCCGCGCGGACGCACCGAGGACGGGCTCGGTTGGGCGCGGCCCTTCGGTCTGGCGCCGCGTGGTAACCCGTAAAGCCGCTGTTGCAACCCTACGCGTTGATGTATTTTGCGTTTTCAGGGACGTTGTCGGCCTTCAAGGGATAAGGCCATGTGGGGACGAAAGAGCAGACTTGCCGTGGGTGAGATGGTGCTGCCGTCGCCGCTCAAAGCGGCGATGCATGCGGCGCGCATCGAGGCGGCTGAGCGCACCAGCGTTGTGGTCGATCTGCGCGACGCGGAAGTGGCGCGCCTCGAGCTGCTCAACGAAGCGCTGAATGGCTTGTTTGCTGAAATTCCGTCGGAAATCGATCTGTTCGATCGTGGCGTAAGCCGCGGTGACACGCCGCGGCTGTGGATCGATGCCGTCGCCCATGTGGCCATGGGACGCGACAAGCGCATGTATCGCTTTTTGCACGACACGCGCATCGGCCGCCGGGTTCTTGCCGAGTCGCACGAGATCCCCGAGCTCGGGAAGGCGGTGACCGATTATGTGGCGCGCCGCTTGATCGAGCGCGAACGAGCATTGGATGAGGATCCCGAATTCATCACCCGCATTGCCCGGCCGGAAGCGGCGCGCACATTGCGCCGCCGCCGACGCCGGGCATGGGGAGCGTTCGTGCTCGGCTTCGTGCTCGGCGCACTGGGGCTTCTGTGCGCCGCCTTGCTGGCGGCGGGGCATATGTGAAGCCGCGACGCAAGGGTAGAGCACAAGCGTGAGGCACACGTGTGAGGCGCGCTCGCGTCATCCATAACGGGAGCGCGCTGATTGCTGTTTATTCGTCGTCGTCCAGATCGTCGAAGGCCGAGTCTCCGGTTTCCTCATCTTCAATCGCCGCATCGATAATATCGATGACGGATTGTACGTGTAGGAGCTTCTCGTGCTTTTCCTCGACGTCTCCCGCAAGTTTTTCGATGAGCGCAAAGCGCGCTTCAACCGCTTCACCACGGGCCTTTTTGAGAACTTCGAGACGATTATCAGCCATTATCAAATCTCCACTGCCCAATTCGGCGCATCACCATATGGGTCCTAGATGACAAGCCGGTTGCGGTAGCCACAGGGCGGAGGTTGGCGGCCTTCTAGCGCAACACCTGCCGTTCGATTTCGGTAATAGTGCCGCTGGCACCGCGTTCACGCGCGATCATCTCGCAGCGCCAGGTGTTGTCCTCGGCGGCGATCTGAAAAAGATTATAGCCGCCCGCATTCTCGTTATGATGCGCCATGCTTGCCGAGGCCGAAGGCGCGCCGACCGCGGGAATTTTCGCGTCCGGCCCGTCGAGCCACAGGATCGCGCGACGGTGGTCGTGACCGTGAAGCACCAGACCGGCACCAAGCGTCGCCAGCACCTGCCGAAATTCGGCGGCGTCGATCAATCGGCGCAGGCGGCGGCGTGGCGGGGTCTCGGGCGGATGATGAATGAGCACCACGCGGAACGATCCGCGTGTTTGCTCGAGCGCTTGCGCAAAGCGCGCAAGCTGTTGTTCGCCGAGGCGCCCGGTGGCCATGAACGGCCCGGTCGGCAGCGCCGACGAAAGCGCAATCAACGCGATGCCATCGCGGTGGCGCACGAAGGGGAAGGTGCCGCTTGGTGCGCCGTCGTCGCCGCGCATGTAGTCACCCCAGGCTTTTTCGGGGCCGCCTAAAGCGGCTCGCACGTAGGCATCGTGATTCCCCGGGATCACGGTGACATCGCGCGGCGGTCCGAGCGTCTCGAGCCACGCGCGCACCGCCGCATATTCGCTCGGCAATGACAGATTGGTCAGGTCGCCGGTGACCGCGATATGATCGGTCGCAATCGTCCTCAAGTCCTGTGTGACTGCGTCGAGCGTCTCGCGGCGATGAATGTATTTGCGTCCGCGATGCCAATTAATGCGGCCGAGCCCGCGTTTGCCGGCGAGCTGATAAGGCCGCGGCCGCAGCGCCAAGTGCACGTCAGACAAATGCGCAAGAACGAACATCGGGCATGATCCGCACAATCGCGCGCCCCGTATAGCGCATGAAGCGCAAACAATTCATCCTGGATGGCGGAATTGCGGAGGCAGGATGATCGGCGCCAACCCCGCAGCGACCTTTCTCCCAGAGAGGGAATTCGTCTCCCGGGGCCTGCCGATCCGCCGCCTATGAGCTCCCGATCAGGATGCCGGCTGCGAACACTTCGGTCGCGGGGTCACGCCCGTGACCGAAAGGCGGACGAGCGCAGGGAAAAACCGCCACGCAGGCGTTTCTGCTTTTCCCTCGGGAGCGGACATTCACGGGTGGGTGCATGAGTCCGAAAAGTGTCAAGTCGGACATTTCCTAGATAGAATACTTCTCTCGATCTCAGTCGTTATCTCTGCGCGCATTAAAGGTTCTCGCGAGCCATCCCCTCTTGGCACCGGAAGCGCCGTGGCTACTCTGGCGCTTGCCGAATACGGGGGGGCCGTCCGCGTCGACCTTAGCCTTCACTACAAAAGTACCGCCGACCCGCTCGGCCATCTGGCGCTTGGCTTTCCACTCGGCGACGACTTCCCGGCCGGCCCGGCCCTTGAGCTGGACATATTCGGGTTGCGGCTTGTCGAGGTCCACGGTTCTGTCCGGCGCAACATAGTCGGGCGATCGAAAACCGTGTTGGTTGTTGAGCAGCGGCTCCAGCTCGTAACAGGGAATTTGCGCGCCCGCATTGGCCAGGGGTTCGGCCGTGTGATGAACGCGGTAGCAAAAGCTTTCTCTGTCGTCACTGAACGTATCTCCATCTGGAATGATGTAGCCGTTTTTTCGAATCGCCAGAGTAATGAAGCCGAGCGCATGCTGGTACGCTTCGCTCCATGGCACTTGGGTCGGCCGTACCCGTATTTCCCGACCGATGAACGCTGCCGCGCCAAAGGTCACAAGACCGGCGATGCCTTGGTCTTGCGTCGTGCCCGGGCCACGAAACGGCAACGGATGCACATGCAGCGGATTGGGGCTGGCGTCGCACATAAAGTTCTTGATGGCTTGCGGCTTGGCCAGAGCGTCCGTGTGGGTCCAATGCGACAGGGTGGGTTTGCTGATCTCCGTCGCCATGGCGGCCAACAGGCCCATCACGCGCAGCCGCTCCTGGTATTGGGGCAGGGATTGTCCCGTCTGGCCGACACCCATTTGCGCTAGCAGTGTCTGGACTTCGCGCGACTGCGACATGGCGCCATGGTGCACGTTGATCAAAAGCACCCCGCGGTGCCGGCCGATCAGCGTTGCAGCGTCCGGCACGGTGATCTGGTTGAACACGGAACTGAGAGCCGTGTTGAAGTTGGCGCGCACGGCGGGCCTATCCAACCATTCCACGAACACCATGACGTTCGAAGCCTGGCCGCCAAAACAGCGAAAATGGGTCCGGCCATCGGCTTCGACGACGTTGTATTTGTAACCGGGCACGTTCAATTCGCTCTTCAAGAAGGCCGCTTGCAGCGCACGGACATCAATGGCGTTGGCGCTGTCGTAGAGCAGGGCGATCTGCAAGAGATTCGGACAGGATCGGCTCATCGGGTGATCCTCGATCGAGGTGTCGGACTTGACATCCATTTTGCGAGAACAATTAGCCTAGACCGCACAGTGCTCACCGACCCGCAGGCCGAGTTTCAGTTCTTCGGCGGAGGAAATTTTTTGTGCCCCTCGACCAGCAAAGCTGAGAACCTGCGCGCTAGCTCTTTCACCCTGGCCACGGTGTCGTCGCAAAGATCGGCGAAGCCGCCGAATTCGTGCGTCCGTTGGACCTGTTCATGCGCAGCGCGAAGCCGGTCGCGAAGTGCGAAGATCACCTCCTTTTGAGCCTTGGCAAAAGCCGGAATGTCCCCATCCGGGTGAACGGGCATGTCGAGAATTGAGGAGCTTCTCGCATCCGCCGGAAGGATGACGGTATTCCACTCGTCATAGGGATTAAGACGCAGATGATAGATGAGGAAATCGCCGATTTCGCCGGTCCAGCAACTATCCTGGATGAGCCAGAACGGGCGTAAACGAACGTCATCGAGGCCTCTCGCCGCCGCCTTGGCTTGGAGCTGACGGATGCGCGCGTCCACAGCCTTGCGGCCTTCCTCGATCATTCGAACGACATCGTCGGGCGTGACGAGAAGATTGGATGGATCGTCCGGTTTGCGACCGATCCTTTTGAAAAACGCAGCCCACTCTGGATCACTCCATAGTTCTGGCGGAACAATATGCTTCTCGGAAGCGAGCCGGCGCCGTTGTCCGAAACCAAGGATGGTCATGCGTGCGCTCCTGCAGAACGTCGTGGCAAGTGGAACATGATCGGTATTTACCGCTCGTAAAGCCGAGCGTGCGTAGCAAGCGAGGCGGTTAATGATCTGGTAATTGGGGGCGGACACGTCGAACGGTTCTCAAGCTTTGGAGCGCCATTTCAGCTACGCTTGCCTTGCTGCACTTGACTGCCTTTGCTGGAGTTGGCGGTCGAAGAGTCGCCAAGCGAGATACCGAATGTTTGCGGCGCCATCGAGCGTGTGACGGCGATGGATGTATTTGCGGCTGCGATGCCAATTGATGTAGCCGAGCCCGCGCTTGCCGGCGAGCTGATAAGGCCGCGGCCGCAGCGCCAAGTGGATGTCAGATAAATGCGCAAGAACGAACATCGAGCGATGATCCGCACAATCGTGCGCCGCCTAAAGCCGATGAAGCGCAAACAATTCATCCTGGATGGCGGGTGTGCTCAGCCGGCATGCTCGGCGCTTGCCGACAACTGCGACCTTTCTCGCGGGGCAGGGACTTCATCCCTCGGCGGCGGCCGATCCGCCGCTTACGAGCTGCCGATTAGAACGGCGGGCGGCGGAAACTGGCGACATCATTTCTCGTGAGTGCGACCGTCAGACAATTTGTTCGCAATCATTCTGGCAGCCCGCTCTCCTTGAGCGCTTCCCCGAGAGAAACGGCAAGATCCGGTGCGCAATTCACCCCGGAAAACTGTTTGCTATAGCGAAAACTAGACTGCCGCTCCAAAACGTGCGCCGCAGCCGCCTTGGCCTCGTCCATTCTGCCGAGCTTCGCCAACGACCCCGCCAGCAGCATCCGTGAAATGCTGTGACCTGGATTGGCTTGAACAGCCTTATAGGCACTGTCAGCCGCCTCCTGATAGCGACCGCGGTGGAAATGGCCCAACGACAACGCATGGTAAGCCGCAAAGCGCCAAGGATCGAAAGGGCTAAGCCGGATTCCACGTTCGGCCCAATCAATCGCGCGCTCGGCCACGCCGTCCCAACCTAAAATAGCGCTCCCGCAAAAATAAGTGAGAGCGGATGACGGACTGAGCGCAAGTGCCGCATCGAAAGCTGCGAAAGCCGAATTGCGATCATGCGCGTCCATCCCGATAGAAAATCCGGCGAACGTTAGCGCGAGGGCGTCGTCTTGGCCGCATGCCATCGCGTCCTGCGCGTGTCTGATCGACGCCATCCTGTCTTGTTCATGTAGTCCGCCGCGCAAGAAACGATTGTGGTAGCACATTGCAGCAAAAGCGTTTGCGAGTGCATAGTCTGGATTTAGCGCAAGTGCGCGCTCAAGTAACGGCAATGCCTTTGTCGCCCGGTCGGGCATACCAGAATAAACGTCGGGCTGCGCTTGTAAGACAAGATCATAGGCGTCGAGACTGTCCGGGCGCTTGCGTTTGACACGTTCAATTTCTGCCTGCCGCAAGCTCGGTTCGATAGCACCGATGACCGAAAGCGTTATCTCGTCTTGGAGTGCGAAAATATCAGCAGATTTGCGGTCATAACGCTCAGCCCATACGTGCGCTCCCGACACAGCATCGATCAGCTGCCCAGTGATCCGAATGCGATCTGCGGCCCTGCGAACGCTTCCTTCGAGTGCATAACGCACGCCAAGTTCGCGACCGATTTGCTTCACATCGATGGAACGGCCCTTATATGTGAAAGTCGAATTACGCGCGATAACGAAAAGCCATTTGATGCGTGACAACCCAGTAATGATGTCTTCAACCATCCCGTCGGTGAAATATTCCTGCTCAGGATCGCCGCTCATGTTCTGGAACGGCAGCACGGCGATGGACGGCCTGTCGGGCAATGACAACGCTGGTGTGGTCGGCTTGGCGGCACTTTCCTTCTCGAGCTCGGCTCGATAGATCCGTACGGGACGGGCGATGTTTTTCAGGCTTCGCTCGCCGGCGTCGACGAAGTTCGCCGATACCTTGCCTTGCACCTGTCGCCATGTGTCCTCGGATATCGAAATGCCGCCAGGTTCGGCAATGCCTTCGATCCGCGCCGCGATGTTAACGCCGTCGCCAAGGATGTCCTCGCCCTCGATGATGATATCGCCGACGTTGATCCCAATCCGGAGCCGAATCGGATCGTCCACTGAGACACCGGTATCGTGGTCGCGAAGCTGTCTCTGGATTTCGATAGCACAAGCGACGGCATCTACGGCGCTGGCGAATTCCACCAGTGCGCCGTCGCCCATGAGCTTGACGATACGTCCCGAATGGGCGCCAATTGCCGGATCGATCAACGCACGACGCAGGGCGTTCAGACGTGACAACGTCCCAGCCTCATCGATGCCCATGAGGCGCGAGTAACCGACCACGTCGGCCGACATAATTGCCGCAAGCCTCCTTTGAAGGCGCTCCTCTGCCATGAAGGCCGCTCCCTGCGGGTAAGCTGACAGTCCCGATTTTATGGTTCAGCGGACAGAGTGTCTATCGAGGTCGCAGCGTCCGCTCCGGGTCAAACTGCGACTTAGCCGCTACGTCCGAGAATGATCTCTTCTCCCCCAGCACCGGACATTCGGCTACCCTGCAAGGCTTGACCTCGCCCGATCGTATTCACAAAAGAGGTCGAAACGGCCGTGCCGTTTTTCGTTTCGGGCGGGGGCAGCCTGCGTGCGCTACGAGCTGCCGATCAGAATACCGGCTGCGAACACCAGCGCGCCGCCCACCACCACCTGGAAGGCGGCTTGCAAGAACGGCGTGTCCATATAGCGCATGCGAATCCAGGAGATGATCGCAAGCTCGATCGCGACCACCACGAATGCCAGCACGGTCGCCGCGAAAAAATGCGGAATAAGGTAGGGCAGCGCGTGGCCCAATCCGCCGACCGTCGTCATCAGGCCGCAGACCACGCCGCGGATCACCGGCGCGCCGCGTCCGGTGAGCGAGCCGTCGTCCGACAAGGCCTCGGCGAAGCCCATCGAGATACCGGCGCCGATCGAGGCCGCAAGCCCGACCAAAAACGTCGCCCAGGTGTTGTGCGTGGCGAACGCGGCGGCGAACAACGGCGCCAGCGTCGAGACCGATCCGTCCATCAATCCGGCAAGGCCAGGCTGCACATATTGCAGCACGAACATGCGCCGCGCGGTTTCGTCTTCGGCTGCGCGGGCTCGCGGAGCGATCTGCTCGCCGAGTTCTTGCGCCAGCCGCTCATGGGTGTCTTCGGCCGCGGCGAGTTGCGTGAGCAAATCCCGCACCGCTTCGTCGCGGGCGGCCTCGGCGGCTTTGCGGTAGAAGCGCGCGGTCTCGAATTCCATGGTCTCGGCAAATTTGCGCACGGCATCGAGGCCGAGCGGGCGATTGAGCCAGATCGGACGCCGCGCCACGAAGCCTTTGACGTCCTGGCGCCGGATCAAGGGAAGAAAATCGCCGAATTTTTTGCGAAAGAGATCGAGCAGCAGGTCGTGATGCTCGCTCTCTTCCTGCGCCATCCGGTCGTACATCGCCGCCGTTTCCGGATAGGCGGCGCGTAATCCATCGGCGAACGACCGGTAGATCCGGTTGTCCTCGTCCTCGTTGGCGATGGCGAGCGCCAGGACTTCCCGCTCGTTCAAATCGGCAAAGCGTCTGGTGGTCATCGGTGGCCCCTAAATTAGAATAATTCTAAACTATGGCGCCGCCGATGGCAACACGAGGCCGTTGCCTGCATTGACGTGCCCGATCTCGATCGGCCCGACGCCGAGCGAATTTAGGACAACCGTAACGTGATATCGGGGACACTCCGTTGCGGCCGGCGCCGACGCGCACGTCAAGGCCACGACAAAGGCGGATTGAATGTTGCCTGCAGACTATGTTTTTGCGGCCGCTTTGGTGTTCGTCGTCGGTTGCAGCCTTTATTTTGCTCCGCGTATCAGCGGCGATCGCGTCGCCATGCAGTGGGGACTCGATGGCACGCCGAACTGGTACGCGCCCAAATGGCTGGCGCTTTGGTGGACGGCGCCCTTTATGCTCGCCATACGTATCTTTATCTGGTTGGCCGCCACCAACACGCCGCAGCTTGTGCACGGCGTTCAATGGGGAATATTGGGTATGTCGGTGACGGTCGCGGCGGCGCATTTTTATACGCTGAAGACGGCGGCGGCCGGGCATTAGAGCGCCGGATATTCAGTCCAGTCGGAATCCTTAAAGTCGCGGCGGCCGATCCGCCGACGGTCCTCCCAGAAACGGCGATATGTCCAAGCAATTCGAAACATTCCGCCACTCGCTCGAGCCGCTCATGCGCCGGCTCTTTCATTTTTACTGGCGGTTCGCGCGCGGGCTGACGCTCGGCGTGCGCGCCGTGGTCATCGACGGCACCGGGCGCGTATTTTTAGTCAAACACAGCTATGTCGCCGGCTGGCATCTGCCGGGCGGCGGCGTGGAGGTAGGCGAGACGCTCATGACGGCGCTGATGCGCGAATTGCGCGAGGAGGGCAATATCGAGCTCGGCGAGCAACCCGATTTCTTCGCCGTCTATTTCAACCGCCGGGCCTCGCGGCGCGATCACGTGGCGCTCTATGTCGTGCGCGCCTTTCGTCAGAGCGCGCCGCCGCAGCCGAACCACGAAATCATCGCGCACGGCTTCTTTGCACCCGACGCTCTGCCGGAAGAGACGACACGGGCAACGCGTGCGCGTATCGCCGAAGTGCTGGACGGCCGAACGGTCGCCGAACTTTGGTGATTGGTGCCGGGTTGCGGAGCAAAGGGCGGATGGCGATTGATCGTACTCCATCCGATCAATGCTGCGTCGATCGGCCGGCGGAATGTGTCTGGATGAAGCGGCTGTGCTCGCTCTCGGTCGCATCGTCGGCCGGAAACATGCATTCGAGCCGAAGCTCTTCGGCCGTGACCGTCTGCGGCGTCCCGACCGTCGCGATCATCGAGAAATAATTCAAGGTCGTTCCGTCTTTGGCGAAGATGAAGGGGATCATCGGCATGGCGTCGGTAGGCGATGGCGCCTGCCACTCCGGCTTCACACCGGGATATGCGGACAGTTCGGCAAGCAGCGTCTTCGTTCTTTCGTCGATGACCCGCCCAAGCGCTTCCCGACGCACGCGAGCAAACAATGCGCGTGCCGTGTCCGGCCAGTTGGCGACGAAGGGGCGCATGCCTGCCGGATCGAACATCAGGTGCAGCAAATTGCGCGGGCTCGGTCGTGCCGCCATGTCGACGAAGCAGTTGAACAATAACGGTGCCGCCTCGTTGGTCATCAACACATTCCAATACCGATCCATGACGATGGCCGGGAACGGCTCGTGCTGCCGCAGCATGCGATGCAGGGCTTTGCCGATGCTGTTCATGGCCGGTGCATCGAGGGCTTGATCGGAATAAAGCGGTGCATAGCCGGCGGCGATCAACAGCGCGTTTCGTTCGCGCAGCGGCACATCGAGTGCCTGGGCAAGATCGAGCACCATTTGCCGGCTCGGAACGCTGCGGCCGCTTTCGACAAAGCTGATGTGTTTTTGCGACACGCCGGCATCGAACGACAGGTCCATCTGCGTTTTGCCGCGGATGTCCCGCCATTGACGCAGCAGAATGCCGGCGGGATTGGCCGCCGGCTTATTCTCGTTGGCCGTCGCTTGCATGATCGTTTGATCCCTTATGCATCTGCAGGCTCTGCGTTGATTATTGCCGTTTCCGTCGAACGGACGAGCACCTCGGATCTAATCGGCCCGAGGCGCCCCGGCGCCCGTCGATGGCACTTTTGCACGCGATATCAGCCGAAGGCCGTTGGCCCGACCGCACCGACCCAGCGGCGCACCTTCGTGTCATCCTTCTCATCCATATAGAAGAAATGAGTCATCGTCGGATGAACCGTCCGTCCCGATCGGTCGTCGGGGGTCATGTCGACAACACCGTGAAACACTTTCAGGAAGCCCGCATCCCAATATTCGGTGACGTGATGCAGCGCGGTAAAGCCGGTATCGATGAAGGTTTTGAGGTTGCCGCGGATCGCTTCGCGGCCCTTCCAATCCGCCACACCGAGATTGCAGATGGTGTCCTCGGTGAAGCAATCGAAGCCCTTCCCGAAGGTTTTGTCGTCGATCTCTTTCCACATGTCGAGAAGCCATTGCGGCGGCTCTTTTTTGGTGAATACGGCTTGCATTGCTGTTCTCCTGAATCCTTGTTTTTCACGGGACCTCGCCGCGCCGGCGCTTTGTTGGTGTTCTTCGGCGCTGACGATCAGGAGAATAGTCGCGCACCGCCTTTGTTCAATTACATGCCAGGTAATAGGCGGGAAGAAGACAGCGGTCGCCTCATTCTGCAAATGGTACTTTCAGCAATTCTGAAAAATGAAACGGCCTAAACCGGCACGCCGTCGAAATACGCGCGTAGATCAGTCACTTTCAGCATCCGCGTTCGCATTGCCGCGTCGTAACATGCTCCGCGTCATTTGGTCGTCGTGCGGTGCGCGTCGGCAACTCGACGCACCGCAACGCGTTGTTGCTGTCGGCGGGTCGGCTGGAACATGGAGTGTGAAATGCGCAGTAAAGTTCTCGCATTTGCTACGGCTGTAGTAATTGGTACGGCTGCGATGACGACAGGAGCGTTCGCAGGTCACGGCGGTGGCGGTGGCGGTGGCGGCGGTGGTCATGGCGGTGGTGGCGGCCACGCCGGCGGCTTCGGCGGCGGCCATTTCGGTGGTGGCTTTGCGGGTCCGCGCGGCGGCTTTGGGCCTGGATTCGCGATGAATGGCGGCCGTTTTCACGGCGGCTTCGGCCATGACCGCTTTGGCCGCGGCTTCGGCTATGGCGGCCTTTATGCCTATGCGCCGTATGGCTACTGCAATCCCTACGATCCGTATGCTTACAGCTATGGCGCCTGCAACTACGGCTATAGCTGGTAGTCGACGCCCGACAATCATAGGCCGTCGCGCCCCCTTTGGGCGCGGCGGCTTTTTGTTTGCTCAGAGCATGTCCCGGAAAAGCATGCCCTCGGGCTTGACCCGATGGGTGGAAACCGGTTTTCCGAAAAGGACGTGCGACAAGAAAGAGAGCTAGAGCCCGTCCGGATTCCGCTTGATCGGGACGGGCTCTAGCCGAACCGCCCGCGATCGTGGGCCACGTTGAAATCAAGCACCGGCCCGATCGGCACGATACCGGTTGGGTTCACGTTGCGGTGGCTGCCGTAATAGTGCCGCTTGATGTGATCGAGGTTCACGGTCTCGGCCACCCCGGGCACCTGATAAAGCTCGCGCAGGTAATTCGACAGATTAGGATAATCGATGATGCGGCGCAGATTGCATTTGAAGTGCCCATAATAGACCGCGTCGAAGCGAATAAGGGTCGTAAACAGCCGCCAATCCGCTTCGGTGATCTGTGATCCGACGAGATAGCGCTGCCGCGACAGCCGCTCTTCGACCCGATCGAGCGTGGCGAACAAGGCGCGCGCGGCTTCCTCATAGGCCGCCTGCGTGGTGGCGAAGCCTGAGCGATAGACGCCGTTGTTCACGGTCGAATAGACGACGTCGTTGATCTGGTCGATCTCGGGGCGTAGCGCCGCCGGATAATAGTCGGTGTGGACATCGGTGAACGCGTCGAACGCCGAATTGAGCATGCGGATGATTTCAGAGGACTCATTGTTGACGATCACGCCCTGCTTTTTGTCCCACAACACCGGTACGCTGGCGCGGCCGCTATAGCGCGGATCGCCGAGCACGTAGATGTCGGCAACGGTCGGTTTGCCGTTGACGGTGTCGAGTGTCGCGCCGGGTTCGCTGCCGAATTCCCAGCCTTTTTTGCCGAACAGGGGCACCGTGATCGAGACCGAGATCGCGTCCTCGAGCTTCTTGAGCTTGCGGAAGATGAGCGTGCGGTGGGCCCACGGGCAGGCGAGCGACACGTAGAGATGATAGCGGCCGGGCTCGGCGGCAAAACCGCCTTTGCCGGTCGGGCCGGGACTGCCGTCGGCGGTAATGTAATTGTGGAACGCCGTCGGCTTGCGGACGAATTGACCGCCTTGCGTGCGCATGTCGACGTCCTGCCAGACGCCATCGGCGAAAAATCCCATTGCTATCTCCAATATTCCGGCCCCGTGTCCGGCGCTCTCCATGTAGTCATTTTCACGGCCGGCGACAGAGCGCCGCGGCGCGCAAGACCGCCACGGCGGTCGCACTGGACCCGGAGCGGGCCAGATGCTACGCGGCGACGCCATGAACGACGTTTCCCTGACGATCCTGCCCGAGACCCAAGCCGACGCGCCCGCCATCGATCGACTGCACGAGCGCACCTTCGGCCCCGGGCGCTATGCCAAGACCGCTTTCCGGCTGCGCGAGCAGGTGGCGCACGCGCTCGATCTGTCATTCACCGCGCGGGTCGGTAGCCTCTTGGTCGGCTCGGTGCGGTTATCGCCGGTGCGGATCGGCGAGGCGCGGGCGCTGTTGCTCGGCCCGCTGACGGTCGAGCCGCCGTTTCGCGATCGTGGCGTCGGCCATACCTTGATGATGCGGGCGCTCGAAGAGGCGCGCGCCAAAGGCCATCGGCTGGTGATTCTGGTGGGTGACGAACCATATTACGGCAAGTGCGGATTCAAAAAGATCCCGCCCAACCGGGTCGTGATGCCGGGGCCGGTCGATCCGGGTCGCCTCTTGGTCGCCGAGCTCGCCGACGGCGCCGCGGAAGGGTTGGCCGGAGCGGTCAGCGGCGAGTGGGAGTAAAAAGTCCTGCCGATCCGCTCGTCCCCGCGAAGCGGGGACCCAGCGCTTGCCGCCGCTCTGGATTCCCGCCTACGCGGGAATAAGCGGCGTTTAACCTTCCGCGATCCCGCTTTTATGGGAGCAGGCCGAACTTACTTCCCTTCGCGCGCCCAAGTGGCCGCGAGACTGCCGACCAACAACAACAGCCCGAGGAAACCGGCAAAAACCGGCAGCACGCCGATGCCGCGCACCACGCTGGCGTCGCGCATTTTCAGCCCGAGCCAATCTTCGCCCTTGTAGGTGTCGCCGGAGCGGACTGCGAGCACGCGCGGAATGCTCAAGCCGCTGCCGGTGTCGAGCCGGCGCGAGTCGCCGCCGGTGGCATTGGCGATCGGCGCCACGACGTCGGGTGTCGACGTCACCTCGGTGAACTCGCGCGGATTGAGCGGGCCGATATTGATCAGCGCGTTGAGCTTGCCGTCGGTGGCGCGCCAGAGCCCGAGCTCGTTGGCGGTCACGCTCGCCTGCCAGGCACCTGGTTCGGTGGCGGCGAGCTTCAGCGTCTGGGTCTTGCCCGAGGGCGACGTCAAGGTCACGTCGGACACGGTCTCCGCCATGGTCTGCCGCCGCACCAGGAGCTGATGGCCATTGACGCTGAGCCGCAGCGCTTCCTCTTCCAGCTCCGGCTCTTTCATCAGCCAGTGGGATAGCCGCCGCAGCAAGTCGAGATGCGGGCCGCCGCCTTGAAAGCCGCGCGCCCACAGCCAAAGCTGATCGGAGAGCAGGAGGGCGACGCGGCCTTCGCCCTCGCGCGACAGCACCAGGAGCGGCTTGTTATCCGGACCCTGCATCACCGCCGTGCCGTTGGCATTGCTGGTGTCGACCATCCGGAACCACTGGCTCCAATGCGGCGGATCGCTCGTTGCGCCGTCGAGGTCGCGCGTCACCGGATGGCGCTTGCCGAGCTCGCTCAAGCGGGCGTGGAAGGCGCGCTCGGTGACGCTGCCGCTCGGTTCCGCCGGCAGGATGGCATTGAGCGGCGTGCGCCAGATGCTGGTCGGGCTCGCATAGTCGGGCCCTGCGGCGACCAAAACCGCTCCGCCGTCACGCACATAGCGGTTGATATTGTCGAAATAGATCATCGGCAGCACGCCCTGCCGGGCGTAGCGGTCGAAGATGATGAGCTGAAACTCGCCGATCTTCTGCTGGAACAGTTCGCGCGTCGGGAAAGCGATCAACGACAACTCGTTGATCGGCGTGACGTCCTGCTTTTCCGGCGGCCGCAAAATCGTGAAATGCACGAGATCGACGGAAGCGTCCGATTTGAGCAGGTTGCGCCAGGTCCGCTCGCCGGCGTTGGGTTCGCCGGAAACCAATAGCACCCGCAACTTGTCGCGCACGCCGTCGATGGTGACGACGGCGCGATTGTTGACGGTGGTCAGTTCGCCGGCCAGCGGCGAAGCCTCGATCTCGACGATATTGGCGCCGCCATGGGGGATCGGGATGTCGACGCGTTGCGGCGAGCCGACCGGCACGGCGCGGGTCTCGACCAGTTCGCCGTCGCGGCGCACCGTGACGGTGGCGCTGCGCTCGCGCGCACCATGATCTTCCACCTGGTAGGTGATGCTCTGGGTTTGACCGACAATGCCGAAGCGCGGCGCCGCGATCAAGGCGACGCGGCGATCGCGTTCGTTCTTGTCGCCGGTGATCAGCGCATGCACCGGCGCGGCGAAGCCCAGCGCGCCGGCATCGGCCGGCACGTCATGAACGCGGCCGTCTGTGATCATGATGGCGCCGGCGATGCGGTCGGCGGGCACATCCGACAGTGACGATTCGAGCGCGGTGAACAGCCGCGTGCCGTCGGTCTCGCCGTCCGATTGGCCGGCCTCCACCACGCGCACATCGAGCCCGGCGATGCGGCCGAGGCGCTCGACCACGGCCTTGCGCGCTTCTTCGGTCTGGCGCTCGCGCTCGCCGAAGCTCTGGCTCGGACTTTTATCGACGACGACAACGGCGACCGAGCTCAGCGGATCGCGATCTTCGCGCGTGAATGATGGATTGGCCAGTGCCAATACCAGCAAAGCAAGCCCGGCCGCGCGCATCAGCGCGCCGCGGGTGCGCGAGACGAACAGCAGCAGCGCCAGCACGGCGACCACAGCGACAGCCGCAAGGAGAATCTGGATACTGACCAGCGGGGCGAAGGCGAGACCGAAATTCACATCGCCTCCTATTGGCCTAGCCGTTCAAGCAACGCCGGCACGTGCACCTGGTCGGCCTTGTAGTTACCGGTCAGCGTGTACATCACGATGTTGACACCGGCGCGGAAGGCGAGTTCGCGCTGCCGCGGCTCGCCTTCGACCATCGGCAATGTCGGCTGTCCGTCGGGCTGCAGCGCCCAGGCGCCGGCAAAATCGTTCGAGGTGATGATGATCGACGACACACCGTCGCCGCCGCGGGCCGGCCGGCGTTCGGCGTCGTCGTCTTCGCTGCCCGCGGGCAACGCTTCCACCCAAAGTTGGCCGGAATTGAAGCGGCCCGGAAAGTCGCGCAGCAGATAGAACGTCTTGGTGAGAACATGGTCGCGCGGCACCGGCTCGAGCTCGGGAAGGTCAAGCGAGGAGAGGATCTGGCGCAGTTCAAGCATGCCCGGCCCGCGTGCGTCGCCGCCGCTTCCCGCCGGTGAGAGCACCGCGTCGCGGGTGTCGAACAGCACCGTGCCGCCCTGTTTCATGTAGGCGTCAATGCGCTTGAGCGTCTGCTGCGACGGCCGTGGCGCGCCCGGCACGATCGGCCAGTAGATCAGCGGATAGAAGGCAAGCTCGTCGCGGGCGATATCGAGCCCGATCGGTTCGCCGGCTTCCAGCGCGGTGCGTTGGGCCAAAAACAGCGTCAGACCGCCGAGGCCAGCCTTGCTGATCGAGTCCACATCGCGATCGCCGGTGATCACATAAGCGAGCTTGGTCTCCAGCGCCGAGCGCGGCACGTCCCGGCTTGACGGCTCGGCCGAGCGGAATTGCGGCGCAGGCAATTGCAGTCCAGGGGCGCGATCGTCCGAGCGCCTGATGATGGTCTCGGCGGCCTGCGCGTGCGGAAGCGACAGCGCCAGTATGGAAAGCAGGATCGCCGCCGTGGTGCCGGCGCGCGCGAACCGCGGCAATAGTCGCGTCATGGTGCCGCCGAGCCAGAGCACGAGCAGCGTGTCGAGCAAAAACAATCCCAATGCCGCCAGCAGGATCGGCCCGCGCAGATCCCGCGGCTCGGTCTTGCGGTAGATTTCATGGCCCGCATGCACAAGCGCCGAAAAATCGAGGGGAGCGAGACGGTCGCCCGCCGATAACGTGTTCACCGCCAAGAGGTTCTCGGGTGGTCCGTAGAAGCCCGGCGGATGCTCCGCCGTTGCGCTTCCCGCATAGTCGGTCGGCACCGGCCGCGCGGTTGCCGGCGGCGAGGCGAAATTGCCAAAGCCATCGAGCACACGGCTCGGCGCGATCGCCTCATGGGTGGTTTTGGTCTTTTGATCATCGGCCGTTTCGGCCACGGCGGGCGTGCCGGCGAGCGCCACGATTCGCTTGAGCATGTCCACGAAGGTGCCAGACAGCGGCAGGTCCGACCAGCGCGTATCGCCGGTCACGTGGAACAGTACGATCAAACCCTTGCCGCGCTTGGCGGCCGTCACCAATGGCGTGCCGTCGGCGAGCGTCGCCCAGGTGTTTTCCGAGAGCGCCGCGTCCGGCTCGGCCAGCACCTGGCGGCTTACGGTCACATCGTTGGGCACGGTCATGCCGCCAAATGGGCTCTCATGCGAAAATGCCGCCAGCGGCTGCGGCTTGTCCCAGCTCAGGCTGCCGCCGAGGATACGGCCGCCGCGGCGCAGCCGCACCGGCACGAGATCGTCGTCGGAGGCGGCAAGCCGCGGCCCGGCAAAGCGCACCAGCACGCCGCCATCTTCGATCCAGTGCTCCAGCCGCTCGCGCGCGTCGCCGGCGACATTGCCGACATCGGCGAGGATCAGGATCGGCAGGTGCTGGTCGAGGAAATGATTGACGGCTTCCGCGGGCGATTCGCCTTGCGCAAGCCGCACATCGGCGAACGGGCCAAGAGCGCGGCTGATATAGTAGCTCGACGACAAAAGCGGCTGCGACGTATCGGCGGTCGCGCCGGAGATGATGCCGACCGTGCGGCGGCGCCAGCGCTTGTCGAGAAGCTGCACCGCTCCCGCGGAGCGTTCGCCGACAATTTCAATGCGCGCGATATCGTTGCGGATCTCCAGCGGCAGGTCGAACTTCGCCTCGGTCTCGCGGTCGGCGGCGAACGCGAAGGGCGCTTCGCCGAGCGGCAACCCTTTCAGATCGAGCGCCCGCAGCGT
>Ga0209006_10001581_pt1 | contig 20682 bp, 16 predicted proteins | sample JacPin_JW_Ref_O2_FD_188567 | JGI IMG/M metagenome (GOLD analysis project Ga0209006, IMG submission 188567) | Forest soil microbial communities from Algoma, Ontario, Canada - Jack Pine, Ontario site 1_JW_Ref_O2 (SPAdes) (version 2) | ecosystem: Environmental > Terrestrial > Soil > Boreal...
GACGGCCTCATCATTCTTGATGTTGGCAACGGGATGGCCGGAGGCAGCCCAGAGAGTCCGAAGCTGATCAGCCAGTATCACTTCAACCACTACGAACTCTACGGTGATGGCTGGCTCGCCGGAACGCACAGCGTGTTCCGCTACAAGAATTATCTGTTCGTCGGCGACGAAGTTTTCCCAGCTATCTTTGGCATTGAAAGCAAGGAGCGCATTCCGGTCCGCGCCATCTGCCATGTCATGGATATTTCAGACATCAAGCATCCGAAGGAAGTCGCGCAGTATGAAGTGCCGGAGGGCGGCTCGCACAATTTCTGGGCCGCGAACGATATGCTTTATGAGGGCTACTACAGCGGCGGGGCGCGCGTGCTCGATATTTCTGGCGAGCTTCGCGGCGATCTCTATCGTCAGGGCCGTGAAATCGCCCGCTTCTGGACGGGCGACGCGAAAGGCTACCGGCCCAATCTTCCTTTCACTTGGGGCGGGCAGCCGTGTTCGGTGAAGTGCGACAGCGATTTGCTGAACAGCTTGATGTACTTCAACGATATTCACTCCGGCATGTGGATCACGAAGCTGGCCGAGCCAAAGTTCCAGGGATCAACCAGCGCACCCCCGGTTCGCCGGGACGAACACACGATTCACTAGCGGACTGCGAAGTCGGAATCTAAGATTGAGGCGCGGTGTCTGAAATCGTTTCGGAGGCCGCGTCCCAATACATCTTTCTGCCTGTCCAATACGCCTGCGCCGACATAATGCAGGCCACCGAGTGCGCGAATCCGGCATGCACCGTTGCGTTCGGCTGCTGGCGCGACCTCATGCAGTCGAACCAGTTCCCCATGTGCTCGAGCGAAAGATCGTCCATGCCCATCGGGGGCAGTTCCGTATGGCCCGGCAGCGTTACGTACTTTGACCCACGCTTCTTATCGATGTCGACGTCGTCTTCGTGCGTGCCCTTTTCTTCGACGACCTGATAGAGCGGGCTGCCCTCGCCGCCAATGTTGATCAGTGTCGCCTTCTTGCCCATATATCGCGTGAAGCTCGGCGCGTCATTGCCGAAGCTGGTCGAGTAGCTGACCAGAAATCCCTTGGGATATTCCAGCAGCGCTTGAAATGTATCAGCATTCTCGCGCCCGTCGTGCCAGGCAAAGACTCCGCCATGCGCAACCGCGGATTTCGGGAAGTTGTCGTCCATGAACCAATGCACGATGTCCATCGCATGGCTCATCCACTGGTCGGGAATGCCGCTGGAAAATTCTTTGTATAAACGAAATTCGAAATACAGTTGCGGATCGAATGGCCGATCGGGCTTGGTCAACAGGAACTTGCTCCAATTAATATCCTGCTCGCGGATCTGCTGCACCTGCTCGCGCCCGCGCCAGCGTGGTCCATGATAATTCCATTCGATCTCAACCTTGCTGACATCGCCCAACTCGCCGCTGCGCGCAATGTCGTGCGCCGCCTTCTGATACGGTTCGCTGCGATGCTGCGTGCCCACCTGCACCACCGACTTCGATTGCGCCACCGTATCCCGCGCCGCTTTTATCTCAGCCAGCACGTTCCCCATCGGCTTTTCGACATACACGTCCTTGCCAGCGTCGACCGCCATTTTCAGCAACGCCGCGTGCGAATGATCGGGCGTGGAGATGAGCACGCCGTCCACGTCTTTCATGGCTAATAATTCGTCAAACGTCTGCACTGCGCGTGGGGCGCGTCCGTAGTAACCGGTGTTGGTCTCAACCGCCTTGGCGCGATTCACCGTCCACAAATCGCAGACGGCCGTCATTTGCACTTTGTGGCTCGTCTTCAGCTGGGAGGCGATGAGATCGAGTTCGCTGCCGCGGCTTCCGATTCCGGCATGTCCCAGCGAGATGCGGTCGTTCGCTCCCAAGATATTTTCGTACGACAACGCGGTGCGCGGCAGAACTGTGGCTCCGGCCACGACTGCGGCGGACTTGCTCAGGAAATCCCGGCGGTTGATCAGGCGGTCGTTCAGGCGGCAGTCAGATGCTTCGCTCATGCGGCGCTCCGTTCGTTCAGAAAGATTGTGCAGCGTCAGAAATAAAGGCGCATTCAATCTACTAAATTCTCGGCATCCAGAGCGAGTCGAAGAGTGGTGGGTGTTGGTGCGATTTAATTTGTCATCCCGAGCGAAAGCGAGAGATCCAGGTTTTGGCTTTCGCCGAGGCCGGTGCTGGGGACATCAAAACCCCTCACGGCGCAAAGAACGCTTGTTCGGGATGACACATCAAACTGCGCTACTCCCTAGCCGTGCCCTAACGAGGAATCAGTCCGGCGGCATCGCGCGGGCGAATGCAAGAATCGCGCCCGCATACAGCATCGTGTCGAAAATGTAATTGATTCCCTCGAGCTGAACGTCTGCGCTGGGGTTAAGCAACGAAGAGATCAGGATCGGGCCATAGAGGAACACAACCAGCAGCACGAGCCATAAGCCGAGAGAAGCAGCAGCCATGCGAGCTTTCTTTGCCAGCAAAATGCACGCACCGGCGACGAGCAGAATGATGCCGGTTCCGTAGCTAATCAGCATGTGCGCCGGGATCCATGCTGGCAGCAGCTTTTCGAGAGGAACACCCGGCACGTTCGCTGGGTGAAGAAAATGCTGGATGCCGTAAAACATGGCGGTGATGCCAATGATCACGCGCCCGATTGTAATGAGCGTTTTTTGCGTGCGAGGACCCCAGCCAGGGATTGCAGTTGCTGACAGCGCCCACGCACCGCTGCCGAATGAAGCTTCACGGCACAAAAGTATCCAGACAATCCTATTGTGGCGATCGGGTACCGTTGCGGGAACAGTGAGCAACGAGTCAAAAAGAAACATCGTGATTCCAAACAGCAGGCCCGACCATCGCACCTGAATCTTTGTGGCGATGCTGACGGACGCAGCCAGCAGGGCGGCGCCGAAAAAATACACCCAAAAGAGGTGCCATGGTATGTACGCAGGCACCATTTGCGACATGCCTTGGGCCACCGCGAAATGCTCTGCTCCAAAGACCGCCAGTGGGATGGCGAAAAAGAGGTTGGCGAGGGCGATAACTTTTTCCATTCCGCGAGCCTGGGAAAAGTCATTTCTTACAGCCAGCAGCGCGATCAGCAAAAGCACAATGGCCGCCGCACAAGTGGAGATCGCGGTGCGCGAGAGATCGAGGAAGAGAAATGCGGACAGGCTAGCGGGAACGGCTGGGTGCATCTTCACCCCTGTCAGACGTGATGCTTATGAAATCGGTGCTGCCGGTCGGATTGTACGATACCGGTCTCTCGGGGAAAATGGTAAGTGACGAACTACGGGTCGGCGAGGCCCACAAGACGGCTCACCCGTGCATAATTACACGGAAGCGGTTTGAAAGATTCGTTAGGAAGCCGCGAATCGCGACGCCAACGGGCTACTTCCCGCCCTGCTTCTTCTCGACCTTCGCCCAGGCATCTTTCAACGCGACTGTGCGGTTGAAAACCAGTGCTGCCGGCTTCGAGTCTGGGTCGACGCAGAAGTATCCCAGCCGCTCGAACTGATAGCGGCTCCCGGCGGCGGCATTCGCCAGCGAAGGCTCCAGCTTCGCACCGGCGATCATCTGCAGTGAGTTCGGATTCAGATTCGCAGTGAAGTCCTCGCCCTCGGCCACTTCGGTCGGGTCTTCTTTTGTGAACAAATTTTCGTACACGCGAATCTCCGCGCCGATGGCATGCTGTGCCGACACCCAATGGATCGTCGACTTCACCTTGCGCCCGTCGGGCGCATTTCCGCCGCGCGTTGCGGGATCGTAGGTGCAATGCACCTCGATCACGTCGTCTTGGTCGTTTTTCACGACGCCGGTGCAGGTGATGAAGTATCCGTAGCGCAGCCGCACTTCGCGACCGGGAGTCAGCCGGAAGTATTTCGGCGGAGGCACTTCGCGGAAGTCATCCCGCTCGATATAAAGCACACGCGAAAACGGAACCTTACGGGAACCCGCGCTCTCATCCTCGGGATTGTTATGCGCGTCCATCTCCTCGGACTGATTCTCCGGATAGTTGTCGATCACCACCTTCAGCGGATCGAGCACGGCCATCACGCGCGGCGCGCGCTTGTTCAGGTCTTCGCGCACGAAATGCTCGAGCATCGCCAGTTCGACAGTTCCATTGGTCCGCGAGACACCCGCCGCGCCCACAAAATTGCGAATCGCTTCCGGCGTGTATCCTCTTCTCCGCAGTCCGCCCAGCGTGGGCATGCGCGGATCGTCCCACCCGCGTACCCGGCCTTCTTCCACCATGCGCCGCAGCAATCGCTTCGACATCAGCGTGTAGGTCAGGCTGAGCCGGTCAAATTCAATCTGCTGTGAAGGGAAGATCCCCAGTTGTTCGATGAACCAGTTGTAAAGCGGCTGATGGTCGGCGAATTCCAGCGAACACATCGAGTGCGTGACTTTTTCCAGCGAATCCGACTGCCCATGGGCGAAGTCGTACATCGGATAGATGCACCACTTATCGCCGGTCCGATGATGCCGCGCGTGCAGAATGCGGTACATCACCGGGTCGCGCATATTAAAATTCGGCGACGACATATCGATCTTCGCCCGCAGCACGCGCGATCCGTCGGCGCACTGGCCTGACTTCATGCTTTCGAACAGGCGCAGACTCTCTTCTACCGGGCGGTTGCGATACGGACTATCTTTTCCCGGCTCGGTGAGCGTGCCGCGGTGTTTGCGAATTTCTTCCGCCGACAAATCGTCCACGTAGGCCTTGCCGTCTTTGATCAGCTTCACCGCCCACTCATACAGTTGATCGAAGTAATCCGAGGCGAAGTGCAGTTCATTCCATTTGTAGCCGAGCCATTGGACGTCCGCTTTGATGGATTCGACGTACTCAACGTCTTCTTTTTCGGGATTGGTATCGTCGAAGCGCAGGTTGGTCTTGCCGCCGAACTCCTCCGCTAGCCCGAAATCAATGCAAATCGCCTTGGCATGGCCGATGTGGAGATATCCGTTGGGCTCGGGAGGAAAGCGCGTCTGCACCCGGCCGTCGTACTTGTTGGTCTTGATATCTTCGGCAATTCGCTCGCGAAGAAAATTTGAAGGACGAGGCTCGGGCGCTGTATTTTCGCCAGTTTTCGCCTCAGCAGTCAGCGGCTTCATAACTTTGATCTTACCGCATACGAACGCGGAAAATCGTCAACGCTGCGCGGGTTGCGGCAAGATTTCAGTTATGAATGCGCCTGCACGGAAGCGGTCTGCTGCGCCTGCGCACTCCGCTCACGAATCCGTTGCAACAACTGAAAGGCATGCACGAGAAGCGCGATGCCTTGCGCGAACCACCAAATAACAAAACTGACCAAAATGGAGATATTGACGATGCCCGGCACTTTGCCATGGCTGGCCGAGTCGTGCACTCCCTGAACCAGCATGACAAACGGATGCCACTCTCCGTTTGGAGCTGCGCCCGCCGCGCTCAGCAGGAAGCACAAGACGATGAAGCCAAGGACCTCATGCGATAGAAGGCTGGCCAGCGGGAACAGGGTCCATTGCGGCTTCGCAAGAATCGTGGCTGTGCGCAGCAGGGCGAGAATCGACAAAGCCACAATCACGGGATAAAACACATGCCAGATCGGCCCTGCTTTCAAGAAAACCGCAGCCGGTCCCAGGATTAACCAGGGATTCTGCCGCAACAAAAGCAACCAGATAAGGGCAAAGAATCCAAAGGCAAGTTCGCAGACCGCTTGCAGCGTCGACGGCTTGCGCTCTTTCTGCACCGGTGGAAGATTGAGCGGGTCCCAGCAGACAAAACCAGGTGCCCGAGTCTTTTCGAGCACCTGCGTCCGCTCGACGACGGCGAAAATAACCGTAATGATGCCGGTCGCGATGAACAGCGCCGAGCAGAGTTCACCCAGCGTACCCGCCAGAGCGCCTCCCCAATCCGCACCGGCCTGCGCGATGTTGATGGGAGCGAGGACGACGAGGAAGAGCGGCACCAGAATCCACATCAGGACCATCTTTAAAACGAAGGCATAGATGGGAAACAGCGCCGGCCCGATCAGATGCCGCTTTGGCCCCAGACGGCTGGCGACAATCATGGGGAGGCCGCAGCGCTTCAGGATCTCAGCCACTTCACTTTCATCGAGCGGGTGCCCGAGTTCAGATTCCTTATCCTCGATCTGCGAACGAAGATCTTCTCCGAGTTCGGCAATGAGACCCTCCTGCCGTTGCGTCTTGGGCAGCCAGAAGCGCACCGCCTGCAGATAACGATCGACGAGTTCCGTTGGGTTCTTGAGTTTGCTCATATTCGTGCCTCTTGAATTCATGCCTCTTGAAGAATTTTGCCGAGCGACGCGTTGATGCTCTGCCATTCGCTCATCAGCTGTTCGAGAATCTCCGACCCCATCGGCGACAGACGGTAGAAGCGCTTGTTCCGCTTGTCTTCCTCGCGCCACTGACTGACCAGCAGTCCCTGGCTTTCCAGCCGCCGCAACAGGGGATAAAGCGTTCCTTCGTCGATCTCCAGGCCATCGTCTGCCAAGGCTTTGCGCAGGGTATATCCGTAGCGCTCACTGCGGAGTTGGATCAGAACGGCTAAAGTTAAGCACCCGCGCCGAAGCTCCAATCTCAGGTTCTCGAAGACTTCAGTTCCGTTATGGGTACCGTTTGACATATAGTGTACGACACATACTGTACAATACATGGTATTGATAGTCAAGAAATATTGAGAGAGTTTTTTAGATTTTCATAGTCGATATTTTCGCGGCTCGGAAACCGCCCGACCTAAAGGGATAAATCGTTAAACTCCCGCAGAGACGACTTGTCCTGGATTGGCGATCGGCATTTCCTGTTCCGCCAATTTTTGCCGATAGCGCACATGCCGCCAGCGCGTAACTTCGACCAGCGGTTTCCACACGGCGCTCACGAGATCGTGCTTGATGAGCAGGTGCCAGAAGCGGTTCGAACGCTTGTAGAGATACGACATAGCGAGATAAGGGAGCACGGAGTGCCAGTCCTGCGGCCGCCGCTTCCAGATCGATGCATGCGAGAACAGCCGATGGTAGATCCATTCATATCCCTGTTCCAGTTCCTCGGGACTCATGTGCTGCGGACGAAAGACGGCGTGGCCGGTGTCATACAACGTCCAGTCTTTGTGCAGAATGCGACCTGCTCTTTCCATTTGATGGAATAGCGGCGTGGCGGGATACGGCGTGAGGATGTGGAAGGTCGCACACTCCAGACGATTCTCTTCGATCCACTCCGCGGTGCGCGCAAAGACGTCTTTGCGATCGTGATCGAAGCCGAGCACGAACGATCCATTCACCTGGATGCCATAGTCGTGCAGAATACGCACGCGGCGCGCGTAGTCACAGGTCTTCGGTGTCTTCTTGTTCGAGTCGGAAAGATTCTGATCCGACAATGACTCGAAACCGATGAACACTCCGGTGCAGCCGGCGAGCGCCATGTTGCGGATGAGCGAAGGGTCGTCGGTTACGTCAATAGTCACGGCCGCGCTCCAGATCTTGTTCAGCGGCCGTAAGGCGGCGCAGAGCTGATGCAGGTAATCGCGTCGCGAGCCGAGATTGTTGTCGACGAAGACAGCGTAAGGCTGGCCGTCATCCTTAAGTTCGGAAGCGATCTGTTGCGGATGCTTCATGCGGTACGGCATGCGCAGGCCGTCGGTTGCGAGATAACAGAAGCCGCAGCGGTTGTGGCATCCGCGGGTAGCGATGAGGCTGGTGGTGGTGAGAAAGCTGTGGCGCGGAAGAATTTTCCGGCGCGGCGCAGGATCGTCGCAATAGTCGCTTTCGTAAGTCGCAACGTAGCGCCGCTGCAGCGTGTTTGCTTCGATGTCGCGGAGGATGCGCGGCCAGAGTTGCACGCCGTCACCGAGAGCGAGGGCATCGGCGTGGGGCGCACATTCGTCAGGGCAAGAGAGAACATGCAGACCGCCGAGGATCACCTTCGATCCGCGGGATCGATACCAGTCGGCGAGTTCATACGCGCGTTTGGCGAACGTCAGATGCACCGTAATGCCGACAACATACGGCATGGGATGAGACGGCGGCCGACCGTCGAGCAAGTTCTCGTCCCAATAGTCCACGCGCCAGTACGCGGGCGTAGTCGCGGCAAAGCTGGTGAGCGCGAGTGTAGGCGTCAGGACGTGCTTGCCGAAGCTGGCGTTCGCATCCTTGGGATAGAAGGGATTAATCAGGAGCGCATAGTTCGTCTCGAGAGGGCCGGCTTGGACAACGGGATCAAGCGCAGGCGCAATCTTCATTTCAAGTGGAATCCAGCGTTTGGGAATCGGATGAAGGAAAGGCTCGTTCGCGCAGGTCATGATGCAATGTACTTTACATTACAAAGTACATCGAGTCAACACTCGTCTCTGCTGGCTCTTATAGGACGAAAGAGAATTTCCGGGCAGCCGCTTCGGTGGCATCTGTGGGTTGGTAATTGCACTTCATATAGCCCCGGACGAATGCGTCCGGGGCTCCATGAGCGGAAGCTATACAAGCGGCTAGTTCATGGTGAGCACGACGCGGAAGCGGGCTTTGCCGCTTAGCATCTGCTGATAGGCGTCGGCGGCTTTCGCGAGCGGGTAGCGCTCGATCATGGGGCGGACGTTGCTGAGGGAGCTGAAATTGAGCGCGTCTTCGGAGTCACGGGCGGTGCCGGAGGCCCATCCTTTCAGCGCTTTATTGCCAATGATCAGTTGGATCGGCGTCACAGAGAGCGAGTCGGATCCGGCGCCGACGACCAACAATTTTCCGTTCGGTCCAAGTCCGTTGACCAGGTCTGACATAGACTTTGAGTCCGGCGCAGTCGCGAGAACCACTTGAGCTCCGCCAAGTTTCTGCAGCGCCTGCGCGGGATCGACGGCAGCGTTGTCGATGTATTCATGCGCACCCAGCTTTTTCGCGAGAGGCTGCTTATCGGCGCCGCGGCCGATAGCAACGGTGCGGAATCCCATCTGCCGCGCATATTGAATGCCGAGATGTCCGAGGCCACCGATACCCTGCACCGCGACCAGATCGCCGGCGCGCGCGCCAGCGTTGCGCAGCGCGTTGAATACGGTAATGCCGGCGCAGAGCAGAGGCGCCGCTTCGTCGGCGGGCAGATCGTCCGGCATGGACGCGACCGCCTCCGATCCAATGATCATGTACTCGGCGTAGCCGCCGTCGAAGTGGATGGCGGTAATCTTTTCAAACTTGCAGTTGACGAAGTCGCCACGTCGGCAGGGTTCGCATTCGAAACAGTGTCCGCCATGCCAGCCCACGCCGACACGTTGGCCGGGCTTCCACAGGGTCACGTCGGGGCCGATGGCATCGATGCGTCCGGCGATTTCGTGTCCGGGAACGCGCGGGTATTGAAGGCCCGGCCACATTCCTTCTTTGACCAGCACATCGCTGTGGCAGACGCCGCAGGCTTCGACTTTGACGCGGACTTGATCACGTCCGGGCTCGGGAATGGGGCGCTCAACGACTTCGAAGTTTCCACCGGGTTTGCTGATCTGAACGGCTTTCATCGTAGGCATGAATGGATCCTCGCTTGCTTGGGTATCGCGGAATTATGTGCGGCCATTGGTAGAGATGGAAAAGAAGGGAAGGAGGATGCAAAAATCCCGGATCGGGAAACTCGATCCGCTAAATGATGCTGGAAAGCCTTTGGATAGGAAGGCTCTCCAGTCAAAGTAACGTTGACTTCGCAACTGCACCTGCCGATAATTGAATTGTTAACTGGACAGGTTGACGACCCCGAGTCGGATGACGGTTCGGGGTTTTTCTTTTTCTATTAGCCGAGTTTCTGAGTTGCCTGCTCAATCCGCTTAAGGGTCACCCCTTTCCCCAGAACTTCCAAAGTTTCAAACAGCCCGGGAGCATTCTTCCGTCCGCAGACGGCAACGCGGATGGGCTGGAACATTTGTCCGGCTTTGACGCCGAGTTCTTGAGCGGCGCTGCGCAGAGCCTGATCCAGCGGATCGTGTTTGAATTCGACATTCGCCAGTACGGTTTGCGCTTTTTGCAAGACTTTCAACGCCATCGCAGCGTCTCCCTTTTGCGGGACGAGTTCGGCGGGATCATATCGCGGTAACTGGTCGACGAAAAAGAAGTCGGCGGCCGTGAGAACGTCGCGCAGAAGTTTGATACGCTCGCGGATCAGTGGCGTAATCTCCAGCATTTTTTCCGCCGTCACATTGGGATGGCTTTCGTTCACAATCGGCAGCAGACGCTGGCTGAGGTCTTCGATCGCTAGGCCGCGAATGTGCTCGGCGTTAAGCCAGACGGCCTTCGGATCGAAGGTTTCTTCCGGCGTAGTCGCCGGCTCTTTGAAGTTCACTACCGCATTCGCGCGGTTGATGCCTTCGAGGGAAAACAAGTCCTTTAACTCTTCTAAGCCCATCTGCTCGCGGTCGTTCTTGGGCGACCAGCCGAGCAGGCAGAGGAAGTTGATGAACGATTCGGGCAGAAATCCGGCGTCGCGATAGGTGGTGACGCTCACTACCGGGCCGTGTTTGCGCTTCGAGAGTTTGGTCCCATCGGGCGCGACCAGAAGCGGCAAATGCGCGAACTGCGGCGGCGCAGAGCCCGCGGCCTCAAAAATCAACACGTGCTTGAAGGTGTTGGTCAGGTGGTCCTGCCCGCGGATGACGTGGCTGATCCTGAGATCGGCATCGTCGGCGCAGGAAGCCAGATGATAGGTCGGCATGCCGTCAGAACGCAGCAGGGCAAAATCTTCGATGTCGGCTCCGGCCTTCTCCTGCTCGCCATAAACGGCATCGGTGAAGCGGACAATCTTTCCTGCTTCCCGCGGAACGCGAAAGCGCAGGGCGAACGGCTCACCCCCACTGGCGCGGCGATCGCTTTCTTCCCGCGACAACTCCCGCATACCTGGATTGAATAGCCACGTCCCTTGCGCACCCGACTTTTCACTGTCGCCGGTGTGGGCGGGGGTGAAGTCGCGATAGGCAAGTCCCTTTTCGAAGATCGACCATGCCACTTTGCGGTGCAGCTCAAGCCGCTCCGACTGCTTGTACTCCTCGTCCCATCCCAGGCCGAGCCACTTCAAACCCTCAAAAATCGAATTGACAGACGCGTCGGTATTGCGCTCAACGTCGGTGTCGTCAAGGCGCAGGATCATCGTCCCATGATTGTGGCGGGCATAAAGCCAGTTAAAGATGAAGGTGCGGGCGCTGCCAACATGGAGAAATCCGGTTGGGGAAGGAGCGAAACGCACCCGGGGTTTGGGATGCGATGATTCAGGTATAAGTTCGGGCATAAGCATTAAGAATACTGGAAGTCACCGGCAACTCGTCGAATCCACCTGCCGAGCAGTATCGTTTTTGCATCCAAAACCCGGCTGCCGATCACCGAAAACTTGGTCAATGTCCGTAAATTCTGTTGTGCCGGGCAAGCTCCATATGAAAACATGGCAACACTGTTTCCCCCCAATGGAGCAGAAGCGCTCTAAGGCGTCTTCACCGACCCTATGAACAGTGTTGTAATTACAACTGTTGTTATCCCGGGATTTGTCTCGGTACTTCTCTTTCTCGTCTTCACCTATCTCCACGAGCAGAGCCGTCTGCCGTATTTCCGCGCATGGCAACTAGCCTGGGCGGCGTACTGCCTGCACTACGTGCTCGATAGTTTTCCCTCCTCGCCTTGGGCTTTTTTGGCCGGCGAACTGTTCCTTGTTGCGATGGCGCTGTGCATCTTTGTCTCGACGCGTCTGATGCGCGGAGTCTACCGCTTTCGCTGGATCGATGCCGTGGTCGGCACCGGCGGCGCAATTCTGGCTGCAATTACTTTCAGCGAGCACTTCGTGAATGGCACATTTGACCCCGGCATACAGCCGGCGATTCAGCTGGGGGCCGGTCTGGCGGCGGTTCTGCTGTATTCCTCCGCAGTTTTTTACGTGAATGGCCACAAACGCGGATCGTTGGCCTTCCAGGTTCTCGCGGTTTCGCTCGCGCTGTGGGCGGTGCTCATGGGTGTCGGGCAGATGCAGAATCCTCTGCCCGAACAACTGGGAAGCGCCAGCCGCCTCTTCGGACCCGTGCCGCAGATGCTCCTCGGCATCGCCATGGTGATGGTGCTGTTTGAAAACCAGCGCAACGCTGTGCTGGAGAATACGCTGGCGCTCTCGACGCTGGGCGTCGACCCGCGCCGCCTGCTCTTCGCCGAAGATTTGATCCCGAGCATGCAAGCGGCGCTGGAGCGGCTGATCAGTGCCGTGCCTGCCAACCGTGCCGTGATCTGCATCACAGAGCGCTGGCGCGGACTTTTACCCTCTGTGCAGAAGGGATTTTCACCTGGATTCATCGATACTCTGGAACGAACCGGCGCGGGCGACTACATCTGCGAACTGGCTTACCGGCAGAGCGGCATTTTCACGGTTCACGATCTGGGAGAGATGACGGAGCCGTTTCCCGCAGGCCAGGTCGGCGCGTTTGCCGAGTTCAAGCGCATTCTGACGGCTGCGGAAATCAGCAACCTCACTGCAGTTACGCTGCAAACCCGGGAACATAATTTTGGCGTGATCCTGTTTCCGCACGCCGAGCGCGGAGCCTTCGGTTCCTCGGGCCCGCGTTTGATGGTCGGCCTGGCTTTGCAGCTGGGCCTGACTCTCGAAAACTATGTCGTCAGTCACGATGCCCACCGCCGCACGAAAGAGTATGAGCTGCTCACGGATATCGGCAAAGCGATCAGTTCGCGTCTCGATCAGGACGAAATCCTGCGCACGATTCAGGTGGAACTCGGACAGATCTTCGATACGACTCATTTCTACATCGCGTTTCAGGATGCAGAGCAAATCCGCTTCGAACTCGAAGTCCGCGATAATCGCGTGCTTGCCAAGCGCACGCGTGAACTGCGCAACGCTTTTACCGAACATGTGATCCGCACCGGCGAGCCGTTGCTTATCCGCTCTGACCTGGAGGCGACGCGCAAGCGGCTGGGCATCACTCACATCCCCGAGCGCCCGGCCAAATGCATGATCGCGGCTCCGGTTTTTCTCGGAAGCAAGGCAACCGGAGTGATGGTCGCGATGAATCCCGAACGCGAATTTGTTTTTGAACAACGCGACATCGATGTTCTGGTGACGGCGGCGGGCCAGGTTTCGGTTGCGATGGAGAACGCCCGGCTGTTCGGCGATGAGCAGCGCCGCTCGCGGCAACTGGCCTTCCTCAACAATATTTCGCGCACGGCAATTTCCAGCGACGATCCGGTGCAGATGCTGGGCCAGATCGTGGAAGAGATTCAACAGAACTTCAGCTTCGACCACATCGGAATCGGCCTGCTCGATTACGGGACCAAAGAGATTGAGATCAAAGCGGAAGCCGGAGCCACGGCTCACGCCATGGGCAAGCGCATTCCTTTGGGAGTCGGCATTCTGGGCCGGGCTGCTCGCACCGGAGAACGCGCACTGGTACAAAATGCGCTCCCCGGCAATCTAAAAGGCATCCTCCCGGATTCCCGTGCGGTGCTGTGCATTCCCATCAACTATGGCGAAACGCTGCTCGGCGTGCTGAATATTGAAAGCCACAACGAAAACGCCTTCTCGCCGCAAGACGTTCTGATTCTCAATACTTTGGCTGACCTGCTTGCAACTGCGCTGCACAATGCATTCGTCTTCCAGAAGCTGCAGCAACAATCGATTACTGACGGACTCACTGGGATCAAGACGCGCCGGTTTTTCTGGGAAGCATTGTCGGCGGAGTGGAAGCGAGCATCGCGCTCTGGACGGCCATTCTCGGTGGTGCTGGTCGATCTCGACAAGTTCAAAGAAGTCAATGACAGCATGGGCCACTTCGAGGGCGATCTGGTGCTGGCGCGAGTCGGACGGCTGCTCGAACAAAAATCGCGGCAATCGAATGTAGTCGCGCGCTATGGAGGAGATGAATTCATTATCCTGATGCCGGATACCGGTGCCGACCAGGCACAAGTGCTGGCTGAGCGACTGCGCCAGTGGATGGCTGCCGATCCGATGCTGGCCGAACACCACATCACGGGCAGCTTCGGCGTCGCCAGCTTTCCCATGCATGGCTTCTCCATCGAAGACATTATTCGCGTGGCCGACGCGGGCATGTATGTTTCCAAACGCTCCGGCGGCAACCTCGTTTCGAGCGCGCAGGAGTTTGTTGAAGGACAGGGATTCGCGCGCCAACGCCAGCTGATTTCGGCCTACATCGAAGGGTTCCTTCAGCGCGAAGACGCCGGCCCCGAGCATCTCGAGGAACTGACTTCGACGCTGTACAAGCTTTGCGGCGGTGATGAAGACTGCAATATTCCGTTGCTGAAAGAGGCAATCGAGTCGCTGAGCCGCGCCGCCGAATCGCGCGAGCTGCAATCCGCTGGACACGGCGACCTGGTGGCACGCTACACAGAAGTGATCGCGCGTTCGCTTGGGCTGCCGTCAGAGGAAACCGCCGATCTGGTTTATGCCGCGCGTATTCACGACGTGGGAAAGATCTTTGTCCCTGAACGCATTCTCAACAAGCCTGGCCCTCTCAGCGATGAAGAGTTTGCGCTGGTACAGGTTCACGCCCGCGTGGGAGCGCAGATCGTGGCTGCGATTCCCCACAGTCACATGATGCGGGACGCGATCGAGCACCATCATCAGCGCTTCGATGGTTCGGGCTATCCGGATGGCCTTAAGGGCGAGCGTATTCCCCTCTGGGCGCGCATCATCGCTCTCACCGACGCTTACGCCAACATGGTCACCGAGCAGTCGATCTCGGCTGCCCGCACGCCGGATCAGGCGCTCGACGAACTCTCTAACATGAGCGGCACGCGCTTCGACGGCATGCTGGTGCGGCTACTTTTGCGCGGGCTCAAATCGGAGCGGACGGCGCCGAGTCAGGAAGCGAAGTGAAAGTTCTAATCTATTTCGTTCCGAAATAGAGATCCGCGACCTTTAACGCCAACCGCTCTGGACTCGTATCCACGCGATTCGCGAGCACGATGATCGTCAGCCGGTCGTACGGGAATCGCTGAATTGTCGTCAGAAATCCAATCGTGCTGCCGTCGTGCGACATGCGTTTGTGATCATGGTAGGGGCTTAAGAACCAGCCGAAACCGTAGTGGGTCGGCTTGCCATCGTCGAACATCGCCAGCCCATCGGTCGGTTGCACCGGAGTTAGCGCGGGCTTCATCTCATCCGCGGTCAGCAGCGTGTGAAGGCGCAACGCGCGGTCCCACTTTTCGAGATCGTCGATCGAAGAGTAGATGCCACCATCGCCCAGGACTGCCGAAGTCGGGCTCTGGTCGGTCTCCTGCCAGCGGTTGTCGGTTTTCGTGTGCCCGTAGGCTCGGTGCGCGACTTCGTTCTTGCCTTTCTCGTAGGCCAGCGTGTTCGTCATCTTGAGCGGAGTGAAAATGCGCTCCTGCAAAAACTGGCCAAAGGGCTTGCCGGAAACTTTCTCGACAATCATCGCGAGGACCGCATAGCCGGAGTTGCTGTACTCCCACTTCGAGCTCGGAGGAAACTTCGTTGACGTCTGCTGCTCCAGCAGCTTCAGCACTTCTGTGTCATGAATCTGCGGCACTTTTTCCGGCGGCGTGTTGGGATGTTCCTTCATCATGAGTTCTTCGTAATCTTCGAGCCCAGAGGTGTGATTAAGCAGATTGCGCACAGTGATTGTTTTTCCATACGCGGGAAACTCAGGGAAGAAATCGGTGAGGTGGTCGTCGTAGTGCAGCTTGCCGTCGCGTGCCAGCAGCATGATGCACGCCGCCGTGAACTGCTTGGTGAATGACGCCAGGCGAAAATTTGTCCCTGCGTCGATCGGATGCATAGTGCGCAGATCGGTGACGCCATATCCGCGGCGAAAGACGGCCTTGCCGTTGCGCACCACCAGCACCGCCGCGCCGGGAGCATCGCTGGATTTCAGCGAGGAGAAGATAGCGTCGATTTGTGCTGGAGAAACCGGTGCTGTCGAAACCTGCGCGGCGATCGGGTTAGCCGCGCAGACCAGTGCGGCCATGATCACGAGCAAAGCCCCTTGTAGTTTCATCGAAAGTCCTCTAGCAGTTATTTTGCGCGACTGCGGATTCCGGCCACGCCCATTAGGCGACCGGTCTTGCCTTGTTCCCCGCGGTAAGAGAACAGCAAATCGGTGTGGCAGTTGGTACACGGCGAAGAGGCTTCGATATTTTTCTTCGGCACCCCGGCGGCCAGCAATTGCTGGCGATTCGCCTCCACCAGATCAAGAAAGAGTCTATGAGGCAATTCGCTGTGCCCGGGTGCGCGCGCGGTCAGAAACAGCAACGGATACTTCTCCCGCACAGGATCGGAATCCTTCACTTCGCGAAACAACTTCGCCGCATACTCGAACTGCGACTCGAACTTCGTGCGAACTTCTTCTCCCACTTCGTAACAGCAGCCCTGGACTCCGGGGCCAATCGCCGCTTTCACATCGCGCGCCCGCGTGCCGAAGTGGCGATGCATCTCGCCAACACCTTTCTCGACGATGCGCTGCACGGTCCCGCGCCATCCGGCATGGAAGATGCCGACGGCACGATTCCTTGTGTCGACCAGAATTACCGGGAGGCAATCGGCAGTCTGAATCGCGAGCAGCAAACCTGGAGTTGACGTAATCAAGCCGTCGCCGGTGAGTGGTTCGGTGGGAACTGAGTCGACGAAATGAATGATGTCCGAATGAATCTGGCGCAAGGTGATCAACGGCCAACTCGACTTGCCATTCCCTGCGCCGAGCGCCTGCAGAAGCGCAGCGCGGTTTCGCTCAACCGCCGCACGGGAATCTTCTTTGGTGAAACCGAGGTTGAGATCGCCTCTGCGGTAAGCGCGGGAGTATCCACCGGTGCGAGTGGAAAAACCGTGTACCAGCCATGGCAGCGCGCTTAATTGTTGGCTGCGAATGATATTCAGCTTGTTGGTCTTTTGGATGTGCTTGCGGCTCGGCTTTTGACGCGCCTTCTTGCCGGATTTTTTGCGGATAGTCTGAGTTGCCACATCTTCATGTTACAAGAAGCTCAGGATATAGAGTCTGATCGCAGAGTGTTTGATTGAGGCATTGTTTGCTCGGATCACGGGTGTCCGTTATGATTTCTTACATGTTTGGAGATTTCACCGCCACAGATCGCTGGACCAAGAAACCTGCGCATTGCGTTTATCAGGCCATGATTGTGGCCATTGCCACGCGTCATGCCGACGCAGTCGACATCAAGTTTCTGGTCGACGGACGCAAGGTCTGGGTCGCGTTGCCGCATCCCGCGTGGGTGGAATATAAGAAGCGCACCGGCAAGTCGATTACCGACTCACTCGCCGTCGAGATCGCAGGCCACTATCTCAAGAAGGCGCTGGAAGCTGGCGAGGGCTTGGGTCGCGAGATGTATTCTCTGACCGTCGAAGAAACGCTGGCGCACCTGGACGCTGCAGTAGCGGAGATGCAGGCCCAGCCGGCTTAAATCTAGGGACGCTAATCGGTCCCACATCAGCCATTCAATTTAGAAACGTACGCAATCCTGGCGCGCTGGCGCTCGCCCGGACAGCCGAGGGCGGCTGTCCTTACATGATCCGTATTGGCTCGCTTACTTTTTTACGGGAAGTTTTGGGGAGAAGTCGGTGAGAGCCATGTACGTGGAATCGATTTTCACGGTCAGCGGGCCGTTCGCTTCCGACTTCTGCTTCACGCTTTGCCAGTTCGGGTCGTCCTGAAAAGATTTCCAATTCGCTGCGGCCGCCTCGCGGCTCGGATGATAGAGGATATAGACGAGCATGTTGCTCTTGTCCGGTTCGTCGAGGGGCGTCCAGTAGGCGATGCTCCGCATGCCGTGTTGATGGAAGAGGTCGTTGGTGTGATCGCGGAAGCGGGCCAGCAAGTCTGGCAGTTTTCCCGGGGCCGCATGGTAGACGCGGAGTTCGTACACTGCCGTCGAGTCGGGCGACGCTCCACCGCCGCTTTCCTCAGAATGGGCCCAGGCGGAGGCCGAAATAAGAGTCGCAGCGGCAGGAATGGACTGAAGCAAGGTGCGTCGTTTCATGGCCGGGATTTTAGCAGGGAGTAGCAAGGACGGAAGGAAATTTTCGCCGCTACCTAATCTTGGAAAGCAAAGTGCCTCAGATCACCACCGCTTCTCTATATTCTCCAAACACGCGCCGCATCGCATCTGAAATTTCGCCGACCGTGGCATTCGCCTCGACGGCCGTCAGGATCTTCGGCATGACGTTCGCCCCCGATCGCGCGGCATCTTCTACGCCGGCGAGCGCGGCTTTCCAAGGACCGGCATCGCGCTTCGTCCGCAGCGCCCGCACGCGTTCGACCTGCTTCGGTTCAAGCGCGGGATCGATGCGCTGAATCGGAATCGCCTTCTCTTCTTCCACTTCGAAGCGGTTCACTCCCACAACGACTGCTTCCTGACCGTCGACCTGCTGCTGGTACTCGTAGGCCGCGTTCTGGATTTCCTGCTGCACGAAGCCGCGTTCAATCGCCTTGAGCATGCCGCCTAGAACTTCGACCTTTCCCAGATATTCAGCGGCTCTCTTCTCGATCTCGTTGGTCAGCGTTTCGATGTAGTACGAACCCGCCAGCGGATCGATGGTCTGCGCGGCGCCCGATTCATAAGCAATGACCTGCTGCGTGCGCAGCGCGATGCGGGCGGCCTGCTCTGTCGGCAGGGCCAGCGCCTCGTCGTAGGAATTTGTGTGCAGCGATTGAGTCCCGCCGAGCACCGCGGCCATGGCCTGAATCGCCGTGCGGACGATGTTGTTCTCGGGTTGCTGCGCGGTCAGCGTCGATCCGGCGGTCTGGGTGTGAAAGCGCAGCATCCACGAGCGCGGGTTTCGAGCCTTGAAATGCTCGCGCATAATGCGCGCCCACATGCGCCGCGCGGCGCGGAACTTCGCTACTTCTTCCAGGAAATTGTTGTGCGCATTGAAGAAGAACGACAGTCGCGGCGCAAACTTGTCGACGTCGAGTCCAGCCTTGATCGCCGCTTCCACGTAGGCCATGCCGTTGCCTAAAGTGAACGCGACCTCCTGCACCGCAGTCGACCCGGCTTCGCGCATGTGATAGCCGGAGATCGAAATCGTGTTCCACTCGGGCACGTTCTGGTTGGCCCAGGCGAACATGTCGGTGATGATGCGCATCGCCTGCTGCGGCGGATAAATATAAGTTCCGCGCGCGATGTATTCCTTCAGAACGTCGTTCTGCACCGTCCCGGAAAGTTTGCGAATGTCGTTGTCACTGCCCTTGCCCTGACGCCGCGCCACCGCGACATATAACGCCAATAGAATGGACGCCGTGGCATTGATAGTCATCGATGTAGAAATTTTCGTCAGATCGATGCCGTCGAACAACCGCTGCATATCTTCAATCGAATCGATGGCGACACCGACCTTGCCCACTTCGCCCGAGGCGAGCGCGTGGTCCGAATCCATGCCAATCTGGGTTGGCAAATCGAAGGCCACCGACAAACCCGTGGTTCCATTCGCCAGCAGATATTTGTAGCGCTTGTTCGATTCTTCGGCGTCGCCCATGCCCGCGTACTGGCGCATGGTCCAGAGGCGACCGCGGTACATGGTGGCCTGCACGCCGCGCGTAAACGGATATTCGCCCGGATAACCAACTTCACTTTCGTAGTCGGAGCCTTTGAGATCGGCCGGCGTGTACAGCGGATTTACAGGAATATGCGACGAGGTTTCAATTTCGGGATCGGGGCGGACTTTTGCCTTTTCTGTCATACCTCACCCCTTCCTGCGGACACGCCAAAACGAGCTGATCCCAAACCAGGCAAACACCGTCGTGAAACAAAGGGCGGCCGCGACATGGCTGGAAGGCGCGCGTCCGGCGGTGTATTTCATGTACTCACGCACCATGGCGCCGCCGCCGAAAACTGCCATCAGCAGGAAGAGGGTGCCCGTAACTTCAAGCCACAATTGGTGAAGCGACTTTCCAAAAGAACGGGCCGTTGTGCGCACGCCCGACAGGATCGCGCCTACAGTCCGGTTGCGGCCGGCCTGCTGTTGAGCCACCCGCGCTGCTGCCCCGACCTTTCGTAAGGTTGAAACTTTGCTCACGGTCCTCGATTTTAGCAGTCTACGGCGCTACAATGACCGGACGGTTGGACCGCGTGAACCGTTGGCCGCAAAATGGCATCTAATTTTCTAGTTGGCGAGATGGATTGTTAAGCAGATGGGTGAGAAGGACCAGGGGGATCAATTGGATCCGCAGTTGAAACAACTGATGAAAGAGTTGGGCGACGCTATCAACGAGTCGCTTTCCGAGTCGGAGCAGATTTCCGAAGTCGTGGCTCGCATCAAAGAAGGCGGATACGATATTTTTCTGGTACTGGAAGCCACTATCGGCGTCAGCAAGCAAGGCGAAAAGCCGGCCGACAAGACCTCGCTGGTCACCACGTTGTCTACGAATCCTGAGTTCAAAATCAACGACCAGGACCTCAAATTCCTGAAGTCGCTCCGCATCAAGATCGAAGAAGAAAAAAAGTAAAAGTTATTGCGCCGCGTGGGAGGATTTGCGGGCGGACCGGAATCGGTCTGCTTCGTCTTATTGCGGCTTGGAGTCGGTCGCGCCGCGCTCGCGGGCTGCAGGAATTTCTTCCTCAAGGCGTTCGTCGAGCCACTTCTCCAGTTGCTCCTGCGTGCCTGGGACGAGATCGCGGAAGCGAAGTCCTGCTCGCCCTTTCATGTCGGCCCAGACAACTTCCGCTTCTACATCGAAATTGAGGTTGAGATCCGGCAGCAT
>Ga0209006_10001582_pt1 | contig 20656 bp, 16 predicted proteins | sample JacPin_JW_Ref_O2_FD_188567 | JGI IMG/M metagenome (GOLD analysis project Ga0209006, IMG submission 188567) | Forest soil microbial communities from Algoma, Ontario, Canada - Jack Pine, Ontario site 1_JW_Ref_O2 (SPAdes) (version 2) | ecosystem: Environmental > Terrestrial > Soil > Boreal...
CACGCGGCTGCTGCGCCGCCTGGCGGCAGCGGCGCCCCTCGCCTCATTGATAGAGGCCGAAGTTCAACCGGGAGCGCAGCTGCAATCCGACGAGGAGCTGCTGGCGGACTTCCGGCAGCGCGCCGGCTCGGTGTTTCATCCGGTCGGCACCTGCGCGATGGGCGATGATCCAGCGCGCGCGGTGGTCGATGCCCGGCTGCGTGTGCATGGGATCGCGGCTCTGCGGGTGGCGGACGCCTCGGTGTTCCCGTCGCTCACCTCCGGCAACACCAACGCCGCGGTCATCATGGTGGCGGAACGGGCTGCCGCGATGATGCTGGAGGATGAGTCGGGGACCTGAACTTCAGCCGGCCGCCAGCGGACCCAGTGCCGCTTTCAGCGGAGCCAGGAACGGTTCGAAATTACGCCACTGATCCAGGCCCTCCTTGAAGATCGGTCGGCGCACCTGCTCGGAGCTCGCAGTGCGCACGCTGCGCTCGGTCTTGTAGAACTCGACGCACTGCGGCTGGTACGCCAGGCCGCAGAACTCCAGAATGCGCCGCACGTTGCCTTCCAGATCCTCCACCACAGCTTCGTGCTGCACCCGCAGGACTTTGCCGGGCAGGGCGCGGTCCCAATGCGCCATCAGTTCGATGTAGCTGCGGTAGTAGCGCGCGATATCCTCGAAGCTGTAGGTAAATTCCTGACCGGCGGCAAACAGCTGCTTGAAGTTGCTGAAACAGCAGGCCATCGGCTCACGCCGCGCATCGATGATCTTCGCGTTCGGCAGCATCAGGTGAATCAGGCCGATATGGCGGAAATTGTTCGGCATCTTGTCGATGAAGAACGCCTTGCCGGTGCGGTAGACCTGCGTGTCCGCAAGGTACTTCTCGCCGAAGCCGCGCAGCTGCTCGGCCGTGAGCTCAGCCAGCACGCCCGGATAGCGCGGATTGGCTTCCTGGTATTCGCGGCCCTGCAGCCGATGCACCAGCCGGGGAATATCCGCCAGCTCCATCGTGCCTTCGACCTCGGTGTGCGACGCGAGGATCTGCTCGAGCAGGGTAGAGCCTGAGCGCGGCAAGCCGACGATGAAGATAGGATCCGGCCGGGGGCAACCGACCCCTTGCCGGGCCGCGAAGAATTCCTGGCTGCACACGGCCGCCTGCAGACGCGCATTGCGCTCGACCGGTTCAGGCCGATAGCGGCTCTCGCTTTTCTTTAGAGCGTTGCCGCGCTCGTAATAGCCGAATGACTCGGCGTACTGGCCGCGATCCTCAAGCCCCTTGCCGAGCGCGAAGCACAGGTGATAGCGATCCTGCAGCTGGGTTGTGGGCGCCGACTCCTGCGAGCGCATGCGCGCGATTTCCTCATCGGTAAATCGATAGGTCTTGAGATTCGCCAGACTCCAGTAGGCATCGCCGAAACTCGGCTTGACTTCAGCGGCAGCGCGATACGACTCGATGGCCTGCTGCTGGCGCCCGAGCGTCTTCAGCGCGTGCGCGATCGACAGCCGGATGTCGGCGGCCGCCGGCGCCTCGGCCGCCAGTTCGCGAAATACCCGCAAGCCCTCTTCCTGATTGCCAAGACCGACACAGGCGTTGGCATACAGGATGCGGTAGCTTCGGTTTCGTGGTTCGAGCTTGAGCAGCTTGTCGATCTCCTCAAGCGCCTTGACGTACTTGTGCACCTTGAGCAGTACGTCGACATACTCGTAGCGGGCCAGATGGTAATCCGGGGCGAACGCCAGCACGCTCTCGAACAGAAACTCGGCGTCATCGAGGATGTCGAGTTGCACTCCGATCCTGGCCAGCAGCCGCATGGCCTCCACGTGATCGGGATGCTGCAGCAGGAACTGGCGCACCACCCGTTCGGCGTCATGCACTTCGCCATCGGCAAACATGCTCGACGCGGTCACCACCGCCACCGGCAGGCTCGCGAGCGTGGCCACATGCGCCGCGGCGGTTTCGGCCTCCGCTGTCCTGCCCGCTGATTTGAACAGCACCTGCAGCGCCTTCCAGCTCGCCGGCAGCGCTGGATTGAGGTTCACAGCCTGCAGATAGGCCTCCATCGCGCCAGCCGGATCGCGCGCAGCCAGGCAACAGTGGCCGCGCTCCTGGAACAGGCGGCTGTAGCCGGGATGCAGCTGCTGGAATCGCTGCAGCGTCGCCAACGCATCCTGCAGGCGCCCGAGATATCGCTGCGCCACCGCAAGCATGTAGAGCACATCGCGATTCTCCGGCACCTTGCCGAGCAGCGTGTCGCAGGCGGCGAGCGCCTGGGCGAACTGGCTCTTTTCCAGCAGGCCACGCACCCGCAGCACCTCGGTTTCGATGCTGGACTTCGGTGCTTCGAGCGTCGCTGCTGGCATGAAAGGCCCGTCCAGGAAAAAGCAGGGCGGGCATCGCTGCCCGCCCTGTAATGTTACCGCAGCAGCCGATGCCGCCGCCGCTGACCGGCTAACAGCCGCTAGAACTTCCAGCCCGCCTTCAGACCCACGGTGCGCGGACGAATGACCGTCTGAGTCTCGATCGCCTCGGAAGCTGAAATGAACGTCTTGCCATTGGTGTTGCCGAGGTTGTTTCCCACCAGCTGCAACGTCCACTTGTCCCTGGACAAGCCGAGCGAGGCGTCATAAGTCGAGTAACCCGGTTGATCGAACGCCTGCGTCACGATTTCGCCGGCCGCGATCGCCGGCACGTTGCCGGGCAGCGATCTGGAATGGGCCGTGTGCTGGCCGCCAATCTGCACGAACGAACTGTAATCGTAGATCGGCATTTCATAGCGCAGGCGGATATTGCCCTGGAAAGGCGGCGACTGCGGCAGCGAGCTGCCCGGGGTACCGAATGGATTGGGCGCGGTCGTCAGCGGCATTCCAAACTCCGCGTTGCCCGGCACGTTGCCAATCAGGTATGGCGAGTTGGTGAGGCTGGTGCTGTTCCACGAGGCCCCCCCAGTGATGGTCAGGCCCTCGGTCACGCGCCCGATGGTCTGCAGTTCCAGACCCCGGACGCGGTAGTTGGCGCCATTGGTCACGAAGCTCAGGTTGCCGGTCGCGCCCGGATCAAAGAACTGCTGCTGCACGTTGTTCCATTGCTCGTTGTAGACCGCGCCGTTGACCAGCAGGCGGTGGCTGAACCATTCGGTCTTCCAGCCGATCTCGTTGTTGGTCAATGTGTCGGGGGAGAATTGCAGCGGCGTGTCATAGGTCCCACCCAGGTGCGGACCGCTGGAGGATCGATTGAATCCACCGGGGCGGTATCCCTGCGAGAAAGTGTAGTAGACCATGACATCGGGAGTCACATGCCAGGTGATATTGGCGCGGCTCTTGAAGCCGGTATAGGTCGAATGATCATTCAGAGCATTGATGTTGTTGGAATCCTCGTGCGCACACGGCGGTGCGCCACCATCGTAGCAGCCGAACGAGAACACGTTGCTGCCGGTCTCGGTATTGCTGAAATGGTACCAGCGTGTGCCCGCGGTGACGGTCAGGGTCTTCGGAATGATGTCGAAGTCGGCCGAACCGAAGAAGGCGTACTGCTTGTAGCCGCGCTGCACGTCGTCGAAGAACGACTCATTATCCGGACGCAGGCTCGGATTGGTCGCGGTCGAGCCTGCCGGGGGAATGATGTCGGTCATGCAGCCGGCGGTGACCGTGGTGGTGCAAGCCGGCAGTGACTTGTAGAACCAGTCGGTATTGTCATCGACCACAAAATTTTCCCAGAACGCCCCCAATATGCCGCGCATGCGCCAGTCATCAGGTGTGCTGACCCGCAGTTCGTGGTTCTGGTGCGTGTTGGTCTGGTGGTTGCGCCAGTAGGCACTCGGCGAATAACACTTGACCGGGAATGCTTCGGACTTTTCCGTGCACTGGTAGTAGTCGGCGTAGATACCGCGCGTATAGGCGGTATAGTCCTGCTGCGCATCCACGTGCCTGATCAGATAGCCGCCGGTGTACACCACTTTCAGGTCGCCGAGCCGGCCATTCAGCGTCCAGGCGGTGTTCTCAAACCTGTCCTTGTCGTACGACGGATTGAAGGTGGTGACCTCCAGCGGAGCCAGTGGCACGCCATCGGTGGAGAACGGCTCCTGGTAGAACACGCCCTGCGCATTCATGCTCTGGTACGACTCGGCGAGCAGCACGTTCCAGTCTTCGTTGATCTTCCAAAGCGCCGAGACGCGAATGCCGGTATAGGTGACCGGGTTGATCGCATTGGCGACCGTGCTGTTGTTGTTGATCTGGTTGATGGACGCCGGGCTGGTCGGCACGGCGCCGCCGACGTAGCGGACGATGCCGAGGTCGGTGGGCTGCCGGGTAAAGGTTCCCGGAACGTTGTTGATGTAGCCGCCGCGGTTGTCGTCGTAGATCACCCCGCGCACGGCGAGGGTGTCGGAGATCAGCGGCAGATTCAGTGTCGCATCGACGTTACTGTTGGGATCGCCGTGTGTGGTGTAGCCATAGCCGGCGTTGACACTGCCCTCGGTCACGTCGAGCTTGGGTTTGTTGGTGATGTAGCGCACCACGCCGGCTTCCGCACCGGCGCCGAACAGCGTGCCCTGCGGGCCTTCGAGCACCTCGATGCGCTCCAGATCCGCCGCGTAGATGTCCAGATTGCGATACGGCATCTGCGCCGACTGGTCGTCGAGGTACACCGCGACGTTCGGGAAGTTGGCGTCCGTGCCGCTGCCCTGGGTGCCGAGCGCCCCTGAACTCAGGCCGCGCATGAAGATCAGGTCCTGGCCCGGGCCCCAGCTGGCGGTGCTGACGTTCGGCAGGTACTTCACGAAGTCGTCGAACGTCGTCACGCCGCCCAATTTCTCCAGCGTGTCGGAGGTCAGCGCCTGAATCGTGATGGGCACATCCTGCAGGTTCTCCGTGCGCCGCTGCGCAGTCACGACCACTTCGGCCAGCGATTCGCTGGCGCCGGCCTCCGTGTTCGCGCTCTGTGCCCAGGCAGCCGCCGGAACACCCAGGATGGCCGCCACAGCGGCCGCGATTTGTGCGTTGTATTTCATCTGCTTCTCCCTATCCAATCCCCAAATCCGATCCAAATCCTATGCAAACGCAGGCGCCCATCCTCAAGACGCTCAAACAGCACTCCAAGGCGTTAAGACCAGCGCGCCCGTATTTGTATCATTCAAGCACCGCTTGAACCAAGTCCTTTGAGTGCCGAAGGCGCCCGGTGTCGTGCTGATGCAACAGTTGAAGCCAGCCGCCGCGCCGGGAAGTCATTGAAACGCCGTCCAGATGGTCTTCAGATCGACATACTTGTCGATCGCATGCGGGGAGCGGTCGCGTCCGAATCCGGATTGCTTGAAGCCGCCAAACGGCGTCGCCAGCGACGAGCGATCAAAGCTGTTGACCCAGACGGTGCCGGCGCGCAGGGCGCTCGACAGATGATGAGCGACGTTCATGTCGCGCGTCCAGACGGCGGCCGCCAGACCGTACACAGTATCGTTGGCGACGCGCAGCGCATCGGCGTGCTCGCGAAAACTGCTGACGGTCAATACCGGACCGAAGATCTCCTCGCGGCTCACCCGCATCTGCGGTGTCACGGCGTCGAGTACGGTGGCCTCGACATAGTAGCCGCCCGTGTCCTGCATCGCCTGTCTGCCGCCGAAGGCGACGCGCGCGCCTTCGGCGATTCCCGAATCGATGTAGCCGAGCACGCGCTTGAGATGGCCGCTGTCGATCAGCGCTCCCATCTGCGTGGCCGGCTCGAATGGATTGCCCAGGGTGATGGTCTTCGCGACCCGCTCGATGCCCTCGATCAGCTCAGACCGCACCCGCTCGTGCACGATCAGGCGCGATCCGGCGTGACAGGTTTCGCCGGCGTTGTAGTAGATGCCCCAGGCAATCGCGGCGGCCGCCTCCACCAGATCCGCATCCGCCATCACGAGGTGCGGGCTTTTGCCGCCCAGTTCCAGAGCGACGCGCTTGAGATTCGATTCTCCGGCATAGCGCATCATCAGCTTACCGACTTCGGTCGAGCCGGTGAAACTGATCATGTCGACATCGCGATGCAGTGCCAGCGGTTTACCTGCTTCTTCGCCAAATCCCGGCACCACATTGAGCACCCCGGGTGGCAGCCCGGCCTCGAGCGCGAGTTCCGCGAGCCGGATGCCGCCGAGCGGCGACTGCTCGGCGGGCTTGAGCACCACGGAGTTGCCCGCCAACAGCGCCGGTCCGATCTTCCAGGCGCTGATGATCAGCGGGTAATTCCACGGCACGATCGCACCGATGACGCCGAGCGGCTCGCGGCGAATCAGTGCCAGGTCGTTCGGCCCGGTCGGTGCGATCTCATCCACCAGCTTGTCGGCGAACTCGGCGTAGTAGGCAATGCAATTGGCGCAGGAGGCGACATCGACGTTGATCGAATTGTGGACCGGCTTGCCGACATCGAGCGTCTCGAGCAGCGCCAGGCGCTCAACATCGTTACGAATCAGCTCGGCAAAGCGCAGCAGCACCTGCTTGCGCTGCCGCGGTTCGGTCCGGCGCCACACGCCGCTGTCGAACGCAGCGCGCGCTGCCGCCACGGCGACGTCGACGTCCGCGGACTCGCAGCGTGCGACCTGGCCGATCACCTTGCCGTCGATCGGACTGATGTCGTCAAAGCTGCGGCCCGATAACGCCGCGACGTGACGGCCGTTGATGAAGGCGCGGCCCTCGATCCTGAGTGCCGCAGCGCTATGCTCCCAGGCCGCCCGGTCGCGGGCTATCAGTGATGCATTCACGGTCGCTCGCTCAGCTCGATTCCAGCATTGCGGTAGCGAAGGTTAACAGGTCGGCGTCCGCGACCGGCCGGCGGTTGGAGCGGCGCATCGCCTCGTTCTCGGGCCGCGCCATCTGCAGCGCCAGCTGTGCCGGGCGGATGCTGTCATGGCCTTCCCCCGCGAGCGACAGCTTGATGCCGGACTGACGCAGCAGGCGCTCGAAAGCGCGCGGCAACCGCTCGGCTTCGCCGGGCTCGCCCATCGCGGCGGCGGCCGCTGCAAACCGGCCGGCGCTGTCCTGCGCCACGTTCCACGGCAGCGTTGCGCGCAGCGCCAGGCCGACCGCGCGGCCGTGATGGATCGGCCGCAATGACGCCAGCGCGTGACCAATATTGTGCGCAATCGCGGTGCCACAGTTGTCGATCCCGATCCCGGCCAGCGTCGCGGCCCGCTGCATGCCGGCGCGAGCCTGCAGATCCCCCGGGGCATCGAGCGCGCGCGGCAGATGCCTGACCACCAGCCGGATAGCTTCATGGCAGACCAGATCATTGGCGCTGTGGGCATTGGCGTTGGTCGAGGCCTCGATGGCGTGCACCAGCGCATCGATACCGGTCGCTGCCGTCAGCGCTGCCGGCAGGCCGGTGGTCAGCGCCGGATCGAGCACGATCAGGCTCGGCTTGAGCTGATCTCCCCACAGCCACACCTTGGAGTGATCAGGCGCCGCGAGCACCGCCGTGCGCGTCGCCTCGGAGCCGGTCCCGGAGGTGGTCGGCAGGCAGATCGAGGGCAATCGTTCGCCGGGAAATGGGTTGGCACAAAGTCCATAGTGACTGACCGGCTGATCGCCGGGCGCCACCGCGGCAATAGTCTTGCCCACATCCATGGCCGAGCCGCCGCCGATGGCCACGACCGCCGCGACGCGCTCGCGCCGCGCCAGCGCGACCGCAGCGTCGGCCTGCGCCATGGTCGGATCGCTCTGGACATCCTCGCACACGACCACCGCGTAACCGGCGCCTGCGAGCACGGCGCGGACCGATTCGATCAGGCCGCTAGCGCGAAGCCCGGGATCGGCGAGCAGCAGGATGGCGCGACCGGGCGGCACATAGCCGGCCAGCGCGGCGCCGAGCGCCTCAAGCGCACCGGCGCCCTGCATGATGTCTGGAACCCGTGCCAGGTGAGTTATTGTCATGATCCATCCGGGGTGCGCCCGCGGATACTTCCATAGTTCACCTGCCCGCTCCAAACCGAATAATTGGATTGCCAGCATCAATAAAAGGCATTGGCCCGCCGCCGCGGGCTGCCGCACTCTTGCGCTGTGCCGGCTTGCACGGCGGTACAATGAAGTCAACGGGCACTGGGAGTCAGGCAGGCGCATGAACAATCGCGGACGTATCGACCGGCGCTGGCTGCCGCTCAACGCGCTGCGCGCCTTTGAGGCGGTGGCTAAGCACGGCAGTTTTACCGGCGCCGCCAACGCACTGCGCATCTCGCAGAGCGCCCTGTCGCGCCATGTCATCTCGATCGAGAAGCTCATCGGCGTGCAGCTGTTCGAGCGCCGCCCGCACTCGCTGGTGCTGACCAAGGCCGGCCAGCATCTGCTGCCGACGGTGATCAAATCATTCGACCGCCTCGAGTACTCGCTGGATGAAATCCGCAACGCCGGCGCACCGGCGCTGCGCACGCTGCACGTGCAGATGCCGCCCAGTTTCGCGGTGCGGCTCGCGGTGCCGATCCTGCGCGACTTCCGTCGTGAAAACCCGGACATCGAGCTCGACCTGGTCAGTCCCTACGGCGTCGGCCCGCCGCCCAATGACGTGGACGTGGCTGTGGTGTACTCCAAGCCCACCGTGACCGAATACGTCAGCGACCTGCTGTGGCCGGTGAAGCTGAGCATCCTGTGCCACCCGGAGATCGCGGCGCGACATGCCGGCAAGGATCTGTCGGACTTCGTGCGTGACAACGAGCTGATTCACGTGCGCATCGCCGATCATTCGCGCCACCATGGCTGGGCGCAACTGGCGCGCCAGGCCGGTCTCGGCCAGATCCATTTCGAGCGCGGGCTGATATTCGATACCGCGCTGCTGGCGGTCGAATACGCGCTCAGCGGCGACGGCCTGGCGCTGGTGGATGTCAATCTGTTCGCCGAGGAACTGCGATCCGGCCGCCTGGTGCGCCCGTTCGATGTCTCGCTCGACGACGGCTACGGCTATTACCTGATTACCCACCCCGAGGCGCTGAGTGATACGGCCATCGCGCTGTTTCGTTCCTGGCTGATCGAGCACTTCGGTCCCCGCAAGCAGAGCGAAGAGGCGCCGCTGCGGCTCGCCGTATCGAATGTCTAGCACCGGGCGGGCTGGTATCGTGCATGGATGAATCCGGCGATCGTGTCGAGCGGCGGCCGCGCCGCCGGCCCGCCAGCGCCGCCGCAGCCGCGCCCGTGGTCGATCGCTCGCGCGCCTACCGCCACCTGGTCAATCCGTTCGAACCACTGAAGGTGTTCTCCGACGATCAGGTGGAGGCGATCCATCAGGCGGCGCTACAGGTGCTGGAGAACCAGGGCATGCGCGTGTTGCTGCCCGAGGCCCGCGAGACCTATGCCCGCGGCGGCGCCAGCGTCGACGAAGCGACGCTGATGGTGCGTATCGACCGCGGCCTGGTGGCGGCCTCGCTTGCCAGCGCGCCACGCGAGGTGACGCTGCACGCCCGCGACCCCGAGCACAGCATGCCGATTTCCGGCCGCCACGTCGTGTTTGCACCGACCTCGGGGCCGCCGAACATCATGGACACGGCTCGCGGCAAGCGCGCCGGCACGATGGAGGATTTCTGCAATCTGATGAAGCTGTGCCAGAGCTTCGAGGTCATCCACGTGCTGGGCGGCGGCGTCGAGCCGCAGGACATTCCGGTGCAGTTCCGGCACCTGGAGACCGCGCGCGCAATGCTGATGCTGACCGACAAGATCCCGAAAATATTTTCGCGCGGCTCGCCGCAGATTGCCGATAACTTCGAACTGATCAGGATTGCCTATGGCCTCACGCCGGAGCAGTTTCGCGCGCGGCCGTACGTATCGACCATCATCAACACCAACTCGCCGCTGCAGCTCGATATCCCGATGGGCAACGGCATCCTGGAGTTCGCGGCGGCAGGACAGGTGTTCATCATCACGCCATTTACCCTCGCGGGTGCGATGGCACCGGTGACCGTGGCTGGCGCCCTCACGCTGGCCCACGCTGAGGCGCTGGCCGGCACCGTGCTGTCGCAGATCGTGCGCCCGGGCGCGCCGGTGGTGTACGGCAGCTTTACTTCCAACGTCGACATGAAGTCCGGCTCGCCGGCCTTCGGCACACCGGAGTACGTCAAATCCTCGATCGGCGCCGGCCAGCTGGCGCGCCACATCGGCCTGCCCTGGCGCTCTTCGAACGCGACCGCCTCCAACGCGCCCGACGCGCAGTCGGCATACGAATCGCAAATGAGCCTGTGGGGCGCGCTCATGGGCGGCTGCAATTTTCTGCTGCATGCGGCCGGCTGGCTCGAGAGCGGCCTGACCACTTCGTACGAGAAGTTCATGCTCGATATCGAAATGCTGCAGATGTTCGCCGAGATCTTCCAGCCGCTCGGCGCCAGCGCCGAGGACTTCGCGGTCGACGCCATCGCCGAGGTCGGCCCGGGCGGACATTTCTTCGGCTGTGCTCACACGATGGCTCGCTACCGAACGGCGTTTTATACGCCGCTGGTCTCCGACTGGCGCAACTTCGGCCAGTGGACCGAGGCCGGCTCGCACACTGCAACCGAGCGGGCCAGCACGCTGTGGCGGGAAACACTGGCGCGCTACGTGCCGCCGGTGCGCGATCCGGCCATCGTCGAGGCGGTGGACGACTACGTCGCACGGCGCATCGCGGCCGGCGGCGCGCCTCCCGTGAGCTGACACGCGCGAGGTATGAACACTCACACCAGGGTAGCGGTGATCGGCGGTGGCGTGGTAGGCGCCAGTGTGCTGTATCACCTGACGAAAGCCGGTTGGCACGACGTCATGCTGATCGAACGCGCGGAACTGACCTCAGGTTCCACCTGGCATGCGGCCGGCGGCATGCACACCGTCAACGGTGATCCGAATGTTGCCAAGCTGCAGCAGTACACGATCAAGCTGTACGAGGAAATCGAGCGCATCTCGGGTGTGTCCTGCGGCGTACACGTAAACGGCGGCATCCTGCTCGCCGGTACGCCCGAACGGCTCGACTGGCTGAAGATGGCGCAGGCGCGCGGCCGCTACCTCGGCATGGAACTCGAACTGCTGTCGGTGGCGGAAGCCAAAAAGATGTTTCCGTTGATGGACAGCAGGCACTTCGTCGGCGCGATCTATGACCCGATCGAAGGCCACGTCGACCCTTACGGTGTGACGCATGCCTATGCCCGCTCAGCGCAGCTGGCGGGCGCCCAGGTCAATCGCCAGACGCGAGTCGTGGACATGAAGCCCCGCTCCGACGGCAGCTGGGACGTGATCACCGACCACGGCAACGTGCGGGCCGAACACGTGGTCAACGCCGGCGGCCTGTGGGCGCGCGAGGTGGGCCGCATGGTGGGGCTGGAACTGCCGGTGCTGGCGATGGAGCACCAGTATCTGATCACCGAGGATCTGCCCGAATTCGCCGGCCAGAAGGATCAGCTGCACTGCATCGATTTTGAGGGCGAGATCTACATGCGCCAGGAGCGCGGCGGCATGCTGCTCGGGACCTACGAGCGCGCGTGCGTGCCGTGGTCGCCGCGCACCACGCCGTGGGACTTTGGCCAGGACCTGCTGCCGAATGATCTGGAACGCATTGCCCCGAGCCTGGAAGTCGCGTTCGAACACTTTCCGCGTCTGGCCAGTGCCGGCATCCGCAAGGTGGTCAATGGCCCGTTCACGTTTGCACCGGATGGCAATCCGCTGGTCGGGCCGGTGCGTGGGCTCGCCAACTACTGGGTGGCCTGCGGTGTCATGGCCGGCTTCAGCCAGGGCGGCGGCGTCGGCCTCGCGCTGTCTCGCTGGATGATCGATGGAGATCCGGGCGCCGACATCTGGGGCATGGACGTGGCGCGCTATGGCGACTGGACCACGGCGGCCTACACCAACGCCAAGGTGCGCGAGAATTATTCGCGCCGCTTTCGCATCCGCTTTCCGAATGAAGAGCTGGATGCGGCACGGCCGCTGCGCACCACGCCGATCTACGAGCAGCTGCAGGCCCAGAACGCCGTGTTCGGCGAGTACTGCGCGCTCGAGCATCCGTTGTGGTTCGCGCCCCAGGGCAGCACGCCGCGCGAACAGGTCAGCTTTCGCCGCTCCAATGCGCACCCGGTCGTGGCGCAAGAATGCCACGCGGTGCGCACAGCGGTCGGGCTGCTCGAGATCTCCAACTACGGCAAGTTTGAAGTCAGCGGCCCGGGCGCCGCCGCGTGGCTATCGGACATCATGGCCAACCACGTTCCGGCCGTGGGCCGCATCACGCTGGCCCCGATGCTCAACCAGCGCGGCCGCCTGATCGGCGATTTCACGCTGTGCCGCGTGGCCGAAGAGCGCTTCTTTGTGGTCGGCACCTACGCGGCCGAGCGCTACTACCAGCGCTGGTTCGAACGCCACATGCCGGCCGCCGGCGTCAGCGTGCGCGCCTGCGCAATCGACTACGTCGGTCTGTCGGTGGCCGGACCGCGCGCGCGCGAACTATTGCAACCGCTGCTCGATGCCGACCTGTCTACGGCCGCTTTTCCATTCATGAGCTTCCGCGCGCTTGCGGTCGGCATGGTCCCGGCGTTGATCGGACGAGTGTCCTTCACCGGCGAGCTGGGCTACGAAATCTGGGTGACCAGCGACTATCAGCGCGCCCTGTTCAAGCTGTTGACAGATGCCGGCCGCGATCTCGGGCTTCGCCATTTCGGCGGCCGCGCCCTGCATGCGCTGCGCCTGGAGAAGAGCTTTGGCACCTGGGCGCGCGAGTATCGGCCCATCTACGGCCCGTTTGAGGCAGGTCTTGGCCGCTTCATCGATCTTCGAAAGGGGGCGTTCATCGGCCGCGAGGCCGCTATGGCGGAGCAGGCCAGCGGCGGCGAGCGGCGTCTGATCACGCTTGACGTCAGCACGCGCGATGCGGACGCCATTGGCGATGAGCCGATCTGGCACGACGGACGCGTGGTCGGCTGGGTGACTTCCGGCGGCTACGGGCACAGCGTGCAAAAATCACTCGCACTGGGCTACGTGGAGCGCGAGGTCGCGGAGCAGACGCACGGCTTTGAGGTCGAGCTGCTCGGCGAGCGCTGTGCGGCCGTCAGGCTGCATTGCCCGGCCTTCGATCCGGACGGCAGCCGCATGCGCGCCTGAAGCGCCGCTCCTCCGGCTTTTGCGCACGCCAGGGCGGCATTTCAATGCAGCTTGAGATCCGTCAGCCGATCGTGTGCGTGGCCGCCTTTGCTGCCCGCCGGCAGCGCGTCCTGGCGGGCCGCGCTGTGCGCGCCCTCGGTGCGATCGGGTCTGCGGTCCAGGCCGACTGCAATCTGGCCAGTCATCCCCTGCGGCTGCACGTTGATGAACGGCCCCTTCTGGGCGCTGGGCACGGGCCGGCGCCGGCTCTTGCGCCACAGATCGTAGATGGTCAGCGTGCCGGTCAGGGTCGCGAGTGAAGCGAAGTACGCCTTCGGCCCAAAAGCGGCCATCAGGCTGCCGGCAAGCACCGGCCCGATGGCCGCGGCGGCACCGTTCAGGCGCAGCAGCGCACTGCTGGCAGCCACGGTCTGCGCTGGCTCGAGCTTGTCGTTGACGTGTGAGATCGCCAGTGAATAGAGCGTCAGCACGGAGCCGCTGAACAGGGCCGAAAGCGCCAGGAACAGCACATGAGGCATCGCGCCGAAGGCGGCGATGCTACCCGCAAGCAGCGTGGCAAATGTGCAGACGCCGGCGATCACGGTGCGCCGATCGATGCGATCGGACAATCTGCCGACCGGATACTGCGTCAGCACGGCGGCCAGAATGTTCAGTCCCATGAATGTGGCGATGCCGGTCGTATCCATGTCGCTGAGGCGCGCGTACACCGGGCCCATCGAAAACAGGATCGCGGAGATCAGGCCCGACATGGCGACCGCCACCACACCGAGCGGCGAATTGCGATACAGGTCGCGGTAGCGGACCTTGCGTGGCAGCGCAGGTTCGGGCGCTTGCCGCGCGGAGACCACGATGGGGACCATTGCCAGGCAGATCAGCGCCGACACCAGCATGAACGGCGCCGGGGTGCTCGGATTGGACACGATCAGCAAGAACTGCGCGGCGCCGAGCCCGACATAGAGCACCAGCATATAGACCGCCAGCAGGCGGCCGCGGTTGGCACGGCTGGCGCGATCATTGAGCCAGCTCTCCGCGACCACATAGATGCCGGCGAAACACAGTCCGGTCGTCAGCCGCATCGCGCCCCACGCATAGGGGTTTACGAACAGTGCCTGGACGAGAGTCGCCGCCGAAGCCACGGCCGCGAGCGCGGCAAATACGCGGATGTGTCCGATCTGCCGCAGCAGCCGCGGCGCAGCGATGGTGCCGAACAGGTAGCCGACGTAGTAACAGGACATCACCACGCCGGTTACCGGCGCGGGAAATCCCTCGAGTGTCGCGCGCAGGCCGAGCAGAGTGCCCTGCAGCCCCGCACCCAGCATGAGTACGCCCATGCCGAGAAGCAGCGGCCAGCTTGTGGTAATGATCGTCAGCGGCACGATGGATGGGGTCGGCGCACGCCAGTGAGCGGGAAGCTGCGCCAATGATATACCTTCAAATGTCGGCTGCCGCTGCGTCCGTTATGCTATTTCCACCGGCTCGATCAGCTTTTCGTCATTGCTGCTCGGCGAATTTTGGCCAGTCCTTGACGTCAAGAAAAGGCAGCTCGCGTTCGAGCTCCCTTTGATCTTTCGCGATGTAGCGGCCGCACATGCCAAGTGGCTCGAAGTTTATACAGCTTGCTGCACCGCGGACTACTGAATGGACGGCGAAGGCGCGGCGCCGATACGTTATTCGAATGATACGCCGCCGCAACGATTACAAGCCCCTGTCCGATCGGCGGCAACCCCATTGGCTCACGGTCAGCGACATGCAGGGGCGCGTGCTCGACTCGACACTGCTCGAACCGGGCACGGACCTGTATGCGGTGCTGGCGCGCGCAATGGACCGCCTGTCGGCCGAGAATTGGAACATTGAAGATGACGGCCGCTATGGATCGTTCTTCTGCAACCGCGATGGGGTACGCCACTTCGTGCACATCCGGCCGACCGATCCCAACGTCACGGACCTGTATGGCCCGTCGACGTTCGAGGCGTGTCCGACCTGCGGGGAATGACGCCGCCGAGCCGCCGCCGACTCCTGCGCGGCCGCCGGGGCCGGGCTATCATGGGGGATGGCTTTCGACCGAGCGGCGCGCCGTCATTCCTATTATCGCCACGCACTGGTGGTGCGCATCACCCATTGGGTCAATGCGCTGGCGCTCGCGATATTGCTGATGAGCGGGCTGAATATATTCAATGCCCACCCAAGTCTGTCCTGGGACAAATCATCCTACAGCCGCCGCGCGCCGGTATTCGAGACCAGCGCAGCGATGGCGGCGGATGGCAGGATCATTGGCGTCACGCGCATTTTCAATCACGCCTTCGTCACCACCGGTGTACTTGGCCTGTCGCAGGACGCGGGCCGGCCGGTGGCGCGCGGCTTCCCGAGCTGGATCACCATTCCGAGCTTCCAGTGGCTCGCGATGGCCCGCCACTGGCACTTTTTCTTTGCGTGGCTGCTGGTCATCAATGGTTGTGTCTATCTGACGTTCTCATTGCTGAGCCGCCACGTAGCGCATGATCTGCTGCCGACGCGCCTGGACTGGGGCTCGATCGGCCGTTCCATTCTCGATCATGTGCGCTTTCGCCATCCGCACGGCGCCGAGGCGGCGCGCTACAACATACTGCAAAAGCTCGCTTATCTCGCGGTCATCTTCGTGCTGCTGCCGCTGATGATCCTGACCGGCTGGGCGATGTCGCCGCGGCTCGACTCGATTGCACCCGGCTGGGTGGACTTCATCGGTGGCCGCCAGGCGGCGCGCACGCTGCACTTCATCGTGGCATGGACGCTGGTGTTGTTCGTGCTGGTCCATCTGTTCGAGGTCCTGATCAGCGGAGTGTGGAACAATCTGCGCTCGATGATTACCGGCCGCTACGTGATCCCGCCCGAGCCGCACTCCAAGGAGCCGCAGTGATCGCAAACAGCAACTCGCGGCGCCGCCTGCGTAGAAACCTGCTGACGGCCATGGGTGGTGTACTGCTGGGCGGCTGCGACGCGCTGTCGCGCACAGACTGGTTCCCGAAGATGCTCAAGGTCGGTGAGAGCCTGAGCCGTCACGTACAGCACGCGGTGACTGCGCGCAAATCAATGGCGCAGGAGTTCAGCGAACGTGATCTGTCGCCGACATTTCGCAGTAACGGCACCGCCAACCCGGACGATGCTGCGTATCAGCGGCACGCGCAGGCGAGCTTTGCGGACTGGCAATTGCAGATCGATGGGCTGGTGGAGCAGCCGATGGGATTTTCGCTGCAACAGTTGCGCGCAATGCCGAGCAGGGTGCAGATCACGCGCCATGATTGCGTCGAGGGCTGGAGTGCGATCGGCAAATGGAAAGGCGTGCCGCTTGCCGAGGTGCTGAAACTGGTACGTCCGACCGCGGCAGCGCGCTACGTGGTGTTCCGTTGCGCCGATCCGATGGACCAGGCCGGCACGCGCTACTACGAAAGCATTGATATGGAGGATGCCTGGCATCCGCAGACGATTCTCGCCTATGAGCTCAACGATGCCACCCTGCCGATCGGTAATGGGGCACCGCTGCGGGTACGCGTGGAGCGCCAGCTCGGATACAAAATGGCGAAATACATCATGCGGCTGCAGCTGGTGGACAGCTTCGCCACAATCGGTGGTGGGCACGGCGGTTATTGGGAGGACCGGGGCTATGAATGGTATGCCGGCATCTAGTTCATAGCGGCGTTGCGATCGCTCGCTCTGCGGGCGCATACTCCCGCTCCGATCGGCGCCCATGGCGCGTGCCGCATCGAAATAAATCGAACCCACCGAGCCAAACGATGGCAAAGGAGCTGCCGTGAACAGATTATCCATGATGATGGTCGCATTGGTGATTGCGCTCGGCAGCGGTTTCGCCGCGCATGCGGCCACCATGTCCGATCCGGCGATTGGCACCTGGGTATTGAATGTCGAAAAATCCAAGTTCACACCCGGTCCGGAACCCAAGTCTCAGACTCGAACCTATACGCAGACGGCGGACGGCGTGACGCTCACGATTAGCGGAGTGGCGGCCGACGGCTCCACGATGTCAGGTACGTCTACCTTCAAATATGACGGTAAGGACTATCCGATCAGCGGTTCGCCCGACTACGACACGCTGACGCTGAAGCGCGTGAACGGCAGCACCGTCAGCAGCGTGCAAAAGCTCAATGGCAAGATCGTGGCCAGGACCACACGCACGATTTCCGGCCACGGCAAGGTGCTGACGCTGACGAGCAAGGGAACGAGTTCGAAGGGCGCTGCGTACCACAACGTCTACGTGTTCGACAAACAGTAAAGCGCGCACCGCGCCGCACTACTGCAAGAACGCAAATTTTCAATCAACAAGGAATCTGACATGTTCACAAAACTTCGCTTTGCCGGCATCGCGGCGTCTGCCTGTCTCGCCTGCATGAGCATCAGCGCCTTCGCTGATGATCACCCCTATTCGGAAGGCAATGTCGTCAACGTGGCGAGAATCCGGACGGTCGACGGCCACTTCGACGACTACATGCGCTGGATTGCGACTACCTGGAAGCAGATGCAGGAAACCGCAAAAAAGAACGGCTTTCTGGTCAGCTACCAGGTCATGACGGTCGAGGCTCGTGGCCCGGATGACGCCGATGTACTCCTGGTGACCACCTATAAGAACTGGGCGGCCCTGGATGGTTGGATCATGAAGGGAGACACGCTCTCCAAGCAGGTCGAAGGCTCGGTGGCTGCGGCCAATCAGTCGGAAATCGAGCGCGCCAAGATCCGGCGTGTGCTTGGTTCATCGACCATGCAGGTCATCGACCTCAAGTAACCTTGAAGCTCCAGCGCTGAGGATGCGACAAACCGGGCCCTGTGCCCGGTTTGTCGCACAGCGTGTATTCGCGGCTGGCTGATTCTACTGCGGATACGCCTTGATGCTGTCGGCAACCGAGTCGGCAACATGTTCCTTGGTGATCACGCCGGCTATGTCGCTCTCACGTTGCATACCGCGGCCGTGCACGACGACTGCCATGATGGCACTCTTGCGCCACATGGCGCGAATCACTTCGAACGCAGTCGCGCTCTCGCCAACCACGATGAAGTTACGGCTGGCGACGTCGCGCAGGCTGACTCCCGTGTGGGCGCGCTCCAACCCGCGGCGCAGGCCTGTGTTGACGCGAATCACCCCGTAGATGTGCCCGTCATCGGTCACCACGACGTGGCGCAGCCGCCCGGCGTGGGCGGGCTGGCTCAGATAATCATCGAAGCTCGCCTGCGCCGGCAACACCTGAACGTCGGCGTCCATCACTTCGCGGGCGGAGCGCACCAGGAACATGTTTGCGTGGCGCGCCTTTGGAATCGCGCGCCCGCGGCGCACGAGCTTCAACGTGTAGATGGTCTCGCCAGACAGCGCCCGCCGTGTGCCGATGCTCATTGCCACCGCCACGATCATTGGCATCACGATGCTGTAGTCGCGGGTCATCTCGAAAATCATCGTAACGGCAGCCATCACGGCGCCGGTTCCGCCGCCCACCATGGCACCCATGCCGACCATGGCGAACGCAGGTATGCTCAGCTGGATTGGCAGGCCCGCTTCGTTGAACAACGCGGCAAAACCTCCGCCCAGAGTGGCTCCAATGAACAGCGACGGCGAAAATATCCCGCCGGATGAGCCCGACCCCAGGCTTAGCCAGGTTGCCAACGCTTTGCAGGCGCACAGCAATCCCAAAAGCCAGAAAGTGGAGATCTGTCCTGTCAATATCGCCTGAACCGTCGCGTACCCGACGCCATCGACGTAGTACTGGCCCACGGCGCGCAACAGAACATACATGAGTACGCCAAGCAGCAACATGCCGAGCATGTGACGCAAATAGCGGTGTTGGATCCGATCGAAAACATCTTCGACAAGATGCAGCCCGCGGATAAAAACTGCCGCCACGACGCCCGCAAGGGCGCCCAGAGCAGCGAACAGCACCAGCACCAGCAGCGCGCTCGAATCGACCCCCATCGCCTGCAACGGCGGTACCTGGAAGGCCGGCGAATCGCCGAAGTACCAGCGACCCACAAACGTAGCGGTTCCGGTGGCGATCGCGACTGGGAGGAAGGTCTCCACGCTCACCTCGGGCATCATCAGCTCGATGGCGAACATCACCCCGCCAATCGGTGTATTGAATGTGGAGGCAATACCAGCACCGGCGCCGGCGGCGACCAAGGCGATGCGCTGGCCCGCCGGCATGCGCACGATCTGACCCAGCGTGGAGCCGAGCGCCGAACCAATCTGGATAATCGGGCCTTCGCGCCCAACCGAGGCACCGCTACCAATCGCAATAGCCGAGGCCAGTGATTTCACCAACGCGACTACGGGGCGGATAACGCCTGCCTTGTAGTAGATCGCGTCCATCACCTCCGGTACGCCGTGGCCCTTGGCCTCGGGGGCAAAATTGCTTACCAGAAACGTCACACCGACAGCACCCAATACCGGTACCAGGATGACCATCGCTCCCCACGGCGAGGGCGCGGTGAAGATGTTGGCGTCATAGTGGATCTGTGCCTGACCGGCAAACAGGAGATTGTGAATAAGGCCGATCAGATCGCGAAACAGGACGGCACCAAAGCCAGTCACAACACCAAGACTCAGCGCCACCAGCGACAGCCGCCCTAGCGGCAATTGCCGTGGTTCCTCGCCATCCATTTAACTTCTTCCTAGGCCGAACGCCAAAAGGTGATGATCGCCCCACCGGCGATCACGAAAGCCCCCCCGATCACAGTCGGCAAGGTCGGTAACGATCGGAACGCGATAAAATTGATGACCTGCCAGACCACGAACAGCGTCGCAAGGTACAGACCGACCACTCGCCCGAAGTCCAGCGGCGCCAGATTCAGGAAAGAAGCATAGCCCAACAGCAGCACGGACCCGCCGAGAAACAGTCCTGACCTAACCAAGCCGACATGATTGTAGATAGCCATGCGGACGACTGCGTCGCCACTGGCTTCCAGCGTCGTCGCTATCAGCAGTAGTACCGGCACCGGAACCGCATTTAAAGCCTTGATCATCCTATTGCCTGCTACGGTCAGAGTTACTCGTGCGCATCCCTGGCGCCGCCGTCGTCTGGAAGGTTGCCGCGATGGTCGCCGATCGCACAGTATGTCGTCGGCCGTGGACACAAACCAGCGTCGTGGAATAATTGCCGCCTGTTTGGGTGGCTCAAGCGAGGTATCTCTGCATGCCAATTCGACCGGTCGCCGCCCTGTCGCTCGGCGCCGTGCTTGCACTCGCAACGCCAATCATCGCGCCCGCCCAGAGCGTCGCCGACGCCGACAACGCCATGCGTGCGATGGATCTGCGATTGCGAGCCCTGACCAGCGCCCGCAAGAACCTGCAACAGATGACCTATCAGCGTGGCGATAGTGAAGCGGACGCGGCGCGTGACATCGTGGACGCCGACAATCTGGTGTTCACCGCCGCAGTGAAAGTGTTCACGGTGGCTTTCTTCGTGAAATCGATGAAGTCGCCCGACGATTTGCGTTTCGCGCAGCAGCAGTTTCGCCTGGTGGTGGGATTGTTCGTTGCGACGGCCGATGCACAGTTGCCGCGCGTCGAGGACGATCTGCAAAAAATGGCTGCGCAGGACGCCGTTGCCGAAGCGACCGGGGTACGGAACGTCGTGATCGATCTGCGGG
>Ga0209006_10001583_pt1 | contig 20656 bp, 24 predicted proteins | sample JacPin_JW_Ref_O2_FD_188567 | JGI IMG/M metagenome (GOLD analysis project Ga0209006, IMG submission 188567) | Forest soil microbial communities from Algoma, Ontario, Canada - Jack Pine, Ontario site 1_JW_Ref_O2 (SPAdes) (version 2) | ecosystem: Environmental > Terrestrial > Soil > Boreal...
GACGGGATGGGCGGGCCTGTCCTCCACGCCGCTGCCCGGTCCGAACGGGTGTCGCCAGCTCGCGCCCGGCGCCCAGTCCCACCACTGCCGCCAGTTGCGCAAGTCGATCGGTCCGGTGCTGGGCCGGAACACCATCGCGCCGGGAACGAGGTCGGCAGCCGCCACTCCCGGGTACAGCTTCGGCTCCAGCGGCTGTTCCGCAACGGTGACGTAGCCTGTGGCAGAGATGAACTCGGCGAACTGAGCGTTTGTCACCGGGTGCCCCTCGACGGCGAACCCGGCCACTTCGGCCGTGTGGATCGGCGCCTCTTCCGGGTAGAATTTCGTCGACCCCATGCGGAAGGATCCACCGGGCAGCTCGACAAGCTCGGTCAGCATGTCCCCAGGGTAGGCCCGCAAGTCGCGACGGCTAATCCTTCGCGAAGGCCAGCGCCAGCTCCTTCTCAACGTCCTCGTACGGCTTTCCCGAGACGTCGACAACCACCTGCTGGATCGTGCCGCCGGAGAACGCATATGGCGCCTTGTACGAGCTGGAAACCGCCGATCCGCTGTTGCGCCCGACGGACAGGCCAGCGCCGGCCAGCCCGAACGTGCCGGGGTGGACCTTCATGTCCGCCAGCGATCCGACGGCAGCGTCGTCGATGAACAGCGTGGCCTCCCCGAGCGGGGTGTGGCTGCCCTCGACGGTCCCGCCGCGTACGAAGCGGACGCCGAAGACGTGCTTGCCCATCGGCGCCGCGCCCGAGGACGAGATCTTCTGCTCCTCCTCACCCATGAAGTTGTAGATGTAGTGCAGCCGTCCGTCTTGGATGAACAACACGTGCCCACCGTGCGCGCCGCCTTGCTTGAAGATCACCCCTTCGGCGCCGGTGGTGTCGACTGTCACCTCGGCCAGCACCGAGAATGTCTGGCCCCGGATCTCCACGGCGGCACCAATTCCGACCTCGGCGGTGTTCGGGTAGTACGTGAACGTGGTTCGATCGCCTGCGAGGTACGGGCGCGACCGCATCAACGTCTCGAGGATGTTCAGGTCGGCCAGGGGCAGACCGTTGTACTTCCCCGCTTCGGCGAACCAGAGCTTCTTCATTTCCTCGAGCCTCTCGGGCTCCTTGCCGGCCAGATCGTGGCACTGACTGCGGTCGGCCTCGATGTGGTACAGCTCCCAGGGATCCTTGTCGAAGTGCGACCAACCCGACGGCGTCGCGGCGTGAACGGTGTTGGCGAACCAGCCCTTGTGCCAGATGCCGCGGGTACCCAGCATCGTGTAGAACTGGGTTTCCTTGCCTGTGCTGGCCTTGGAATCCTCAAGCGCCGCTGTGAAACTCACGCCGTCGAGCGGCTTCTGGGCCACCCCGCCGACCGTCTCGGGCGGGACGATGCCAAGCAGGTCGTAGACAGTGGGCGTGATGTCGCAGACGTTGACATAGTTGTCGCGCACTTCGCCGTGCGCGCTAATCCCGTTGGGCCAGCTGATGATTGCGGTGTCGGCGATGCCGCCCTCATGGGAGGCGTAGCGCTTGTACAGCTTGTAGGGCGTGTTGAACGCCATCGCCCACCCGATCGGGTAGTGGTTGTAGGTATCGGTGCCGCCGAGGTTGTCGTAGAACCGCATGCTCTCCTCGGCGGTGTCGATGTAGCCGTTGAAGAATTTGACCTCGTTGACCGAGCCGTTCGGGCCGCCTTCGCCGCTGGCCCCGTTGTCGGAGATCACCACGATGATCGTGTTGTCGAGCTGGCCGGATTCCTCGAGGTAGTCAAGGACGCGGCCGAGCTGGTCGTCGGTGTAGCTCAGGAAACCGGCGAACACCTCGGCCATCCGGCAGAACAGCTTCTTCTCTTCGTCGTTCAGCGAGTCCCACGGCCGCACGGTGTCCTGCAGCGGCCACGGTTCACCGTTGGGCCCCTTGACGTCGAGATACGGATTGATCGGCGACAGTTCGGTGTCGGCAGGGACGATGCCCATCTTCTTCTGGTTGTCGAGGACGATCTCTCGATACTTTTCGTACCCCATGTCGAACTTGCCCGCGTACTTGTCGGCCCACTCCTTGAACACATGGTGCGGCGCGTGGCCGGCGCCGGGACAGACGTAGGAGAACCACGGTTTGTTGGGCGCGATCACCTTCGCGTCACGGATGAACTCGATCGTCTTGTCGGCGATGTCCTTCGAAAGGTGATAGCCCTCTTCCGGCGTCGCGGGCGGTGCGACGGGGTGGTTGTCGTAGACAAGGTCGGGATACCACTGGTCGGTCTCGCCACCCATGAAGCCGTAGAAGCGTTCGAAGCCCCGCGACAGCGGCCAGTGCCGCTTGGTCGAGGCCAGGTTCGATTCCTCAAGCGGCGTGAGGTGCCACTTGCCGACGCAGTATGTGTTCCAGCCCCGCTCGGCAAGCACCTCCGACAGCAGCGCCGTCTCGGCGGGGATTCGCCCGTTGTACCCCGGGAACCCCTCGGTGAACTCCTCGATGATCGCCATCCCGACGGTGGTGGCGTTGCGGCCCGTCAGCAGCGAGGCCCGCGTCGGCGAGCACAGCGCGGTGGTGTGGAACTGCGACAACCGCACGCCGCGCTCCGCGACCCTACTCATGGCGGGCATTTGGACCAGCCCGCCGAAGCAGTCCCAGGTGGCGATGCCGGTATCGTCCCAGACGACGTAGAGCACGTTGGGTGCGCCGTCATGGGCGGTCGGCGCGGTGTACGGCCCCCAGTCCGGCTCGGAATCCCTGATGTCCAGCTCGATCTTGCCCTGAAACTCCGCCGCCATCTCCGGCTCCGTTCTCATCTGCGCTCGTCCCGACGTGGCCCGGACACTACACCGGCCGGCTGCCGGAAAACTGGAAAATTGACGACCGCGCCATTACCGCATGACACAGCTGCCGAGAAGACGCAGAAGCCCCGAAACATCGAGTGTTTCGGGGCTTCTTGCGTTTTGCCGCTTCAGAGCTACTTGGCGCGCTCCAGGATCTCGACGAGCCGCCAGCGCTTCGTCGCCGACAGCGGGCGGGTCTCCATCAACGAGACGCGGTCGCCGATGCCGGCGTCACCGTTCTCGTCGTGCGCCTTCACCTTCGTGGTGGTCCGGATGATCTTGCCGTACAGCGGGTGCCTCACCCGGTATTCCAGCTCGACGACGATCGTCTTCTGCATCTTGTCGGACACCACGTAGCCGATCGCGGTCTTGCGACGGTTGCGGGGCTTTTCCGTGCGCGGGGTGTGCTTCGGCCCCTTGGACTTACGATCGGTACCAGTGCCCGCGTCTACTGACGGTTTTCCTGCCATTACGATTCCTCACCGCTGGGACCGGCGGCCAGCCCCAGCTCACGTTCGCGCAATATCGTGTACACCCGCGCAATCTCGTGGCGCACCAGGCGCAGCCGACGGTTGTTGGGTAGCTGGCCGGTGGCCATCTGGAAGCGAAGGTTGAACAGCTCTTCCTTCGACTCCCGCAGACGTTCGATCAGCTCTTCGTCGTTGAGCTCGCGCAGTTCGCCCGAGGACACTCCGGTGGCCATCAGAACTGCTCCTCTCGGGTCACAATGCGGGCCTTGATCGGCAACTTGTGGATCGCACGTGTCAACGCTTCCCTGGCGGTTTGCTCATCGGGGTAGCTCAGCTCGAACAGGATTCGTCCGGGCTTCACGTTGGCCACCCACCACTCCGGTGAGCCCTTGCCCGAGCCCATCCGGGTTTCGGCCGGCTTCTTGGTCAGCGGACGGTCCGGGAAGATGTTGATCCAGACCTTCCCACCACGCTTGATGTGCCGGTTGATCGCAATACGCGCGGACTCGATCTGCCGGTTGGACACGTACGCGTGCTCGAGCGCTTGGATACCGTAGTCACCGAAGGTCACCGTGGTGCCGCCACTGGCGATGCCGCGCTGCCTCGGGTGATGTTGCTTGCGGTGCTTGACCTTGCGGGGAATCAACATGATTCAGCTCTCCGTGCTCTCGGCTTCGGCAGCGGGAGCCTCGGCAGCCGGGGTCGGCTCGGCGGCGGGAGCCTCCGCAGTCGGAGCCTCCGCAGCCGGAGCCTCCTCGGTGGCCCGGCTCACGTCGGTACCGGTAGCGGTCGTGCCCGACGCCCCGCTGCGGCGCGGACGGGTGCCCGACGGACGCTCCCGACGCGGACGCTCGGCACCTGCCGGCGCGGCGGCGGTCAACTCCCGCTTGCCACCGACGATGTCGCCCTTGTAGATCCACACCTTCACGCCGATCCGGCCGAACGTCGTCTTCGCCTCGTACAGCCCGTAGTCGATGTCGGCTCTCAGCGTGTGCAGCGGGACGCGGCCCTCACGGTAGAACTCCGAGCGGCTCATCTCAGCGCCGCCGAGACGGCCCGAGCACTGCACGCGGATGCCCTTGACGTTGGGCTGGCGCATCGCCGACTGGATTGCCTTGCGCATGGCGCGGCGGAATGCCACGCGGTTGGACAACTGCTCGGCGACACCCTGCGCGACCAACTGCGCCTGCGACTCAGGGTTTTTCACCTCGAGGATGTTCAGCTGAACCTGCTTGCCGGTGAGTTTCTCCAGGTCCGCGCGGATGCGATCGGCCTCGGTGCCGCGGCGCCCGATCACGATGCCGGGACGCGCGGTATGGATATCGACGCGGACTCGGTCGCGCGTTCTTTCGATCTCCACGTCGGCGATGCCGGCGCGTTCCAGACCGGTGGCGAGCAGCCGCCGAATCGCCACATCCTCCTTGACGTAGTCGGCGTACTGCTTGTCGGCGTACCACCGTGACTTCCAGTCGGTGGTGATACCGAGCCGGAAGCCGTGGGGGTTGATCTTTTGGCCCACTACTCCGAGCCTCCCTTCGCTTCTTCCGAAGCCTTCGCGGGTGCCTTCTTGGCAGGCGCCTTCTTGGCCGGCGCCTTCTTGGCTGCCGGTGCCGTTTCCGCGCTGCTCGACGCCGCCGCCTTCGCGGGTGCCTTCTTGGCAGGCGCCGTCTTGGCCGGCGCCTTCTTGGCTGCCGGTGCCGTTTCCGTGCTGCTGGACGTCGCCGCCGCCTTCGCGGGCGCCGTCTTTGCAGGCGCCTTCTTCGCAGGCGCCTTCGTGGCCGCTGCCTTGCTGGCCTGAGCGCGGCGCGCGCGGGTGGCGCTCGCCGAGCTGGAACCCCGCTCGCCGCGGCTCGGGCGGCTCTCCACAATCACGGTGATGTGGCTTGTGCGCCTGCGGATTCGGAACGCGCGACCCTGCGCGCGCGGCCGGATGCGCTTGGCTGTTGGCCCCTCGTCGGCGGTCAGCGTCGCGACGACCAGTGTGGACGGATCGAGGCCGTTGTTGTTCTGCGCGTTCGCCGCGGCACTCGCGATCACCTTGGCCACCGGCTCACTGGCCGACTGCGGTGCCCACCGCAGTATGTCCAACGCCTCGGCGACGGGCTTGCCGCGCACAAGGTCGATCACGCGGCGCGCCTTGGTCGCCGACACGCGCACGAAGCGGGCCTTGGCCGTCGCCGAAGGAAACTCGGTCTCTACGGTCGTCATCGCTGTCCTCTGCTCTTCGCGCAGGCGCTCATCGCCGCTTGGCCTTCCGGTCGTCCTTGATGTGGCCCTTGAACGTCCGGGTCGGCGCGAACTCACCGAGCTTGTGCCCGACCATCGCCTCGGTGACGAACACCGGGACATGCTTGCGGCCGTCGTGCACCGCGAGTGTGTGCCCGATCATGTCGGGGATGATCGTCGAGCGGCGCGACCAGGTCTTGATGACCTGCTTCGTGTTCTTCTCGTTCTGCGCGTCGACCTTCTTGAGCAGATGGTCGTCGACGAACGGGCCCTTCTTCAGGCTGCGTGGCATTTCTAGCTCCTGGCTCCGTCTTGTCCCGGCCTACCGGTGGTGCTTCTTGCCGGTGCGCCGGCGTCGGACGATGAGTTTGTCGCTCTGCTTGTTCCGTTTACGGGTGCGGACCTCGGCCTGGCCCCATGGGCTTCTCGGGTGCCCGCCGCCGGAGGTCTTACCCTCGCCGCCGCCGTGCGGGTGGTCGACCGGGTTCATCGCGACCCCGCGGACAGTGGGGCGCTTGCCCTTCCAGCGCATGCGTCCGGCCTTGCCCCAGTTGATGTTGGCCTGCTCGGCATTGCCGACCTCGCCGACCGTGGCGCGGCACCGCACGTCGACGCGGCGAATCTCGCCGCTGGGCATGCGCAGGGACGCGTATGCGCCTTCCTTGCCGAGCAGCTGGATGCTCGATCCGGCCGATCGAGCCAGCTTCGCCCCGCCGCCGGGTCGCAGCTCGACCGCATGGATCAACGTGCCGGCTGGGATGTTGCGCAACGGCAAGTTGTTGCCCGGCTTGATATCGGCGTTCGGACCCGACTCAACGACGTCGCCCTGACCCAGCCCCTGCGGAGCGATGATGTAGCGCTTCTCGCCGTCCAGGTAATGAAGCAGCGCAATCCGCGCTGTTCTGTTCGGGTCGTACTCGATGTGAGCGACCTTCGCGTTGACGCCATCCTTGTCGTGCCTGCGGAAGTCGATGATCCGGTACGAACGCTTGTGGCCGCCACCCTTGTGCCGAGTGGTGATGCGGCCATGCGCATTCCGCCCGCCGTGCCCGTGCAGCGGGCGCACCAGCGACTTCTCCGGCTCCAACCGGGTGATCTCAGCGAAATCCGAGACGCTGGCACCGCGACGACCGGGCGTCGTGGGCTTGTACTTCCGAATTGCCATGTCTGCTATCTCTCAGTTTCTTCCGGGCTACGCCGGTGCTCCGAACAGGTCGATCGGCTTGCTGCCGGGGGCCAGCGTCACGATTGCGCGCTTGGTGCCCTTGCGCTTGCCGAAGCCGGTCCGGGTGCGCTTGCGCTTGCCCTGCCGGTTGGCGGTGTTCACCGACGCCACCTTGACCTTGAAGATCCGCTCGACGGCGATCTTGATCTGCGTCTTGTTGGAGTCGGGATGCACGATGAACGTGTACACGTTGTCCTCGATCAGCGCGTACGACTTCTCCGAGATGACCGGCGACAAGATGATGTCGCGGGGGTCGGTGACCGTCGCCATCAGGCCGAAACCTCCTCGGTTGATTTGGCATTGGCCACGATGAACGCGTTTAGCGCCTCGACGCTGAACACCACGTCGTCGGCCAGCAGCACGTCATACGTGTTGAGCTGGTCCGGCGAAAGCACATGAACGCCGGGCAGATTGCGCACGCTCTTGGTGCCGGTCTCATCGGTGCCGCCGATCACGACCAGTACCCGCTTGCGGTCGGTCAGTTCGCCGAGGAACGCTCTCGCGCTCTTCGTCGACGGCGTCTGGCCCGCAACGAGTTCGGTCACCGCGTGGATGCGCCCGTTGCGCGCGCGGTCTGACAACGCGCCGCGCAGCGCCGCGGCGATCATCTTCTTTGGCGTCCGCTGGGCGTAGTCGCGCGGCTTCGGGCCATGCACAACTCCGCCGCCGGTGAACTGCGGCGCCCGTGTCGAGCCCTGGCGCGCGCGGCCGGTGCCCTTCTGGCGGTACGGCTTCCTGCCGCCGCCGCGGGTCTCTCCGCGGGTTTTGGTCGAATGCGTGCCCTGGCGAGCCGCCGCCCGCTGAGCCGTCACCACCTGATGCATCAGCGCGATGTTGGCCGGTGCGTCGAACAGGTCGGCCGGCAATTCGACAGTGCCGCCCTTCTTGCCGTCCGGGCTGCGGACGTCAATCTTGATTGCCTTGGCCGCCATTAGTTCTCACCTCGTTTAATGGCGCTGCGGACCATCACCAGTCCCCCATTACGCCCGGGGATGGCGCCCTTGATCAGCAGCACGCCGTTCTCGGCATCCACCTTGTGCACGACCAGGTTCTGGGTGGTCACGCGTTCGTTGCCCATCCGGCCCGCCATGCGGGTGCCCTTGAACACCCGCGCGGGGGTTGCACATGCTCCGATAGACCCCGGGCGGCGGTGCACCGCCTGCGCGCCATGGCTGGCTCCTTGGCCGCGGAACCCGTGCCGCTTCATGGTGCCCGCGGTGCCCTTACCCTTGGAGGTGCCGGTGATGTCGACGTAGCTGCCGTCGGTGAAGATCTCGGCGGTCAGCTCTTGGCCCACCTCGTACTCCGCGGCTGCCTCGGGATCGTCGAGCCGCAGTTCGGCCAAGTGCCGGCGCGGGTTCACTTTCGCCGCCGCGTACTGACCCGACAGCGGCTTGTTCACCTTGCGCGGGCTGATTTCGCCGTAGGCCAGCTGCACAGCGCTGTAACCGTCGCGCTCCGGGGTGCGGATGCGCGTGACGACGTTCGGCCCCGCCTTGACGACCGTCACCGGCACGACGCGGTTGTTCTCGTCGAACACCTGCGTCATGCCCAGCTTGGTGCCCAGAATTCCCTTCCTTGCCATGGTCTTCGCAGGCTCCTACTGAATGTTCACGTCGACGCTGGCCGGCAGATCGATACGCATCAGCGCGTCGACAGTCTTCGGCGTCGGGTCGAGGATGTCGATCAACCGCTTGTGGGTGCGCATCTCGAAGTGCTCCCGCGAGTCCTTGTACTTGTGCGGGGACCGGATGACGCAATACACGTTTTTCTCGGTAGGCAGCGGCACCGGGCCGACCACGCTGGCGCCTGTGCGGGTGACCGTCTCAACGATCTTGCGCGCCGAGGCGTCGATCGCCTCGTGGTCATAGGCCTTGAGCCTGATGCGGATCTTCTGTCCCGCCACGCTTCTTCCTCACTCCTGCTCGCCCGGTCGTCTCCGGCGCGGTGTCTTTCGACGTAGCGCCGTGTCGCCGCCTCTGTTCACCTGTCCTGGTGCACCGGTCCCCGCGCTCGGGTGTGTCTCCCGCACGCAGCCTCAGACGCGTCGAAAATCCGTCGCGATCGAAGGATGGGACCGGACGCGCCCGTTTGGGCGCCGGTTTGCCAGGCCCGGCTCGCCCCGAGGGGTGCAGCCGCCGCAAGGCAACCCGAACAGTATGCCCTAAATCGGGTGTGCCGCCAAATTCCGCCAGCCCCCATTTCGGCTGGCCATAGGATGCGGCGTCATGACGGATACCACCCCGACCTATCGGCTGTGGAAGACACTGGCGCCCCGTCCGGGGGGTTCTCGCGTTTTCTCGGCCGCGGCGATGCTGCGAGTGCCGTATTTCGCCTCGATCGTGCCTCACGTGCGGCGGATGGAGCCCGGTTACGCCGAGGTGAGCGTGCCGAAGTGGTTTTACGTCCACAACCACCTCGGCACGGTCCACGCGATCGCGTCCTGCAATGCCGCTGAGCTGGCGATGGGCATGCTGATGGAGGCGACGGTGCCGACGACGCACCGGTGGATCCCCAAGGCGATGGCGGTGGAGTACCTGGAGAAGGCGACGACGTCGCTCCGGGCGCAGGCGCGGCTGGATCCGCCCGACTTCTCCACGATTACCGACGGCGTCGAGCTGGTGGTCCCGGTGTGTGTGCTGGACGAAGCGGGCACAGAGGTGGTCCACGCAGACATCACGACCTGGGTGACGCCGCGAGTGTGAAATCTGCGGGACGACGCGCCGGTCGGGGCCACGCAGATTTCACATTGGCGGCGCTGTCGGTGGCGATCGGCACACTTTCGGCGTGGGCGCCGTGGGTGAGCCATTCATCGCCAGCGAGACCGTCGCCGCCGGCTGGCTGACACCGCACCTGCTCAGAACGAGGTTCGTCGCGATCTATCCCGGCGTTTACATCGCCAAAGATGCCGACATCACCGCCGCCATCCGAGCAGAAGCAGGTTGGTTGTGGTCGCGGCGACGCGGCGTGGTGGCGGGTTTCTCCGCTTCGGCGCTGCACGGCGCCAAGTGGATCAACCCGGCGCGACCAGCCGAGATCATCCACGGCAACCGCCATTCGCCGTCCCGGCTCCGGACCTGGATCGACTCCATCACCGAAGACGAGATCGACTCGATCGATGGGATCCGCGTGACGACACCGGCGCGAACCGCGCTCGACCTCGCGTGCCGTTATCCCGTCGACGAAGCGGTTACGGCCATCGACTCGTTAGCGCGCGCAACCGATTTGAAACCAGCCGACGTCGAGTTGCTCGCCCGCCGCTACCCCGGCCGCAGGGGGATGAAGCGCGCCCGCGTTGCGTTGCACCTCGTCGATTCGGGTGCCGAGTCGCCCCGAGAAACGTGGTTGCGGCTACTGCTGACGCGCGCCGGACTTCCCAGACCGCAGACGCAGATCCCCGTCTACGACGAATTCGGCCAGCTGATCGCCTGTCTCGACATGGGATGGGAGGACATCCTGGTCGCCGTCGAATACGAAGGCGACCACCACAGAACCGACCGTCGTCAGTTCAACAAGGACATCCGGCGCATCGAGATCCTAACCGACCTGGGCTGGATCGTCGTTCGGGTGACATCGGCGGACTGCGACGCCGCCATCGTGCGGCGCGTGGCCGCGGCTCGCGCTCGCCGATCGTGAACCGACCCCAAACCTACCGGGCAGCCCAGAACGCGCATTTGTGGTCGTCGGCGAAATTGTTGATCGTGCGAACTTCCGGCGTCTGCAGTGACATCCACGGACCCTGCGGTCCGTCGAAGGGGGGCCAGTCCGGCGCGCCGTCGGCGTGCGGTACGCCGGTCCTTACGAAGCCGCCCCAGTAGCCGATCATCTTGTCAGACAGTTGCTGCTGCGCCGGGTTGAGCGGCGGCGCTCCGGCGATATCGAACAGGTAGTGCAACTCCAGCGAATGGCCGGCGCCCACCGCAAACGGGACGGTACGAAGCGGCGCAGGCGCAGGGGCGTCGCGGTCGTTGAACTCGTACCCGTACACCGGCGCATCCCGCATGAGGCCTAACTCCATTTGGTCTGCGCTACACGCGAAAAAATCGTCGGTTACCACGGCCGCGTAGGCCAACGCTGAATTGCCGTACTGACTCACCGGATACTGCTGCGCTACTTGGCCGCTGCCGGCGCCGAACATGCCGCCAAGCGCTTGCGGGTAGTCCGGCATTCCGCCGCGGTGCAAAAACTGTATCGCAGCGAACAGCGTGTACTCGTCGTGGTTGGTGCCGATCAAAACGGGCACGTGCGCCGCCTTGCCCGCGGCGATGGCGGTCATCGCATCCACCGGTAACGAGGCGGTGCCACTGATCGGGCCCGTCAGCGCGTCTTCTCCGATGTGGTAGTACAGCGGCGGTTGTATCAGCTTGGCCACCGGCAGCGCGCGCAGGCAGTCGGCGGCCGTGGCCGGGTCGGCGCACCCCGCAGCGTCCGCATAGGCCAGGCTGATCCGCTCGGCGGCGGCCAGGTCGACCTGGGCCTCGCACGGACCGCTTCCGATGATCGCGGCCCGGAACAAACCCGCTGACCCTGGGGCGACGAGATGGTCGCAGACCGACATCGCCCCCGCCGATTCACCTGCAACGGTCACCTTGTTCGGATCACCACCGAATTTCGCGATGTTGTCGCGGACCCAGCGCAGCGCCGCCTGTTGGTCGGCGAAGCCGTAATTGCCGACATCATCGTTGGCGCCCAGCGCCGGATGCGCGAGAAAGCCCAGCGCACCAAGCCGGTAATTGAGAGTGACGACGATGATGTGGCCCCGGGCGGCCAGCCATCGCGAGTCGTAGATATCGCCACTGCCGTTGATGAACCCCCCGCCGTGAATCCACACCATCACCGGAAGCGGCTCACCGGCAGACGAATTCGGGGCCCACACGTTCAGGGTCAGGCAGTCCTCGCTGACTGATCGACCGAAGTCTGGATCGTGGGTAGTGTCCTGCATGCATCGCGCGCCGAATTTCGACGCGTCGCGGACTCCCTGCCATGGGGTCGGCGGTTGCGGAGATCGCCAACGCAGCGGGCCCACCGGCGGCGCGGCGTATGGTATCCCGGCGAACAGCAGGTGATCGTCGCCGAACGCGCCACGCACCGCTCCTGACGCCGTCTGCACCAGCGTAACGTTCGCCGCCCGCGACGGAGCATTCGTCGCGCCGCGTCCACACGACGCCAGGATCAGAGCCGCAGCGAACAGGGCCACCGCGCGGAGATGACGCTGTCCGGACCGCACGTCGGCAGAGCCTACCCGCGAGGGGGTTCCCAGACCGGCCATCGATCGTTAAGACTCCTTACCGGGGGAACCGGGGGACGCGCAGACGAGGAGCATTGAATGAGTACGCCGACGATGGACGATGCCGGGAAGGTGCTGGCCGATCCGACCGCATACGCCGACGAGGACCGACTCCACACCGCGCTGACGCATCTGCGGGCTCACGCACCCGTCACCTACGTCGACAATCCGCCGTATCGGCCGTTCTGGGCGGTCACCAAGCATGCCGACATCATGGAGATCGAGCGCGCGAACGACCTGTGGATCAGCGAACCGCGCCCGCTGCTGATGACGGCCGAGCGCGACGACGTGATGCGCGCGCAACTCGACGCCGGAATGGGACTGCGCACGCTGATCCACATGGACGACCCACACCACCGCGATGTGCGCCAGTGCGGTGCGGACTGGTTCCGTCCGAAGGCGATGCGCGACTTGAAGGTTCGGGTCGACGAGCTGTCCAAGCGCACGGTCGACAAGATGTGCAACGTCGGTTCCGAATGCGACTTCGTCGCCGACATCGCGATGGACTTCCCCCTGTACGTGATCATGTCGCTGCTCGGCATCCCGGAGTCCGATTTCCCCCGGATGCTCAAGCTCACCCAGGAGATGTTCGGTGGCGACGACACCGAACTTCAGCGCGGTACTTCCGTGGAGGACCTGCTCGAGGTCTTACTCGACTTTTTCAACTACTTCAACGCGTTGACCGCGTCGCGACGCGAAACCCCTACTGAGGATTTGGCTTCCGCGATCGCGAATGCCCGCATCAACGGCGAGCCGCTGTCCGACCTGGACACCGTCTCCTACTACGTCATCATTGCCAGCGCCGGCCACGACACCACCAAGGATGCGATATCGGGCGGGCTGCGTGCGCTGATCGAAAACCCGGACCAGCTGGCACGTCTTCGGGACCAGCCCGAGGTGATGCCCACCGCTGTCGAAGAGATGATCCGCTGGACGACGCCCGTCAAGGAATTCATGCGCACCGCCACCGCCGACACCACCGTGCGGGGCGTGCCGATCTCGGCGGGTGAATCGGTCTATCTGGCCTACGTATCGGGCAACCGCGATGAGGAGGTGTTCGACGACCCGTTCCGTTTCGACATCACCCGTGAGCCCAACAAACACTTGGCGTTTGGCTACGGTGTGCACTTCTGTTTGGGCGCCGCACTGGCCCGAATGGAGATGAACAGCCTGTTCAACGAGCTGATCGCGCGCCTGGATTCGATCGAGCTGGCGGGGTCACCGGAGCTGGCCGCCACCACGTTCGTCGGAGGACTCAAACACCTGCCGATCCGGTACTCCATGCGGTGACGATCCGGTAATCCATGCCGTGACGATCCGGTTCCATGCCGCGAGCTCTCGGCCGTCATCCTCCAGCGACGAATTCCGCAGCCCGGTGCGCGAGCATCACGATGGTGGCGTGTGGTCCCCGACTGGTGATGGCCGGTAGCGCGGCGCCGTCGATCACCCACAGGCCGTCGACCCCCCGAACCCGGCACTGCTGATCCAGTACCGCCCGCTCGTCAGAGTCGCCACCCATCGGCGCGGTCGCGCAGAGGTGCTGCGAGGTCGACCACAGCGGCTCCGGCGGTGGTTCGGCCATCGGGCACAGCTCGCGCGCCAGCTCGCTGCCCCGCCGCAGCGCAGCAACATCCTCCAGCGAGCTGTCGTACCTGTGTTCGATGCGCAGGGTCACCCGCGGGTCGGCCGACACCACCGCGACACGTCCTCGCGACCGGGGCTGCATCAACGCGACCCCGACGTGTGGCCAGTCCGGCCGGCCGATGGATCCGTCGCCCATCATGGCAACGAAACCACCTGTGTACGGTCGTATTTCGACGCTGTCCTCGGTATGAAGGATCGCTTCGAGGACCGGCTTACCGGGAGCCGTCGCCCAGGTCGTTGGCATCACCCACTCCGGGTGATCGACGCAATGCATACCCACCGGTGCGCCGACCGTCACCGGAATTCCGGCTTCTCGCAGCATGGCGTCGTCACCGACGCCTGAGAGCATCAGAATCTGTGCCGTTCGGATCGCGCCCGCGCACAGCACAATTCGGTCCGCCGAAAGTGTCACAGTGCCCGATGGCCCGTGCCCCTCCGCCCCGATCACTCGGCCCGCCTCGATCCGTAGGCGCCACATCGACGTGTCGTCGATAAGCGTCAGGTTCGGCCGATCCAGCGCGGCGTCCAGGAACGCAGAGCCGGGGCCCACCCGAGCCCCGTCGGCAATGTTCAGGGGCACGGCGCCGACCCCGGTCACCACGCTCTTCGAGTCCCTCGCGCCGTTCAGGTCGGAGATCCACTGATAGCCGGCATTGCGGGCGCGGGCGATGAACTCGCCTGTACTGCCCGCCATTTCGTGGACGCGTTGAACCGGAATCGGGCCGCCCCGCCCATGCAGGGGCCCGTTGAAGTCCAGGTCCGTCTCGATGTCGCGGAAGTGGCGCAACACGTCCGCCCACGCCCAACCCGGCAACTCCCAGCCATCGAAGTCGCGCGGCAGGCCACGGCAGAAGTAACCGCCGTTGACTGCGCCAGACCCTCCCGCCACCGCCCCGCGGACGACATGGGCGACTCGGCGGGGCCGGTCCGTCAGCGCGGTCTCAAACCGCTGTACCAGGGGACTCGCGGCCCCGATGGGCAGCACCGACCCTTCGGAGATCATCGCGCGCAAGTCGGGATCCGACACAGCGGGGCCGGCTTCGACCACCGTCACCCGGCACCGTTCGTCAGCGGACAACCGTTCGGCCACTACGCATCCGGCGCTCCCGGCGCCGATGATCAGGATGTCGCTGTGCAATGGATGGTTAAGTTCGAATCTGTGGCTTCAGCGGCCCGGGATGCCGTTCCTGAACCATTCCGGTCCACATCCCGGCGCCGTACGCGAGATCATCCAACCGCTTGAGCACCAGGTACGGCACCACCCCCAGCTGTTTGGTCTCCACCTCAGCGTTGTTGTGTCTGCTCGCCCAGTCGGCCACGCCGTCCACCACGGCGGCGATGAGTACGATGTGCCGGAACCGCCGGAAGACAATCGCGAACAGCAGAGCGATCGGCCAATAGTGGCGGCAAATCGCGGAAGCCAATTGCAGGGCCGCCGAACCCAATCCGCGTACCGCCAGCATCGCCACGTCTCGCGGCTTGGATTCGACACCGTTGAGCGACCTGGCGATGCGCCGTGCCGTCACCGCCGCAATCACCACCGACGCCAGGAAACCGATGAACGAACCCACCGCCATCAGCAGCCACAGCAGAAGCGTCCACCCGGAGATCACGAGCGGGGCGGTCTTGTCGGGATGACGGATGGACAACGGTGCCGCAGACGTCCCGTAGAACGCTTTGCGCGCCAACCATTCTCGCACGCCAACGCGGTGATCATGTGCGACCAGAGCGATCGGCTCGTACCGCAGCCGGACTCCTGATTCGACCAGCCGCCAGCACAGGTCGACGTCCTCGCCACAACGCAACGTCTCGTCGAACCCGCCCGCGGCGGTCAGCGCCGATCGGCGGCAGACGATCGCCGCGCTCGGCACGTACGACACGGTTCCATACGGGACGACCGGCGCCTCGCGGCGGCCGAGATCGAGTGAGGAACGCACGGCCTCGTACCGGGCAATCATGTTGTCGCTCTGGGAAAGTCCGACGATCCGTGGTGCGACGAGCGCCACCGCGGGGTCTGCAAAATGGCCAAGCAGCGCCTCGAGCCAGCCGCGCCGGGGCACGACATCGGCGTCCAGGAAGGCGACGAAGTCGGTGGTGCACGCGGCCAGGCCGGTGTTCCTGGCGGCGGCGGCGCCTTTGCTTCGCGCGTGCCGGATCACCTCGACCTGGCAGCTCGCGCGCTCGAGGTCCTGTTGGCGGACCGGGATCGCCGAGCCGTCATCCACCACCACCACCCGTAGCCCGCGCAGCGCAGACAGCAGTCGGTGAAGGCCGAATACGTCGTCGTGCACGGGAATAACTACCGTCACGTCGCGATGTGACGGACCACCCGAAGGGCGTGGGTGCGCGACGGTGGCATCCAGCAGCGTCCGCGCGAGGTGGGCGCTGACGGCGTCATTCACCTCCAGCCGACCGTTGTCCAGCAGCGTCCGGGCCGATGGGGCCAGTCGGAGCAACCGGGTGGGCGAGCCGCCCAGCAACGCTCCGCCATCGCCCAGCACGCGGACACGGCGATCAACCTGGACAGCGAACCCGTCCGGCAGCCTCGGCCCGGTCATTGCAGCATTCCGTCGCCGCCGGGGGTCCAGCGCCGGACCCGGGTGACGCAGGCGTCGACCATCTCGGAAAAGAAGCGCGCGCCCGCCGCCGCCGTCGCGGTGGTCGGGTCACCCAGCACTCCTACCTCGCTCACTGCCGCGATCCCTCCGCGGCGCATGGTCGGCATCAATTCCGCCAGCGGAGTCACGTTACCCGCACGGCGCTCATCTAGATAGACAGATTCTGGTGAAAGATGCAGCAATATAGACGTTTCGGTGTGCCCTGCGTGGGCGTCACCTTCTGATACGGAACACGGGCACCATCCAGCGTCCCGCCCTTCGTCCCGCAAGCGGCGCACCGCAGCCCCCACGGCCTCGACGTTTCCACCGTGGCCGTTGATGAAGACCAGCCGCGCTGCCCATTCACACGCCGAACGCCCGAACTCGAGGAGCAGCTGTTCGAGGACGGCAGTACCGATCGACACGGTGCCGGGGAAAGCCTGGTGCTCGCCGCTGGCGCCGTAGGCGATCGCAGGAGCAACGACGGGGGATCCGGAGCCTCTGAGTGCGGCAGCGATAGCATCGGCAACTGCCGTGGCGATGCGGGTGTCGGTGTCCAGCGGCAGGTGAGGACCGTGCTGCTCGGTGGAGCCGATCGGAGCCACCACCGTTGGCGAGGTACCTTCAAGTTGCTTCGACGTCGACCTCCCTAACTCCGTCCGGAAGACCACGGAGCGATCGTAAGCCGAATTCATCTGGGATACGCCAGATGTTGGGAGACGAGTAAGATTGGATCCGCATTTTTTTCGCGGCGCCGCTCCCAGGATTCACGTCAGCACCGCCTGCCACGCGGGCACCACGAACTGGCCGGGCGAGGCTCACCGGCTTCGGTCGGGCGCCACCCCGAGCGGGCGCGCGAAGCCGGGCGGCACCACGATGTCTTCGGGCCCCAAGTCATGGATCGATGCCTTGCCCAGACCACGCAGCGCGGAGTCGATACCTCCGTGGAGGATGTCGAGCACGTTCTCCACGCCGGCCTGACCGGTCGCCGCGAGGCCCCACAGGTAGGCCCGGCCGATCATCACGGCGCGGGCGCCGAGTGCCAGGGCCTTGACCACATCGCTGCCGCGGCGGATACCGCCGTCAAGCAGCACCTCGATGTCGTCGCCGACCGCGTCGGCGATCGCGGGCAGCGCCCGGATGGTGGCCGGCGTGCAGTCCAGATTGTTGCCGCCGTGGTTGGACACCGAGATTGCCGAAACCCCAACGTCGACTGCATGTTTTGCGTCATCGACGCGCATCACACCCTTGAGCATGAACGGGCCGCCCCACAGCTCACGCAGCCACCCGACATCGTCCCAGGTAGGTGGCGGCGTGTTCATCCATTCCCCGTAGACGGCAAAGAACGGCGGGGCCGGCTGGCCGCGGGGCACCTGATTGGGCACGGTCAGCTCCGGTGGGCGGAGCGTCTTCGCCCACTGCCAGAGCCAGCCCGGCTTGGTGAGCCCCGCGGGCAGCATCCGCACAGCGGTACGGAGGTTCATCTGTTCGGGGATCTTCGGGCTGCCCCAGTCGCGCCCATGCGAGAAGCTCCAGTCGGTGGTCAAGATCAGCCCAACCGCGCCGGCCTCGCGGGCTCGCTGCACCCTCTGCGCGATCGCCTCGCGGTCGCCGAGCCAATAGGTCTGGAAGAAGACCTTGTCGTTGACGGCGACCACATCTTCGATCGGCTTGCTGGCGAACGACGACAAGCCCATCGCGGTGCCGCGGGCCGCCGCGGCCCGCGCCACGGCCACCTCGCCGTCGGGATGAATGGCCTGCACACCGGTCGGCGAGATCACCACGGGCAGCTGAATCTCTTGCCCGAGAACGGTGGTCGACATGTCGCGCTTCTCGGTCGCGCCGATCACGTGCGGCGCAAAGCCCAGCTCACAGTAGGCGTCGACGTTGTCGTTGACGGTCACACCCTTCTCACACGCCGCGAGCAGCGCCAAGTATGCCGGCTTGGGCAATCGCCGCTTGGCCTTCTCCTGGGCGAACGCCACCGTCTCGAACCACGTGTCCCGTGCCACGACTACACCGGGCTTTCGTTGCACAGCCGGGCCGGCGGCCGCGTGCTGAGCGTCAGGGCAACGCGGCGGGAATGGTCACCGCTTGGCCTTGGCACCTCCCGCTCCCCGGCGAGCGTCGGCGCGCCGAACCCCCGCACGCACTCCGGGTCGGGGCCGTCGATCGGCAGGCCGGTGAAGAACTTCGCCGCCATGCATCCGCCGCGGCAGCTGTCGTAGTGCCCGCAGCTGCCGCAGGCACCCGCAGACTGCGGTTCACGCAGTTCACGAAACAGCGGGGCTTCTTTCCACACCTTGTCAAAGCCGCCGTCGGTCAACACGTTTCCAGCAAGGAAGCGGTCGTGGATGGCGAATGGGCAGGCGTACACGTCGCCGACCGGATCGATCAGGCACACCACCCGGCCCGCACCGCAGAGGTTGAGTCCCGCGAGCGCCCCCGGCTGACCCAGTGGTGACAGGTGGAAGAACGAGTCCCCGGTGAGCACCCGCTCCCCGCGCTCGACCAGCCAGTTGTACAGCTGAACTTGCTGTTGGGCCGTGGGGTGGAGGTCATCCCACACGTCAGCGCCCCGGCCCGACGGCCGGAGCCGGGTGATTCGCAGTGTCGCCCCGTAATGCGTTGCCAGCGCGGCGAAGTCGTCGAGTTGATCAACGTTGTGGCGAGTCACCACCACCGAGATCTTGGCATCCTTGAAGCCGGCGGCAGCGAGGTTGTCCAACGCCAGCAGCGCCATCTCGAAAGAGCCCCGGCCCCGTACCGCGTCGTTCACATCAGCGGTTGCGCCGTCCAGCGAGATCTGCACGTCCACGTAATCGCTGGCGGCCAGCCGCGCGGCGATTCGCGGCGTGATGCGCACGCCGTTCGTGGAGAATTTCACGCCGACACGGTGCGCGGTCGCGTAGTCCACGAGATCCCAGAAGTCAGGCCGCACAGTGGGTTCACCGCCACCGATGTTCACGTAGAACACCTGCATGCGCTCGAGCTCGTCGATTACGTCCATGCACTGACGGGTGGTCAGCTCGCGGGGATCGCGCTTGCCCGAGGAGGACAGGCAGTGCACACACGCGAGGTTGCAGGCGTAGGTCAACTCCCACGTCAGACAGATCGGCGCGTCGAGGCCGCGCTCGAACTGCTCGACCAGCCGCGGTACGGCAGTCATCCGCGCTCCTGCACGACAAGCATGTTGGACGCGGCGAGGACCTCCAGCGCGGACAGATACGGCCGCTCACCACCGGCCTGGACCCCGGCGGCGCGACACGCGGCCCGAGCGTCGACGTGCTCCGCCAGCGACTGGACGATCGTCAAAATCGTGCGGTCCTTCAAGAACGAAAGCTTGCGGGTACCGAAGTGGTAGAGGAGCGCACCGAAAGGCTCTGGCCGGACGGCTACTTGGGGATGCAGCCGCCAGCCTCGCGCGGGGTCGAACACCTCAGTAGACCCCGCACATCCCGTCGATCGACACTTCCTCGACGAGGGTCTCGGTGACGAGCTGTTCCTCGCCGGACGTCGCCGGTTGGGCGGTTCCGTCGGTCTGCACCTGGTCATTCGGTTCCATCTGAACTGCCTTTCGCTGGTTGGGTCTCGACAGATGGCGGCTGACTCGACAGAATATGGCATCGAGTGCCGAAATGGAAGGGCGGGTTGTGGTGCAATCTCGGGTGGGCCGTCGTCGGTCGACCACGCGCCACCAGATCACCGACGTGGCGATCGAGCTGTTCGCCGGCCGGGGGTTCGACGAGGTCAGCGTCGATGACGTCGCTGAAGCGGCGGGAATCGCCCGTCGCACGCTGTTCCGCTACTACCCGTCCAAGAACGCAATCCCGTGGGGCGACTTCGATGCGCACCTGCAGCACCTTCGCGAGCTGCTTGCGGCCGTCAGCCCCACCGTGTCCACCGATCAGGCGTTGCGTGATGCGCTGTTGTCATTCAACACTTTTGACGAGTCCGAAATCCGGCGCCATAGACTGCGAATGCAGGTGATCCTGCGGACCACGGAGCTTCAGGCGTACTCGCTGACAATGTATTCCGGTTGGTGCGACGTGATCGCGGAGTTCGTGGCGGCGCGGTGCGGGACCAAGCCCGACGACCTGGTGCCGCAGACGGTTGCATGGGTGATGCTCGGTGTCGCGCTCTCGGCCTATGAGCATTGGCTTGCCAACGACTCGGTGACGTTGACGCAGGCACTCGGCGACGCGTTCGACGTGGTCCGGCCCGGTCACGCGCTGCCGACGGCCCGGTAGCCGGACGCCCGCGCGACCGTCGCCCACCTACTCACCGGCAAGCGCCACATCCTCGGCGATGGCGGCCACCGCGGGCATCCCCGCCATCAGATCAGCACGTCGCCGATCGGTGCGCCGGCGGCGATCTTGCCCCTGCTCTTCATGACCGGAC
>Ga0209006_10001584_pt1 | contig 20653 bp, 13 predicted proteins | sample JacPin_JW_Ref_O2_FD_188567 | JGI IMG/M metagenome (GOLD analysis project Ga0209006, IMG submission 188567) | Forest soil microbial communities from Algoma, Ontario, Canada - Jack Pine, Ontario site 1_JW_Ref_O2 (SPAdes) (version 2) | ecosystem: Environmental > Terrestrial > Soil > Boreal...
TTGCAGCAACACGAACCATGCAGTCGGGTCCTTGACGGCTTCCGAACTCATGCGCGCTGCAAGTACGGCGTCGTGATGATTGCAGACCTCACAGAAATTATTGAGCGCCTGCAACTGTTCAAAAGGTGCTTGCTCGTAGACGCAATAAAGCATGGCCGGAAAAATGGCGAGTAGTTGATTCCAAGTGTCTTCGAGTTGGAACGCGCTCTCGAGATGGCCCCCGGCGACCATAAGGGAAACCAGTTCACCCAAGAAACGGCAGCGCTTTGCGGGGGCGCGCTCGAGAGTTTCTTCGACCCAGCGAGCGCACAGTGAATGTTTTTCGTGCCCCGGAATTTTAGGGTCGGTCAGATAGATCAGAGGCTCAGCCACGTCGGCGCAGGCAAATCGGCCGTCGGCGGCCATTTCGTCAATCGGTAAGCCCCGTGCACTCAGTTCCTTTGTGATGAATGCGGCGTGATCGGCGTGCACGACAGCGACGGTCGCCTCACCGTCGTTCAAGCCCTCGGCGAGGTAATCGCAAACGGTGTCGACCGGGTAGTGCGGTTGCTGGTAGAAGCTGACGAAATGACGCGCCGAAATTGTCGGCAGGTCGATGTTGGAGTGGAATTCCTCAGGCATCGTGGATTGCCTAGTAAGATGACAGCGTAATACATAGTCGAGTTAATAGTCGAGAAGTGATAGCAATCGATATCAATAACAGCTGGCGTTGAAAAACGTGATGGGCGAAGGTGCTAGCTGATTCCGCCGAAGCAGAGATATTTCACTTCGAGATAGTCGTCCATGCCGTATTTGGAGCCTTCGCGGCCGAGGCCGGATTCTTTGAAGCCGCCGAATGGGGCGACTTCGGTGGAGATCATGCCGGTGTTGATGCCGACGATGCCGTACTCGAGAGCTTCGGCGACGCGGAAGATGCGGGCGACATCGCGGCCGTAGAAATAGGCGGCGAGACCGAACTCGGTGTCGTTGGCGAGCGCGACGGCTTCGGCTTCGGTTTTGAAGCGGAAGAGCGGGGCGACTGGGCCGAAGGTTTCTTCTTTGGAGATGCGCATTTGTGGCGTCACGTCGGCCAGGACGGTGGGTTCGAAGAAGCGGCCGCCGAGAGAGTGGCGATTGCCGCCGATGAGGACTTTCGCGCCCTTGGATTTTGCGTCGTTGAGATGGGTTTCGACTTTTGCGAGGGCGGCGTCGTCGATGAGCGGCCCCTGCGTCGCGCCGGCTTCGAGGCCGGAGGCGGGCTTGAGATTTTTTACGGCTTGAGTGAGTTTGGCGGCGAAGGTGTCGTAGATGCCGTCCTGGACATAGAAGCGATTGGTGCTGATGCAGGTTTGGCCGGTGTTGCGATATTTGGAGGCGGTGGCGCCTTCGATCGCGGCGTCGATGTCGGCGTCGTCGAAAACGATGAAGGGGGCGTTGCCGCCGAGTTCGAGGGAGATTTTTTTGATGGTGCCGGCGCATTGCGCCATGAGGAGCTTGCCGACTTCGGTCGAGCCGGTGAAGGAGAGCTTGCGGACGATTGGATTGGAAGTGAGTTCGCCGCCGATTTCGACGGGGGAGCCGGTGATTACGTTGAAGACGCCTTTGGGGACGCCGGCGCGTTCGCCGAGAACGGCGAGAGCGAGTGCGGACAGAGGAGTTTGTTCCGCGGGCTTGATGACGAGGGTGCAGCCAGAGGCGAGTGCGGGGCCGGCTTTACGCGCGATCATTGCGAGCGGGAAATTCCATGGAGTGATGGCGGCGACGACGCCGACGGGCTGCTTGATGACGACGATGCGCTTGTCGGCCTGATGCTGGGGGATTGTGTCGCCGTAGATGCGCTTCCCTTCTTCGGCGAACCACTCGATAAATGCGCCGGCGTAGGCGACTTCGCCTTTTGCTTCGGCGAGGGGCTTGCCTTGTTCGAGCGTCATGAGCTTGGCGAGGTCTTCCTGATTTGCGAGGAGGAGGTCGAACCATTTGCGGAGGATCACGGCGCGCTCTTTCGCGGTTTTTTTGCTCCAGGCGGGAAAGGCGCGATTGGCGGCTTCGATGGCCTGGCGCGCTTCGCTGGCGCCGAGGTCGGGGACGTTGGCGATGATTTCGCCGGTGGCGGGATTGTCGACGGGAAATGTTTTGCTTGCCGTGACCCATTGGCCGTCGATGTAGGCGGCTTCGCGGAAGAGGTCGGGGTCTTTGAACTGCGAGGCGATGGATGTGGTTTTTGTGGCGGCTTCCGGCATGGTCAACTCCTGGGAAAACGGCAATCTAGGTGCGGGGAGATGAGTTTGCTACGCGACGGGCGTGGGCGCAACTGTCGATTGCGGGCGGCTGCGGACTTCGCTTATTTCGCGGTAAAGGTGTTGACGCCGGGCGGAGCACGCTCCGCCGCGACACGCGGGGAGAGCCGGCAAGATGCCGGCGCTACCAAACCGCTCAGGCGTGGGTGAGCGCGGGTTGTTTTTTTTCGGCGACGGCGGCCAAGGCGGCTTCGATGACGTCGAGACCTTCGTCGAACTGAGCTTCGGTGATCACGAGTGGGACGAGGATGCGGATCACGTTGTTGAAAGTGCCGGCAGTGATCGTGATGAGTCCGTGTTTATAGCAGAACTCGGCGATCTGTTTGGTCTCGGTGTCGGCTGGTTCACGTGAGACGGCGTTGCGGACGAGTTCGATGGCGCACATGCCGCCGAGGCCACGGATGTCGCCGACGAGCTGCCACTTTTGCTGCCAGCTTCGAGCGCGCTTCTCGAAATGTTTGCCGAGTGCGGTGGAGCGGGCGAGGAGGCCGTCTTTCTCGATGGTTTCGATGGCGGCCAGGGCGGCTGCGCAGGAAAGAGGATGGCCGCAGAAGGTACCGCCGAGTCCGCCGACCGCTGGGGCGTCCATGATTTCGGCGCGGCCCGTGACGGCGGCGATGGGCATGCCGCCGCCGAGCGATTTCGCGGTAGTGATCAGGTCGGGCTCGATGCCGAAATGTTCAGAGGCGAACCATTTGCCGGTTCGCGCGAAACCGGATTGCACCTCGTCGGCGATGAAGAGGATGCCGTGCTTGCGGCAAATTGCATGCAAGGCTTTGAAGTAATCGCGCGGCGGGATGACGAAACCACCTTCGCCCAACACCGGTTCAGCGATGACGGCGGCGACGGATTCAGCGGCGACATAGCGCTTGAACGCGTTTTCGAGATGGTGCGCGAATGCCTCGGCGGTTGTTTCGCCCTCGGCGCGATATTCGTAAGCGAAGGGGATGCGGTAGACGTCACTGGCGAATGGCTCGAATCCGGCCTTATAAGGATGCGCCTTGCTGGTGAGGGTCATCGCCATGAGCGTGCGGCCGTGGAACGCGTCTTCGAAGCAGATGATCGCGGGGCGCTTAGTGTATGCGCGCGCGATTTTCACGGCGTTTTCGACGGCTTCGGCTCCGGTGTTTAGCACGATTGTCTTCTTTGCGAAGTTGCCGGGAGCCAGCGCGTTCAATTTTTCCGCGACGGCAACGTAACCTTCGTAGGGGGTGACGGCGAAGCAGAGATGCAGATGTTTTTCGAGTTGGTCTTTGATCGCGGCGGTGACGCGCGGCGCCTGGTGACCGATGTTGAGGCAGCCGATGCCGCCGGCAAAATCGATGTAGCGATTGCCGTCGACGTCGGTGATGGTTGCGCCTTCGGCGGACGCGGCGAAGACAGGGATCGTATTGTACGGAGCGCGTGGGACGGCGGCTTCGCGACGCTTCATCAGCGCGATCGAGCGGGGACCAGGGATTTCGGTTTTGATTTGAATTGTCGCCATTTTCAGTACCATCCGATCGGAGTTTCGTCGAGATTCACGAAAACCTGCTTGGTCTCGAGATATTCATCGAGTCCCCACGGGCCTAGTTCGCGGCCGAAGCCGGATTGCTTGTAACCGCCCCACGGAGCTTCGACATAGGTGGGCTGCATGTGATTGACCCACACGATGCCGGCCCTCAAGGACTTGACGACACGGAAGGCTTTATAGATGTCACGCGTCCAGACGGCGGCGGCGAGGCCGTACGGTGTGTCGTTGGCGATGCGGATGGCGTCGTTTTCACCGTCGAAAGGAATCACGCTCGCGACTGGGCCGAAAATCTCTTCGCGAGAAATGCGAGCGTTGTTGTCAACATCGTAGAAAATCGTGGGCTCGAGATAAAAGCCTTTTCCGAATTCCTTTGGACGGCCGCCGCCGATTGCAACCTTCGCTTCTTTTTTGCCGAGATCGAGATATGACGCAACGCGATCGTATTGTTCCTTGCTAACGAGCGGGCCCATCTTCGTTTCGCGAGCGAGTGGCGGGCCGAGCGTGATTCGCTTTGCCTTTTCGGTCATCGCTTCGACAAATTTTTTGTAGATCGATTTTTCGACGAGGATGCGGCTGCCGGCAGAGCAGACTTCGCCCTGGTTGATGAAGACGCCGAAGAGGGCGCCGTCAATGGAGGCTTCCCAATCGGCTTCGGCGAAGAAAATGTTGGGGGACTTGCCGCCGAGTTCGAGCGTGACGCGTTTTAATGTGTCGGCGGCGCTTTTGACGATGATCTTGCCGACGGCGGCGCTGCCAGTGAAGGCAACTTTGTCGACGCCGGGATGCGCGACGAGAGCGGCGCCTGCGGTCTCGCCGAAACCGTTGATGATGTTGACGACGCCGGGCGGGAGGCCGACTTCTTCGAGATAGCCGGCGAATTCGAGCGCGGTGAGCGGAGTTTGCTCGGCGGGTTTCAAAACGCAGCAGCAGCCGGCGGCGATGGCAGGGGCGAGCTTCCACGCGGCCATCAAGAGCGGATAGTTCCACGGGATGATTTGTGCGGCGACGCCGACGGGTTCGCGCATGGTGAAGCTGAGCGCGTTGGCGGGGACGGGATTAACGTGGCCGGTGACTTTCGTGGCGAGGCCGCCGTAGTACTCGAAACAGGTGGCGACGTCGGCGATGTCGTATTCGGCTTCAACGATTGGCTTGCCGGTGTTGCGGCATTCGAGTTCGGCGAGTACGGCGGTGTTTGCGCGAATTTTTTCGGCGAGTTTGAAAAGGATGCGGCCCCGATCTTGCGCAGTGGTCTGGCGCCAAGGGCCGTTGTCGAAGGCTTCGCGCGCGGCTTTCACGGCAGCGTCGACGTCGGATTTATCGGCGGCGGCGACATTTGCGAGGACTTCTTCGGTAGAGGGGTCGTAGACGGGGAATGTTTCACCGCTGGCGGCTGCAACCCAGTGGTTATTGACGAAATTTTTGTAAGTTTTTGAGTTTGACGTTGCGCTTGTGGTGGTTGCCATCCTGGGCCTCCGTCACATCTACAGAGAATTCTAAGACGGGCACGGCGATACCGTGCCCCTACGCTGCTGGTGCTACGGCTACTTTTCTTGCGGCTTTGCGGCGGCCGTAGACAAAAAAGAAAAATGCGGCGAGGCCGACGAAGAGCAAAGTGCCGCCGAACATCCACACTTCGTACGACGCAACATTGGTTATCTGCTGTGCTGGAAAGAAAGCGAGCGCGATTCCGAGAATCGTCGTGATCAGGCCGCTGACTCCCGCCAACAGCAACGTCGTTTTGCTGTAACGCCCGGGCACGAAATCATCAGCGGCGGCGAGTTTCAGCAGTGCGCCAAACATGTAAATGAATGGGACGAGCTGGAGCACGACCGCGAGGGACAACAGTTTCTGAAACGTTTCCTGCACGCCGGCCCCGCCGGAGAAATTTACGATCACCAGAATCATCGAAACGACTGCGTGGACAATCAACGCGGCATATGGCGTCGCATATTTCGGATGTACTTTGCCGAGCCAGGCGGGCATGTAGGAATCAAGGCCGGCGACGAACGGGATGCGCGCCGAACCTGCGAGCCATGCGGAGCCGATCCCCGCGATCGAGAAGCTGAGGAGCACGGCGAACGGCGCGACGATCCAGGATGCGTTGACTCTCGTGGCCATGCTGCCGACCGCTTGCACTATGCCTTGCAGGACACTGATGTCTTTCTTGCTGACGGCGATGAGGAGTGTCAGCGTCGCACCGATATATAGAAGTCCGGAAAGGACGCCACCCCAAGCAACGGCGCCGGGAAGAATTTTCTGGGGATTTTCGATTTCGTCGCCCATCACTGAGGCGAGTTCGAGACCCACGAGGCCGAAGCAGATTACACCGAAGGAGTTCAGGACGAAGCGCGGATTGGCGGGAATGTGAAAGTCGGCGGCGGTGATGTTCGTGCCGAAGCGGAGATAAACGATTGCGCCGAGGCCGATCAGCACGGCGGCGGCGATGCCGGTGCCGATTGCGCCGAGGTTGTTGATCCATTTGCCGACGCCGAGGCCGATGACATTCAGGATCACCAGGATCGCGAGCAATGCGAGTGACGACGTGAGAGCGAACACCTTGTTATCTGCCAGAGATTGGTGGCCAGCGCCGAGCGCGAAGACCGAGACGCCGACGAAATAGAGCATCACCGTCGGCACGTACATCATGTTGTTGGTCCAATAGCACCAGCCGGAGAGGAAGCCGTGGAAATCGCCGAAGACTTCTTTCGCCCATAGATAGACGCCGCCTTCGCCGGGATAGCGATGGGCGAGTTCGATGACGGCGATTCCCTGCGGCCAGAAAAATAGCAACAGCGAGATGATCCAGAGCCAGATCGTGACGCCGCCGTTGGCGGCAATCGATGGAACGACGTTGAGATTGAAGACCGCGACGACGAAGAGAAGAACGAGGTCCCGACGACCGAGCACGCGGCGCAAGTGGGGGACGGCCGCGTTAGCGTTTACCGGAGCGGCGTTCGCACTGGAAGAGATGGCAACTTCGTTCGACAACGTTGGTTCTCCCGTTAGACCGGCAAAAAGAAAGAAAAAACGGGCGTGGGCCATTCTTTCTCCCGGGCAAGCTGGGGCGCAGAGGTGCTGCGCCCCTACATGACCGTGCCGTACCGAACTTTAGTGGCCGGTGGCGCCGACTTTAGCTGCGCCACGCTGTTGCTGAGCCTTCGCCAGGGACGGGGCGATTTCTTCGAAAACGGCTAGATGCTTGTCGATGTCGGCTTCGGTGTGTTGCACCGAGATGGTCCACTGCTCGTCCCACCAATACGGCTGAGCGAGCACGCCGCGATTGACCATGGCGAACCAGTAGTGGCGCCAAAGATCGACGTCGATCGTGGTCCAGTCGCGATAGTTTTTGATTTCTTGCGGGTAGAGCATGAGTGCGCCGTTAACTCCGGCGCTGGCGATATACGCAGTCAGGCCGACTTTTGCGACGATTTTGCGGTAGCCGTCGGTGAGCTGTTTGCTGAGCTTGTCGGTGTGCGCGTAGTTTTCGCGCGTCAACACTTCGCGGAACGTGGCAAGACCCGCCGACATCGCGACGCGATTTGTGTTGTAGGTGCCGCCGTGGAAGACCTTATGTTGCGAGATCAGGTCCATTACGGCGCGGCTTGAGCCGAATGCGCCGAGCGGGAGTCCGCCGCCGATCGATTTCGCGAGGCAGATCATGTCGGGCTTAACGCCGAAATAATCGCTGGCGCCGCCCCAGGCGAGCTTCGCGCCGGTTTTTACTTCGTCGAAGATCAGCAATGCGCCGTTTTTGTCGCAGAGGTCGCGGAGACCTTGCAGGAATCCGGGCTGCGGCAGGCATAGGCCGACGTTCATCAGGATCGGTTCGAGGATGATCGCGGCGATTTGCCCGGGATTTTCTTTGAAGCGGCGCTCGACGCTGCCGAGATTATTGAAGCTGGCGACGACGACGTTGGCGATGGTTGATTTCGGGATGCCGCCGCCACCAGGAACGGCGTTCGGCGCGTCGGGATCACCGTATTCTTCGGCCTTGGGCTTCACGCTGACGAGTGCAGTGTCGTGCAAGCCGTGATACGAGCCTTCAAACTTGATGATTTTGTCGCGGTTGGTTGCGGCGCGTGCGATGCGGCAGGCGTGCATCGTGACTTCGGTGCCGCTGGAGCCGAAACGCACCATCTCGACGGGATAGCGCTTGCAGATTTCCTCGGCGAGTTCCCATTCCTGGTCGTGGGGCATGCCGAAGGTCGTGCCTTCGTGAAGTTTTTGCTCGACCGCTTTGACGACGGCGGGATGGCAGTGACCAGCCATGAGCGCGCCGAAGCAAAGATTGTGGTCGATGTATTCGTTGCCATCGATGTCGTGAATCTTGCTGCCTTTACCGTCCTTCACAAAAATCGGATACGGCTCGTAGTGCCGATAATTGCTGGCAACTCCGAGCGGAATACGTTCGAGTGCGCGTTTGTGAGCGGCCGCCGATTTCGGCGTACGCTTTTCGTAGAGAGCGATTTCCTTGTCGAGTGCTTCGTACATACTAAACTCCATTGCATGCAGGTCTGTTCCCTGCGGTCAGTTTGTTCTGCGTTCGCTGAGCCAGGCTCTGTTGAAGTGCATCGATCTCGTGCTCGTCAGTTCAGGCGTGAAGGCGCGGCTCGTTCGTTCAAAAAGGGCGAGCCGCGCCTTTCGACGCCAATACAAGTTTATCCGGTCCTGGCTAGAACTTGAACTTCAGCGAGAACTGGACCAGCCGGGGATCGTGCACGTGCTGCACCTGGCCGAACGTGCTTCCCGTGTTGGAAACGTCGCCGTCCACGCTGTAAAACTGCGCGTGGTTCCAGATGTTGAAGACGTCGCCGCGGAACTCCATCAGCCAACGCTCGCCGATCTTGGTCTGTTTGTTGAAGCTCATGTCCCAGTTGTTGATGCCGGGACCGCAGCAGATCGAACGCGGCGCATTGCCGATAGTGCCGGGCGCGACGGTCGCATTCGTGAAGAGATCCGGATTGAAAACGAATCCGTTGTTCTGGCGGATATTCTGCGTGTGGAACGGCGCCGTGAGATTCGGTTCACCGGGAAATTCGAACAAATCCGTCGAGTCGAGCTCTTCGATGTCGTCTTGCGAAGTGATCCGAATTGGGAAGCCGCTCTGGAAGGTGAGGATTCCGGAGAGTTCCCATCCGTCGAGCAGCTTGCCCTTGAATCCGTCGAAGTTCGGGACGGGGAGATCCCAAACGTAGTTGAACACGAAGCGATGACGCGCATCGTAAGCCGAGAGACCATATGTCGCGTCAAAGTTCAGCGGGTTCAGCGCGCTTTCGAAGCTTGAGGCGTTGTCCATCGTCTTGGAGAGCGTGTAGGACGCCTGGAACTGCAGGCCCTTGTTGAAATTTTTCTGGAAGAGCACCTGCAGCGAGTTGTAGTTCGATTTCGCGACGGTATTCTCGGTAAAGATTCCCGAGAAGACCGGGTTGCCGTCAGCCGGGCAACCGACACCGGTGAGCGGCTGGCAGAGCGGCGACGAGAATTGGCGGATTCCCACGAGCGTGATCGGATTTGCGAGAACGCCGGCTGGAACCGTGAGGCCGCCGCTGCCCGCATTGTAAGGAAGCTGGAATCCGCCGGCGGGGATCACGGTGCCGGCGGGAATGGTGTACGACGAATCCTCACCGAAGGGACCGCAGGTTCCCGCGCCGAGAATGGTGTTCAACTGATTGCACGTTGTGGGATTGCCGACGTTGGTTTCGTAGCTCGCCAGCAAGCGATGGCCCTGCGATCCGACATAGCCTGCCTGGAGAAGGATGTCTCCGGGCAACTGACGCTTAATCGTCAGGTTGTATTGATCGGAATACTGCATCCGCAGGTTCGGCGGAAATTCGCCGAAGAACGTCATCGGCCGGAACTGTGACCAATCGATCGCTTGCCCGCGCGGCGGAGTCAGAATGCCGTTGAACGGATTCGGGAACACGGAACCGCTCTGGCTAACGTAAGGCGTTTGCAAAAGCGGATTCGAGATGAAGTTGCTTCCGCCGAACGGAGGCTCTGCGCTGAACTGTTCGAGAACGAGCTGTTCGATGGGGTTGTAGAAGATGCCGTAGCCCATGCTCACGCTGGTCTTGCCGGGTCCGCCTGCGAGTTTGCCGAGCAAACCATCTTTCCAGCCGGGACTCCACGCAAGACCGAGGCGCGGCGCGAAGCCCTTGTAGTAGGTGTTCGTCAAAGCGTTCGGCACATTCTTGTCGCCTGGGAAGACGAGTCCGACCGGAGTGACGCCGGCCTGATCGCAGTTTGTGATGCTGCCTGCGACGTACAACGGGCTGGTCGTCGGCAGCGTGCAGGGGTAAATAGAGGAGGTTTCTCCAGCGCGGAACGTCTGCACCTTTTTTCCAATGTCGGTGAGCGGCGTGTTCATCTCCCAACGTATGCCGTAGTTGAGCGTCACGTTCGGCTTGATCTTCCAGCTGTCTTGCGCGAACAAGTACAGCGAAGTGCTGCGTACAAGTTCGTGCTGCGCGGAACCCTGGAAATAGGAGTTGCCGATGCCGAGCAAGTAATTGGGATAAGCATCGGAGAAGCCGAGATCGTTGCCGACTGGTCCGTTGGGGCTCGAGAGGAACTGCATGTCACCGTTGACGTCGAAATAGAGCAATTGATCGAACATCTGGTAGCGAACATCGCCGCCGAACTTCAGGCTGTGATTGCCGATGATTTTGCTGAAGTTGTCGGAGAACTGGTAGGTGTTGCCAGTTTGCGGCAATTGGCCGTTGAAGTTGTTGCCGATGGTGAATCCACCTCCGACATCGATGAAGGGCACGCCTTCTTTGGTAGGGCCGAGGCCGGAGTGGATTCCGTAGTCGGCACTGGTGCCGAGCGCGGCGCCGCCATCGCTAACCAACGGCGTGTCGGACGTACCCGTGAAGCAGAAAGCCGACGCGGCGCCGGTGCCGCACGAACTTTGGATTGCGCCGACGCGCGTTGGCGAGTCGAACTGGAGCTGGCCTTCACGGAAATAGCTGAAGCGCGCTTCATTGACCGAGGTCGAGCCGATCGTCCAGGTGTGCGTTGTGTTGATCTGCTGTGTCCGAGTCGCATAAACGCCGGGAAAATTTCCTGTGGTAGCTCCGGACGCCTGGAATTTCGCGAACGGGTCGAGGGTGTTGTCGTCGTCGAAATAATAGTAGACGGCGAGTTTTTGATTGTTGTTGATGGAGTGATCGACGCGAATCTGGAATTGATCGCCGCGGTCAGTTTTATTGGGCGTAACCTGCACACCGCCGCTGCCGCCGGCACCGGGCACGTACTGCAACAGACTGAGCGCGACCGGATCGAAACATGTCGTCGGAATGTGGAAGTTCGGAAAGATCGAGCTGTAAGGCACGGCCGGTCCGCCGCCGGCAACCTGCGCAACGGCAGCCGCTGCTGGCGCGCCCAGACTCGAACCGCAGCGAGTCGAGAGAATGTTGGCGACCGTCGCGTCCGACAGTGAGCCCGCGAATCCCGGATTGCCGTTCGCGTCGACGACGCCGTTCGCCAAGCCTGGCGCCGAAAAGTCGCCGTTGGTGAGTTCTGCTCCTGTCGGCACGTTAATCGGCTGCGACACGACGCCTTGCACGATGCGGCGTCCTTCGTACGAGCCGAAGAAAAACGTTTTGTCTTTTCGAATTGGACCACCGAGGGTGCCGCCAAACTGATTCTGGCGGAACTCGGGTTTCGGAGCCTGGAAAAACGTGAACGGATGCGCGTTCAGTACGTCGTTGCGGAAAAATTCATAGAAGCTGCCGTGAATCGCGTTGGTGCCGGATTTCGTGACAACGTTCACGACGGCGCCCGAGTTGCGTCCGTACTCGGCGTCAAATGAATTCGTGATGACGCGAAACTCTTCGATGGAGTCGGGCGAAGGCTCGATGGCGGGCAGGTTTGCGAAGAGGTCGTTGCCGTCGCCGCCGTTCACGGAATAGTTGTTAGCGCGGCCGCGACCGCCGTTGACGGTGACGACGCCGGCTTTGTCGGAGCCGTAAAAGGTGTCGTTACCGAGCTGCGATTGCACGCCTGGCTGAAGTTGGAGGAGCTGATAAACGTCGCGCTGGTTGAGGGGCAGCTGCGTGGAAGCTCGTTCGTTGACGACCGCGCCGAGTTGGGTGCTCGTAGTATCGACAACCGGGGGAGCGCCCGTCACTTCGACAGTCTCCGCTGTGGTGCCTAGCTGCAGCGTGATGTCGACGCTGATGACTTCGTTCAGGTCCAGCGCAATTCCCTTGCGCACATATTTCTTGAATCCCTGCTGCGTCACATCGATTTCGTACGAGCCGATAGGCACTTCGTTGAACAGATATTCTCCGTTCGATCCAGTGTCAGCGTCGCGCGACACGTTGGTCGCCTCATTGATGAGCGTGACCTTGGCGCTCACGACGGCAGCTGCACTCGGATCGCTCACTGTTCCGCGGATGCGCCCGCCGGTGCTCTGCGCCGCCAGGATCGGCGCAAACGTCAAGGCTGCAATCGCCAGAATAGAAAGGGAAAATAAACGGGGACAGCGGAATGCGGACGCATTCCGTCGCTTACATTCGGACTTCATGGAATCACCCCTCAAGTGCGATACTTCAACCGCCGACCAGGACCCACGACCCAACTACCTTCACAAAATTTCTGAAAAACACTGCGATTCGAGGTTGCTGCGTGCTATGAACCTTACTATAATCCCGCAAACTTAGAGAAAGCCATCACCCGTGTCAAGCGGAAAGAATTCATCGAGCCAATCGCGAACGCGATTGCAAGAAGGTGCGTCGCAGAAGCGCATGCTGCGTATCAGCGAAGTCGCGCGCCGCGTGGGAATATCGTCTTCGGCGTTGCGCGCGTGGGAAATGGTCGGCCTCGTCGCGCCGCAACGCACAAAAAGCAAATATCGGCTCTATACCGAAGCGGATGTCCGGCTGTTGCAGCGCGCTTTGTTTTTACGGCGCGCGCGCGGACTGAACCCTGCGGCAATCGTCCACGTGCTCAAGGGTCAGGGCATTGTTTCGGCTCCGTCAGAAAAAGAATTGTTGCCCGGGCAGCGATTTCGGCGCTTGCGGACACGCCGCGGACTTTCATTGGCACAAGTCGCGCGAGCGACGCGCGTCTCAGTCGGATTTCTCAGCGCGCTCGAACGCGGGCAGATGCGCTCCTCGGTCGCCACACTGCGGCGCATCGCGCGCTTCTATCGGACGAACATTCCGTCGCTGTTCGATGCCGCCGAAGAAAATCCCGGCCTCGTGCGTCCGCCGCAGCGCAAAATACTGGAAACGACTGCCGGCGTTCGAATGGAGCTTCTCGCATGGGGTCATACGGCGATGGAGCCGCACTTGTTTTGCATCAGGCCCAACGGCGGCAGCGGCGAATCCTACGCGCACGAAGGCGAGGAATTCCTGCACGTGCTGCGCGGTGAATTCGAAATCTGGCTCGGCGGCAAAGAGCATCACGTGTTGAAGACGGGCGACAGTTTATATTTCGAGAGTTCGACGCCGCACAGGTGGAGAAACCCGGGGCGGACCGAAACGCGGTTGTTGTGGATCAACACGCCGCCGACGTTTTAGCGGAAGTATTCGTAGCGGAAACAGGGTTCTGGTTATCATTACGCGATTTTGAGTCAAGAGGGGACATGAAACGATCATCCGCATGGTTGCCTGCCGTTCGATCGCTCACGTTCGTCATTCTTTTGCTGGTCGCCGCATGTGCCGCTTCGCCTCACGCGGACGCACAAACCGCCGACACCATCGTCCACGACGCGAAGATTTACACCGTCAACACGAAGCAACCGTGGGCAGAGGCAGTCGCTATTCAAGGCGACAAAATCATCGCGGTCGGGACCGAAGCCGAAGTCGAAAAGTTTCGCAACCCTAAAACGAAAATGATCGACGCGGGCGGGCGCCTCGTGCTGCCGGGCTTCGTCGACTGCCATATTCATTTTCTCGACGGTTCGCTTAGCCTCGGACGCGTAAACCTCGAAGGCGCGAAAGACGTCGCCGACATTCAACAACGCCTGCGTGAATACGCCGCAAAGCATCCCGGTAAAGATTGGATCCTTGGTCGCGGCTGGGACTACGCGATGTTCGGCGCGACGGCCCTGCCCGACAAAAAGTATCTCGACGAACTTTTTCCCGATCGCCCGGCATATCTCGAGGGCTACGACGGTCACACCTATTGGGCGAACTCGAAGGCGCTCGCGCTCGCCGGCATTACAAAAAACACGCCGAACCCGCCAAATGGAATCATCGTGCGCGATCCTTCGACTGGTGAAGCGACCGGCGCGCTGAAAGAAGCTGCGCACGGCCTGGTTGGCAAGATCGTGCCGAAACCGACGCGCGCCGAAAAACTGGACGCATTGCGAGCCGGTATGAAGTGGGCCAATGAGCATGGCCTGACGCGCGTTCACAGTGCCGGTGGTGATTTCGAGGAGCTCGCTCTGTTCGCTCAGTTACGGCGCGAGAAACAACAGACTCTTCGCTTCTACATCGCGTACTTTCTCGACCCGCCGGAACTGCGACCCGCCGACATCGAACAAATCGAAGCCGCGCGCAAGAAATATGCCGACGACTGGATCAGCGGCGGCGCCGTAAAAATGATGGTCGACGGTGTGATCGAGTCGCACACGGCAGCGATGCTGGCACCATATACCGACGATCCGTCGGTGAAAGGCAAGCTCTTCTGGGAGCCCGACAAATACAAAGCTGCCGTCGCCGAACTCGACAAGCGCGGCCTGCAACTCTTCACGCACGCGATCGGCGACTACGGCGTGCGCACCGCGCTCGACGCCTACGAGAACGCCGAGAAACTGAATGGCACAGTGGATCGTCGCCCGCGCATCGAGCACATCGAAACGATTCAAGCGGTCGACATCCCGCGCTTCGGCAAGCTCGGTGTGATCGCGAGCATGCAACCACTCCACTCGTATCCCAACGAGGACACGCTCGATGTCTGGGCGCGCAACATCGGACCCGATCGCGCAGGCCGAGCGTGGGTTTGGAAAAGCATCGCGGACGATGGCGGACATCTGGCATTCGGCAGCGATTGGCCGGTGGTCACGCTGAATCCATGGGAAGGCGTGCAGACCGCGGTCACTCGGCAGACGACGGAAGGCAAACCCGAAGGCGGCTTTGTGCCGTCACAACGGCTGAGCGTTGCGGATGCCGTGTACGGTTACACTCTTGGCGCTGCGTTTGCCGGGCGACGCGAAAAAACGGAAGGCTCGATCGAAGTCGGGAAACTTGCGGACATCATTATTCTTTCGCAGCACATTTTTGACATCGCTCCACAGAAGATTTCGGACACGAAGGTAACGACCACGATTGTCGGCGGACGCGTCGTGTATCAAAGCGACGCGAAGTAAGCGATTTTCGATCCACCGCATCCATCGGATGCAAGGGGGTACCGGATGAAGCGAGCGGCGTTCGCGGCAATCTTTGTTTTAACGATTCTCTTCGCGGGATGCGGGCCGAAAACCGAAACGCTGAGCCTTCTCGTATGGGAAGGCTACGCCGACCCATCTTTCCTCAAAGCGTTTGAAGATGCACATCACTGCAAGGTCGTCGCGTCGTACATGGGGTCGAGCGACGAACTTGTCGCGAAACTGCGCGGCGGAAGCGCCGGCAACTACGACGTGATTTCGCCGTCGAGCGACGTCGCAACTTCCATCGTTCGCGCCGGACTCGCCGCTCCGCTCGATCTTTCGAAAATCGCGGCGTACCCACAACTTTCGGCGCGGCTGCGCGAATCGCCACTCGTGAAAGCGAACGGCCAGACGTACGGCGTTCCATTTGTGTGGGGGCCGAATCCACTGCTCTACGACACCTCGGCGTTTCCGAAAGCTCCCGACAGCTGGAGCGATCTCTGGAATCCGAAGCTGAAAGGCAAGATTTCGCTGTGGGACGAACTTTCCAGCGTTTACATGGCGGCGCAGGTTCTCGGCTACGACAAGCCTGATCCGAATCAGCTCTACAACCTAAGCGATGAACAGCTTGATGCCGTGAAGAAAAAGTTGATCGAGCTCAAACCTAACATTCGCAAATATTGGACGACCGGCGGCGAACTCACGAATCTCTTCCAGAATCACGAAATCACCATCGCCATGGGCTGGCCGCTGATGACCACGCAATTGCGCAAGCTCAACTATCCGATCGGTGAAACAATCCCGAAGGAAAACACGACCGGATGGATCGATCACCTGATGATCACGGCGGCGAGTTCGCACAAAGAGCTCGCGCAGGCATTCCTCGAATACATGGTCGAGCCGCAAACCCAAAAGCTCGTCACCGACGTGACGCACTACACGCCCGCGAATCCGGCAACCGCGCAGCTCCTCTCGCCCGAAGAGGTAAAAAGCCTGCACCTTGACGATCCCGACGCCTACATGAAGCGGATTTATTTCTGGCAAGACGTTCCGCGCCGCCAGAAATACACCGAAATCTGGAACGAGGTTAAAAACGCGCAGTGAGCTCTCCCGTGGCCAACGCGCATAGCGCAACGAGCGGCGCCTCCGGCGTATTGCTTGCGGTGCGCGGCGTCGCGAAGCGTTTTGGCGACAAAGAAGTGCTGAAAAGTTTGTCGCTCGACATCGCGCCGGGCGAATTCATCACGCTGCTCGGTGAAAGCGGCTCCGGCAAGACCACTTTGCTGCGGTTGATCGCCGGATTCGAGCAGCCATCGTCGGGCGAAATCTGGATGAACGGCGATCGACTCGATATTCAGCCGGCGCACAGGCGCCGCGTCAACACAGTGTTCCAGCAATACGCGCTGTTTCCGCACCTGAGCGTGCGCGACAACGTCGCCTACGGCTTGCGCGTGAAGAAGACGCCGAAGATCGAAGTCGGCGGCCGCGTCGATCAGGCGCTGAAAATGGTGAAGATGAATGAATTCGCCGATGCGAAGCCCACGCGTCTCAGCGGCGGCCAGCAACAACGAGTCGCCCTCGCCCGCGCGCTCGTCAATCGGCCGCAACTTTTGTTGCTCGATGAGCCTCTCTCCGCGCTCGACGCGAACCTCCGCAAGCAAATGCAGAGCGAATTGAAATCGCTCCAACGCGAAGTCGGCATCACTTTTCTATTCGTGACACACGATCAGGAAGAAGCGATGGCGCTTTCCGATCGCATCGCCCTTCTGCGCAACGGCGCCCTCGAACAGGTCGCGGCCCCGCGCGAAATCTACGCGCGCCCCGCGACGGCGTACACAGCACAATTCATCGGCCAGACAAATCTGTTGAAAGCGAGTGTAAAAGCTGGCATCGCGACGTGCGGCTCGCTGAAATGGCCGACGTCCGCAAGCGACGGCTCGACGCTCTTCTCGCTTCGGCCGGAAGCAATCCAGCTCGCGTCTGACGTATTGCCGGTTTCCGCGCGATGGGTTCGCTTTCGAGGCACGATTCAGCAACAAATCTACGGCGGCGCCAGCGAACAGCTCGAAATCGAATGCGGCGCTGGGCAGCCTCTCCGTGCACGAATCCCCTCTCGTGCCGCGCTCGGCCGCGACCAGGAATTTTCTTTCTCTGCCGACGAAGTAGTGCAAGTGAAAAGCTGACGAGCTGCGACAAAATGTATTCACGCGCCTACAAAACGCTGATCACCGCGCCGCCTCTGCTATGGGTCGGCCTGTTTCTGCTGCTTCCTTATCTATTGATGTTCGCCCACAGCTTCTGGCTCGTGCGCGACGGATTCCTCGTTCACGAGTGGAATCTCCAGAACTATCACAAGCTCATCGCTAATCCGCTTTACGTCGAAGTGCTGCTGCGCACAATGCGCATCGCAGCGTCAGTCACTCTGCTCTCTGTCTTCCTCGGCTATCCGCTCGCCTACTATCTGTCATTTCACGCCGGCGCTCGTAAAGAATTGCTCTATCAACTCGTCATCGTGCCGCTCTGGGTGAGCTATCTCGTGCGCGGATACGCGTGGAAAACGATTCTTGGCAGCGACGGCGTCCTCAATGGATTTCTGCAATATCTGCACATCACGCACGAGCCCGTTGGCGCTCTGCTCTACAGCCCGTTCGCCGTAATCGTGATGCTGACGCACATCTACACGCCGTTCGTTTTTCTTCCAATCTACGCCTCGCTTGAACACATTCCGCGCCCGCTCGTCGAAGCCTCCCACGATCTCGGCGCGAATCGCCTCACGACATTTCTGCGAGTGATCCTGCCGCTCTCGATGCCTGGCCTTCTCGCCGGTGCAACCTTCGCCTTCGTCCTCTCGCTCGGCGACTTTCTCGCTCCGCTCCTCGTCGGCGGCCCAAGCGGCACAATGATCGCCAATATCGTCCAGAGTCTCTTCGGCGCTGCCTACGACTGGCCGCTCGGAGCCGCAATCTCCGTCTGCATTCTTCTGATCACCATTACGCTGCTTTCACTTACCGAACGCTTCGAAAAGCGATGGTCGTTCAAATGACAGGCGCAAACAAATCTGCGAAATTCCCCTCGCGTGCACCAATCCTCACTTCTGCCGCGATTCTCATCTTCGCGTTCATCTATCTCCCGATCGTCGTGCTGATCGTCTACTCCTTCAATCGCGACGGCGTCGGTGGTTTCCCGCCGCAACATCTCACGCTCGACTGGTATCGCCAGCTCTTCGCGGACGGCGCGATCTGGGACGCCGTCCTCAACAGCGTCATCGTAGCCGCCGCGAGCGTCGCGCTCGCACTCACACTCGGCCTGCTCGCCGCCCTTGCGCTCGATCGCGCCGACTTCCCCGGCAAAGCACTCTTCCGCCGCCTCGTGCTCCTCCCGTTAATTCTTCCCGGCATCATCACCGGCCTGTCCTTATTAATGTTCGCGGTCTTCGTTCATCTCCCGCTCAGCCTCGGCACCGTTTTTCTCGGCCACGGCACCGCGCTGATTTCCGTCGCCACCACCGAACTCTTCGCCGGGCTGCAAAAAATCGATCGCGCGCAAGAGGAAGCCTCGCTCGATCTCGGCGCAACGCCATGGCAAACCTTCTGGCGCGTCACCTTGCCAAATTTAAAACTCTCGCTCATCGCCGCCGGCCTGCTCATCTTCACGCTCTCGATGGATGAAATCGCCGTCACGTTCTTTCTCATCGGTCGAGACAACACACTGCCGCTCGAAATCTGGGGCCGCCTGCGCCGTGGAATCACCCCCGAAATCAACGCCATCTCAACGCTCATCTTCGCGCTGTCCGTCGCGCTCATCGTGATCTGGTATCGCATTCGCACGCGTAGTCTCGGCGCCAAGCCGCAAGATCTTCTCGAACAAGCTGCAACCCAGCAGCAGGAGCAAGCCGCATGACACCGTCACCAAATTCCCGCCGTGATTTCATCAAATTTGTCGTCGCCGGTTCAGTCGCCGCCGGATGTCCCATCGACCAATCTCTCATCGCCGCGCCCTCCGAAAGCGCCGCCGCGACTTCGAGCCCCGCTCCTCAAGTCGACGGCGAACATTTCGAAATCTGCCACGAAGTTCGCGATGGTCACGCCTTCGACTTCCCCGCCGTCAGCCGCAAAGTCGAAGTCGTAATCATCGGCGCAGGCTCCGCCGGACTCTCCGCCACCTATTTCCTCCGCGGCAAAGATTTCCTGCTCCTCGAAAAAGAAGATCACTTCGGCGGCAACGCCTATCAGGAAGAATTCGATGGCCAACCGTTCGCCACCGGATCCGCCTACGCTTTCCGCGACGACGAAGGCGATCAGCTCTCGCGCGAAATCGGCCTCAAGCTCCTGCCCGTGGACAATCCCGACCCCACCATCGTCAACAAAACTTTCGTCGCCGACACCTGGATCAAAGGCATCGACGAATTGCCGTATCCAAAAGCAGTCCGCGCCAGTTTCCGAAAATTTCGCGACGACATGCGCAAGATCGATGCCGCCAAGCGCATGAAAGAGCTCGACGCGCAGCCCTTCACGAAATTCACGGCCGGCTACGCAAAAGAAGTCCAGCAATGGTGGGACGGTTACGGCCCTTCAAATTGGGGCGCAACCTGCCAGGACACCTCCGCATACGTCGGGATTGACGGAATGCGGGGTCTCGCCTCTGGCGAAGACAGCAAGCGCGTCATCCTCCCCGGCGGCCTCGGCTGCATCACGCACAAACTCGTCGAAGTCCTTCAGCCAAAATATGGCGAGCGCATGCTCGGCAACGCAACCGTCGTCGCGGTCGTGTCCGAAAAAGACGAAGTCAAAGTCACCTACATCCACGAAGCCAAGCCGATCACCGTCAGCGCGAAAGCCGTCATCATGTGCACACCGAAGCACATAACCTCGCGGCTCGTCCGCGGTCTCCCCGATCAGCAACTCGCCGCCATGCGCCGCACGCGATTCGCACCCTACCCCGTCGTCAACGTCATTTTCGACAAGCCCGTCTACAATCGCGGCTACGACAACTGGTGCCCCGGCAACACCTTTACCGACTTCATCGTCGCCGACTGGACCGTCCGCAACGAACCCAGCTATAAACAGAAAAACAACATCCTCTCGTTCTACACGCCGCTCCGCGAAGCCCAGCGCGCCACTCTGCTCGACGAAAACGCCTGCAAAATTCTCGCCGCTCGCGTCCTCGCCGATTTTCAAAAGCTGATGCCCGAGTTCAACGTCGATCCCATCGAAGTCCGCATCTATCGCCGCGGCCATCCCATGTTCATGTCGGTTCCTGGCCAATACACCGTCAATCGCATCGCCGCAGCCCAGCCGATGGATCGCGTCTACTTCGGTAACGCCGATTCGGGCGGCCCCGAATCCCTTACCAGCGAAGCCATCCGACTCTCAAAGGTCGGCTCTGAATGGCTCGATCTCGTTCTCGCAGGAAAGCCCGGCGCAAAAGCGCTCGTACAAAAAGCTCTGGAACCAACCGCCGAAGCGTGAAATAAATCTGTCGAATAAATCGCGACAACAGCATCACTGAGGAGACCGACCATCCGCGCTTACCGAATCTCAGCCA
>Ga0209006_10001585_pt1 | contig 20638 bp, 16 predicted proteins | sample JacPin_JW_Ref_O2_FD_188567 | JGI IMG/M metagenome (GOLD analysis project Ga0209006, IMG submission 188567) | Forest soil microbial communities from Algoma, Ontario, Canada - Jack Pine, Ontario site 1_JW_Ref_O2 (SPAdes) (version 2) | ecosystem: Environmental > Terrestrial > Soil > Boreal...
TTGGGGACAGCAGCGGCTTAGCTCACCTCCCAATGACGCCGCTTACCGGGACCGCTTTCCCCGACGAGTGGGATCGCATCCGGTGAATTTGGCAAGAAGTTAGCAGAATCGTTGACTCTCGCTCCCCGCATTCGCGCCCTTTCTAATCTGGGAGCTTCAGAGAAATTTCCCAGCGGCCGGCGGCAGCGGGTGCGTAGCACCCGGAGTAGCCATTCCTGGATTTCGGAAACCCCAACAGCGGGGAGCTGAATTCGTATTCAGACAAGGACAACCGTGGTTGCAGGGTGAGTCCGGTTTCGTGAAACTCGAGACTCAACTACTGGAGCGTCAAGCGTACCCAGGAAGAAATACCAAAGGGGCACGCATGAGCGTGCCCCTTGTATCTACTCGACAAGAACTCGTGTCGGCTAAGCGTTCGCTGCAGCAGCCATCGCCTTGGGCGCGTCTGCTTTCTGGGATTCTTTCTGTTTGCCCTCGCTGCGAACCTGAATTCCACCCTTGAGTCCGGCGCCGTCTTCGACGCTGATGCGGGCCGTGGAGATATCGCCGTGAACCGAGCCTTCGGCGCGGATATCGACGCGATCGCTGCACTCGATGTTGCCGGTGACTTTGCCCATGACCACAACTTCGCGGGCTTGAATGCTGGCATCGACCTTGCCGTTGCGACCGATCGTAACTCGGCTATCCGGCATCGTGATTTTGCCTTCGATGCGGCCGTCGATGTAGAGGGCCTCGGAGCCGCTGATTTCGCCCTTGATGACCAAAGTGCGGCCGATGGTGGCCTGATCCACGGGAGCGGTTACAGTTTTGATCGGATTGTAAGCGTTGGGGTTGGAAGCCGGCGTTCCGGCCTTCGAGTTAAACAAGCTCTCTGACGACTGAAGCATGTGACCTTCCTTGGTCTCCGCGCGGCGCTCGCCCTGGTAGGCGCCTGACACCTGGTCATGCGGTTGGTCTTGAAATTTGTGGCCTTCGGGAGATGCTGGCCACTTGGCCACCTTGAATATCGCACACACGTAAGTGGTTTCTTAAGATTACGGAAGATGGTGTACCGGTGCGGACGCGCGGGTGGAGAGGTTCGGCCGAGACCCACCCGCACTGAGGTGTTCTCTGCGTCCTTCGCGAAACTTCGCGCCCTTTTCGGTTCGGGCAGTTAACCGCGAACCTCGCTATGCCTCCGAAATGTGCGCTAAGAACATCAGAACATCGTCACCTAGCTGGAATTCGATAATTCCTGTGAGAACTCTTCCCACTCCTTCATCAGCGCGGCATGGCTCGCTTTGTGTTGGTCGAGTTCCTCCGACTGGCGCTGGCTTTGGTCGGCGCTGACAAAACTCTGGAGCGCTGTCTCCAGACTTGCGATCACGGCTTCGGCCCGGCTGATCTCCTGTTCCAACTGGTGGACGCGATCTTCCATCTGCTTGCGCTTGATCGGGTTCAGGCGCTTGGCCTTGGACTCAGCCGTGGGGTCGGACTGATCTCCGTTCACGGGCACGGTTGTGGGAGTAAACTTCGCCGCCGATGACGGCGAGGAGGATCCGTTTCGCGAGTGGGCTCCCGGAACATCGTCGAGCGTGGGCGCGGCGTGTTGTCCGCCCTGCTTGCGCCATAGATAGTCTTCGTAGTTGCCGGGGAAGACTTCGACTTTGCCGTCGCCCACTTCGAAGACGCGCGTCGCCAGCTTGTCGATGAAGTAGCGGTCGTGCGAGACGAAGACAACCGTGCCGGTATACTTGACCAGAGCGTCGAGAAGGACGTCCTTGGCGCGCAGGTCGAGATGGTTCGTCGGCTCGTCGAGCAGCAGGAAGTTCGCGGGATGCAGCAGCAAGCGCAACAGGGCATAGCGTCCGCGCTCGCCGCCTGAGAGCACGCCGATCTTCTTGAAGACGTCGTCCTCGGAGAACAGGAAACACCCAAGCAGGCTGCGCAGCTCCGTTTCGCCGGAGCGAGGAGAAGCCTCGCCAAGATCGTCGATGATGCGCGCGTCGGCATCGAGTTCCTTGTACTGGTCCTGCGCGAAGTAGTCGGCTTCAACATTGTGGCCCAGGCGGTACTCACCGCGCGTGACGGGTTCGGTTCCGGCGAGCAGCTTGATGAGTGTGGACTTCCCTGCCCCGTTGACGCCCACCAGCGCGATGCGGTCTCCGCGCTCAATCATGAAGCCGACATCGCGGAAGACTTCTTTTCGAGAACCGCCGTTTTTTCCGGGATAGCTCTTGGCCACGCCCTCGAACTCTGCGACGATGCGGCCGCTGGGCTTCGGCTGCGGAAACGCAAAGTGGATCGTTTTTTCTTCGGGAGGAATCTCGATGCGTTCGATCTTCTCGAGTTCCTTGATGCGGCTTTGTACTTGCTTCGCCTTGGTAGCTTGGTAGCGGAAGCGGTTGATGAAAACTTCGAGCTGTTCGATGCGGTCGCGCTGGTTCTTGTAGGCGGCTGTCAATTGCTGGTTGCGCTGCGTCTTCTGCGCGAGAAACTTGTCATAGTTCCCGGTGTAGAACCAGAAGCGCTTGTTCCAGATCTCGGCGATCTTGTTGACCGTGACGTCGAGAAAGTAGCGGTCGTGCGAGATCAGCAGGAAGGCGTTCGGATAGTTCTGCAGATATTCTTCGAGCCAGTTGCGCGCTTCGAGATCAAGGTGATTGGTAGGCTCGTCGAGCAGCAGCAGGTTGGGTTGCTGCAACAGTAGTTTCGCGAGAGCCAGACGCATCTGCCATCCGCCGGAGAACTCATCGGTCAGGCGCGACCAGTCTTCTTTCGTAAAACCCAGACCCATCAGCACGCGGCCGACTTCGGCTTCGATCGAATATCCGTCGCGGGTGAGGAATTCGTGTTCTACGCGGTGATAGCGATCAGCGACAGCATCGTACTCCGGGCTCGTATGGTCAAGTTCCGCCATGCTGTGGGTCAGAGATTCGAGTTCCGTTTCCATCGCTCGCAGGTCGTCAAAGACCGACATGCACTCGGCGAAGACACTGCGGCCGGCGAGCGTGAGGCCATCCTGCGGAAGATATCCGGCAGAGGTGCCTTTGGCGATGGTGAGCGACCCGTAGTCAAACGTGTCCATGCCGGCGAGAACCTTCATCAGTGTGGATTTGCCGGTGCCGTTTCCGCCGACTAGGCCGATGCGATCGCGGGGCGTGATGAGCCAGTCCACGTTTTCGAAGAGGAGTTTGTGGCCAAACCGTTTTCCGGCGCCGGAAAGCTGAATCATGAGCTGGAGTTATCGTCTCACAAAACCAGTGCCGAGTATCGGGTGGCGGATACCGAGTTCGGAGACGACACTCCGTGCAGCTAGGCTAAGTCTACAAAGCCGTCCCCTTCGGTTGACTCAATCCAGTCGGGGATCCGGTTAGTAATAGTAGGCAATCCATCAGATCACGGGCCTCGCGAGCCTTCGCCACGCGTGCGGAAGCGTGCTTCGTCGATGTTTTGCTCCAGCACTCTCTTGAGCAGAATTTGGCCGTCCGATTCTGTTTCAGCAACAGTTTCGACAGCCGTGAGCCACGGTCGCTTGCGAGTGTTGATCGTGGTTCGATCGATCGTGCAGTCTCTTCGGCGGGTTAAACATCGGGGAAAGTATCGCACAGCACCCGCAAAAATCAGGGCCAGATTACGGTAGCAATCGGATCTTTGGAGGCGGCGGAGGGACGGGCGTTGCGCGCGCTGGAGTGACCATCCCAGAGTCCGTGGTGCAAATGAATGCGTTCGACGGCGCGGTCGATGACGGTTTCGAGTTCGCGAAGATACTTTACTTCGCGGCCTCTGGCGAGGCGGCGCTTGGCTTCTTCAGGACTGACCCAAGTCGGGTGACGATTGCCTTCGTCGGGACGGCGCATCTGATGGACCTCCATGAGGAAGGCCTTGATCACGAATTCCTGCACTCCACCGGGCTGCCAGAATACGCCCTTGGAATGGATGTAGAGGTGGAAGTGACGCGGCTCGATGGTGCCGATCGCACCGGCTTCTTCGGCGGCTTCGCGCTCGGCGGCCTGGCTGTGCGAGAGGCGAGGGTCAGTCGACCCCTTGGGGAATGTCCACTTGTTGCCGCCGTTGGTATTCACCAGGAGGAACTCGACCGCGTTGCCGCGCCTGCGATAACAGATCGCAGCCACTTGAAGCGGCAAGGACTTCGCGACGCGGGCTGAACCCATTCGAGCGGCCTCCGGTAAATATCCTACATGCAAGATATTTCACCTGTGTGAATGTGCAACAATAATTGTGCACTTCAGAGGGTTACGAAAGAGTTACGTACTTCGATTACAGCCCTCGCCCGTACACCGGAATCGCCGCTCCGGTTACGTCTTTACCGGCATCTCCGGCGAGCCACACGATCAGGCTGGCGACCGACGCGGGCTGCACCCACTGCGAGGTGTCAGCGCCGGGCATGGCCTTGCGGTTGTCAGCCGTGTCCATCGTTCCCGGCAGAATAACGTTGGCTGTGATGCCGTGGTCTTTGTTTTCGAGCGCGACCGTGCGCATCAGCGAAACCAGCGCGGCCTTGGATGCGCTATAGGCGCCGACGCTGGGGCCGGGATCTTCAGCAGCGCGGGTACCGATGGCGATGATGCGTCCGGCACCCGATTTGCGCATGTGGGGGATCACGGCCCGCAGCATGTGGAACGCGCTGTTGAGGTTCATGTCGAACATGCGCTGGAAAGTGGCGTCGTCAGTGTCGGCAACGGCCTGGCCTCCTGAGAAGCCGCCGACCAGGTGGGCAAGGACGTCGATCTTGCCGAAGCGGGAGACGACAGTGGCGGCTGCCTTCTGGGCGGCGTCGAGACCATCGAGCAAAGCCGCGAGCGCGCTGAAGTTCGGGTGGTCGAAATCGGACTGCTGGATTTTGGGGGAGAGTCCGACCACAGCAAAGCCGGCGTCAAGCAACGTCTTGGTGACGTGTGTTCCGAGGCCGCCCTTGGCTCCGGTGACGAGTGCTATTTTTTCAGGCATAGGGATGACTCCGAGCATCCATCATCATAAATGCTCCTCCCAATCGCCCTATTGTAAGTTTAAGGAGTACTCTTCGTGGACGGGGAGCATTTCATCGCGGCTCCCAACTGCGGAACAGCTTTGTGCTTGGCCAGCGTGAATCTGTTTCCTTCCCCCAAGTCAGATGAACCACCCGAAGCGGCATTTCACCGACTTCGATTTCGAACAGAACATCATCTCGGTCGCTATCGCTACTGCTCGCGCTTTCAACCCATACAAACGTGTTGAGGAGGAGGAACCTCCGACAACCATTCAGCAGAAAGTCGCCCGGCGCGGTTGTTTATATCGCGTGTATCCTCGACGACCCGTCATGGTGTGAGCATGTCAATACGGTCCAGGGATTGGACACCGGCCGATGCCCCTCAGAGGGCTACACCGCAGTATTATGGCATGGCCTATTCCCAAGCTATCCGGCGACTTCCTTGATTGGGTGGAATCTCAGGCCAGGTTGCGCTCGAGCGTCCCGCGATCGAGTTCGTTCTCCCACCGCGCCACAACCAGCGTCGCCACGCCGTTGCCGATCATGTTGACCAGGGCGCGGAACATACTCATGAAGCGGTCGATGCCGAGGATGAGCGCCATTCCAGCCACGGGAATCGTGGGAATCACGCTCAAGGTAGCGACCAGGGCTATGAACGAGGCTCCCTGCACGCCGCTGGCGCCTTTCGAAGTCAGCACGGCGACGGAAAAGATCGTCATCTGCTCCAACAAAGTTAAATGCGTGTTGGTCGCTTGTGCCACAAACAGCGCCGCCAGAGTCATGTAGAGGCTGCTGCCGTCGGTATTGAAAGTGTATCCCGTGGGGACGACCAAGCCGACCAGCGAGCGCGAGCAGCCGAGCGCCTCCAGCTTTTCCATCAGCGACGGAATGGCGGTCTCGGACGAACTGGTGGCCAGCACCAGCAGGATTTCCTCTTTAATGCGAAGCAGGAACCTCACCAGGCTGAAGCCGCAAATCCACGCGATCGCGCCGAACACGATGAAGACGAACAGAATGGATGTCACCCAGAACGACGCGATCAGCTTGAGCAGCGGGCCGAGCGAAGACAGTCCATATTTGCCGATGGTGAACGCCATGGCGCCGAAGGCGCCGATGGGCGCGAAACGCATCACGATGTTCACCATGCGAAAGACGACTCTGGTGAGTGACTCCAGCATCAAGACGAGCGGCTTGGCGTGCGATCCCGCGGCCGACATGGCAAAACCGAAGAGGATGGAAACGAAGACGACTTCGAGGATGTCGCCTTTGGCAAAGGCATCGACGATCGTCGTGGGAATAATGTGCATCAGGAAATCGGTGACGGTCTCGGTCTTGGCCTGCCCGGCGTAATCGGCGACGGCGCGCGCGTCGAGAGTGGAGGCGTCAACGTTGAAGCCGCTGCCGGGACGAACGATGTTGCCAACGAACATACCGACGACCAGCGCGAAGGTCGAGACGATCTCAAAGTAGAGCAGCGCTTTCCCTCCGACGCGCCCAACCTTGCGCAAATCCTGCATGCCGGCGATGCCCGTCACCACGGTGCAGAAGATCAAGAGTGTAATGATCATCGTGACCATGCGGATGAAGGCGTCACCCAGCGGCCTCATGGCTACAGCGTGTGTGGGACTGAGGTATCCGAACAGAACTGCGATCGCGATGCCGACTGTCACCTGCACCCAGAGCGACTCGTAGATGCGCTTGGGGCGCGCGTTGGCACTGGCGGGTTGAGGAGTCTGGCTCGGTGGCGACATCTTTCCTTTCAGGCTTAGACAACCAGTTCATCGGGTTCCGCTCGGCTTCGCCTTCGCGGGGCACACCAGACGTCCGCCGCTACGTGGGCTTTGCTAGTTCGCTGCGGGCTGCAAAGTTTTTACGAGCCAGGGGATGATGACCTGCTTGAAGATCAGCGGATCGGGCCACACACCCACCTGCCTGCCGAGATGTCCGCCGTGCGGGTTGATCCACGCATCTTTGGGGAGGTCGCCTTTGCTCAGCAGCAAGTATTCATCTTCGATGGGAACTTGGGTGTCGAGCACGCCGGCGATCACGAGCATGGGCGCCATCGGCTTACCGAGCAGGCCCTGGTGAACCAACGACATTTTGGGCAGGTACTCGCCCATCTCATCGAGGGTATGCACGCCTTCGAGAATATTCATGAGCGCTGGCACCTGATCGAAAAGATATTCGCGATTGCCGAGCAGATGGTTCATCAGGAAGTCTTTCTGAAAGAAGGCGTCGACGGGAGGCGACTGCGCGCTGGCGCCGCGCAGGCGAGCCCGCTCGACGATCGCCATCTTGGTGGCCCAGTATGCGCCCCAACTCACCCCGTGAAGAGCGATGCGGTTCTTGTCAATCTCCGGACGCGATTGCGCGTAGTCGAGGACCTTCGAAAGCTGGCGCTCGGAAGTTTCGCTGACCTTGATCGGAGATTGTCCGGTGCCGGGGCCGTCTACCGCGAGAAATCCGATGCCGAATGGAAGAATCGCGCCGAAGCTTTCAGTCAGATCTTCCTTGCGGCTATCGAGGCCGTTGACTGCGATGACGAGCGGCACTGGACCTTTGGCATTTTTCGGCAGACGCAGGTAACCGATGATCTGTTTGCCTTCAAACGGAATCCGCACGACTTCGAGCGGAGGATCGAAGAACTTGGCGTGGTCGAGAAATGATTCGATGGCTCTGTCGTACGAGCGCTGCTTGCCCGGAGACGATGGAATAGGCCAGCGTCCAAAAGAATACACTCGCCACGCACGGATGTAATCCGCGTTAGCCTTCGTGGGATCGGATTTCTCCAGTGACTTCGCCTCGTTGAAGTAGCGATCAGCGACGCCCATGAATCCCGCTGCCCACTCATCCTGGTCTGCCGTGTGGATACTGCCGAACGCTTCCTTCACATCCGCCGGATCCAGACCGATCAGCGGATACTGGCCGACTTCGGCGCGGTGAACGGCTTCGGCTTTCACTTCGTCGATGGTGCGCTCACGGTGTTCCTGGGCCCCAGCCGAAGAAACAACTGCTGCAGCAATCAGGAGGAGAACAAGAGAGCGAAAGGAATATTTGTAAGTCATCAACTGGCCTCGGTATGGCTCGCTTCGCGAGCAGAGATGAACAACAGGCCGGACGGCGTGAGTGCGGCCCGCTTTACAAGCTGCAGTCCGAAAGCATCTGTAGAAATCTGGACAATTAGAAAGCGAACTTCAAACCCAACTGAACGGCGCGGCTTCCGCCCGAGCCAATGACGGGATTCGCAGCGGCAACGTCAGGTGTGGCACAGCCGCAGCCGAACGGCTGCACCGAAGGATCGTTCAAGCCGAATCCGTTCTGACCTCCATAGGGGTTGGCAAAGTTGGGATGGTTGAGAATGTTGAAGAACTCGGCGCGGAACTGGGCGCGCAGCCGTTCGCCGAAGTGCCAGTTCTTCGCAATCGAAAAATCGAAGTTCTTAAAGCCAGAGTCGGGGAACAGATTGCGAGGCATATTTCCGAATTGTCCGAGCGGTGGCGGAATCATAATCGAGTTGCCCTTGGCGTAGCAGCCGAACGAAGTCAGAGATGCGGTTGACGCTCCGGCGGTTCCACCATCGACCGCCAAAGCTTCGGCCGCACAGGCAGCGTTCGAAGTGCCGGGGAAAAACGGAATTGGCGTCGGGCCCGATTTGAAATCAGAAGGCTTGCCATAAAAGCTCCAGCGGATGGGCGCGTTCGCCGGCGGACTTACGGGCAACGGCCCCGTTCCTGCGGCATCGGTCCCGAGATCGATTGGACCCCAGAACTGAGGACTCTGCAGGGTCACAATCGAGTTGATTTCCCAGCCTTGCATCATCTGCCACGCACCTTCTCTTCCGGGAATTGCGTAGGTCAACGAGAGAGTCAAGCGGTGGCGGATGTCAAAGTCGCTGTTGGCATATTCGCGTCCGACGTTGTACGAGTCTTGTGGCAGGCCGGCGCCGTATCCGAAATCCCAGTTCGCCCCGACATCATCGAGCGCGTGAGCGTAGGTGTAACCGGCCACCATGCTCAGGCCGTGATAGTTGCGCGAATTCAAACTGACTTGGAGTCCGTTGTAGTTGGATCGGTAGACATTTCCCATCTGGAAGATATTGCTGAGATAAGGAAACTTGGCGTTGTAAGGACGAGCATCCTGATCGCAGTTCGGGTCGGTCCCACACGCGGCGGAATAATCGGTTCCCACGGGCGGCTGATTGATGTCGCGAATGCCGGTCAAATTCGATCCGTGATTGCCCACGTAGGCAATCTCCAAGGAGAGATTCGGAGTGAACGAATGCTGCAAGTTCAAAGTCCAGTCCCAGACATAAGGAGTCGTGATGTTTCGATCGACGCTCATGATGGGGCAGGGACTGTTAAAGCAATTGAGAGCAGTGGTGCTGACATTGGCGCCATAGATGGGGGTGCCGCTATCCCATTGAGGCAGGATCGGAGGGATCGACAGATTTCCAGCCGTAATGGAGCCTCCCGCGGTGTTCCCGGCGCCATCGATAATGCCTCCGGTGGGAACGTTGTTGAGGCCGAAGGCGTTGTTGAAGGCGAGGAGTGCTTCCCAATTGATGGTTTCATACACCAGGCTGGCCCCGCCGCGTACCACGGTGTTTCCTTTTCCCGTTACATCCCAGGCAAAGCCGAAGCGCGGAGCAAAATTCGTGTGATCCGGATTGTATGGTCCACTGACGCCGTTCATCCCCGCCTGGATCAGGCCAGTCTTGGAGTGGGGATCGAAGTTGCCGAGCAGGTTGTGGGCTTCCTTCATCACCGTGCTGTACTCATAGCGCAGACCAAGGTTGAAGGTGAGGCTTTTGGTGGCGCGCCAGTCGTCCTGCAGGAACGCGCCGTAGGCCCAGTTATCAATTTGCCGCCTGGGATCTCCAACCTGTACCGACGCCTTGAACGGGTCGCCGGCGAAGAAATCTTCCAACGCTGTGGAGGCGGGAAGAGCCACACCACCCAGGAACGTGATGCTGCCTCGGGCGTTGCCGAACGCGCCTCCGCTGACGCCATTGCGATGGACTTCTCCGCCGAATTTCAGCGAATGCTTGCCTGCCGCATAAGAAACATGGTCGATGAACTGGGTGATGGTGTCCGGCCCCTGGAACTTTGGCCATTTGAAACCACCGAGGCCAGGGACGAAAGCTCCGGCGAATCCGATACGCGGCAGGCCACCGGTGAACGGGCCACTCACGCCTGTGTTGAGCCCGTATCCCGACGCCGGTATTCCGATGTCCCCAGGAAACGTCGGTTGGTAGAGCCGGTTGTAGCCGACACGGGCTTCGTTGAACCAACGAGCGCTGAGGGTCGATATCCAGCTTCCTCCCACAACTTGCGCGCGGGTATGAATTTGGGATCGCCATTGGGATTGCAGTTCCGGAAAATCCTCCACCGTTCCAGAATTGTTTCCATAGAAATACATCCCATTCACGCTATTGCGTTGGTTGAAGTTGTAATCCACCTTGCCGAGGGCGTTGTCGACTCCCACGCTGTTCGGGAATCCCTGGACCACAGAAATGCTCTGGGTGTTATTGACAGGGAAGCCGCCGCCATTACAAGTTACGGTCGAACCTGAAACGCTACAGCCCGAGATCTGCTGACTGGCTGCACTGATCGGGACACCGTTGGCCACCAGGTCGGCAATGGCGTTGGGGATGCTGTTGGCACAGTCGCCAGAAACTGAAGTGCAGTTCGGTGTTGCGGGAGTAGGCAGTGCGGCCATGGACGGGGTGCTTACGGTAAAAGAGTTGCCTACATCGTAGCGCTGGCCCTCGTAGGCGCCGAAGAAGAAGGCTTTGTCCTTGATAATCGCGCCGCCCAAACTGCCGCCAAACTGTTCGAGCGTGCGGGAAGTCTTCGGCGCCGGCGATTGGTTGAAAAAGTTGCGCGCGTCCATCGCTCCGTCGCGGCCGAATGCAAAGCCCGTGCCGTGAATAGAATTTGTTCCCGACTTCAATCCGACATTGATAACTGCGCCCGGCTTCCAACCGTATTCGGCGGGCGGGTTCTCCTGAACGTTGAATTCCTGGATGGCATCGATGGGCAGGATGGTCGCGGAATCGCCCGCAATGCCGGCGCCATTGATAATTCCTTGCCCTGAAAAAGGTTCGCTGTTGAACAGGCCCTCGACGAAATAGGCGTTGTCTTCGGCGCGCAGGCCATCGGTACTGGTCGTAGAGAAGCCGCCGCCCGGATAACGCATGACGCCGGGACGCAGTTGCAGCAGGTTTTCATAGTTGCGGCCGTTCAGCGGAAGATCGTTGATTTCCTTGTTGCTGAGTGTGCCGCCAAGCGTTGCGGAAGTGGTGTTGACCAGAGGCACTTCTTCGGTAATGGTTACAACCTCAGAGATTTGCCCAGTCTGCAAAGTGAAATCCGCCCGTACGTCAGTGGCCACTTCAATCTGAATGTTGAGACGCTCTACGCTTTTGAAGCCAGGAGCTTCGGCGTGGATCTTGTAGGTGCCGGGCTGCAGATCTGGTGCCGCGTAGGTACCTGATTCGTCGGTGGTGATGGTTCGCGAAGTGCCACGCTGCACGTCGGTGACGATCACCGTGCCTCTGGCGACGGCTGCCCCACTCTGATCGGTCAAGGTGCCGAGGATGCGTCCCGCAGTGGATTGACCCGGCGCGGAAATCGAGAACAGGATCACCATGACGGTGGCTGCCAACCGCGAAGCCGCGGTGATTCGACACTGCAGTGGCGTTGCTGCGGGAACAGTGCGGGACAGCATAGTGAAACCCCCTCATATTGTCTGGTCCGACAGCCATACCACTATCGGTGAAACAGTGTCAAGCAAATTCAAATTTCGAATCGAAACCTGGAGAAGGTTACTCCGCGCTGCTTGCCGATCGGAAGTCCCTAGGACGGTAACCCGAACGTCTTGAGAGTGAACAGGGTCGGAGTTTGCATTCGACAAACTTCGTGTGCTAGCATCTATTGGTCCTACCACTATACCAATACACCAAATGCACGCCTCCCACTTACGATACGCGCCAATCCCGCTGGACATGCGGTATAGTAGCCAGACCAACGCCGTTCGAGCGGCTGACGACGGGTCGTCAAGTGCGGAGGGCAAGGCAGTGTACAAGTTAGTTCGTACGTCGCGGCTCTACGAGCAAATCGTCGAACAAATTGAAGGGTCGATCGTCAAAGGCGATCTCAAGGCTGGGGATCAACTGCCTGCGGAACGCGATCTGGCCCAGCGCTTTGGCGTTAGCCGCACAGCCGTTCGCGAAGCGGTCAAAGCGCTGCGAGAAAAAGGTCTGGTCGAAGCGTACTCGGGCCGGGGCACATTCATCACCGATGGAACTACGCAGGCCGTGCGCCAGTCGCTTGACCTGATGGTGAAGATCGGTCAGCCGGAAGGTTCGACTCATCTTGCCGAAGTGCGCGCCATTCTCGAACCCGAGATTGCTGCGCTGGCCGCGGTGCGCATCCAGGAACCGGAACTGACCACAATGCGCGACGCAGTCGCCGCAATGGACCGCGCGGGACAGGATCCGGAAACCTACATCGAAGCAGACCTTGATTTTCACCTGGCACTGGCGGAGGGCGCGGCGAACCCGCTCATCCTTTCGCTGCTCGATTCCATCGTGGCGCTTTTGCGCGAACAGCGACTGCGCATCTTCAAAGTTCCCGGCGGTCCCGAGCGTGGCCAGATTCATCACAAGCGTATCCTTGAGGCGGTCGACAGACATGACTCGGAGAAGGCGCGCGAGGCCATGCGGGCGCATCTGTGGCAGGTGCGCGATGACAGCCAGGTCCCGGCAGCCAAACGCAATTCTGGCAAGCCAGGCATGCGCTAAATCGAAATAATGTTACGCAGTTCCGGAGGCTTTAGCGGATGGCGAAAGTAGGATTCATCGGTTTAGGCGTGATGGGCAGTCAGATGGTGAATCGACTGCTGAGCAAGGGTCATACCGTGACCGGCTACAACCGCACCCGCGCGAAGGCCGAGTGGCTGGTGCAAAAAGGGATGCAGTGGGCCGACTCGCCGCGCGCCGTGGCCAGCGCCTCAGACTACACATTTGCCATGGTCACCAACGCGGCCGCGATCCAGGCAATCACCGAAGGCCCCGCAGGACTGCTGGCGGGCTTGACCACCGGCAAGCTTTTCATCGACATGAGCACGGTGAGCCCCGCCGTGAGCCGCGCGTTGGCGGCGAAAGTGCGCGGAATCGGCGCCGACATGGTGGACTCTCCGGTATCGGGGAGCGTGATTACTCTGCAAGAAGGAAAGTTATCAGTGATGGTCGGCGGACGAAAAGAAACTTTCGACGCGATCAAGCCGCTGCTGCTCGATATCGGTCCAAAGGTCACATATGTGGGCGACAACGGTTTGGCGCTGTCGATGAAGATCGCGACCAACTTGAGTCTGGCGGTGCAAATGCTGGCTTTTTCAGAAGGCGTGTTGTTGGCCGAAAAAAGCGGCATTGCCCGCGAGGTTGCCGTGGATGTGCTGACTCATAGCGCCGTGGCTTCGCCGATGATCCAGTACCGCGGACCGTTTGTTTTGCAACAGCCAGAAGAAGCATGGTTCGATGTGAACATGATGCAGAAGGACATGGTGCTGGCCATGGAATTGGGCCGACAACTCGATGTGCCCCTGCCAACCACAGCCGTGAGCAACGAGTTTCTTACCGCCGCTCGCGGCATGGGCCTGGCGAAGTACGATTTCGCCTGCATGTTTGACGTGCTGGCCACGATGTCGGGCGTGAGGACTCCGATCACGCGAGGAGAAAAGAAGTGACGACGGTTACATCCAAGCCGGAAACCGGACGCGGAGTGGAATCCGAGCGAGGAAAATGGCTGCGCGCGTTCCGTCAAATGGTGAGGATCCGACTGTTCGAAGAGCAGGTAAACGAACTCTACACGCGAGCACTGATGCCTGGTCTGGCTCATTTGTACAGCGGCGAAGAGGCCGTCGCCGTGGGCATCTGCGAAACCCTGAATATCGACGACTACATTACCAGTACCCACCGCGGCCACGGACATTGCCTGGCCAAGGGCGCTTCGCCCGACCGTATGTTTGCCGAGTTGTTGGGAAAGGAAGCGGGATATTGCCGTGGCAAAGGGGGATCGATGCACATCGCCGATCCTGCAACCGGAAACCTGGGTGCGAACGCCATCGTGGGGGGAAGCGTCGGCATCGCTACCGGCGCGGCTTTCGCCGCGAAACGCTTGGGGAACGGACGAGTGGCGGTCTGCTTTTTCGGCGAAGGCGCACTCGGTCAGGGATCGCTGTATGAAGTGATGAACCTGGCGCAACTCTGGAAGTTGCCCGTGATCTATGTTTGCGAAAACAATCTCTACTCCGAATACACGCACTTCTCCGAGACGACCGCCGGAACGATCGTGGGACGCGCCGCAGCGTTTGGGGTGGAAGCCGCAGTGGTCGACGGCCAGGACGTGCGCGCCGTGAATGAAGCCGCAACCCGGTTGGTGAAGCGGGCCCGAGAGGGCGCGGGACCCGGCTTCCTGCAGGCGGATACTTACCGCTACGGCGGTCATCACGTCGGCGACATCAGCCGCGAATATTACCGCACCAAGCAGGAAGAGCATCATTGGAAGACCGAGCGCGATCCGATCATGCAGCACGCGAAATGGTTGCTGTCACAAACCCATGCCGACGCGGCGGCTCTCGATCAAATCACTGCCGAAGCTCGCACCGAGATGGAAGCGGCGGTGAAGTTCGCAACCGCGGCTCCTTATCCAAGCGTCGACGAAGTGGAGAAACACGTCTATGCCTGAACGCGAACTCACGTTTGCCCAGGCAGTGCGCGAAGCACTGGCCGAAGAAATGCGCCGCGACTCGCGGGTGTGCATTTTCGGAGAAGATGTGGCCGAAGCCGGAACTCCCTTCAAAGTGCTTTCCGGATTGGTCGAGGAATTCGGCGCCGATCGCGTCGTCGACACTCCAATTTCCGAAGCCGGCTTCACCGGCGTTGGGGTCGGTGCTGCCATGACCGGCCTGCGGCCGGTGGTCGACATCATGTTCGGCGATTTCCTGACGCTGACCATGGATCAAATGGTGAACCAGGCAGCGAAGGCCCACTACATGTCGGGCGGCCACTGGAGAGTTCCCATGGTGATGCGCACTACTTTGGGCGCAACCCGACGATCAGCGGCGCAGCATTCGCAGTCGCTGCACGCCTGGTTCAGTCATGTGCCCGGCTTGAAAGTCGTGCTGCCATCGACACCGTACGACGCGAAGGGTTTGCTGAAAACCGCGATCCGCGACGAGAATCCCGTAGTCTTCTTCGAAGACAAAATGATGTACAAGCTGAAGGGGCCGGTTCCTGCGGAAGATTACACCATCCCGCTTGGCGTGGCAGATGTGAAACGCGTGGGCCAGGACATCACCCTCGTGGCGACCAGCAGTATGGTCCAGGTCGCGTTGGGTGCGGCGAACATGCTGGAAAAAGAAGGCATCAGCGCGGAAGTCGTGGATCCGCGCACCACCTGGCCGCTGGACGAAAAGACCATCATCGAGTCGGCGAAGAAAACATCGCGTGTGATTGTGCTGGATGAGGGCTACGGCCGGTATGGAGTGACGGCCGAACTGGCGGCAGTGATCGCAGAGGGCGCGTTTTATGATCTCGACGCGCCAGTCAGACGCATGGGCGCCATGCACGTGCCGATTCCGTTTTCTCCGCCGCTCGAGGATGTGACGGTGCCGACGGAAGAAACGGTCTCGAAAGCAGCGCGGCAAATGTGCAACAAATCGTAGCAGCGCCGCCGTCTCGGCGGCTGTCCCGAGGGCGTTTCGCCATCGGTGGGAGCTGGCAGCTAGAGGCCAGCAGCTAGGAGCTGACGTATGGGACTCAAGACTCACGGAACGATGGCGGTGGACTGGGAGAATCGAATCGACTTCGACCGGTTGCGTCGTGAACGCCTGCAGAAGGCAAAGGATCTGCTCAAGCAGTCGTCCATGGGCTCCCTGCTCTGCTTCGACATGAACAATGTGCGCTATCTGACGTCGACGCACATCGGCACATGGGCGCAGGATAAGGCCAATCGCTTCACCTTGCTGCCGCAAAATGACGAGCCGATTCTGTGGGATTTCGGATCTGCCGCCAAGCACCATCAACTCAATTGCCCTTGGTTGGGCGAGCGTTCGCGCCCGGGAATCTCGATGCTGCGCGGCGCGATGACGCCTGAGATGGGGCGGGCGGAAGATGTCGCCAAGAAAATTCGCATTGAATTGGAGATGCGCGGCCTGCACAAAGAGCCGGTCGGCATTGACATCATCGAATTGCCGGTGTTGTTCGCGCTCCAACGAGAAGGCATCGAGGTCGTCGATGGGCAGCAACTGATGTCCGAAGCACGAGTGATCAAGACTCAGGACGAAATCTCGCTGCTCAATACTTCAGCGATGATGGTCGATGCTGCTTACGATGAACTCTATCGCGCCATGAAGCCGGGTCTGCGCGAAAACGAAGCGGTGGGACTGGTCAGCAAGGTTCTCTACGATCTCGGCTCTGAGTACGTTGAGGCGGTGAACGCGATTTCGGGCGAGCGCTGCAACCCCCACCCGCATGTGTTTTCTGATCGCGTGCTGCGGCCGGGCGATCCCGTGTACTACGACATTCTGCATTCCTACATGGGATACCGCACATGCTATTACCGCTGCTTCACCGTGGGCTATGCGTCGCACGCGATGGTCGACGCTTACAAGCGATGCCGCGATTATCTCGACGCTGCGATTGAACTCGTGCGTCCGGGGCGCACGACCGCCGAGATCGCCGCGGTGTGGCCCAAGGCTCAGGATTTTGGTTTTGCCAATGAAGAAGCTGCCTTTGCCCTGCAGTACGGCCACGGCATCGGGCTCGCGATCTGGGAGAAGCCGGTGATCAGCCGTCTCGTTTCCTTTGAGCATCCCGTGGAAATCAAGCCTGGCATGGTGTTTGCGCTGGAAACGTTCTGGCCTTCTACCGATGGCTGGAGCGCGGCGCGCATTGAGGAAGAAATCGTGGTGACAGCGACGGGACACGAAGTCATCACGCGCTTCCCGGCGGAACAGTTGCTGGTAGCGGGCGCGCACTATTACACGGTGAACGGGCCGCTGCCGACGACACGGGAAACCGAGGCTTCGGCGAGCGATCGTGTGCGCGAGATGATTGAGGCTGGTGCCAAGACGGAGCGAGTAGGAGTTCCGGGCTGAAGGCCATAGCGCGCCCTTCTCCCTTGTAAAACAACTATGGCCTTCAGCGTTGTCATGCCCGCCCTGGAGATGGCGCAGGAAACCGGGAAACTCCTCGCCTGGAGGAAGAAGGAAGGCGACCACGTCAGGAAAGGTGAACCTCTTCTCGAAATCGAAACCGACAAGGCTGTGGTCGAACTGGAAGCACCCGCTGATGGCATCCTTGCTGCAATCAAGGCCGAGGCTGGGGCCGACATCCCCGTTGGACAGACCATCGCGTGGATCGTCGCGCCCGGGGAATCTGTCCCTGTAGGGAATCTCTCGACAGCTCCGGCAGCGAGGGCAGGATCGCACGCGAAAACCGAGACGCCCCAGGTGGCAACTGCCGCGCCCGGCGGCGCGGCGCAAGCGACTCCTTCCAACGCCAGGATTTCACCCAAGGCTCGTCGGCTGGCCAAAGAATTGGGGGTCGATATTGCGTCTCTTCGCGGCTCGGGCCTGGGCGGAGAGATTCTTGCCGCGGATGTCCAAGCGGGGGCAAATGCGCCGGCGGCGGTGGAAACAACCGCTACCGTCAAGAAATCCGGAAGTATCGAAGTGCCAAGTTCGCTGGGCCGCATCATGGCCGAGCGCACCACGCAGAGCTGGACCACGGTCCCGCATTTCTTTGTAACCCGCGACATCGACGCGACCGCTCTCAACCAGTATCGAGAACGTGTTGTGGGAGAAATCGAGAGGACACACCAGATCCGCGTCTCCCATACCGACCTGCTGGTGGCACTCGTGGCGCGCGTTTTGCTGAAGCATCCGCGACTGAATGCAAGCTGGGGAGCCGATGGGATTCACCTGCACGATCACGTAAATATGGGTGTCGCCATTGCCGTCGATGACGGGGTAGTTGCCGCGGTGATTCACGACGCCCACACCACAAGTCTGGCTGAGATCTCCCTTCAGCGACGCGACGTTGCCATGCGAGCGCGTGCGGGAAAGTTGCGGCCCGCCGACATCGCCGACGCCACTTTTACCATCAGCAATCTTGGCATGTATCAGGTTGATCAATTCAGCGCGATCATCACCCCACCGCAAGCCGCGATTCTCGCTGTGGGCGCTATCGCCGATAGAGTTGTAGCCGTCGCGGGCAAGCCCGCGGTCCGTCCCCTGATGACGCTCACTCTCTCCTGCGATCACCGCGTTGCCGATGGCGCCCGTGCTGCGTTGTTCCTTAGCGAGCTCGCGGAAGCGCTTCGCGAGCCTCGAAGCCTTCTTCCATAGGAAATTTCTCAGCCCCGCTGGCTGCGACCAAACTTCCGGCACCTTTGGTCTGGTGACGCTGGTTACCTGTGTTTACCCAGTCCCGCCCTCTAACATCCCCAAAGCCAAAGAAGAAGTCAAAACCCATGGATCGGCGGCGCCAGCAGCGTGTTTCTGTCGAGCTTCCCGTAAAAATCTGGGGAGTGGACATTCATGCCCGTCCGTTCACTCAACCTGCCAGTCTGCGCACCATCAGCAGGCGCGGAGGCACTTTGCAGGGGGTTCATGCGCAGCTCAAATGTGGGGACGTGGTGGATCTCCAATACCAGGACGCCAAAGCTCAATTCCGCATCGTTTGGCTGGGCAAATATGGCAGCGCCATGCAGGGAGAGGTCGGCATCGAGAGCCTATCCACCGACGTTCAGATCTGGGACTTCGATCCTTGGCGCTGCACTGCAGCCGCCGGTCGCGGGTAGAACGCTACCAAATCAGCCCAACGAATGGCCTCAACACACGAACAATCGCGCGCAGTTATGCAACCAAATGGTTGCGTTTTAATTGGTCCCGCGATAGTACAACCTAGAGGTTGCATGTTATGGAAGGCCGAATTGAAAAGCGGGTTGCACTCCAGGCGCCAGTCGCCCGGGTATGGCGCGCTCTCACGGACTACCGGGAGTTTGGCCAGTGGTTTCGTGTGAAACTCGACGGCCCGTTTGTACCCGGTCCGGTCTCACGGGGCCACATCACCTATCCTGGCTATGAGCACCTGAAATGGGAAGCCGTTGTCGAGAAGATGGAGCCCGAACGACTGTTCTGTTTTACCTGGCATCCCGACGCAGTCGAACTCCAAAAAGACTATTCAACGGAAACGCCAACACTGGTCGAATTCGGATTGGAGAAGACCTCAACCGGAAGGCTGCTTCGGGTCACCGAGTCCGGCTTCGACAAAATCCCTCGTGAGCGCCGTGTGGACGCTCTTCGCATGAATGACCGAGGCTGGGTCGAGCAAATGAAGAATAGCGAAGCTCATGTCTCCGAAACACCATAGCAATATTGTCGCGACACGCGGGCGTTCTCCGCTATTCGCCGCGCTGGGCGACGAGACGCGGCTTTCGCTGGTTGCGAAGCTTTGTGCGGTTCAGCATGGTTCGATCACTCAACTGACGGAGGGCTCGAATCTAAGCCGGCAGGCGATCAGCAAGCACCTTCGAGTATTGGAGAGGGTCGGGATCGTGCGCTGCGTCCGAAAAGGTCGCGAGAGTCGGTTCCAATTCAATCCTGGGCCAATTGAAGGCATTGGGGAATACCTGGATTTCGTCTCCAAGAGGTGGGATCAGGCACTGTCCAGACGCAAGTCTTTTGTCCAGGATGACAGGCCCCGGAGTTTGAACTGCAAGGCCGCGGATACTCAGTCGCTGTCGGCCCGCGTTACCAGCGAACGCCGACCGTAATCGGGCGCAGATCTGTGGTGATGCCGGAATGCGTACCGTGCAAATAACGAAACTCGCCGTAGATTTCGATATTCGGGCGGATCTTGCGAGCCACGCCGCCTCCGAAATTTTCACCCCATTGGTTTTGGCTGGTAGCCAGAAAACCCTTGTTGACCGGAAGGCTGGAATTAAAGCAATTGCCCCACCAGGTGAAAAACGGGCTGCAAGCCGAACCCGGAATGGCAGTCGAGGACGACAGCTTTCCGGATCGATGAAAAAAGCCGCCGCCTGCCACAATGTAGCCGCTCCACACTTTCGTGACCGGAATGTTGATGATGGGACCGAATAGGAAAGAATAAACATGGTCGGTCGCGCTCAGCGTCTGCGCCTGTTGCAGGGCCGAGGTGCGCAGAGGCAAATTGTCCCACTGAAAGTCGAAGCGCAGCCCTAAATACTTGCTGTAGTTGCGAGCAACACCAGCCGCTACGATGCCGCCCCCGCCGCGCACAAATTGTGCCGTCTGGCCGTTGGTGAGGCTGCCGCCTCCGCCCACGTTGAAGGTCAAGTTCTTGTACTCTTTCACTTTCGGCTTACGCGCCGAACCTATCTCTTCCGGCGAAGCTTGTTGGCTGCTGGACTCCCCCGCAGGCTGCTGCGGTTCTGCCGGTTGCGCGGCCGGCTGCTGCTGTTCTGCCGGCGGTTGCGCCGGAACTTGTTGGGCATGGACATCTAAGGCTCCCGCCAGAATCGTCAAGAAGATCAACACAAAGGCGACTCTGACTCCGGAAACCGTCGCGAACATTCGACTCATTCATTCTCCTCCCGCTGCCGGGCGTGGTTGCGGACC
>Ga0209006_10001586_pt1 | contig 20638 bp, 17 predicted proteins | sample JacPin_JW_Ref_O2_FD_188567 | JGI IMG/M metagenome (GOLD analysis project Ga0209006, IMG submission 188567) | Forest soil microbial communities from Algoma, Ontario, Canada - Jack Pine, Ontario site 1_JW_Ref_O2 (SPAdes) (version 2) | ecosystem: Environmental > Terrestrial > Soil > Boreal...
CCTGGCCTTCCCTGCTATTTTCCCAGCAAGCGCCACCTTGCTGGAGAACGAACAGAAAGAAAAGAAACGGCGCGCCGGATTACGCGGGACGATGCGCGGAAGAAAAGTGGCTGGTGTCGATGCCGTGGGCGCCGCGATGGGCAGTCTCGGCATGATTGTTTTTGCGACGATGGTATGGCAGCTCTTGCCCGGGCGTTCGTCTTCGCTGATCTTGTTGAGCGCCACGTTGGCTTGGTTCGTTGTGTCGATGACGATTTGGCGCGTGCGCAGCTTGTTTGTGCATTGGCACAGACATAAGCCCATGCCACATCACGGCGGCAACAGCGCTAGTTGAAAAGAAATTTCCGCTCCGGGAGAAATGTTGTGGGCGAGGATGGCCCGGCAACCGCGGTCAATCGGTTGCACCCAGGTACGCGCGGCGAACGTGGTCGCTCTCGCGCAAGGTTTCACTGGGCCCCTCGAGCAGCACCTTTCCCCATTCCATCACGTACGTGTGATTGGAAATCTGCAGCGCATAACTGGCATTTTGCGCCGCGAGCAGAATCGTGACGCCCTCCTTGGCGATTTTGCATATCAGCTCGAAGACTTGGTCCACCATGATTGGCGCGAGCCCCAGCGAGGGTTCGTCCAGCATCAAAAGTATTGGCTCGGCCATCAGGCCGCGGCCGATGGCGCACATCTGCTGCTCGCCGCCGGATAAAGTCCCACACAATTGTTTGTGCCGCTCTTTTAGTCGCGGAAATAAGCCGTAAATTCGTTCGAGATTCCGATCAGACTTGGGGCGCAAGTTAGGCGAGAATGCGCCCATCAGGAGATTTTCTTCCACCGTCATCCGCGGCCATAGCTGGCGTCCCTCCGGCACAAGATTGAGGTGGTGCCCGACCCGCCGGTGAGGAGGATCAGGGCCGATCTCGCGACCATTGAAGTTGATCTTGCCCTTACGCGTCGGAAGAATGCCCGCCAGCGCCCTCAGCGTTGTCGTCTTGCCCGCCCCGTTCGGCCCGATCAGGCTCACCACTTCGCCGCGGCGAACGCTCAGCGTGATGTCCCACACCACTTGTATAGGACCGTAAGCGACGTCCAGGTTTTCCACCTCGAGCAACCGATCCGCGTTTCGAGCAGTCGCCATCTAGATCGTCGCCTTCTTCCCGATGTAAGCCTCGATCACCGACGGATCATTTTGCACAGCTGCCGGCGTGCCTTCGGCTAGTTTTTCTCCGTAATTCATCACGATGACGGGATCGCATACAGACATGATCGCGCGAAGATTGTGCTCCACGTAAAGTATGGTAGTTCCCGCGCCACGGATGTCGCAAAGCAGCCGCAGGATGAGTCCGGATTCGGTCTCCGTGAGCCCGCTGCAAATTTCGTCACAAAGCAGAAGGGTTGGGCGGGCTGCAAGTGCGCGCGCTAATTCCAGCCGCTTTAAATCGCCAACCGACAGCAGGAATGCAGGGCGTTGGGCAAGCTTCGCGATGCCCACCATCTCCAGAAATTCCTCTGCCTTTTTCGCGGTGCCGGCCGCTTTCTCGTGGCGTCCGAATCGCAGGCCCACTTCCACATTCTCGTGAACGGTCATTGTCCGGAACGGTTTGGGAATTTGATGCGTTCGGGCGATGCCCGCGCGGACGGCCCGGAACGATTTCGCACCCGCGAGATTTTCCCCCTCGAATTCAATTTTCCCGGAAGTGGGCTTAAGCGAGCCGGCTATAAGGCTCAGAAGCGTGGTCTTGCCTGCGCCGTTCGGCCCGATCAGTCCGACCAGCCCGCCCGGCTCGATGTCGAAACTCACGTCTTTCACCGCCGCGAGCCCCGCGAAATATCGTGTCAGGTTCTTTAGCTTAAGAATGGGAGCCAACGGAGCTCCTCGCGCGAAGAGAGCGCATAAATTTTTTAAACAGGCCCACCACGCCTCCCGGCTCGAACAGAATAATCAAGATTAAGAGCGACCCGAAGATGAGCAGATGAGCCTGCGGAAAGTTGGCCACTACTTCCTCGTGAATCAAGCCGTACACAAACGCGCCGATCACGGGTCCCCATATGGTGCCCACGCCGCCTATGATCGGCATCAACAGTATCGCAACCCCGTTGCGAAATGCGAACACGCCGTCGGGATCGATGAATAAGGCGTATCGCGCGTAAACGCCCCCCGCCGCTCCTGCTAGCGCGGCGGCAAGCGCATGGACCAGCAGTTTTGCGACGAATGGGTTCACGCCCAGGTCTGAGGCGGCGTCTTGATCCTCTCGAATCGCGATCAGCGCTAGTCCGAGCTTCGATCGCCTCACTAGAATCGATATACCCACAGCCAGAACCGCAAGGACCAACGCGGTATAATAGTGGTGCGATTGAACGAAGCGGGTTTTGTCAATGATGCGGTAGCCGCTGGCTCCTCCCGTAAATGGGACATTCATCATTACAACGCGAACGGCCTCGCTAACTCCGATCGTTGCGATTGCGAAGTAAGGGCCTTTCAACCGAAACGTCGGTAGGCCGATCAGGAGCGACGCCACCGCTGCCACGATCGCGCCCAGCAGGAACGCAATGAGAGGAGGGACGCCACCGTTGATTGAGAGAGCCGTGGTGTAAGCGCCCAGTCCGTAGAACACGGCGAAGCCGAATGAAATTTGGCCCGCGAACCCGCCGATCAGGTTCCATCCCACGCTGGCCGTCACCAACGTGAGAGTCACGAATAACAGCCGGATGATGTTCGGGCTTGGGCTCGCTAGGGGAAGTGCAGCAAGGCTCGCCAGTAGCAGCAGGGGGACTACTACGGAAACAAATCGAGATACTGACGAGCCGCCGGAGTCCGCGCCCTCTTTCACGCCCACCGGCGCCTCTTGGCCCACAATCCGGCGATTCCCTCCGGAAGCACGATCAAAGCAACGACCAGAAGCGAAAACGCGATGGCCGGCTGATAACTCGCCGGTAGTATCAGAATGACGAAAGTCTCCGCGAGCGCCAGAATCAACGAACCGACCGCCACTCCCCCGAACGATTCCAGTCCGCCCAGCACGATGATTACGAACGCGCGCAGTTGAAACGACGCGCCAAAATCCGGGTTAAAGGAGTACAACATGGCCAGCAGTCCGCCCGCTGCCCCGGCAAAAGCAATTCCCACGCCGAATGCAATCTGAGCGGTCCTATTTACATTCACTCCCACAATTTGGCCCGCTTCTTTGTTTTGCATCAAGGCGCGAACGGAGCGCCCGAACCATGTTTTGTGCAATATGAATTCAAGCCCCACGAGCGACGCAACCGCCACAATAAACACCGCCAGCCGAATGGTGGGAAAGCTAATCGGTCCAATCTCGACTGAGGAAAGCGTCCGGGGCGTGAGGATGGCGCGATCGGAGTTTCCCCATATCAGGTAGCCGAGGTTTTGCAGCACGAGCCAAACCCCAAAGAGGAGAAGCAACGAGGTCAGCGTGGGCTGATCCGACGTGGCGATTCGCCGGACCAGGAGCCAGTGCACGCCCATCCCAATAAAGAAAAACACCGGAAATGCCAGCAGCACGCCGAGCAGCGGATCGATCTTGAACCGGTCGTAAGCCTCAAATACGAAATAGGCTCCCAGCATCAAAAACCCGGCGTGCGCCAGATTCACAATCTTCATCACGCCATAAATGATGGTCATGCCTACGGACATGGCCGCGTACACCCCGGCCAGCAGCACCGCCGCGATGAACAGATTCAGGAAGTCGGCGGCGCTCATTCTGGAATGCGCTTAGTGAGCTTTGGGTTTGGGCGCAACCGACTCCCCAGTAGCGGCATCGAGCGGGAAGACGATGTCCACTTTGTCGTCAGGCTTATTCTGAACGATCACGAAGCTTCCTTGGATCTGGCCGTTCTTTCCAAAGCGCACCACTTGCCCCGGCAGAATTGAGTTCTTCAGCTCTGTCTTGCGCAATTGATCGCGAATGGCCGTCTTGTCCAGGCTGCCGGCGTGCTCGATCGCTGCTGCCAACACGCGCATCGCTTCATACGCGGTTGCCGGATACCAGGAATCCGGCGGATGGCCGGTGAAGGCCTGATAGTCGTCATTGAATTTCTTCACTTGCGGGTAGGCCAGCTTGGACGACCACCAGATGCCGGCAAAAATGTAGTCGGTCGCAGCTCCCAGCGCTTTGCGTGCGTCCGCTTCCGGCCCGCGCGCGCCGTAGCTGATCATCTGGTGATACATGCCGCTTTGGATGTATTGCCGGTGCATGGTGATGTAATCCTGCAGGTGCGCATCGGCGAGAAAAATATCGGCATGGGAGTTCTTCACTTTTTGGAGGAGCCCCGAGAAGTCGGTCGCGCCAAGCTCAAATTTCTCACTGAAGACGACGTTGAAATATCCCGGGTGCTCCTTGTTCCAATTGTCGATGCCGTGGCCGTACTCAACGCCGTGATCCGTGTTCTCCAGCGCCAGAGCGATCTTCAGGCCCTTGCTGAGTTTTCCTTTGTCCACGAGATTTCCGAGATACTGCGCAGTGGTATAACCGAGCAGATCGATTGGGCTAAGGGTTCCGAAGACGTATTCGTAGCCGCGGCTGAAAGTGGAGGTAGCGCCGGCGCCCGGAGTGATCCAGGGCGTTTGATAGCGGTCGGGCATCACAGATTCGGCTTCGCCCAACGCCGTCGAATATCCACCGATCACGGCCACCACGCCGTCGGAGCTCATCGCGCGTTCGGCCATGCCCGCGGAGCGCGATTGGTCCGAACCGTCGTCGTAGAAGACTTCCTTGACGGGCAGCTTCTTTCCGCGCGACTTGATTAAGATGCCGCCTCCGTCATTAATTTGCTTGATGGCGAGTTCAATCCCCTCGCGCTGATATTGCCCGGGCTTGGCTTCGCGGCCGGTGATCGGCATGATCACGCCGATTTTGATCTCGTCCTGCCCCCACGCCGGTGAAACTAGAACCAGCACAATGACTGCGATTGCTAGAACATGCAGGAGAGCCCCAGACCGTTGCCATAGACGATGAACGCAAGAGTTGGACATGACTTTTCGCCTCCAAGAGATTTCGCGTGGAACCTATTTCGAGAGGACAGATTCGGTCCGGATCAATCGCTGGTCGGGAATCCTCTAGCAATCGCACCGAACAGTCAACAGTTCTCCGGTTCTGAACCTTCCTGGCGCTACTTCAGTGCGTCTGCGCCCACTTGTGCGCACTGGGCATCCTGCGCGCTGCTGCCGCCGGACATTCCAATTGCGCCGACAATCTTGCCTTCTATCACGATGGGGACGCCTCCCTCCAGGGGAACCGCGCCTTCGAGTCCCAACGTTCTCAATCCATCGCCGCCTTTGGCCAACTGATCCTCAAACGATTTCGTCGGCCGCTTGAACAGCGCGGCGGAGCGAGCCTTGCTGATCGCTACCTGGGAGCTCCCGATCTGGGTGTTGTCGAGCTTCTCGTAGTAAACGAGTGTGCCGCTGGGATCAACGACCGCGAGGGCCATGGTCCAATTATTCTTTCGCGCTTCCGCGATCGCAGCAGCCGCAGCTTTTTTCGCGTTCTCCAGGGATATCGGCGCGCCGTAAGGATTCGGCATCTGCTGCGCTCTGGCGCCTGCGGCGCATAGAAGGATCGTCAACGTCACTAGAAATCTCACAATGACTCGGCAGGACATGGTGTCTCCTCCTCGTGTCCTTCGCATCGTGCGGATTGCGTGCCGTCCACATCGTGCCAAAGGATTGGTGCCGGATTATATAGCAGCCCGCGCAAATGTGCAGCGAATCTGAAATCAGGCCTGCGGTCAATCTTTCTCGAACGGATGCGGCGGCAGCAAAAACTGCATCCCAAAATAACCGACGAAGTATGGCTGAGTGGGGCCCGCGGGTTGCAAACTTCGTCCGGCCATTATTCCATTATTAATAAAATGAACGGCGGATGTATTTGTAACGAAGGCCTCCTTCCAACGTTTCCTGATACTGGCTGGGGTGGAATGTTCCGCGCTGGTTGGGAATCCTGTCGCAATCGCGCCCAACTGTCAACAGTTCTCCCGTTCTGAACCTTCCTGACAACCAACAGATCAGATGCACCCTAATTCGCGCCCAGTGCGGAACAGCTTTTTGTCCGGCCGATCGCGCCGCATGCATTTTAAATAGCGATCTGGCGCCAAGCGAGTGCCGTCAGGCCGAGACGCGTTTTTCGCGCGTGAGATAAAACTGCACGGCGGGCGTGATGATTAAAGACAGAACCATTGATATGAATATTCCGCCGATCACGGCAATCGCCAGAGGCTGCAACATTTGTGACCCGGATCCCCAAGCTAGGGCGAGCGGAATCATGCCGGCGACGGCTGCCATCGCCGTCATTAGAATTGGACGCAATCTCCGGCGGCCGGCTTGAATCAGAGCTCCTTCGTTTGTGAACCCGACCGCGCGGAATTTCTGGTTGGCGTCGAGCAAGAGAATGCCATTTTTTGCAACGATGCCGACTACCATGATAAGTCCCATGAAGGACGAGACGTTGAAAGTGGTTCGCGTAATCAGCAGCGCGAAGAAGACGCCTGAACTCGCCAGCACCGCAGAGGAAAGAATCGCTAAAGGCGCGGTGAAAGTGCCAAATTCAAAGAGCAGCACCAGGAAAATCAGCACGACGGCGAGCAGAAGAACAACGACAAGGTCGTGAAACGATTTCTGCTGTTCTTGGTAAGTCCCGCCGTACTGAACTTGTATGGAGGACGGCAAATGCAAGCCCGAAATTGTTTTCTTCGCCGCCGCAACACCGCTTCCCAGGTCTAACCCTTCCAGGCGCGCGGTGACTTCCACATCGCGTTGCAGGTTTTCGCGGAGAATTTCAGTTTGCCCAGCTACTTCGGTGACGGTTGCGAGCGAACCCAGAGTTGCGGTACCGCCCGATGAATTCACGAGCGGAGTATTGCTCATGGCCTCGACCGATGCGCGGTTGCTATTGGGCAAGCGTACACGCAGGACGTACGGTCGATCGTTTACAATCACCGGAGTCGTAGCAGGCTCGCCATCCACTATGGCCGATGCAGCGACCGCGAGTTGATCGGTAGTAAATCCGGCTTTCGATGCGGCCTGTGGATTTACGGCGAACACAACAGCGGGACCGCTGGTGGTGTTCTCGATTCCATTCTGGATGTCGACCACAGGCTTTTTTCCGTTGACGGTGATGCCGCCGAGCGCATCGGCTACCTTGGGCGCCCAAGTGGCAAGCAAATTCGCGTCGGGTGAAAATAGCTTTACGACGATCGGTTGAGGCGCGCCGGTTAAGTCACCGATCATGTCCTGCAACACTTGCACGAAGTCCACGTCCAAGACCGGTTCTTCTTTTTTCACCCGTGCGCGAATTTCTCCAATGATATCGTCGATGTCGCGGCTGCGCTTGTCTTTCAGTTTTACGGAAATGTCTCCGGTGTTTGGCTCGGTGACGGCCGCAAGTCCCAGCTGCAGGCCTGTACGTCGCGAAATACTTTCGACTTCCGGAACCGCTCGAATAATTTTCTCCACATGGGTGATCACGCGATTGGTTTCTTCAAGCGAGCTGCCGGCGGGCATCACGTAATCGAGGACGAATCCGCCCTCGTCCATCGCCGGAAGCAAATCGCTGCCCAGCTGCTTGTAGCAAACGTACGACACGACTATCAAGAGGGCGCACAGGCCAGCGAGCAAGCCGGGATGGCGAAGCGCAGAACGCATCCACTTTTCGTAAAACTTCATGATTCGTTCGAAGAAGCCGCCGCGCAGGGAAGCCTCTTCGGCGGCCATGAGGCGCCGCATTTCGGACAATTCGGCGTTTTTGTCGGATTCACTCGACGCGAGTTCCGGCACCAGCAACTGCCTCTGATCTTGGGTTTCTTTTGCGTCATCGGCATTCGATGTCGGGACGTGTTTGCGACGGATCAGAAAAGTTCCCAGGTTGGTGGTCCAGCCGAGCGCGAGAACAAGGGAAGTGAGCAGCGAAACGCTCATCGCCACGGCGAGAGCGCGAAAAAACGAGCCGGTGACACCGGTGATTGAAATCAACGGAACGAATACAACGATAGGCGTCAGCGTTGAGCCAATCAGCGGGATCGTCAGTTCTTTCAGCGCCTTGCTAGTGGCTTCCAAGGGAGCTTCGCCGGCGTCGCGATGAAGGACGATGTTTTCGACCACCACGATGGCGTCGTCAATCACTAATCCGCCGGCTGCAGCGAGTCCTCCGAGCGTCATCATGTTGAAACTCTGGCCCATAATTTTCAGCGCGACGAAGGTGATGCAGATGGTCACCGGAACCACTACTCCGGCCATCACGGCGGTTCCCCAATCGCGCAAAAATAGCCAGATCGTGAAGCCGGTGAGGAATAACCCGATAATGATCGCGTCCCGAACGCTTCCGATGGAGGCGTTAACGATATTCGACTGGTCGTAGTAAACCGCCAGCTCGATTCCTGCCGGGAGCGTCGGCCGAATGTTTTCAATTTCCTGGTGGACTTCGTTAGCCACCTGTACGGTGTTGCTGTCCGGTTGGCGATTGATGCTCAACAAGACGGCCGGCTTGCCGTTCGCCGTCACTACAGTGTGGACAGGCTTGGTAGAGGGAGTCACCGATCCCACATCCTGAATTCGCACCGGCACATCGTTCACATTCTTGATGACGATGTTGCCGATTTCTTCCGGCGTGGCCGCTTGGGCAGTGACCAGTCCCAGATAAAGCTGGTGGTTTTGACTCAGCAGGCCAGGCGAATCGATCAGATTGGTGTGATTCACCGCGTCTAGAATGTCCTGCAAGGTAACCTTCGATCGCTGCATACGCGCGACGTCCGGGACGATCTGAAATTCAGGTTCCTGGCCGCCCTGCACCAGCACGGTGGCAACGCCGTTCAGCCGATTCAGGCGCGGCCGCAACTCGTATGTCGCGATCTCCCACAGTTGCGTTTGTGGAATTTTGTTGGATGTGAGGCTGTAGCCCAAAATCGGAAAACTCGCGAAATCCAGCCGGTTTGTTTCAATCTGGGCTGTGGAGGGCAATGTGGCTTGTACGCGTCCAAGAGCGGCGTTGACGAGAAGGAGCGTTTGCGCCATATCCACGTTCCAATTGAAAAATAGATCCACTTCGGCGGAGCCGCGGCTGGTGGTGGAACGAACATCTTCCAGACCCGGAACGCTGTTCACGGCTTCTTCGATCGGACGCGTGATGGTGACTTCCATCTGGTCGATGGGCATCACGCCGTTATCAACGCCGATGATAATTCGCGGAAAGTTCGTAGCAGGGAAAACGGCGATGGGAATCGAGAGCGCTTCGTAAACTCCTGCAGTAGCCAGAACGATCACGACCAGGATGATGGATTTGGAATGGCGCGCGAACCAGTAGCGCGAAGGATCCTCGTAGGAGCCCTTAACGGACCGGCTCGTCATTCTTTTTCTCCGCCTTCAGCCGCAGCGGGCTTCGAGGGTTCCACCTGGATTTTCGTCTTCGCCAGGACGGCTTCGTCTTCCTTGTCGAGCTCGAATGCGCCGACGGTAACGACGCGGTCGCCTTCTTTCAGGCCTTCGATAATTTGCGCATCGGTATCGTTGCGAATGCCGACCTTCACGCTCTGTTTGTGCGGTACGTTCGAGGAATCGAGCGTAATGACTGAACCTCCTTCCGAACCGCCCAAAAGAGCCGTGATCGGAACAACAATCGCGTCCGGCACCGTTTCGCTGACGATGGATACCTGCACGCTGCTACCGGCTTTCAATTTTCCTTGCGGGTTTGCGGCTTGCACCCAGATTTCGACCGTGGTGCTGTTTGCGTCGAGTGCGGGACTCACCAAACTTACTTTTCCAGGAATATTTATATCCTGGTCCGGCATGGATATCGTCGCCGCGTCGCCAATTTTCAGTTCGGCTGCTTCCTGCTGTGCCACGTGCGCGCGCGCAATAACCTGCGATAAGTCCATAACCGTGAGAACCGGCGAGCCGTTCGGCGCCGTTTCTCCCGGATAAAACGGCCGGTCGGTTACAACGCCGTTGATCGGGCTCACGATTCTTGTGTAACTAAGCTGCGCCGCGGCGCTGGCGTTTTTTCCTTTTGCGGCATTCAACTGGCCTTCTGCGGCTTTTAGATCGTACTGTTTTTGCGCGGCTTCGTATTGTCCCTGGGCCTGAGTTAGCGCGATTTGCGCGTCGGCAACATCTTTCGCGGACACCGCGCCTTGTTTGTAGAGAGCCTGGCGGCTTTCATAGACTTTCTTCTGCTGGTCAAATTCCTCTTTGGCGACGGTTGCGTCCTGCCGCGCTTTTGCCACGGCGGTTTGATAGGCAGCTTCGGCTTGTTGATAGCCGCCCTGGTTTTCGGTTAGCGCGCCTCGCAGATCCGTGTCTTCGAGTTCGGCAAGCAATTGCCCGGCATGCACTCGGCTGCCTTTGTCCACGTAAAACTTTTTCACCGGCGCGTTAATTCTTGGGACGATGGCGGCCTGATCCCGGGGATAGAGGATGGCATCAGCGGTCACTTTGCTTTGAATGGCTTCCTTTTCCGCCGTGGCCACCTCCACGGTGACGGTTGGCTGAGGTTCGCTCTCTTTCTGCGAGGAGCAACCGCAGAGGGCGTAAATGCACGGAATCAGCGCAGCCACGATGAAGATGGCGGAGCGTATCCTTCGAATTATTGCCGGGGCGCTTTCGTGCATAATTAGAACCTTCCCGTGAGTGTTTGGAGATTGGCCAGGGCCACGCGATATCGCGCCTCGGCGTCATCATATATACCGCGCGCAAGAATGAATGTGTTCTGAGCATCGACGGCGTCTAACGCCGTTGACTCGCCGCCCTGATAGCGCAGATTGGTCAAGCGCAAACTTTCCGCCGCCAGATCCGACGTGTGTCGCGCTCTGTCCACTGCTTCGCGCGCCACCGCCGCTTCGTTATAATACGAATACAGATTGTTCAACATTTCTTTCTGAACCTGGCTCAGTTCGATGTGAGCTTGCTCTTCCTTATATTTCGCCTGATGCAGTTTGCTCCTGAGAGTGCCCCAATCCCAGACCGGCACGGTGAAACCCGCAGTAAGGAAGTAGCCTAGATTAGGCAGGGGACCCATGTCCGGAAAGGCTTTCACGACGCTTCGTAGAGCGAAGTCATTTGCTTCGATACCGTAATCCAGGTCTACGTTCATGGTTGGAAGAAAGGCAGCCTTCGCTGCCAGCACTTCATAATGGGCCTGGCGTTCGCTCTCAATTGCAGCGCGCATATTGGGGTTTCCTTTCGCCGACATGTTCTGAACTTCATCGAAGGAGGGGAGCGGGGCGCTAGAGTTCAAATCGTCCACGACCGTGAAATTCACGTTGAAGGTGGGAAATAGCAAGACGGCAAGATCGAGCCGCGCATTCTCCAACGCGAGGCGCGTTTCTTCAAACGCCTGCTGCTGCTGACTGTATTGAATTTCCGCTCTGATTACGTCACTGTGTGCAGCCTGACCCAGGCGTTCGGTTTCTTGAGCTACATCAAAAAAATGCTTACTTTGGTCCAGCGTTTGTTGACCGGTGGCGGACTTGCGCTGGGCCACCACCAGCGCGTAATAGAGTTTTGTGACTGTAACGGTTAAGCCGCGCCGGGCAATTTCAGCCTTCGCACCGGCGATGGCTTCGGCCGCGTCTGCGCGATGAAGGCTCGTCGCCATGTACGTGGAAGGCGATAAATCCTGGTGGAACACGCCCCACGCGCGGTACACGTGTACTCCATCGTTTGTGACGAACCTACCTTCCGCCGTCTTGCCGTTTCCTTGCGTGTTCAGATATTGCGTGGTGGCGCTCACGGAGGGAAGCATTGCATTACGGGCTTGCATGCGGTCTTCGTGCGAAATTTTCGCCTCCGTCTCCACGGCACGAAACTGCGCGTCGAAATGACGGGCTCGTTCGATAGCGTCTTGGAGCGTGATCGTAATTGGTGGAGTGGCGCTGTCGCCGCCGGGCTGTACGAGTTGAAAGCTGGCGCGCCCAGGCGCATGCGAATCACTTGCTTGATCTTTGGCCGATTGGGCGTCCGGTGCGGTTTGCTCCGAAGCGTGCGAGTCTGCCTCTTGCGCGACGCTTCGTGGCGGACAAACGGCGAGTGCAAATACTAAGATAGCGAGTGCGGGAAAAATACTCCCAGCTCTTTGAATAGCGGACGCTATTGTTCGAAACAACAATTTCGCCACGCCGAAGCCTCTAGAGTTTGTAAAAGGAAAATTTCGCATGTGCGCTCCAAACCTTTCAGCCAAGTGCCGGCGCTCCCGTCGCTCGGGCCGGCGTAAGTATCCTGGCAATGAAAGATGAAGATTATCTGAAAACGTCACGACTTCGCGGCCAGTCGCTTTCGGATGACCGCGATGAAACGCGGTAATCATACCGTATGCAACCGTAATCCATTAAAGAGGCTCTGCAAAAATTGAAAACAGGGATTGGATCGAAGCCTAGTCCAGTGGAGGCGCGGGTGGGAATCGAACCCACGTATAAAGGTTTTGCAGACCTCTCCCTTACCACTTGGGTACCGCGCCCTGGATTGAAGTATAGCGAAAGTTGGCCTGTGTTTCAGCCCGGAAAGCGGGCGCAGCGTTCGATCCGCCGAAAATTACGCGTGATGCTTGAATTGCCGCCGATCGCGGCGGGCGTGGGTTTAAGTGGGCCATCGGGGTTTCCCGGTTTTATTTTATGTGCAGTTCGTAGGGGAGTCGAGCCTGTACCGGTTCCAACAAGCCCATGATGTGTTGCAGGGTGGCCTCGATGGATTCGGACTCGCGCATCTGCTCTTTTTGGCGCTCGAAGAGTTGTTGGAAGAAAGTTTTTTCTTCGGGCAGACGGACGATGCGGACGGAGTTGCTAGCGGGAATGTGCGCGAGTTGCTTGGCTAAGTCTATGGCGGTGTCGGTGCCGCCTAGTTCGTCCACCAAGCCAAGATCTTTGGCCTGCGCTCCCGACCACACGCGTCCTTTGCCGATTTTATCCACGGCATCCACGGACATTTTGCGGCCCTCGGCCACTCCCTTTATGAAAGCTTCGTAGGTTTCGTGCATCGAGCGCTCGATGTAAGCCTGCTGCGCCGGGGTGAAATTTTGCTGCGCAGAGAAGAGCGTGGCATTGTCGCTGGTGGCTACGTAGTCGGTGCTGATGCCGAGCAAATTATAGAGTCCGGAAACATTCATCTTGCCGATGAGAACGCCGATCGATCCGGTAATGGTGTTGGGGTCAGCAACAATTTTGTCCGCGGGGGACGCGATCCAATAGCCGCCTGATGCCGCCACATCGGACATGGAGACGACCACCGGCTTGGTTTCGTGGGCCAGCTGCACTTCCCTGCGAATCACTTCGCTAGCTACCACTGAGCCGCCTCCGGAATCCACGCGCAGGACGATGGCTTTGATGCTGGAATCCTGGCGCGCTTTGCGCAGATCCGCGGCCACCGAATCGCCACCCATGATGAATCCGCCGGCGGCGGTGGTGCTGGAATCTCCAGAAACAATCAGGCCGGTGGCGTGGATGATGGCAATTTTGTCGAGAGCAAAATTCGGAGCCGAGGGAACGGAGCGATACTGATTCAGCGAAATGGGATTCCAGCCGCCCTTACTGCCCTTGAAGTAGTCTTGCACTTGGTCCCAGTAACCGACGCGGTCAACGATTTTGGCTTGCACAGCTTCGTTGGTTGATAGCGGGGCGCGATTGAGGATGGACTCAAATTGGTCGCGAGACATGTCGCGCGCTTTGGAGGTCTCGCGAAGATACTGTTCGTAAACGCTGCGCAGAAGCCCTTCCACTTCCTCTTTGTGCTCGGGAGTGAATTTCTTTTCGGTGAAGGTGTTGCTGGCGGTCTTGAACTCGGCGATGTGGTAATACTCGGGGACGATTTTCAGCTTGTCGAGCGTGCCGCGAAAGAAAACAGCTTGGGCCATCATGCCGCGAATACTTACCGGAGCGGTGGGAACGAGCCAGATTTCTTTGCAAGCGCTCGCTAGATAATACTCAGGATTTTGGATGCCGTCATAACCCAGGTAGCAGATGGTTGGTTTTCCGCTGCTGCGAAATTTGAGCAGGTGCGCGCGAATTTCTTCGAGTTTGCCCCAGCCGGTTGCCAGCGGCGCGATGCGCACAACCAGGCCGGTGATGCGCGGGTCGGTGCGAGCTTGGTCGAGCGCGTCAATGTAATCGTGGAGCACGGGGACGGTGCCGTTGAAAGTACTGAAGAAGTCAGGGGCGCGCTGCTCTTCGATTTGGCCGCTGGCGTCCATTACCAGGACGGAGTTGGATGCTATGCGCAGGCCCGGTTTGGAAGCGGACCAGAACATCACGCCGACCAAAAATATAAGTACCAGGATGATTACGATCGCTCGACGCTTGCCCCAGGTCATCGTCATTCACCTCTTCCCCACGCCTGCGTAGAGATGGCGGATATTGCAGGCTGATGGTGGTGGGTCCACGGTAGCACTGGGGAGCGGAAAACTCCAATTGGCGGTGGGGGTGGTGTGTTCAGCGGCGTCCGGTTTCGCGGGATTTGCGCGCACGAAAATGGCAAAAACTGGAAAATCCTAATGCGTGTTGTGGCCCCGGGTAGAAAATCTTCCGTCGTTTGTTTTGTAAAAGTTACGTCGTTTTCTATATTTTGTGCAGAACCGGGTAGAAGTGGTCTAGACCACTTGTAAATTTGGGGTACGGATGGGGGCGGAACTTGAGAATTATCGCGCGTCTGATTGGGTGTTGTTGCGACGGGTGGTCGAAGCGGCGCAGATATTTTTGCGTCCCGGTGAAGCGTCCGATGCTGTTCTATTTTAATCACGAGCGACGGTAGCACGCTGTTTTATGGAATTCAAGGACCAGTACCGTGTGGATGGGCTAGTACTGCGGCAGAGATTGGTTCCATTTTGGAGAAATGGGAGTACGACGTTGACGAAGAATGGGTTACAAATCGGGAAGGACCTGTTTCAACAGGCGAGATTCCCTATAAGCGTCGCAATACTCCTGCCGCATGAATAAGAATGACATTTAACTTGACTCTACATATACGTGGGAACAGACTTCGCGCACTCAACAGCGTCCTCGTTTACTGAAGGTCGACTGTTGGAGAGGTGGATAATGCGAAAATCCTCGTGGATCATCCTTAGCCTACTATTGAGCGCCGTCGGAGCGCGTGCCGTCCACGCAGGATCGATACCGGCAGGTAATGACCCTTCGATCCAAGTGGGGGGCGCCCTGCCGGCGCCTTCGTTAATCGACGTAAGCTCACCTGGATTCGACAACAATTTTACATTCCAATCAGCGACTGGTACGAGTCCAGGTACAAGCCCGTGCGTTTTGACTGGGAACGGTCTATCCGTTACATCACCGTTGTGCTCATTTGAGAACGACATCACGCAAAACGGCATTGGGTACTCGATCACCGAGATTGTGTTCTTCGCCATGGGACCTGCAGCGACTACTACAACTTGTGGGGGGCAGCTCCCGGGCAGTGGGTTTACCTTCTGCCGCGTAATCCCCAACCCAGTGCAAACGACGATTGTGTTCTCCGGATCGGTTCCGTTCGAGGGTGATTTTAGCTTGTCGTTTTCCGGTTTTCCGCCGAATCAAGTATTTGGGGCCGACTTTGTGATCGCCCCTGAGCCTGCGTCTGCGCTCCTTTTAGTGACAGTATTAGGGTTCTTAGGGTGGATGATGCGAAAGCCTATTGTCCAGAAGCATCACCCACTTAAGGACTTAAGGCACCCGCTATAGCGCTTTGCAGTGGCGTACCCAGACAGCTCTCTCTCGATGGAAGAAACCGCGAGGGAAAGTCCGGCAAGCGGTCCTGCTAAGACAGATATAGAAAGCCTTGAAGGAGATGACATGCAAACGCCCGCCTTTGTTGCAACGAAAACAGTGGGAACATGGAAATTATTTCGGGGATTGATTTGGGTTGCTGCGGGGATGGCGGCGTGTTTGTGTCCGCTCACTACTCTCGCGCAGTGCAATACGGTCTGGCAGGGCGGTGCCCGCGGCGACTGGAGCGTCGCGAGCAATTGGACTAATGGAGTTCCGGCGGACAATAACACCTGCGTAAGCCCCGGAAGTTCGGCCATCACGCTCGACGTGAACGGCACGACTAACAATTTCACGCTCAGCTCCACCGACAGCCTAGCCGTAGAAAATGGATTGTCTCTGACCCTAAGTGGTAACGGGATTTTCAACAGCGGGACGATCCATCTGCTGAGTTCTGGTTCCCCTACCTCACTTGTGTTCAATGGCGAGGATACACTCTTTGGTGCTGGCAAAATAATTCTGTCTAACAATTCGCAGAACCTTATCAGTGGCAGCGGTATCCTGACAAATTTCAACACTATTGAAGGCGCCGGCAATGTCGGCAGCGGACAACTCAGCATCGAAAACAGGGGCACGATTAGCGCAAACGGACCAGCGGGAAGTACCTTAACAATCGACGGAGGTGGATCTATCGGTTTCCGGAACGAATGCAAGTGCGATGGGAACCAGCCGAATGGCATCCTCGCGGTGAGCCATGGCGACACACTAAATATTACTGGGAACTTCACCAATTTCAGCGATGGGGCAATCTCTGACGGTATTTACAACGTCACTGGCACACTGGAATTCGCTGCGGGCACTACCGGGATCGTTTCACTTAGCGGCGCAACTATTAACCTGATCGGGCCTACCGCCAAAATACTCAACACGAGCGAAGGCAACTCAAATGCCTTATCCGGCTTAAACGAGGTGGCAGGCACCGGAGGGGACACTGGAGGGCTCGGATTGGCGGGCGGAGCACAGTTCACTACCGGCGGAAATTTCACTAATGACGGCACGCTCACTATAGGCAACGGGAGCAAGTTCTCGGTCGGCACAAATGGGGCGTTCGAGCTTGGCGACTTCTCGAGCAGCACATCTACTCTCAATGCTGGCGCCTTCGTCCTTACCGGAACAGGCCAGGTACAGTTTAACAACGGTGGCGACAGTTTAGACATCGTTAGCAGCGGCGGTTCCATAACACTGGCAGGAGCATCCACGACTTCCTCGCTTATCGATCAAAACGGCAACAGCGCGTTGGCCAACTTCGCTAACAATTTGCAATTCGCCAGCTTCACCCTGACCACGGGCCGAACTTTTACTACCGGCGGAAGCTTCACTAACGCAGGAACTCTGAGCATCCAAAAGGCCAGCGGCACGCAGTTGATAATCGGCGGAGGCGGGAGTTACTCGCAGACCGGAGGTACGACGACCTTGGACGGGAAGCTTACCGCTTCGGGTGGCATCAATATTTCCGGAGGGCACGTCTACGGCAACAACGGCACATTCACGGGCAATTTTGATCTTACCGGCGGAACTTTAAACCCCGGCGACGGCATCGACCGTATGGGCGTCCTCAACATCGCAGGAAATTATACCGAGAGCGGCGCGGGTGTCCTTAATATCGACGTAAATGGCAGCTCTTCCACCCCGACGTTCGACGTGCTGAATATAACAGGTACGGCGAACTTGGGCGGGACGCTGACCGTCAATGTACTTGTGACTGTGGGAGCTGGGCAGACGTTTGACATTATGAATTACACGTCAGAGACCGGGACATTTACGACGTTGAACTTGCCGAAACTGAAGGGGGGAGATACTTGGTCGATCAGCTATAACGCGAAGGATGTGGTGCTGACTGTGGATGGACCAGCCGCTGCTCCGGCAAACCTGGGATTGGTGAGCGGCGTTCCGGCGAAGCGGGTGTCGAGAGGATTGATGGCGGGTACTTCGGCGGACGGCGCGCGTGAGCCGGTTGCGATACTGTCGCGGGCTGGTTGTTTTGCAGCGCGAATGCTGATGGCGTCGGCGGCGGCGTGTGGGTCAGAGAGAATGACGACAGTCGCGAGTGGCGGCGAAAGGCGCGCGACGGCAACCGCGGGAATCGGGAGCGGGGTAGTTCACAACAATATTATGGTTGCGACACGGTCGATCTCTGGAGAACGAGGCGGCGCTGTTGGGCGCGAATCATCTGCGTCGGCAACGGCGATGGCCAGGCTTTACGTTTGCGCGTATTTTCCTTCCAGCGTTGCCCACTCGATGGGCTGCAACTGAAGTAAGACAAATCCGCCCGCCTGAAGGCGGCCGCTACAAAATCTCACCGAACAAAGCTAACAGCAGGTCCCTCCCCGCATCCGCGAAGAACGCGGTTGGGATTCGGGATGACTACGTGAAAATAAAAAGCAGAGGCAAGATGCCGGGCTGAAGGCCCCGGCGCTACATTTAAACCTAAAGCAGAAAAGCAGAAGCAAAACATTAGGAGGCGTAGGAGGGGCGGCGGGCTGGGGCGCGGAGGCGGAGTTCGCGCGAAACTTTGGCGAGCCAGCGCTGCTCTGTGCGGAATTGGGCGATCATTAGTTCGATCATCCATATGGCTTCGTGGTAGCGATGGCCGACTTCGCGGCGAACGTCGCGAAGAGTGGATTGCTCTTTGGCTAGCTGAGCTTGCAGAAATTCTTTGCGGCGCGCTAGCTGGCGGGCGACGACTCCGGGGCGGGCTTGCCAGGAAAGCGCGAGCCAGGTGAGAAAAGCTGGGCGGTCGCGTTGGGCGGACCAATCTTCGCGTTCGAGGGCGGAGGCGAGAGCGGCGCGGCCTTTTGCGGTGGTGGCAAATACGCGGCGGTCGGGGCCTCCCGACGGCTCATCGGTGTCTGCGACAGCAATCATTCCGGTGCGCGCGAGTTTTTCCATGGAGTAATAAAGCTGAGGGCGAGAAATGTCCACCCAATCGCGCCACTCGCGACGCTCGAGTTCGGCGTTGGCTTGATAGCCGTGCATGGGGCGTTCGGCTAGCAGGCTGAGCAGGACGAGATCGGGAGTGGTTAGAGTTCCCTGCTTAATTTTTGGCATGGCCTTCCTTTCGGCGGCGGCTCCAATACCACCACTGGCATTTTTCGGCGGGGAGCAACGGGTTGCGGGCCTGGGCTACGGCGGCTTGGAAGGTGTCGAGGCAGCAGACGTCGATGCGCTGGCCGGTGATGCGGCAAAGTTTCTCGTACATCTTGCGCGGATTCTGGCGCGCGAGCTGGCTGATGGAGCGGACTTTCAACAACTCGAAATCACGGAGCATGGCGGGGCCAACGGAAATCAAATCCTGCAAACGGCGGTCTGGAGCGTGGCGCATAAAACCTCCTTGACAAGGATAATTCAATTCGATATCGTGAACTAGTCTAAATCAGACTAGTTGATTTAGCAAGGAGATTTTTTTCCAAATGCGACTACACATTTCAATTCTGCCGATGCTGGGACTGCTGTTGTTCGCGGGCTCCGCTGCGGCGCAAGGAGAAAAGACAGTGAAGACGATCGAGGTGAAAAAAGTGACGGCGGTGCTGTTGGTGGAAGAAATCGAGCCGTGCCTGAATTTCTGGGTGGACCGGCTGGGGTTCACGAAGACGGTGGAAGTTCCGGACGGCAACAAGCTGGCGTTTGTGATGCTGCAGAAAGGCGCGACGGAAATTATGTATCAAACTTTCGCGAGCGTGGAGAAGGACAACGCGCAACTGGCGAAGGATATGCGCAAGGGGCCGACGTTTCTTTATGTGGAGGTAGATGATTTGGACGCGGTGATTGCGGCGCTGAAGGGCGTGCCGGTGGCGATGCCGGTGCGAACGACGTTTTATGGAGCGAAGGAAATTGGAGTGAAAGATCCGGCGGGGCATTTTGTTACGTTTGCGCAGATGGGAGTGGCGCCGCAGCACTAAGGAGCGGAGTGACCTGCGAGAACGGAGCCTGGTGGGAGGGATGTTCTGGCACGAGATCAAAAAGGAACAGCGAAGATTTACTCGTAGACTGCCAACGAGTAGTTTCAGTGCCAATCACCAAAATTTCTTTCCCACCATCCTATATGCTTCACGAGTATCACGAGTTCTCCTGGCTTCGAGTTTTCGGTGAACTCGAAGGACCGGTCTTCACATTGAGTGCCGGGCGCCAGATAGCCGGTGGTCAGGATCAAGTCAGTTTTGAAAGTATAGCCCGAACATGACTGGAGAAACTTCCCGTTCAATGAAAGCCTCAAATAGTGCGGAACCGGATCAGAGAGACAGAACTTAACCACTCCAGTCGAATCAGTCGTGGCGGTCTTTTCATTGCTAATCCACGGCCGTCTAAGGCGAATGGTGATTGAGAGATTCTTTAGAGGTTTTCCTTTCTTAGAGTCCAAAGCCCTCACAGAAATACAATTCGCGTCCTGGGCCGAACAGCTGAAAGCGGATCCGAGAACCCAAACAAGAGCGAACGCCAAAACCCAGGCAACCGGCCCAGACACAATCAAAAGCCGGGAGGCTGATGTACGCTTTAGCATTTCATGCTCCAGCTTCCGCGCGATTAAATGGGAATCCTAACGGCATCTTCCCGCCGAAACACAGTTGCTTGTGACACTTTCTGGAGTGAAACAACGTGGACTGGTTGTGACCTTCGAAAGGGTTGGGCGGTTTGCGTTAGCGAGCGGATGGGGGATGGCGAGAGATGAGTTGTGACTCGAAATGATGGCGAGGGTTAGAATGCTGGCGCATGCAACTTTGGTTTGCACATGAGAGCGCGGTTACGCTGCGGGAGCAGCTGGTAACACAGATCATTCTGGCCATTTTGAGCGACGATTTGCGGCCGGGGCAGCGATTGCCGAGTACGCGAGAACTGGCGCGGCGTTTTCATCTGCATCCGAACACGGTGAGCGCGGGATACCGGCAACTCGATCGCGAACATT
>Ga0209006_10001587_pt1 | contig 20637 bp, 17 predicted proteins | sample JacPin_JW_Ref_O2_FD_188567 | JGI IMG/M metagenome (GOLD analysis project Ga0209006, IMG submission 188567) | Forest soil microbial communities from Algoma, Ontario, Canada - Jack Pine, Ontario site 1_JW_Ref_O2 (SPAdes) (version 2) | ecosystem: Environmental > Terrestrial > Soil > Boreal...
ATTTTCAGCACAAGCTTCAGCAGATAAAGCGCCAGCTCTCACTTATCACTGGGATTTCGGAGATGGAACCGCCGCGGACGGAGTCCGCGTCTCCCATACCTTTACGCACGCCGCGAATTACACGGTACATTTGAAGGCAGACGGAATCGAGGGCTTGCCCTTCGAAAAGGATTTTTCGATTGCAGTCACCGGCGAGGTGAATACGATCTTCCATCCTGAGCTTTACCAGCGCTACGAAGAAAAGCGGTGATCTTGTAAAGGAAAAAGAAGAAGCCGAAGCTGCGCCTGCTGGCGCATCGATCACGTACATCCATTCTAATTCTAGAATTCGAATCTCAATCCAAACTGGAAGTAGCGCGGCAAGTAACCATTCGCGTCAGACGTAATCGTGCCAAAAGCCGGATCTCCGAATGCCGAATTGGGCTGGGCAAAGCGCGGATGATTGAACAGATTGAATGCTTCGGCTCTGAGATCGATGGTCATCCCTTCTTTCGGTATAAACGATTTATAAAGATTCATATCGAAATTGTGGATGCCGTTCACGCGTAAGCCCGGAAAATAGCGGGGGGCATTGCCGGGATTCTGGTCGCCAGGATCGGCGAAGCAGCTGGGATTAATAAATGATACGGTTGGACTCCCGTTCCCCTCGGCTGCTGAGTTCGCCTCCCAATTGGTGGCGACATCTTTCATGCTGAGTCCGGTCTTTAACTGGGAGCAGATAACATTCGGACGCTGGCTACCATTGGCGAGCCGCGGGTTGCTCATGCCGATTGCGATTGGCTGTCCCGACTGTTCCGTGACGAGGGTTGCAAGCGACCAGCCTCCTACCACAGCGTCAAGCCCACGATTCATATTTCCGCCAATCCAATCATTGCGGCCCACGGGCAAAGTGACCACCACCGCGGCGGCGAGGCGCTGCGGTGCGTCATTGGCGCTTATGCTGTGCTCCAGATTGAGGCGATCCAGTTGTTGCGGGAATCCGTTGGACAGCGATCCAACCCAGTTATTTCGCCCGGCCGAGGAGTTATCGGTCAGCTTGGAGATCGTATAGCTACCCTCGAAACTGACGTGATGAGTGGTCCGCTTCTGGAAGCGGACTTGCATCGAGTTGTACCAGGAGGAAGCCTCTTCTAACATCAGGCCTTCAAAATCGCCCGTGAACTGAGGATAAGGATTGAGCAGATTTCCCAACGGGACCTGTCCACTGCCGTAGAGCGAATTGGGCTCATTGAAGCAGGGATGAGTCGGAGTGGCTGTACAGGGCTGGCTGAACATCGGCTGGAAGGGATTCGACACCGGATTCTGGAGGAAGGTAGACACGCAACTGTCGGTCTGGCAGGTAGGATCGGTGGGCGTGACGGCGGCTGTAATTTTGGCCAGCAACGCCGAAGAGATGAAGTCTCGGTTGTTGGTGCCAGCCCACGGCAGATGGGTACTGCGGTTCGCGGAATAATCGACGCCCAGCACAATCTGGCTCGGTAATTCGCGCTGGATTCCCACATTCCACTGGTAGAGATCGGCGTCGCGCGCGGCTGTGGTGCCAAGATCGTTGTTGTTCCCGTATCCCCAGTCGGCAAACTGCCCATATTGTTTGCCCTGCGGAGGCGTAAGGCCGCCAGGAAATGGATTCTCCAGCGTGGCAGATTGGGTCGCGAAATTATTATTGGTGAAGAACATCGTGGCCGTCTTGCTAAACGCGGTTCCGGGATATTGAAAATTCGTCGCTGGGCTCATTCCGAAGTAGATGCCAGCGCCGCCCCGCACAACCGTTTTCGAATCGAAAGCATAGGCAAATCCCAATCGCGGACCGACATCGTTGCGGTACACCGGAACGTGTCTCACGCTCGAGGTGGGAAACTGTGTTGTGCCGATCAATTGCTCAGAGGAGGGATAGTTTAGTCCTACAGAGTTTAGAGCTGCCTGAGCAGGGGTTAAATCGAGCGTCACGCCGGTGGGCGCGGTGAAATTACTGAACTGGATGCGATTGTAGCGCTCGTCGTAGGGCGTGCTCCATTCATAACGTATGCCAAGGTTGAGGGTGAGCTTGGAAGTAATTTTCCAGTCGTCCTGGAAGTAGAAGCCGGTCTCCGCCGAACGATTCGCGACTGAAGGCAAAATCTGGAGGGCCGTCGGCTCGGAGGGAAATGGATTGATATTGTCGGCGTATCCGAAGAGTGCGCTGGCCAGGGGATTTCCGGTTGCATTACCGTTAGCATCCGTATCGCTATTCGGAGTCGGGGAGGTCACGTAGTCGGTGAAGTTGAAGACACCGGTCGGATCCGAAGGCTGAAAGAAGTTGTTGTAGAAAAGTCTCTGCTCGCCACCAAACTTCAACAGATGCGATCCTTTCGAGATCACCACCTGAGAAGAATAACTATAGAGCGTATGCGCGAATGTGGTGTTGGCACAGCACTGATCGTAAAGGTCGGTCCATGGCGCGGTTTGGCCGCCTGAGGACATATAGATCGCGGGCATTCGATCGATTCCGTTGGCCTGCTGTAACACGGCTGGCAGGGAGAAACCAGACGGTAACGTAGAGTTGAAGCTGGAAATCGTGGGAATTCCTGGTGTCTCCTGTTCGTGCACCCGGTCGATTGCGAAGTGACTGGTCCAGACGATGTGGGGATTTACCGTGCGGGAATATTCAACGGAAGCATTTTGTGCCCGTGTGGGACTACCCGCGATTCCATCTCCGCTTCCATTATTGTCGAAGCCGTCTCCGAAGATCATTGGAGTGTAATAGTTCGAGGACTCGCGGCTGTAGCGCCCGCTAATGTGGTTGCGGTCGTTGATCTGGTGATCAATCTTGATATCGAACTGGTAATCCGGAGCATGCGCGACGCCGCTGAAAATGTAGTTATTAATTGGGCCCGGCAAATTGGGTTGCGGATAAAGATTGAGGATGGCCTGGCCGATGGGGTCGATTTCGCTCGGGGGGATTACGTTTGGGGCCCCGTTGTACTGCACCGACTGCCTGCATAAGCCAGAGGAGCAGGCCACTAACGGAAGCTTCGGGTCGTAGATATAGGGGATACCAGGCGTCGCCAGTTCCGAGAAATCCCCTTTTCGTTCTGCGGCAGTGGGGACGGTTGCAAGATTGCTGAAGGCGCTGTTGCTGCGAACTTTTTCGAAATCGAAGAAGAAAAAGGTCCGATTCTTTCGGATGGGGCCGCCAATCGTAAATCCTCCCTGGTCGCGCTTGCCATCCGGTTTGGGATTGGGAGCAGGATTGAAGAAATCACGCGCGGCCAGTTGCGAGCGCTGGAGGAAGTACCAGCCACTGCCATGGAAGGCGTTGGTGCCGCTCTTCAGCACCATGTTGACGACGGTGCCGCCGTTGTTACCAAATTCCGCCGAAAAACTGTTGTTCTGTACCTTGAATTCCTGCACGCCTTCGACCAGCGGTTCGTAATAGACGTTTGAGTTTCCGCCTTCGCCCTGTTCCGGAGCGCTGATCAGGGCGCCGTCAATCCGCACTTCCGCGGTCGCGTTGCGCTGTCCGTTGGAAACGAAATTCGTCCCCGAGGGATAGTTGTCCTGTGTGCCTGACCCGGCAACCTCTGTGACTCCTCCGGAGAGGAAGGTTAACCCGAAGAAGTCGCGGTTCGCCAGAGGGAGTTCCTTCACGTACTCACCGGTGACGTCGGTGCCGAGAGTCGCGTTGCCCGTATCCAGCAGCGGCGCAGTGGTCGTGACTTCCACGGTGGTGGCTATACCCGCCAACTGCATCCTGAAGTTCAGAGACGATTCCTGGTCGACCGCCAGGACCACATTGGTGCGTTCACTCGCGCGGAACCCGCGTACTTCCACCTTCACGGAATAGGTGGACGGGCGAAGGCCGGTGAAAAAATACTCGCCCTTTTCGTCGGTTTGCGTGTGGGTGGAGAGGTTGGTCGCGGTCTCGGTGATCGTTACGGCGGCGTTCGAAATCACCGCACCGGCGGAGTCAGAAACAACTCCGCGGAGTTGTGCCCGATAACTGCCCTGCGCCCGCAGGTCGGGAGGAAAGCTCAGACCTGAATAAATTACCAAAACACAGAGAAGAACTGGCGAGGCAAGCCGCATGATGCCCTCCGCTCGATTCGACAGCATCGTAATGATTTCGCAGGGTATTACGATTTATTTCGATTCCGATCTTATACTTACCTTCAACGCGCCTTGTCAAGCGGAATCGGGGGCCTGCGTTCCATCCCAAGGCCGGTAGTTCCGAGCAAGTTGCAATTCAGATCTCATGCATCTCCTTGGGCATATTGGCACCAGCGCTGGAAAAACAGCATCAGTTATCGCAAGCAACAAAAATAGAAAACCCGGAGCTTTTGGCCCCGGGTTCAACGCTTTACTGTTCGTCTTTAGATTTTTCAGGCCGCAAGCGCTTCGACGAAGTGCTCGCACAGAGTGGACTCCAGCTTGTGGTAAGTCACTTTCACCTGACCGGTTACGAATGGTTTTAGAATGTCGAGAAGCTTGGGGTAAAGCTCTCTTTCATACCGCTCGGCATCGGCCTTGGTCGTCCAAAGGCTAATGGTGATGACTTTCTCCTCTTTCATTTTTTCTGGGAAGAACGGCAGGATCTCAAGGAAGCCCGTCTGCTTCTTGAGGATCGGCAGAACTTCATCTTTCACAATCTTTACAAATTCATCTTTCTTTTCCATTTTTATATGGCAATCAAGAATTCGGGCAAACATCGGAGTGCTCCTTTCGTTCTGATTATTCGGACTGGTGGGCTTCGGCTCTAACGAAGCTTAAAGGTTCCCGGATGCCGAAACATCACGCCGGGGGCAAAATAGCACGAAAGCCTCTACCCGCGCAGTGATGGTTGGGTCTTGCGTAAGTGAGATTCCTCACACTGCTGATGGGGTAGCGCACTCAACTCTCAGGAGACCAGAAAGGACGAAGTCAGAAGTACGCCAAAAAGGAGAGCGTGTGCCAGTTCGCTCCACCCCAGCCGGCGAATTACAAGCGGCTGCGGCTTTTTGAAAAACCAGGCGATGCCTCGCACCCAGATTGGGCCGATTGCAATCCACGCAAGACCCGGTGTCCAGCCTAGACGATACGCTATCAGCATCACGCCTAAGCTGAGCAGGCTTCCCCCCAGAAAGGTCCAGCCCAGCCTCAATTTCTGCCGCAGTCCGCTGGCTCGTATCCCTCGAATTCTGAGCCATACGAAGTGAATCTGATTGGCCGCGAAAAGCCAGCTCGCCAGCCACAGCCCCAAGCCTCGCGCATCCATCCGGCCGGTTGCAGCACAATAGGACGCTGCCGCCGTTACAGTCAGCGCGATAGCCCCTACGAGCTCGGCGGCCACTCTGGTTGACCGCCCGCCCCTTTTCAGAACTACCTGGACTCCAAAGGTAACCGCAGCCGCGATCCCCAACCAGATGAGGTCACGATTCATACCTTCCCAGAACAAGCCGGTGAGAGCGATTAACGCTATGCCCAAAAGTGGAACGATCGCAGCGAGGACAATACGCCTTTCCTGCCGGTTGAGCGCGCCAGTTGCAACATTATCCAGCCAGCTTTCCAGGGGAGTTCTCAGCCAGAAGAGCGCCACGATCGCCACCGCCAGCATTAACACCGGAACAACTCGCCCACCGCTGACGGTGCCCACGACTCCTCCGGTCACCATCGGAATCAGCAGCATACCCCAAGCGCCATGCTCTCTTGGGATGACTAGCGCGCGCCGCCTCTGCTTCTGGGAACTATTCAGCTCGCCAGCTTCTCCTGAAGCTGGAAAGGCAATCTGGGACTCGACAAACTTTCCCATTATGGTTGGAGCGCTTGACATGGATATCAGATAGAGTTACAGAGGGTCTTCTGCTCAACGGTGATCGATATCACTAAACTTTGTGATGTTAGTCACCCAGGCCAAGTTTACCGGCCGTTTGAAGGCCAACCCTTGCAATCTGGAGTTTGTACGGTGGGTCGCCCTTCTCAACCCAAAAGACGCGTTCCTGTCGCTTTGCAGACAGATCCGAATAATCCAATCCTCTCCCCGGAGCTTCTGGAGGCTCTGCCGGATGCCACTGTCGCGGTCGATCGGGACGGGGTTATGGTTCAAGCCAACTCCCAGGTTCAAGAACTTTTTGGCTATGACCGCGACGAGTTGATAGGCCAAAAAGTGGAAATTCTCATTCCGGAATCTTATCGGTCTCAGCATCACCAGCATCGCGACGAATTTGCAAGAACGCCAAAGACCCGCCGCATGGGCGCCGATCTGGACCTCTATGCCCGACGCCGCGACGGCTCTCAGTTCCCCGTCGAAATCAGTCTGAGCCCGGTTGCCACCCATACCGGGTGGTTCGTCCTGAGTGCCATCCGCGACATCAGCGACCGCGTAAGAATCGCCGAGGAATTGCGGAGGGCGAACGAAGAACTCCATCGAAGAAGTGCGGAGCAGATCGGTGAATACAGATCCCGACTTGCCTCCATCATCGATTCCTCTGAGGACGCGATCCTCAGTAAAGACCTCGATGGCACCATTACCAGCTGGAACAAGGGAGCCGAGCGCATCTATGGATACAAGCCGGAAGAAGTGATCGGAAAGAGCATATCCATTTTGACTCCCGCCGATCGCCCCGACGAGATCGGAGAGATACTCAAGAAGATTGGGCGCGGTGAAGTAATTGAGCACTATGAATCGGTACGCGTGACGAAAGATGGACGGAACGTACATGTTTCCATCTCAGTGTCTCCCCTGATCAATGCCATCGGCGAGATCGTTGGAGCATCCGCGATTGCTCGTGACATTACTTCTCAAAAACACGCGGAGAGTCAACTTCGCCAGTCGCAAAAAATGGAAGCCATTGGTCGCCTGGCGGGAGGGGTCGCCCACGACTTCAACAACATTCTGGCAATCATCAACGCTTGTACAGAATTCTTGCGGGACCGGCTCGATCCCGCCGCTGAGCCCTCGACCTACGTCGAGAACATTCGCAAAGCAGCGGACCGAGGCGCCGCCTTAACCCGGCAATTACTTACCTTCAGCCGAACTCCAGCCATTAAAACGCAGATTCTGGACCTTAACGACCGCCTGAGGGAAATCATCAAGCTTCTTGTTCCGCTTTTGGGGGATGACGTCGAGGTGCGCACTGTTTCCCGGTCACCTTCCGCCATAATCGAAGCGGATCCCGGGCAACTCGATCAGATCATTGTTAATCTCGCGGTAAATGCCCGGGATGCTATGCCGCACGGCGGTGCGTTTATTCTTGAAACCTCTTCAGTTACCCTGGACGACGAATTCGCCGAGCAGCACCAGTCAATGATCCGCGGAAAATACGTGCTGCTCTCCGTAAGCGATACCGGCACTGGCATGGACGAGGCTATTTCGTCCCGCATCTTCGAGCCTTTTTTCACAACGAAAGAGGTCGGTAAGGGAACCGGATTGGGTTTGTCCACCGTGTATGGCATCGTGAAGCAGAATGGAGGCCACGTCTTTGTTTATAGCGAACCGGGGCATGGCACAACGTTCAAGATATACCTTCCGAGCGCAGAGGATAAGGTCGGTCTGCCATCTCAAACCTCTGAGGAGAAAATTCGGCCGAGCCTTCCGGGAAGGACCATCCTTCTGGTCGAGGACGACGAAATCATGCGATCGCTCACTCGAAAACTACTCGAGGAACACGGTTATCGAGTGTTCGAGGCCAATGATGGAAAATCCGCCCTCGATTGGGCGGCGCAAGCAAATTCTGCGTCTATTGATTTGTTATTGACCGACGTGGTCATGCGAAACATGAGCGGCCCGGAGTTGGCAGAAAATCTAGAAAGATCGCATCCGAACCTAAGGGTCATTTACATGTCAGGCTATACCGGTGAGTTGATGGCGAACCGGAATATATTGAAGCCGGGGCTGACATTGCTCGAGAAACCCTTTACCCGCACGGCCCTCCTGAACCTCGTCCACACAAAAGTAGGCTGAGGTCGAAACCCGGTCACTTCCGTAACCGCAGACGCACCCCAGAGTGTTCTGTAACCCTCCCGTCGGTGACGAAGCTCACACAGCAGTGGGGGAAAGCGCGCAACCCGCGGGTCGAACTGATGTATGAAATACCGGAGGCTTACAGTTCGTGATCGCCAAGACATTTGTTGTCAGTCACTTAGATCCTGCGGTCAAGAATTAGGGGGCTCCCTCGCGAGTGGCTACGGAGTTGCCATATACAGAGAGTGAACGGAGGCAACCATGGCCACAAATTCGATAAACAGCTTGCCCAACAAAGTTCCTTGCGGTCTTCCTGTCAATGTAGCCGAGGCGATCGAGCAGGAGGCAGTCACTACCAGCTATCCGACAGGGGCTGTGTTATTCGCGGAGGGACAGGTTCCTAGAGGAATTTTTATCATCCGGCGTGGGCGAGTGAAACTCTCGATTTGTGGCAGCGACGGTCGCACTCTCATTCTTCGAATTGTGGAACCCGGTTGCCCACTGGGAGTCGCCGCCGTTGTTTCTGCTCGACAATACGAAGCCACTGCTGAAACCCAGGAACCGAGCGAGATCAGCTTCCTGCGTCAAACTGATCTGTTGCGCCTGATGCGGTCGAACGGCGAAATTGCCTTGTGGGTCACCCAGAATATCAGCAGAGACTATGCCGCAACTTGCCGCGAAATCCGCGACCTCATTCTTTCTGACTCAGCTACTGAAAAGCTTGCCCGTTTGCTCGTGGGATGGCTGGATCAGAACGCTGAATCCAAACACCCGACGCAAGTAAAGCTCTCCCTTACGCACGAGGAGATCGGGCAGATGATTGGAACTTCAAGGGAGACAGTTAGCCGCCTATTTGCAGGATTCAAGAAGCAGCATCTGATCCAACAGAGCGGTGCCACCCTCTTTTTCCCCAACCGGATGGCTTTGGAATCTCTCATCTCCGCGTAGAAAGCATCTTATCTTGCGATCGATTCGAGTGGGCCGCCTTCGCGGCCCATTTCCAATTCAGTCCGGTACTATGCCTTGCCGGACGTCTCCACTTCGGGATCCTCTTCCCTGCGAATCTCAGGCTCCGTCGGCAACTTCACCAGCTTGGCCCGTTGCAGAGCTCGGAAATATACCGGACGACTGTGACGATAATGATCTGCAGACGCTTTCCCGTCCAGCCATGCTGTATCCATTGGATAAACCATCGGATCGAAAATCACCATATAGAAGTGCCACAGCAGAATGGAGAACGTTGCCAGCAATGCCTCGTAATAATGCACTGCGGTCGCAGCATCGGATATCCACTTGGGGAAATAACGCAACGTAAAATTGTTGAACCACAGCAAAAATCCAGACACCGTCATCACTACCGTGCCCCACATGAAAGCCCAGTATTCCACCTTCTCTGCATAGTTGAACTTCAGGAATTGCGGCTCGTTCTTGCTGAGTCCCAGATTGTAGGCAAACACCTGCAGCAGGTCAGTCGCGTCTTTCAGTTCCGGCAACATCGCTTTCAGGAACAGTCGGTCGCGCTTGTTCACCGCCAAATGAATGACGTGATAGATCGTCGACGCCAGCAGAACAATCGCTGCCCCCCGATGCACCATGGCGCGAAATGCGAAGTGACCTTCCAGAAGCAGCAATGGACGCGCCCACCAGGACTCCGGGTATTTCAACGCAAATCCCGTGAACACCAGCGTTGGGAAACTGAGAATTACCCCCGCATGAGCGATCCTGAAATTGCGATTCATGCGAGCGACCTGCGCGTTGCTTTCATGGCGCGGTTGTCTCCGCATGAGTTTGGCGAAGAAATCCAGCAAGTTGTGGATGATCATGAATCCCAGGGTCAGAGGAATCAGCGCCAGATAAGTCCAACGAATCCACTGCACAACAGGATGGGCAGGCCCAGTCGTAATCCGCACATGCACGGGCCCGATCACAAACCGCTCTCCCGCCCCCGCGTGGCAAGTTCCACAAGTCTTCGGCAGGTTAGCGGCATTCACCGTGGAACGAGCGTCGGCAGTGCGATAGATATTGTGCACGCCGTGACAGGAGGCGCAATTAGCTACGCTTTGCGATCCTCCACGCATGGCAAGGCCGTGATAACTGTCTGCAAAAGAGGGCACCCGGTCGGCCGGCAAATTGTAACGGAGCGCCAGCCGTTCATCGCCATGGCAGCGTCCGCATGTCGTAATGGACACACGCGAGGCATTGACTAGTGATGCCGATTCTTTCGGCCCCAGAATCAGATGTTCCCCGTGGCAGTCGCTGCACACCGGAGCTCCTGACACGCCATTTTTCATGGCTTGCCCATGGACGCTCTCCAGGTAAGTCTTGGCAATTTCTGTGTGACACTGTCCACAAGTCGCAGGAATATTAAAGTGATTCACCTTTGACTTCACGTCTTGCGAAGGCAAGATTCCATGGCTTCCGTGACAGTCCGAACAGGTCGCTGCCGCTTCGTCCCCGTTTACAATGGCGCGGCCGTGAACGCTTTGCTTATAAAGCTCCACAGGATGAGCGAATGGAATCTTGTGGCGCGAAAGAAATTGCTGGTTGCTATGACAGGATGCGCAAGTATCCGGCAGATTTTTCTTGGCGACCGCAGCGGTCGCGTCGCTCGAAGTTTGTATTTGGTGAATCGGTCCATGGCAGGAGACGCAGTTCGGCGCATCCTGATCGCCCGCCGCTGCTGCCTGCCCGTGCACGCTTTGGCGGAATTCCTTTACTTCGTCGGCATGGCACTGCGCACACTTGGTGGGAGCCATTTGCGCCGCGGTTGCGATCTCATGGTGATTACCGTGGCACGACTCGCAGGCCCCGTCACCCAGCGCGCTGTGCACGCTGGCCGGCACGTGCGTCGCTTCGTCGGAGTGGCAACTAGCGCATTGCACCTTGGCAACTTTCGCGGGGTGCGGATAATCTTTAATGGTGGTGTGGCAGTCCTTGCAACCAAACACACCGTGTACGCTGGCCGCGTGTTTTCCGGGATCCACCGAAATGCTTTTTCCGTTCCCCGCGGTCATTCCTGCCTGGCCGTGACAAGCGAGGCAAGATTCGTCTTGTTTAAGCGGAGGCGGCAACTTGCCCTGCGCTCGCGCCGACGCGCTGACTATTGTGAAATTGGAGAGGAAAAAAATGGAAAGAAGAAAAATGAAGCAAGAAGAGCCGGTTCGTTTTAAGACATCCGCCGGTCGCGTAATTCCTGATGAAGCACTACTGCCGCTTTTCATTTCATTCCCAGATCACTCAACACTTTTGGATTTTCTTCACCCGCTGCCAACACCTGATGGCATGCGGAACAATCATTGGTAATCGTCTGTCCATCCGCGCTGGTGTGGCTGCCATCGTGACATCGGAAGCATCCCGGCGAATCATTGTGCCCGAGGTTATTGGGATGAACTCCCCAATTCACACGCATTTCAGGGAAAATGTTGCGCAAATAGATCGCCGCCACTTCGTCTCCCGACTGCTGCACCAACATGCGCCGAGTCTGATAAATCGTCGGGTAGTTTGTCTTATAAAAGTTATTGATCTCTTCGACAATGCTCTGCTTGGCCACATCGCGCGCCGGATAATCCACCTTGAGCACTTCGACTGCTTTCTTCTTGATGAAAGGCAACTCCGGGCTGATGTGGCCCAGTGCCATCGCTTTGTCCACCGCGTTCTCCGGAAGATCGAAGGCATGAGTTGGCCGGTTATGACAATCGACACAATCCATGGTGCGATGTTCGCCCTTATCCAACTGCTGCTGCGTAGGCTTCGCATCGCTGGAAATGTACTCTGTGGTTTTTCCCTGATCGTCGGTGTAATAGACGACCGGAATCGTTTGCCGCTCAGCATCGGTGGAGATGTATCGAATACGTGCGTTGTCGGCGAGGTGATGACCGTGTATACCAACGGAACCTTGCCAGGTCCGTCCCCCGACTTTTAGAAGGAGAACGTCGGTCTGGGCGGTATTTTTCTCATCATCTTTATAACTGGTGTTCACCAGGAACTTGTCTCCAGTGAAACGTTGCGGCCAATGGCAGTGCTCGCAGGTTTCGCGAGCCGGACGCAAATACTTTACCGGCGAGGGAATGGGCCGCGAATAGGTATGGAATGTTACAGCGACAACTTGCCGCAGACCGGAAAGTTTCGAGCGCACGAACCACCCTGCGCCCGGTCCTATGTGGCACTCGACGCAAGCTACCCGGGAGTGCGGCGAATTTTGATAGGCCGCGTATTCCGGGGCCATCACTGTATGACAGGTCGTCCCACAGAAATTCGTGGAATCCATGTACTCTACGCCGCGGTAGGATGCGGTCCCAAGAATTAGCAGATTGGCCATGGTTGCCAATCCTACCCACTCAATTGTGCGTCGCACGACCGGCAGTCGCAAATCAATCGCCGGGTAAGTATCCGGCAAAGCACCCAAGGCTCGCAGTTCTCGTCGTTTGGCCCAAATCCCCACCGGAATCATCAACAGGCCGAGTACGAAGATTCCAGGTAGGATCAAGTAAACCAACAGGCCGATATATGGATGCGGAGGTCCCGGCAGAAATATGTCATAGAACCAGAAAGCGATGGTTGTGAGCGCCGTGCTGGTCGTGATCACTGCACCCAATAAGGTGAGCGAATTCTGGCCCAGAAAGTAGATGGGCTGTGCCCAGTCGTGCACGTGTCCCCGCAACGTCATGGGAAACCCTGTCCCTTCTTTTCTATCTTCGCTATGCGGTGGTGTAGACACACTTTAAGTTCCATAGCCGATCGCGCACTACGTTTTGGCAGCTAATCTGGCGGTTTACGATTAGCGAAAATTACTTCTTCAGCGTTCGGATGTAAGCGACCAAACCTTTGACATCTTCCGGCTTAAGCGTTTTGTATGCCGGCATCTTGCCTTTGCCATTGGTGATGACATCGGCAAGGTCGGAATCGGACTGCTTCTGAACGTCGGCGGATTGGAAATTGTGCGCGGTGATCTTGCTACCGTCGGCGCCGTGGCACATGGCGCATTTTGACTTATAGAGCCCAGATGCATCTTGAGCTTGAGCAGACAAGGAAATGCTTAGAACAACAGCCACAATCGTTGCAATCATCAACAGCTTCAGATCCATTCTCTTCATCATTAAGCTCCAGTCGAATTTTGTCGCCACATCGGAACGAAGCATATTCAAATCTGTTGCAATATTGAACTGTTCACCGGAATGGGTTCTGTGATGCCGGTCACACCTGCATGTACTCTACTCCAGTACCCTCGATCTTTTCTTGCAAACCCCTCGCGTGACAGTCGTCACCGAAAACTGTGATGCTGGTCACGGCATTCCCCACATCTCAAGGGCATGATGGCCCTCGAGGTAGGCTTATGCCTGCAGACACACGCAACCTTCTGGACGTCCTCAAGTTCGAGCTTGAGTTTCTCGAACAAGGCGGGTACGGGCGATTACCCCGCGAAGCCTGGCGGCCTCGGCTTATTTTCGAAGACTCTCCCACCTGCATGAACTTCAATTCCAAGGATCGCGAGCCCTGCAGCGAATGCCTGCTCATGCAATTCGTCCCGCAAAGTGCGCGCGCAGAACAAACTCCCTGTCTGCATATACCCCTTTCGATGCGTGGTGAAACCCTGGAAAACCTCTATCGCACGGGAACGCAACAGGAGATCGAGACAGCTCTAGGCGCTTGGTTGCGAACTACCATTCACCAACTCGAAGCGGAAACCGCCAAACCACAAGCACCCTCGGTTGCTCCTCGCTAATTGGAGCTCACGTTTTGGCGTCATCGAACTCAGCTGCGAAACAATCAGGGAAAGCTGTGCCGCTTCTTCAACTTCCTATCTGGCTCTTTCTACGATTCCCCCAGTCTATTTCCAAGTCGCTGTTCTCAACCTTTAGTGGGATAGGCATCGGAGTTCGCCATGCGCCCGACTTTTGTCATAGACTCTCCTTTCGCTAGTTTTATCGGAGACGTCTCTGACTGGACTTTCAAAAATATCGCCCAGCTTGAAAAAGCGGGCCGCCCAGATTGAGGTATTGCTCATGGATGTCGACGGCACCATGACGGAGGGTGGAGTCACATTGCTCTCGCAACCCGATGGGTCTGCTCTCGAAATCAAGACCTTCGACGCGCATGATGGTCAAGGCCTTACCTTGGCGCACACCGCCGGACTACGCACCGGTTGCATCACCGGGCGCGAGAGTGCAGCTCTCCTTCGCCGTGCGCACGAAATGAAGATGGACTTTATCTATATGAAGCAGCCGCTCAAGATGCCGGCTTATGAAGAGATTGTTGCCAAAGCGGGCGTCTCCGATTTGGCGGTCGCCTATGTTGGCGATGATCTGCCGGATATTCCCCTGATGCGCCGCGTTGGCCTCGCTGTAGCAGTTGGCAATGCGGTCCCCGAAGTGAAGCAGGCCGCACACTACACCACCAAAGCGGTCGCCGGGCACGGCGCTGTGCGAGAGGCGATTGAACTCATTCTGAAATCAAAAGGCATTTGGCGGGACTTGATCGACAAAGCGCGGGCCTAGCTTATGCGGTCCAAAAGAACGGTCAACGACAGAGAGCGGCACCTCCGGCAATTCCAGCATCTGCTCCATAATGCGCCGGGAGCAGCGGAACTTCCTGACAATGCGAATTTACGCACCAGCTCGGCATACGATCCCGTATTTCATCAAAGAATGGTCGCATCATTGCCCCGGCTCCTCCACCGATGATCATGACGTCGGGCTCAAGTAAGTCGACGATATTCCCCAGCCACACCGTCAAAAGCAGAGCGGTTTCCTGCAGAACTTCTTTGGCCAGCGAATCACCGGTGAGGTAAGCCTTACCGACCATCTCACTCGTGATGCGCGCCGGATCGCCGCCTGCTAAATCCAGCATGCTGGACGCACGCCCTTCTTTGCTAATTTTCTCGGACGCCCTGCGCGCAATGGCGGGGCCTGAAGCGAACACTTCAATGCATCCGAACTTTCCGCATCCGCAACGCGGACCGCGATAATCAATCGTATTGTGTCCACCTTCTGCCGCCGCTCCGGTTCGGCCATGGTAAATGCGGCCATCGAATACGATCCCCGTTCCAATTCCGGTCCCAATCGTAGCGCAGAAAACATTGCGAAACCCGCGTCCAGCGCCCCAAAGCGTTTCCGCCAGCGCCGCCGCATTGCCGTCATTATCGACTCGTACGGGCAAACTACAGATTTTTTCGACTTCGGCAGCCAGCGGAAAATTTCGCCATCCCGGCAGATTCGGGGGATTGATGACCACGCCTGTTCTTGGATCCAGCGGTCCCGGTGCGCAGATACCGATACCCGAAATCTTCTCCGCGTCGGTTTTGCTGGCGCAACGCACTGAATTAATCGCCCTAATCACTGCCGCTAATCCGCCCACAGCGTCATGCGCCGCCATCGGCGTCCGCATCTGATGTGTTATCTCTCCGGCGGCGTTCACCAGACCCGCGGCCACCTTTGTTCCTCCAATATCTACGCCAATGACGTATCCACCCACTGACATTTCCGTCATTCCATGCACCGAGCCCCGACTGCGCGTTCACCCTCGCGCAGTGAGCATCCTGTCTTTACGTTTGATCGCCATCATTCCGTTCATTCAGCATGGAGGAAGGTTCACGCTGCGCTAAATGGTAAACTACTTTCACGAGGATGGGCGCGTAGCTCAGTTGGTAGAGCAATGCCCTTTTAAGGCATGGGTCGCAGGTTCGAATCCTGCCGCGCTCACCAGTCCTTCCCATTAACTCTAGCACCCTGCGCCAGCAGAGCGAATAGCTTGTTTTCCGTTGTGATCTAGCTCACAGACGCACGCGAGGGCCAGCCGTACAGTCATAGCGGAATCAGGTCATTCTCCATCGAAGGGCTTAACCCATGGTGACTACCGTTTCACCCACGACTACGCGGGTTCTGAACTCTCGCCTGGCGCAAAGAATAATGAGCGCCGAAGAAGCTGCCGCTCTCATCAACTCCGGCGACCAGATTGGCATGAGCGGCTTTACCGGATCGGGCTATCCCAAGGTCGTTCCCATCGAGCTTGCGCACCGTATCGCCGATGCTCATTTCCACGGACAGAAATTCCAAGTCAGTGTCTTCACCGGCGCCTCTACCGGTCCCGAGCTCGACGGCGCTCTCGCGTTAGCCGGAGGAATTCACCTCCGACTGCCCTATCAATCCGATCCGGAAACCCGAAAGCGCATTAACGCGGGCGAGATGGATTACATGGATATCCATCTCAGCCACGTTGCTCAGTTCGTCGAGTATGGATTCCTCGGCAAACTTAATGTCGCGTTGATTGAAGTCACCGCCGTTCTGGAAGATGGACGCCTCATCCCAAGCTCCTCTGTTGGAAACAACAAAACATGGATCGACCAAGCCGATCGAGTGATCCTGGAAGTCAACTCCTGGCAGCCTGCCGCCCTCGAAGGCATGCACGACATCTACTACGGTTTGGAGCCTCCACCCAATCGCGGCCCGATCCCGCTGGTGCGCCCCGGACAGCGCATCGGCACGCCTTATCTCGAAGTTCCTGCGGAAAAAGTCGCGGCCATCGTTCTTACGGATTCTCCCGACCGAAACAGCGCCTTCAAACCACCCGATCAAGCTTCGAAACTTATCGCCGGACACATCCTCGAATTTCTCACGTGGGAAGTGAAGAAGGGCCGCATGCCGGCGAACTTGCTGCCCTTGCAATCCGGCGTTGGTAATATCGCCAACGCGGTGCTCTTCGGTCTGGAAGAAGGAAAATTTGAAGGACTGACCTCATACACCGAAGTGATTCAAGACGGCATGATTCGCCTTCTAAAGTCGGGGAAGGTCACTTCTGCCTCCGCAACCGCATTTTCCCTCAGTCCTGACATGCTGACGGAAGTGAACGCCGATATGGCCAGCTACCGCAGCCGCATCGTGCTCCGCTCGCAAGAAATCTCCAACCATCCCGAGATCATTCGGCGCCTCGGCGTAATCGCCATGAACGGCATGATCGAAGCCGACATTTACGGTAACGTGAATTCCACGCACGTAATGGGATCCCGCATACAGAATGGTATCGGTGGATCCGGGGACTTCGCGCGCAATGGATATGTCTCGATCTTCATGGCGCCATCGACGGCGCAGCACGGAACCATTTCCACGATCGTGCCCATGGTTTCGCACGTCGATCACACCGAGCACGACGTGCAGGTCATCGTCACCGAGCACGGACTCGCTGATTTGCGCGGCCTTTCGCCCCGCCAGCGGGCACACCTGATCATCGAAAATTGCGCCAACGCGGACTACAAACCGGTGTTACGCGATTATTTGAATCGATCGGAGCGGCTCTCTTATGGCAAACACACGCCGCACCTTCTCGGTGAATCGCTAGGCTGGCATAACCGATACCTGCGGTGCGGAAAGATGCTTTCGAAGGAAGAGTACTAAGCTAGTAACGAAAAAAACTGTGCGAGGGCGTTCTAGTTACGATCATGCAGGCGATCTATGTCGGCATTCGTAAACACGCGCGTAGCATGCCGGTTGTGCGCTCTGCCAAATTGCGCAGCTTCCGCGAGATTGACTCCGTAACCGCGTTCGCGTAACACTTCCACCGTAGTCACCTGCTCTACGCCGCTATCCAAGATGCTGGCCGGGAGCTCACTGCGCGAAAGGTTCTCGGCGAAGCTAACCGCAACCACGCTGACGGGATTCGTGCCGTAGTAGATAGGGAAGAGATCGACCTCTGGCAAAGCCACAGCCGAAGGTGGCAATACTGTCTGGTTGTCCGCTCCCGGAATCATAACGCCCGTGGCATTATCGGCGCCCACTTCAAGCGGTGGTCCGTCCAACGACATGGACGGGGTCGAGATGGACCGCGCAAACGTCGGCGAGCCATTCATCAAGTATTGCGGACCATTTGAAAAATTCGTGTCCTGCGCAAAGGCCATTCCTATCGATATCACTACGGTCGCCACAGATAAGTAGTAAAGACGCATACACCCTCCGCTACTCCACCGCGAAAGATTATGAAATAGCCGATGCAGCCAATGCCAGAGTCGTAGGGCTCTATTCGCCGCTCTGTGTACGAGTTTCGGGCCCGGCGGAGGGGAGCGGAGGAGTTAGTCGCCCCGAGCGTAACAAGTAAAGCATGTAAAGCACGATCAGCACATTTCCGACAAACAATGCGGAGCGAAGCAATGTTACTCCGCGAAAAAGTTCCCGAATCTCCAGCGGAATCAGCAGGGTTCCGGAACCGAAAGCCACCCACTCGGCCCACGTACGTTGCTGCCAAAGCCCGTACGCTTCCGTAAACCGAAGTGCCGAATACACCACGGCAATCTGCGCAGCGGCCCACAGCCGCGTGTCCGTAATGTCATCAGCAAAATCGAGAAAGAGTTGCGCCACGTGCCGGTCGGTGTTGATGTGCAATAGAGCGAGCAAGCTCTCCGCCATCACCCACGCGTCTTTGTGCACGAGCAGCAGGGCGCTTAGGCCGATCAGTAAAACGAAAATTCCTTTGAAGAACTCAAAGGATGCAACCAGCCGCAGGATACGCCGTTGTGCGGGACGGAGGCCGGGTTTCCTTGCAGGCGAAGACATGCAGCAGCATTCTTGATTTTCAGAGTATCACGCCCAGATTACGCTTTTCCGTCCTTACGTCCGTAACTGGAGAGGAATTCGACCTTATGCCACCATCTTGAAACAAGTATGAGGGTCACCATGAGCAAGCTTGCGTCCCTTCTGATGATGTCCACCCTTGCCACGCTATCTTGGTCACAAACAGCGTCTACGCAAACGGCCCGCCAAGCCTTATTGGAGATGTTCTTCAGCAAGACATCGGGGACTCTTGTCAAGCACCTGCCGGCAGCCACTCTCACGGCCTTAGACAATGCTGGCGCGCTGAAAACATTGCAACAGTATTCCGCGCTGGCCGGCCAATTTCACAACACCGGAAATCAGCTCGAAACCTTCGAGACTGGATCTGTGCTGCTTTCGACATTCGAGCCTAAGACTGGACAGAAAGTTGAGATCACGGTCGAAAGCGATTCACTGCAAGGCGACGACGACAACATCGAACTCTCGTTTCGAACTTACAAGCAGAACCAACTTCAGAAGACCCCATTCATGCCGCGCATCACCTTCGCCATGAAGATGGAAGGCGGCGTGTGGAAACTCAACGAGATTCTCGTCAGCGTGCGGATCCCACTCGCCGATCCGGATTTCCTCAAGAGCATAACCGACGGAATCAAGTCTCGAGCCGCTGCTGCTGCGATCCAGACCCAGCCCGCGCAGTCGGCAACCACTTTCGGCTCGGACTCCACAGTAATTGCCGCAATGCGGACTATCCTGGCCGCGGAAAATACGTACAGCACCACCTACCGCAACGTCGGTTACACCTGCACGCTTTCTGATCTGGACGGTTTTGGAGGCGGGGAAGCCAACGAACATCAGGCCATGCTGATCCCTAGCGGCTTGGCGGGGGGAAAGAAATTTGGCTACATCTTTACGCTCTCAGGATGCACTGGTACCCCTGCCACGGGCGTCCATCTTACAGCCTCGCCCGCAGCCAACGTATTCGGGCGGCGCGCTTTTTGCGCCGATCGATCCGGAGTCATTCGCTATTCAACCGACGGCAATCCCGCAACTTGCCTGGCCAGTGGTATGCCCTTGCAGTAATGTCTTTAGGATTTGCGCGACCGCACCGCCGCGCGAAGCTCGTTCACAATCTCCCGCGAAGCCCGGATCGCCGCGGCGTGTTGGTTCACATCGAATGAAATCGCTCCCACGCGCGCGTGCCCGCCACCGCCATAGCGCTCACAAATTTTCGCCAGATTGACCACTGGTTCGTCCGGAGCCCAAGGGTTCGATCCCACCGACACCTTGACGCGAAAACTACTCTTACTCAGCCCCACGCTGTAAATCGATTCTGGATGCAAATAATAAGGAACAAACTTGTTGTACCCTTCGAGTTCCTGATCCGTGATATCGAAAAAAATCGTCCCATCCGTACACTCGGCGCGTTGTCGGAGTATCTCGATTGAAATTTCGTGCCGCTTCAGTAGCGGCGGCAACAGCGGCGCCACGAACGGCTCCTTCAGGATGTCCCCCAAAGACTTTGTCGCCAGAAGCGGAATCAAATTCGGCACAAAGCCTTGGTCGGGCGCGGATTCGATGACCATGGTCAGCTTCATCGCCGGTTCCCGCATCTCTACCGCTGTCTTGGCATCGGGATAGAGCGCGCCATCAATCACGTCGGTCCAATGGACCAGATCGGCCACCGGCTCGGGATCAAACCCAAAACGCTGCTGCCCGATCATGGCGATGAAGCTGGTGCACGACTTAAACGCCGGATCATAGAATTTCCGATTACTCTGGTCCCGCTCAAAATGCGCGGCGTCCGAAGCCGAGAGAAACGCGCTCTCATGATGGTCGAACCACCAAACGATCTTAGGCGAACTTGAGTACTTGAAGTCGACGATGGCATTCTCGTCGCCGTCGAAATGAGATTCATCAAAAAGCGCACCCGCTCGATGCAGGAGGCCGGAGAACTCAAACTCGACATCGCTGCGAATACGCTCGCGATAAAAACGGGAGAACAGCGCCGCGGACGATGCCCCGTCGAAACACTTGTCGTGGTAGAAAACCTTGACTCTCAATCCAGATCCCCAGTCCTTCAAGATTTTCGCCGCCATCCCACCTGCCCAGAAATTGGCTGCGAAGTAAAAGCTAATAGGAATGACAGCTTAGAGGAGGAAAGTCAAGCGCGGAAGTCCAAAGAATATC
>Ga0209006_10001588_pt1 | contig 20632 bp, 18 predicted proteins | sample JacPin_JW_Ref_O2_FD_188567 | JGI IMG/M metagenome (GOLD analysis project Ga0209006, IMG submission 188567) | Forest soil microbial communities from Algoma, Ontario, Canada - Jack Pine, Ontario site 1_JW_Ref_O2 (SPAdes) (version 2) | ecosystem: Environmental > Terrestrial > Soil > Boreal...
GTAAAGGAGGAAGTTATAGCTGAGCCAGAGGTTCCTATAATAAAAGAATCTACTATTGTACCAGTAATTTCAGAACAAATAGCTCCGCAAGGAGTAATTTCAGAACAAATACCAGTGGAGCAAGTAGTTCTCGCTCCAATTTCAGAACAAATAGCTCCGCAAGACCCAGTAATTGCTGAGGGTATTAGCAAATTAAAATTAAGGCTGATAGCTACAGAAGAATTAAAATTAACAAAAGAATCAAAATTAACTGAAACAATAAATACTTTAAACCAAAATAAATTAAAATTAGGTCAAATAAATGAATCTATTTATAAAATGGGAGTTATTGATGATAAAGCTTCAAAAGAAACAATAAAGGCTAGACAATATTTAGGTATTACGAAGAATAATTTGTTAAAAGAACAAAGAGATTTAGTAAAAATAAAATTAAATATGGAATCACACTTAAGAGAAATAAATCAAGATCTAATAATAATAAATACTACAATTGAAGAAATTCAAGAGGGGGTTAATGATCCAATAAATTTATTGTCTTATGTTAATAATATATTAGGATATGTTCCTATAATTTGTTTAAATATATATCAAATATATCAGGCTACAAATGCAATAATGGTTATAAGTATAATAGCAAAAGGTGTAACCAATATGTGTATGTTTAAAATCTTTTTAATATGTTTAAAAGCAATAATAATAGGAAGTCCAATATGGATATTAATAGGAACAATAGTATATAAAATAATAAAATATATGAATAGTTAAATAAAAAGAATTAAAGAAATTTTAAATAATCTAATATAAATTTATATTAGATTATTTAAATAAATAATAATATAAATTTAATAAATTTATATTAGATTATTTTATTTATTTATTTATTTATTTATATTAATTTTATTTTATTGGTTATTTTTTTTATTTAATAAGTCTATATTATTATACCAAGTTCTAATTAAATTTTATAAATTCTTTTTTTTAAATATTTCTTTTATAATAGGTTTAGATGGAATATCAATAACTTTAATATTATTATCGTCATCTTTAATATTAGTTTGTTTTTTGCATAATTGGTATTTAAAATACAAAACTAAATTGTATATATTTATTATATATTTATTATTTATTTTTCTGATAAATTTATTTACAACATTAGATTTATTTTTTTTTTATATTTTTTTTGAAGGTCTCTTAATTCCAACATTTTTTTTAATAGGAATATGGGGTAGCCGCTCTAGAAAAATTTATGCAGCTTATTTATTTTTTTTTTATACTTTATGTGGATCAGCATTCATTTTAATTTCTATATTTTTAATTTATTTGAATAAAGGATCGTCTAATTTAGATTTATTTTTATATTCATTTTTTTTTGAAAGTAGAGAAATTTTTTTTTGAATTTGTTTATTTATAGGATTTTCTGTAAAAATTCCTATTTTACCTTTTCATATATGGTTACCAGAAGCTCATGTAGAAGCTCCTACTGTAGGGTCAATAATTTTGGCAGGTATTTTATTAAAATTAGGTACATATGCGGTATTTAGATTATTATTAGGGAGTTTATTTTATAATATTTTTGATTTTATTTTTATTATTTTAGTTATAGCCTTGCTTGGGCTTACATATTCATCTTTAGTAGCATTTTCTCAAATTGATATTAAAAAAATTATTGCTTATTCTTCTATAGCTCATATGAATTTTTTGTTAATTGGTATTTTTGCTAATTCTATAGTAGGGCTTTATGGTGCATTTATTATGATGATAGGACATGCGTTTACTTCTAGTGCTTTATTTTTAAGCATAGGTATTTTGTATGATCGTTATAAAACTAGAATTTTATTTTATTATGGAGGTTTAGTTTATTTTATGCCAATTTATTCTATATTTTTATTTTTTTTTGTTTTATCTAATTTTAGTTTTCCAGGGACAATTAATTTTGTTGGTGAATTTTTTATTTTATTTAGTGGTTTTTTTTTAAGCTCTACTTTTATATTTTTTTCTATTTTTAGTATTATATTAACTTTAATTTATTCCTTATTTTTTTTTAATAGAATTATTTTTGGAAATTTATTTAATTTAAAATTTTTTAGATATTTTTCAGATGTTTCTAGGATAGAATTTAAATGCTTAAGTTTATTTTTTTTTGTAATATTTATTTTAGGCTTAATACCTAATATTATAATGGTTGGTAATTATTTTTTGTTAATAAAATTTTTAATAATTGTTTAGTAAATATAAATATATATTCAATATATATTATTATGTATATAAAATAATAATATATATTTATATACATAAATTTAAGAACATTTGTAAATAAAATATTTATTAATTTATCAAGTTATAATGTAAATAAAATGCCTATTAATTTTGCGTTGGTTGGAGTTGCTAATGATATATATATTTGAATAGGAGCAGGTGTTGTATTAATTTCTATGGCAGGTATTATCTATTTAATAAAAAAAAATAATGATATAGCACAAACTAAATTACATGTAGCTCAAATTAAATCAAATCAAGCAGTTATAAAAACTGAAGAGTGAACCACTGTGGTTCGCGAATCGAGATTAAAGGTTAAAAGGTTTAGGTCAATTTGTGGTGAAAAAGTATTAGAAATTAAAGATATTGAAATAGCGCGTGATGATTTAATTGAGAGTAAAGATTATCTTAAGATGGTTAAAGTAAGTAAAGAATTAAGGTTAGCTCAAGCAGATCAAGCGCTAGATCAAATTAATTATAAATTATCTAAAGTAGATAATGCTCTAAATAAAATCGATTTTAATTTAAATTTAGTTGATAAAGACTCAACCTTACTTGAAAATCAAAAAGATAATATTAAAGCTGTTTTATTTAGAAATAAAGAAAGTTTAAATAATTCTAAAGAGGTTATATTAAAAGATCAAGAGCTTTTTAGTAAGGCCAAATTAAATTTAGAATCTAAAATTAATAATATAAATGTAGATCAAAAATTTGTAGATAATAAAATAGTTTCAGCTCAAAGTAAATTAGATATATTAAAAGTAGAAGCTGCAGAAGCAAATACTTCCTTAGTAACAGTTGAAGAAAATTTAGTTAAAGCAGAAGTTAATCAAGTAATAGCAAATAATGAAATAAAGCTAACAAATATTGAAAAAAATAAAACCGAAGAATTATTTTTGGATAATACAAATCCCGGGTTTTGAGCTCGTTTTTGTAAATATGTAGTAGAATTATTTTGTTAAATAGTAGCGTTGATTTAATGACTTGTGTAACAAAAGTATTTTAAATAGGTTTAATTATAATTTATATATGATAAATAAGAAATAAATTAGTTATATTAAACCTTTAAATATTTTTTTATGATGTGATAGAAGTAAAAAATTGTATAATATATATATATACATTATATATATATATTATACAATTTTTATATAATATTTTTTGTATAGTGAATATATTTTTATAATTAAATATTTTTTTATACTTATAACTATTTTTTTGATCATTTTTTTAATATCGTTTATATTAGTTTATCAAAAACCCTATTTTGAAAAAGTATCGCCTTATGAGTGTGGGTTTAATCCATTTTATGATGCAAGAATCCAGTTTGAAGTAAAATTTTATTTAATAGGAATTTTATTTATTATTTTTGATATAGAAATAAGCTTATTATTTCCTTGAATTATAAGTTTTAAATATTTAAGTTTTATAGGGTTTTATATTATGTTCATATTTTTATTTATATTAGTATTGGGTTTTATTTATGAATGAATAAACGGAGCTTTAGATTGGTAAATAAAAGTGACAAATAGCTTAGAATAAAAACAAAATGATATTTAAATATTATTTTATTTTTTTTTGCACGTTTTAATTAATACTTTAATCTTAAATAAGTTATTATTAGGGTATTTAATAAAAAAAAAAAATTATGTATTTTTTACTAAATATTTTTTTTTAGTACCTTTAGTAATTTTTTTAAAATATAATAGCATTTTTAAATGTTTATCCTTAATGGATATTTGTGTAATAGATAATGTAAATAATTTATCAAGATTTGAATTAATTTATTCATTTCTTTTTAAACCTTTCAGAATTTATGTGAAGTTTAGAGCTCAGCAAATAATTATGTTTTAACAATAGCTTATTTATTTAAAAGTGCTTCTTGATTAGAACGTGAGGCTTGAGATATGTTTGGTATAAAATTTTTATTACATAATGATTTAAGAAGAATATTAACTGATTATGGCTTTTGTGGGCACCCGCTCCGAAAAGATTTTCCTTTAACAGGGTATTTTGAATTAAATTATGATGATAATATGCAATGTATACATATAGGGCTTTTGGAATTAAGTCAAAAATATAGATTATTTAAATTCTATAATCCCTGAATAAAGTGAGCTAGTTAAAAATATGAAAAAATTAAATAAAATAAAAAATTTTACAATAAATTTTGGTCCGCAACATCCAGCAGCACATGGAGTTTCAAGACTTATTTTGGTTTTAGACGGAGAAATAATTAAAAAAGTTGATCCACATATAGGATTATTACATAGAGGTACAGAAAAATTAATTGAAAATAAAACTTATATTCAAGCAGTACCTTATTTTGATAGATTGGATTATGTAAGTACTATGAGTCAAGAGCATGGATACGCGTTAGCAGTAGAAAACTTATTAATGTGTGAAATTCCTCTTAGGGCGAAAATTATACGCATTTTATTTTGTGAAATAACTAGAATTCTAAATCATTTATTAGCTTTGACTACGCATGCTTTAGATGTTGGGGCTTTAACCCCTTTTTTATGAGCTTTCGAAGAAAGAGAAAAATTAATGGAATTTTATGAACGCGTAAGCGGAGCTAGATTTCATAGTGCTTATATTAGACCAGGTGGCTTATCAAACGATTTACCTAAAGGTTTGATAGATGATATTAAAAAATTTATAAAAGTTTTTGAGCATAGAATTTATGAAATTCAAGAAATTTTAGATAATAATCGAATTTGAAAACAAAGGTTAGTTAATATAGGTGTTATAACTTTAGCAGATGCTTGAAACTTTGGGTTTTCAGGTGTTATGTTAAGGGGTTCTGGTATTTTTTGAGATTTAAGGTATATTGAGGGATATGATAGTTATAATTTATTGATTTCTTAATCCCAGTAGGTGTATATGGTGATTGCTATGATAGATATATGATTAGAATAGCAGAAATGAGAGAAAGTATAAAAATTATTGCGCAATGTTTAGATTTTTTAAATTTATTTTCAATATTAAATGATAATTCTTATATAATTAATGATTATAAAATTGTTCCACCTCAAAGAAGCTTTATGAAATATAATATGGAAGCTTTAATTCACCATTTTAAATTTTATAGTGAAGGATTTTCTATTCCACGTGAAGAAACTTGTTCTGTTGTGGAAGCGCCTAAAGGAGAATTTTCCATTTTTTTAGTTTCAAATGGTACTAATAGGCCTTATAGATGTAGAATTAAAGCACCAGGGTTTTTACATTTACAAGGGTTAGAGACAATGGTAAAAAATAGCTATTTAGCAGATTTAGTTGCAGTTATTGGTAGTCAAGATTTAGTTTTCGGTGAAATAGACCGCTAAATCTAGTTAAATAAATATATTTTAGAAAAATTATGTCATAATTTTTAGTTTTTATAAGGGGTTATAAAAAAAATTTATTGTGACTATTAATTAAGTTAAGTGGCTTATTTTATAGATCACCAATAAATTTAAATTACTGATGAAATTTTGGTGCATTGTCATTATATTTCTTGATAATGCAAATAATAACTGGAATTTTTTTAGCGATGTTTTATAACCCCAGCGCTTATTTGGCATACTATGTTATAATGGAGTTAAATAATGATGTGTATTATGGTTGGTTATTACGTAGTATGCATGCTAATGGCGCGTCATTTTTTTTTTTATGTGTATATCTACACATGTTTAGAGGTATATATTATGGTTCTTTTACATTTCCGCGACAACCTTTATGAATTTCAGGGTGTATTATTTTCGTCTTAATGATAATTACGGCATTTTCAGGTTATATTTTGCCTTGAGGTCAAATGAGTTTTTGAGCTGCGATGGTAATAACTAGTTTATTAACAGTCCTTCCGTTAATAGGAGCAGATTTAATTTATTTATTATGAGGAGGTTATTCTATACATGATGCTACACTTCATAGATTTTATAGTTTGCATTTTTTTTTTCCATTTATAATTTTAATTTTTTCAATTATTCATTTATTTTTATTACATGAGTTTGGTTCGAATAATCCATTAGGTGTAGTTTCTTATTTAGATAATACTTTTTTTTCACCTTATTATATTTTAAAAGATAGTCTTAGTTTAATTATATGTTTAATTATATTTTGTTATTTAATTTTTGTTATCCCTGATTTACTGGGTCATCCTATAAATTTTGAAAAAGCTAATTTTTTAATAACCCCTGCGCATATAGTTCCTGAATGGTATTTATTATTTTTTTATGCAGTACTGCGTTCTGTTACAGCAAAATTATTAGGCTTTTTTATTATGGCTTGTTCAATTTTTATTTTATTTTTAATCCCATTAATTTTAGATAAGTTGATTATTAAAAGTAATACTTTTAGACCTTTAAATGCTATTTGGTTTTGAATTTTAGTTGCTATTTGTTTAGAATTAGGTTGAGTAGGCGGACTTCCAGTGTTAAGTCCATATTTAGAGGTTGGAAAAATTTTTGTATTTTTATATTTTATAATATTTATAATATTTTTTCCATTTGGGATTTTTTTTGATAAATTTGTTTATGATACAATAAGGTTAAAATTTAATTTAAGTTTAATTTTTTTTTTGGAATTAATTATACGAAAAATAATTAATTATGTTCTTATATTTAATATTAAGTTTTTCTTTATTTATAATAGGATTACTAGGAGCTATTATGTCAAAAAGACATCTTATTTTAACTCTAATTTGTTTAGAGTTAATGTTATTGGCTATTAATATAAATTTTATAATTTTTTCTATTTTTTTTGATGACATTTTAGGTCAAATATATGCTATAATTTTTTTAACGATAGGAGCAGCTGAAAGTGCAATAGGGTTAGCAATTATTATAGTCTTTTATAGATTAAGAAGTAGCCTTTATCTTGATTTTATAAATTTATTAAAATCTTAAAATATGCCCACTAACCAACAATTTGTTAAATTAAAAAAAAAAGGGCGAAAACGTAGAGTAAATAAAAAAAAAGCATTACATTTTTTAAATGCACCTCATAGAAAAGGAGTTATTTATAAAATAGCTACTATGCCACCTAGAAAACCAAATTCAGCAAGAAGAACTATAGCAAAAGTTCGTTTATTAATTAGTAATAAAAGGGTTTTTGCAAAAATTCCAGGTATAGGTCCTCATTATTTGCAAGCTCACTCATTAGTTTTATTGCGTGGGCATGGACCAAAAGATTCTCCTGGTATAAATTATTATTTAATAAGGGGAGTGTGTGATTTTATTGAAGTTGAAGATTTTGGTAGAAGTAATAAAAGATCTAAGTTTGGGGCTAAGTTAATAGAAGATTAATAAAATTATGAAAAATAAGGATAGATTTTTATGTAAAACTAATTATGATTTATTTTTGTATTTTTATTTTTTTTTTCATGAATTAATTTGAAAATCATTATTAAAACGTGGGCAAAAAATAAAACAAATAAATTTTTTTTTAAGCTTTAAATATGAGTTAAAACTAAGACAAGAGAATGATCCTTACTTAATTCTTATTATAGCTTTTTTAAATATAATGCCTGTATTATATTCAAAAAAAATTTGATTAGGTGGTATAAATAGAATAATGGGCTTTCCTATAAAATTAGAAAAACAAGTAAAAATAGGGGTAAGTTGAATACTTAAAAATGCAAAAGAAAAAAAAAAATCAATAAACTTAGATAAATTTATTGATTCTATTATTTTAAGTTTAAATGAAAGTGGTGAAATTTGGAATAAAAAAAAAGAATTATATGAAATTAGTATTGAAAATAGACTATTTTTTAAATATTTCAAATAATTATACTTGTACATTCCTCTTGCATAACAGGGATAAAATCAAATTGATTAATAAATAATAGTAAAAATAGATTATTAAATGGTAGCTTTTAATGAAATAGTAAAAATAGTTAATATAATTAAATATATTCATTTTTTTTTATGTATTCAAGTCGAAAAATATTTATATAAATATATAAAAAATATTTATATATTTATTTTTTATATATTTATATAAATATTTCTAAAAAAATTACAAAATTTTTTAGAAGCAAAGCTCATTGTAATATAGGTACAATAGGGCATGTGGACCATGGAAAAACTACATTAACAGCAGCAATAACTCGTTGTTTAATAGGAATAGGTATCACAAGGTTTAGGGCATATAATGAAATAGATAATCATATTGAAGAACAAGTTAGAGGCATTACAATAAATGCAGCACATGTTGAATATGAAACAGAAAAAAGACACTACACTCATATTGATTGTCCAGGGCATCAACAATATATAAAAAATATGTTAACAGGAGCAGTTCAAATGGAAGGGGCTATTTTAGTTGTTGCAGTTAATGATGGTGTACAGGTTCAAACTAGAGAACATATTATTTTATCTAAAGAAGTAGGTATTCCATATATGATTGTATATATTAATAAATTAGATTCTATGTTAGAGCCTGAAATGAAAGATTTAGTAGAAATAGAGGTAAGGGAATTATTAGAAAGTTATGGTTTCCCTACTGATTTACCAGTAGTTAAAGGCTCTGCAAAAATGGCTTTATTAGAAGATTCTTTTTCAGAATTAGGTACGGGATCTGTCAAATTATTAATGAAAAATGTAGATACTTATATAAAACAACCAATACGTTTAAAAGATGCTAATTTTTTAATGTCAATTGAAGGAATATTTATGGCTACAGGACGAGGAACTGTGTTAACAGGTAAAATTGAGAGTGGTATTTTAAATATAGGTGATTCTTTAGAGTTAGTTGGTGGTAGAAATATTATATATACTAGTTGTATGGGTTTAGAAATGTTTCGTAAGGTTTTAGATTATGCAGAAGTTGGAGATAATGTAGGCGTTTTAGTTAAAGCTGTAAAAAAAGAAGATGCTAGAAGAGGTTTCGTTTTAGCTGCGCTAAATACAATTAAATCTTATTATTCTTTTTTTGCAAAAATATATATTTTAACAAAAAAAGAAGGAGGTAGACATAAGCCTTTTGTTTCAAATTATAAGCCTCAATTTTTTTTTAGAACTGCAAATATTACAGGTAATATAGTTTTACCTGAAAACGTTTCAGTTGTTATGCCAGGTGATTCGTTAGTGGTAAATGTTAATTTAGTTGAAAAAGCCCCTTTAAATATAGGGCTGAGGTTTGTAATGCGAGAGGGTAATTTAACAGTAGGAGCAGGAGTTATTACAGAATTATAAACTATGTTGGTCGAAGCAAAACATATATTAAATATAATTATTAGGGCTAAATCAGCTGAATCTGGGCCCCCTTTAGGCACAGTTTTAGGAAATTTAGGTGTAAATACTGTAAAATTTGTTAAAGAGTTTAATGAATTTACTAATGATTTACCAGAATATTTTAAAATTAATGTAAAAATTTTTATTTTTAAAGGTAACACATTTTCTTTTAATGTGGAAGCTCCAACAACTGGGTATATTTTATCTTTATTAAGGAAAGAGCATAATAAAGGGTATTATTATTTTGATTTTAAAGATTTGTTAAAATTAGCTTTATTTAAATTTCCACAAAGTCCTTTAAATAAATCAATAAGAATAATTTTGGGGAGTGTATATTCAAGTAATACATATATAAGTATAAATTTAAAAAAATTATAAAAAATTATAAATTTATATTGGAATTTTTAAATCTATATTTTATTTTACTTATTATATTTTCTAGTATTTTAGTAATTATAAGTAAAAATCCAATGCAATCTATTTTATATTTAATTTTAGTTTTTTTATTAACTAGTTTTATATTTATAAATATTGGCGCGGTCTTTTTTTCATTATTATTATTAATTATTTATATAGGATCAATTTTTATTTTATTTATTTTTATAATTATGATGTTAAATTTACGAATGATTGAATTTTATAATTCTTATATTTATTATATACCAATAATTACTTTTATAGCAATTTTTTTTATTTTTGAATTATTTTACTTTTATTATATAAATATAAGTTGTGAAGAGGTATATTTATATAATAATTCAACTAATTTAATAATTAAAAGCTTATTTAATTTAGATAATTTAGTTTTGTTAGGTATTGTTTTATTTAATTATTATTTTCATTTATTTTTTCTTTTAAGTTTACTTTTACTAATTTCTATGATAGGGTCTATAATTTTAGTATATAAAAAAAAATAAATTATGTTAAAAATTATAATTATGCTTTTAGGGGTTTTCTATATTATTTTTATAATTTTAGCTTTTTGTATTATTTGTGAAGTTATATTAAAAATTAATTTAAAATTAATTTTTAATATAACTTTTTGATTAAAATTTAGTTTTTCTTTTTTAGTATTAATTATTGATTTTTGTTGATTTTTAGTTATTATAATTAATACTATCTTTAGTTTGTTGTTACACTACTTTTTTGATTATTTTATAGGACGTTATTTTGCAGCATATTATACAGAGAGATCTTCAGCTAGGATTTGAGAAAGGGCTAATAATGATTTTAATAATCCACATCGTACAAATAAGCAAAGTTTATTATTTGATTATAATGATTTAGAATATGTTTATATTAAAATTAGACTTTTACAATTTTTTAGGCAATTTTATTTAATGGTACATTTAAGTATTAAGCTTATTAAAAATTTTATTAAATTCTTATTTTTAAAATTTTTTAATGATGTTTTAATATATTATATATTTTATTATATATTGTATATTTTTTGAGATAAATTTAGAACAGGGTTTATGGGTTTTTTGGAATATATTTGAATATTTATTTTAAAAATAAGAACTCATATTTTTTTAATGATTTATCATGAATATATATATATTGTATATAAAAGTTTTTCAGTTTATCACCAATTAATTAGATATTATAAAGGAATTTATGATACTTATAATGAAGACGAACCTACTTATAAATTATATAAGGCTTTAAAAATATTTCAAAAAGATGAGCATATTATATATAAAGATAATTTATATTTAATAAATTTTAAGTTTATTTGAGATTTAATTTTAAATTTTTATTTTTTTATTTTTTATAAACCATTATATTTAACTAGTTTTTTTTTATTAAAATGTAGTTATTATTTAGAGTATAATTATTATAAAATTATTTTATTTCAAGATTGAAGTAAAATTTTTAATGTAATATTTTTTTGGCTAAAGTTAATATTATATTACATTATATTAAAGATACAAAATTTAAATATTTTATATATTTTAAATGTATTTAAACCTTTTAAAAAATTATTAAATATTGTTGCAATAATTTTAAATACATGCTTATTAAATATCATTACAACAATAATTAGAATATTGCCAAAAATATTTTTTTTTTTTTTTAGATTGAAAACATGACTTTTTATAATTTGTGTATTATATTATGTTGAATTAGATTTAATATTAAATTTTTCTTCTTATTTTTTTTTTGATTGTATAAAATATTATACATATGTTCCAGAAAGTGCAAATTATTTTTTTTGTACCGAAGAAATATTACAGGTATATGTAACTGTTATTAGTGGTGGTGCCTATCCAACTGTAGAACGTCATATTATAGATGTTACTTGACCTGTAGAATATTTTATTGATGGATGGGTTATTAAAAGCTGAGAGCGTTATCATGAGATTAAAGTCAGAGGGGTTAAAAATTTTATTTTTTGAAAAATGTTTATAGAAAGTATTTTAAGCTTTAAGCATTTTAAAATAAAACATAAAAGGTTTTGGAAAAGATTAAGACAAGTTTTTAAATATACTTGGGCTAGGGTTTGATATTTGGTAATTCCTTGAAAATATGCTTATATGTTTAAACGGCTTGGTTATATTTATTTTTATTTAATAATTTCTATATTAAATTGTTTAAGTATGATACCTTTACTTTGATATTATTTTTATTTTCGTGTATTAATACCCCGTTTTATTTTTGAGCTTGTTAATTTAATTTTAAAATGTACTTATTATGTTTTAAATTTTTTAATTAATAAATCGTTTTTAGGGTTAAGTTGATTATATTTAAAAATAACAGCATATGATTGACCACTATTTATAGAGAGATCGCGTGGATATTATTTATTTTCTTATTATCGTTTATATTTTTTATTTAAAAGAGCTAGTGAATTTTTACATTTATGATGAATTGTTATTTATATTACAAATAACGATTTTATCCAAATTTTTTGATGATATAAATCTATTATATTTTTTGATTTATTAAACTTTAAATTTATTACAAGTATTGAATTAAATGAAAATTTTATGCATAATATTTTGATATATAAACTAACTCTTCATTATATTTATTATATATTATGCATAAAATTTTCATTGATTAAAAGTAGTATTGTTTCATTTAACTCAACAGAAAATATTTTAAGAAACTTTATAAAATTTTATTTTTATTTTTGAAATTTATTTCAAACCACGGTTGATCATATAAGTTTAAGTTATGAACAATTTAGGCTTCGCTTTTATGAAAGATATGAAATTGATATATTAAATGTTAAAGGTAGAAAAACAAGAAAAAGAAAAAAATTTCAAATAGTTAGATATCGTAGATTTATGAATTATTTAAAAAGGATTAATACAGGACATCATTATTACTTTAATACAGTTCCCTTTTCAATGTTTACTTTATGATTCTTTTCAGATTTTTTATTTAGGGAAAAAGGGTATATAGCGTTATGGGAGGTAAAAAAAGCTTATAGTGATATACATCAGAAAGATTGTTTTATACTTTCAGTAGAGTATCTTTTAGTAGCATTTGCGTTTATTTTGTTTTTTAGTATATTTAGTTTTTTTAGAAATTTTTTAGGGAAAGATTTTTGCGCTTATGACCCTGAATATTGTTGAAAACGATTTAGAAATGATTCAGAAGTTGATAATGTTAAATGAGTATTTGCAGATTTAAATTATTATGTTAAAGATTTTTTAAAAAATAAAAAATTAAAACTAAGTAAACAATTTGGTAAAGAATTAGAATATGATTCAACTTTTATAGATTTTTTAGATACATTACAAAAGGATATACGAGAAGGTGAAGATCATATAAAAAGCTTTGATGAAGTAGATAATCTTTGAAGACCTATGTGAGTTGAAAATTTTTTAGAAAAGCTTAAAGTTCATACTTATAAAAATTTTTTTAATACTAAATTTACTTTTGCAAGTTTTTATTTTGATCCAAAATATGAAAAATTCCATAGAAATATTATAATTAATAATTTATTTTTTCAAGCGTTTTTACTTTATGGTTTGAGAAGACATAAGTTTGTTGAATTGGCTAGTCTTAATGAAGGGTATATGATTCCTTTAAATATTTTTTGAAATGATTTTTATTTACAATTGAATACAATTAGTGATAGTATCAAAAAATATTATTATGAGTTAGATGAAAAAGTATATAATCATTCATTACCAATGTGATGTTATCATAAAGATACATCTTTTACTAGTATTGTAAGTACTAAACTTGGGGAAGAAGACGAAAATGGAGAAGAACAATTTTTTTTTATTGATAATCCTTTATCCATATTTGTTTATGTAAGTTTTTGGTTTATGTTGATTCCTACATTTTTTATTCGTAAATTAACTATTACTTGGCCGAAGTATTTTATAGTTGTTAGACATGAATGATATTTATATCTTATAGGTTATGCTGCTAGATTTAATGTTATTAATGAAATGTTTGAATTTTATGCAAGAGTACATTGAACTGATCTTTTTAGTGATAGACGAAAAGGTTCTACGCAAAGTATTCATAGACGTAAAATGAAAAGGCGTTATAGGTTAAGGGTAAAATATGCATATGCATGTACAAATTGAGGTGATTTTTGTATTTGAAGAATACGTAAAGCCCAAAGAACTTTTTATGAAAAAAATTTAACAATTATATTAACGTATTTCAAAAATATATCTATTTATTTTGCATTTGTATTAGTAATGCTTTATTTTAATTATGTATTTTTTAAAAAAGCTTTAATTATGAATTTTAAAAAAGTTAATATGTGGAAGCTATCTAATTTTAGGAATTTATTAAAGTTAAAATTATATTATAATATAATTTTTTCAATAAAACATAAATTTAACATAAATGATAAAGCATAAACTTAAATTTAATCATTATAAAAAATATAGTGTGGATATTAGAGGAGATTTAAAAATTAATTTGTGAAATAATAAATTACTTCGTACTTTTTCTTTTTTTAATAAAAATTTATCTGATGTAACAAGCGGAATTTTAAAATCATCGTATCCTTATTTATCAAAGTATATATATAGATTAATATGTTTTTTTTTTTATAAATTTTTACGTAGAGGTTTAAAAAAATATAAAAAATTAATGCGGAAAATTTATTCTTTAACTGAAAAAAGGCCTATGAGAATTTATCGTCGTAAATATAAATACTTATCTGCTTTACATTTGACTTTTTTATTTTATATAAATTTAAAACATCGCAATTTTCAAATGATTGCTAAAAAAGCTAAAAAAAAAGATGGTTTTTTTGAAGAGAATTATTTATTACTTTTAGAAGGAAGGTTAGTGGCAGCAGTTTATAGAAGTTCGATGATTTTAAATTTGTTCGATTCAATAAATTTTGTTAAAGGATATAATGTTACTGTAAATGGTTTGTTAATTAATCATATAAATTATGTTGTACCTATAATGAAAATTATAGGATTTAGAATAATTTATAAAGGTTGATTATTTTGAACTTTTTGGCGAAGGTTAGTAAGACGAAATTTATTATATAATTCACCAAAGTATGTTTATTTTTTTTATACATTTTTTTTTTTTTTTTATAAAAGAGCTCCTAAATTAAGTGATTTAATAAACCCTTTCCGTGTTGATCTTTATAGAGCAGTAAATTATGTTGGGTATGCAAAATAAAATATAAAAGTATGATAAATTTCACATTGTGACAATTAATGTTAAATGGTGTTCATTTAGGACATAGTTTAGTAATGACATTATTATTTTCTTCTTGAATGCTTTATGGACATAGATATAATTTATGGTTTATAAATTTATATAAATTTATGTCTATATTTAGATTTGTGTTTATTCTAATAAAATATTTGGTTAGAAGTTATTCCCCTATTTGGTTTGTAAATATGGATGCTTCAATGAGCGCTTATGTTAAAAAAGCAGGGCTTTCTTGTGGTGAATTTTGATGTGGTAACGATTGAATAGTAGGATTACTTAGTAATTTTAATGTTGTAAAAAAACAGTTAGATACTATTTATTCTTTAAGAAAAGTAAGTAATAATGTGTCTTCATTCTATAATTATATTTTTCTTAGTAGAAATTCTTGGCCACGTGCTATTTTTACATCTAGTGTATATCATAGTAGTATAGTTGTTAAAGAAGCTATTAATACTAATATACCTTGTATAGGTATTATTGATACAAATACTAAAAGCCATAATGTTAGTTTAGCTCTACCAGGTAATGATGATTCTATTAATAGTATTTTGTTTTATAATAATATTGTTTGTGAATTAATTTTATTTTATAAATTTTTTTATTTAGTCTTATGATTAAGTGTTATAAGAAAAAGTAAAAAAATTATTAAATTAAGTAATGTAGTTTTTGGATTTAATATAGCATTTTTTTCTTTTTTTTATACTTGGGTGGATAAGATTATAGATAAAAAAGGCTTATTTATAAGTAATAATAATATATTAAATTATTTTTTATATAAAGTTAGATTAAATAATTTAGCTTTATTTTTTTATTCTAAAAAAAATAAAATTTTTATTCTTTTTAGAAATAAAAAAATTAGAAAATTTTTAAAAGGAAGACATATGTTTAAAATTTTTAGAAAAAATAGATGAAAATTTATTGATAATTTAGATGTAATGAAAAAATATAGTTATAAAACTAAAAAAAAATTATGAAATAATAATTTTTTTAAACTTATATTTTTTAAATATGCTTTAAAATTTTACCGATTTAAAAAAAAAAATCAAAATATGAGTAAATTAGATATATTTCATTATATTTTTTTTAGGTTTAATATAAAGAAAAAAAGTATGATTTTAATACAATGGTTTAAAAAAAAATTATTAAAATTTATATCTTTTGATAAAAGGGCAGATTTAGCAAGGGTACGTAAAAAATTAAGATTTAAAAAGTTATATAATATTTTTAAAATATATTTTTGAAAATTAAAAAAAAAATTATTGCAGTTTAGTTTAAAAAATTTGTTATTTAGACGCAGATTTTCTTTAATATTTGTAAAGAAAATTTTAAATAAATTATTAAAGCTTATATTGATTAAATGAAGAGGCCAATAATAATAGAAATTAAGAAGTTACCAGTTGAGACTAGTTATTTTGATTTTTTTATAAAATATATAGATTTTTGTCATAAAATTTTTTATATAAAAAATTTATTTTCTATGATAATTTTTATTTTGTATTTTATATTAAAATTTTTGGTATTTATTTTGATTTTTTTTTTAGTAGTTTGACAATTAATTATTTTATGCTTTATAATTTTAAATCATTTTTTTTTAATAAATCCTGCTTTATTTTTTGATGAAACTTATCAAAAATATTTAAACTTTTTAAAAATAAATTTAAAATATTTATTTATTTTAAAAGTTTCTAAAATAAAACAAAAGAAAAAAAAACATAAATTTGTGATTTTTTTAAATGTTTTAAATTGGTTTTTATTAATTACCCCTTTTTATTGACTTTTTTGAGGTATATGGCGCAGTTATGGGTTTTTGTGAATTAATTTAATATATCTTTTAAAAATTTTAAGAAAAGATATATTTATTTTTGGTAGTTTGTTAATATTTATTCAATTTTTAAATAGGTTTATTACCTTAAAACCTGATAAATTAGATTTTATGTTTTTTTATAGACTATTTTTTAAAATAATATATTTTTTTAGATATCGTTTATGATTTTTTTTTTTTGATTTTTATTATGATTCTTATAAACCTTTTAAAAGGCGTTTAAAATGGTTTTATAGAAAAAGAAAACGTTTATTAAAATTTTGGAGGTTTAAAAAAAGGTTTTTTTTTGAAGAAATTTTTAGTTTCCGTTGTAATATATATACAAAATTTAACATTTTTGTACAATATTGATATATGTTTTATAATATAAAATTATATTTTAATTTGTTTAAGTATAATTTATTGGAAATTTATTTTGTATGCATTGATTATATATATTATATTTATTATAATAGATTTAATATAAAATCTATTATATATTTTATAATATCATTTATTATTTTATTAATATTATATTATATTTTTTTTTTGTTATATATATATATATAAATAAATTTAAGAAGTAAATAATAATTAAATTAACATAATAAATAAATAAATATTAACTAAATTTATTATGTTAGTTTTTTAATAAATTTTATTATATGTTTTGTAATATAATAAAATTTATTTTATATGGTTTATCTAGGTTTTTTAATAAATTTTATTTTAGGGGGTTTAATAAATTTTATTTTAGTCCAATGCCTGTTGTGCAAGCAGCAGATAACGAAACAGGATTAAAAATAGTTTTAATTTTAGTTGGAAGTGGGATATTAGTATATAGCATTTATAGATTATGAATTTTTTTTTCTAATAAACCTGGTGAGCTTGGTCCAGAAGATAACCCCGAGCTTGGTCCAGAGCCTGGGGAGCCTGGACCAGAGCCTGGTGATATTATGCCTGGTGAGCCTGGACCAGAGCCTGGTGATATTATGCCTGGTGAGCCTGGTGATATTATATACTACGAGCTTGGTCCAGAAGATAACCCCGAGCTTGGTCCAGAGCCTGGGGAGCCTGGACCAGAGCCTGGTGATATTATGCCTGGGGAGCCTGGACCAGAGCCTGGTGTGCCTGGTCCAGACCCCGTGCTTGGTGATATTATAATAGCAATACCTGGAAGTTTTGTTAAATTTTATGACAAATTTATAGTTTCGACTCCTAAGAGTCGAATTAGTTATTTAAAAGAATTATACCCCAATATTGAAGTGGAAAATTTAGAAAATTTAAGAAAGATATATCCAAACACTGAATATTGAACTGCCGAAAATTTAAAAAATATATATTTAAATTTCGGGCCTGTAAATTTAGATACTTATAGTAAATTAAAGCCTAGCCCTGCGTTATATCATAATACAATTCAAAAGAGTGTTGTTAATGTATTACAAATGCCTGAAGATTTGAATTATGAAGTAAAAATTTTTGAAAAAGAGGTTCCTATTTCAGAAATACCGGTTACACTTACCCCTTTATCTAATATAGATAAAGCGGTTTCAGCAGTTAAAGTTTCAAAATGACCTTGTTATGAAGGTCAAGCCCCATTTTATAAAATTAAAAGTATTGAAGGGGATATACCACTTTATGAAGTTCCATGTTCCAGGTTTACAGTGCCACCAGGTTTAATTTATGAGGGACCATTAAAAGAGGTTCCTGAATATGTAGTTGAAAGTGAATTATTTTATCAGACAAATGAAAATTTTGTGTCTTTTTTAGAAAATGTTAAACAGAAAAAGGATATGCTTGGCCCATATGATAGTTCTGAAGGTGAATATTCAAGTTATAATATTACATTTTCAAAAAAATCATATGATCATTCTTTGGGGTTGTCTGATAGTAATACTGTAGTAAATCCGTGAAGTAATACAACTGTATTTGTGGATGTAACTACAGAAGGAATTTCTGATGAAGTAACTGTAGTTCCGGATACCTTAACTACAGAAGTAGTTCCTGATTCTTTTATTTCTTCAGGGGTTTTAGATAATATTGGTGAATCTTTATCTAATTTATTTAATAAATAAATTAAAATTATGATTCTTTTTGCAAAAGTAGTAGTAATAATTTTAATTTATTTATTAGTGTTTTATATATTATACATAATAATATTTAAAATATATTTATACATTATTTTATGGTTATACAAAGCTGAAAATTATTGTGATAATAATAGGGCTATAATGGATTTATATTTTAAAGTATTAAAACTTTTTCCTTTAATTTTAAATCTTAGTTCTATTACAATGGCATTAAATCTACGTTTTATAATGGAAGATTCTTATATTCAATTATTAATTTTTTTAGCTTTGTTATTTATAATTAGAATAATTATAGATAATAAAAAAATTAATAAAGTAATTAAGGTTTTAGGTTTCAATGAAATGTTTCAATTTAATTTTAAATGGTTTAAAAAGTAGTATTTTTTTTGTTTAATAGTTTTATTAAGCCCTACTTTAATTTAAATCTATGTTAAAAATTTTATAAAATTTTTTTATATAGGTTGAAAAGGTTAAAAAATAAAAAAATTTTAGATTAAATTTAAATAGAATAAAGATTAAATTTCTAATTTTATACGAGAATATAGAGTCTAATCCTGGCTCGGTCGGAAGGCTTGGAACCTATTTAATACATGCAAGCTTGCTTTAAATTTTTTTAAATGGCATACAGGTGAGTAATAAATAGGAACCTCAAATATTGTTAAGAGTAATATTTAATAAAAAAGTTTATACTTTTAAAGCATTTAGCGCAATAATATGGGCCTATTTGGTATTAAGGTAGTTGGTTATGGTAAAAGCAAAACCAAGCCTAAGATGCCTAGCAGACTTTGGCGAGTGCCCTGCCACAATGGGCTTGAAATAGTGCTTGTACATTTTTTGGCAGCAGTAAAGAATATTTGGCAATGCATTCAAGTGCGACCAAGTAAGTGTCCGAGGGTGAAATTTTTTTAAATTAAAATAAAGTAAATAACTTTATTTTTATCGATGATATTTTACTATCGTAAAACTTATAGTCTTTAAGGAATATAATGAAATGATTTAAAGATTAAGCACAGGCTAAATTCGTGCCAGCAGCCGCGGTAAAACGGATTGTGCGAGTCTTCGACCTCATGACTGGGTGTAAAGGCAACTAAGAAGGTTAAATAAGTAATTTACAAAAGACAAAAGGGGAATATTTTGTAGCGTAAATTATACTGTTTGACTAGGATATAGTAGGGTTTTAAGATATTTTATATGTAAAGGTGAAATTTGTAGAAATATAAAAGATGACCGTTCAAGCGAAAGCGTTAAATCATATTATATCGACTTTGAAGTGCTAAAGTGTGGGTTTCAAATGGGATTTGTAACCCCAATAGTCCACACCCTGAACGCTGTGGGTTAAATTATTTAATAAAATTATTTTATTTATTAATTTAAAGCTAACGCCAAAACCCACTACCTGGTGAGTAATGTTGCAAAGCCGAAAGTCAAGGGAATTGACGGCGAATTTTTCAAGCTGTGGATCATATGATTTAATCTGATGTAACGCACTACATCTTACCAGCAATAGAGTTTTAGTTTAAATATAGATAATATAAAAATAATTATGTATATATTTATAATTTTTTTTTTAATAAAACCCAGGCGGTGCATGGCTGTCGTCAATTCGTGTTTTG
>Ga0209006_10001589_pt1 | contig 20625 bp, 16 predicted proteins | sample JacPin_JW_Ref_O2_FD_188567 | JGI IMG/M metagenome (GOLD analysis project Ga0209006, IMG submission 188567) | Forest soil microbial communities from Algoma, Ontario, Canada - Jack Pine, Ontario site 1_JW_Ref_O2 (SPAdes) (version 2) | ecosystem: Environmental > Terrestrial > Soil > Boreal...
AAGCCCGGCCAAGACGCCGAGAGGTTTTGTTTCACTTAGATTCTCTCGGGTGACGGGACTTTTTAGCGCAACCGACAGCCGTGGGCTTGTCCCGGCCATCCACGCGGCTCCGCTGCCGAAAACTTCTAAGTTCGGCGGCAGCGTCACGCCGTGGATGAACGGGACAAGCCCGGCCATGACGGATGTGGGTTAAAATGAGGATTGCTGCCGGCCGCGCGCAAAAACTTGCGTCCCTGCCTCCCGCCCTCTATAAGCGCCCGCTTCGCGCCCATTTCCGACACCCCTGGAGGCAGGGCGCGTTCAACCTCAAAGGAATGTTCGACATGGCAGCGACGAAGCAACTCGCGGCCGTGGCGCGCAACGGGATCGGCAAGGGGGCCGCCCGTTCTGTTCGCCGCGAAGGCCGCGTACCTGGTGTAATCTATGGCGGCGGCGAGGCGCCCGAGGCGATCTCGGTCGACTACAAGGACCTCAACAAACTGGTCTATGCCGGCCATTTTCTGACGACGATTTTCGAACTCGACCTGGCGGGCCGCAAAGAGCGGGTCCTGCCGCGCGACTATCAGCTCGATGTGGTCAACGACCGGCCGCTGCATGTGGATTTCCTGCGTCTCAAGGCCGGCTCGCGCGTGCGCATCCAGACGCCCGTCCACGTCAAGAACCAGGAATTGTCGCCTGGCATCAAGAAGGGCGGCGCAATCAATCTGGTGCTGCATTCGATCGAGCTCTGGGCGCCCGCGGATGCGATCCCTGAATCGATCACCATCGATCTGGCCGGTCTCGACTTCCACGATTCGGTGCATCTGTCGACGATCACGCTCCCCGAAGGCTGCAAGCCGATCAACACCAAGACCGATCTGACCATCGTCACCATCGTGCCGCCGACCGTGCTGACGGAAGATACGCCGGCTCCGGCCGCTGTCGCCACGTCGGGCGCCCCCGCCGCCGGCGCGGCCGCTGCGCCTGCCCCCGGCGCTGCGCCCGCCAAGGGCGCCGCCGCCGCTGCTCCCGCCAAGGGGGCCGCCGCCGCCCCAGCCAAGGCGCCCGCCGCGAAGAAATAAGGCCGGCTCAACGCCGCCCTTCCTTTCAAGGCCCGTCCGCCCTCAAGCGGGCGGGCCTTTTATCTCAAAGAGGCGTCCATGCTGCTTATCGCAGGCCTCGGCAATCCCGGCGCGCGGCACGCGAAAAACCGCCACAATATCGGCTTCATGGCGCTCGAGGCGATCGCCGGCGAGCATCGCATCGGGCCATTTCGCGCGCGTTTCCAGGGCGCGCTCGCCGAAGGTTCGATCGGGTCGGAGCGCGTCGCGCTGCTCGCGCCGCAGACGTTCATGAACGATTCCGGCCGCAGCGTCGGCGAGGCGATGCGCTTTTACAAGCTCGACCTCGACGCCATCGTCGTCGTACACGACGAACTCGACCTCGCGCCGGCCAAGGTGCGCGTCAAGGTCGGCGGCGGCAATGCCGGCCATAATGGCCTGCGCTCGATCAGCGCCCATATCGGCAACGATTACAAGCGCGTTCGCCTCGGCATCGGCCATCCCGGCGACAAGGCGCTGGTCCATCATTTTGTGCTGAGCGATTTCGCCAAATCGGAGATGGCCTGGGTCGGCGCGGTCTGCGACGCGGTGGCGCGCTCTGCCGCGCTGCTAGCAGAGGGACAGGACGCCAGCTTTCAGAACAAGGTGCATCTGGCGGTCGAAGCGGCGGGCTTCGGCGACAAGAAGCCGGAGGATTAGGCCGCCTACGAGCGTCGGCGCGCAAGCGCGGCGCCTGCCTGGCGACAAACCTACATTGATCTCTTGGCGGCTATTTTGCGCGGAAGGATATCGAACTCAAGGACGAGCCGAAGGCTCGCCGCCTCCGGCGGTCGCCTGAAAGGCGATCCTTGACTTCGATTTCCTTCCGCGCCTCGCTCCGCCCAAGAGATCAATGGAGGAATCCGATCTCGGCTTCCTTGAGCGTTCTACCATTCGGGTCGCTGATGGTTCCACGCAACGCTTACGCGCTCCATACGCCCGCCCTGCACGGCCCGCGCGCGCCGCTTGGCGCCGCCAATCGTTCGTGCTTTTTAGTCTCTCGCTCTCACGAAACCCAACCGGATGAATTCATGCCGAATGCAGACCGCCTTCTCGTCCTCGTGCGCCATGGCCAGAGCGACTGGAATCTCAAGAACCTGTTCACCGGCTGGAAGGATGTCGATTTGTCGCCCAAGGGCGTCGAAGAGGCGAGCGCGGCGGGACGGCGGCTGAAGGCGCAGGGGCTCAGCTTCGATGTCGCCTTCACCTCGGCGCTCATCCGCGCGCAAAATACGCTGAAGCTCGTGCTCGCCGAACTTGGCCAGCCGAACCTGCCGACGACCGCCGACCAGGCCCTCAACGAGCGCGACTACGGCGATCTTTCCGGCCTCAACAAGGACGATGCGCGCAAGCGCTGGGGCGAGGAGCAGGTCCATATCTGGCGGCGCAGCTATGATGTCGCGCCGCCCGCCGGCGAAAGCCTCAAGGATACGGTGGCGCGCGTGCTGCCCTACTATTGCCAGCACATCCTGCCGCAGGTTTTGGATGGCAAGCGCGTTCTCGTCGCCGCCCATGGCAACAGCCTGCGCGCTTTGGTGATGGTGCTCGACCGGCTGACGCCCCAGACGATTCCGTCGATGGAGCTCGAGACCGGCGTGCCGCTGGTCTATCGGCTGAAAGCCGATTCGACCGTCGAATCGAAGGCAGTGCTCGGCGCCTGAGGCGCGGATGTCCGCTTCGATCGAAATCGCGCCGGGCGCCGTCCACTATCCCGCCTATCTCGATCGCGTCGCGCAGGAGGCGCTGCGCGACGATTTGCGGGAGATCGTGCGCGCCGCGCCTTTGTTTCAGCCGCGCATGCCGCGCACCGGCAAAGCCTTCTCGGTGCGGATGACCAATTGCGGCCCGCTCGGCTGGGTCTCCGATATCGACGGCTACCGCTATCAGCCCCAGCATCCCGAAACTGGCGCGCCCTGGCCCGATATGCCGCGGATTGCGCTGAGGGCGTGGGCGGAACTGGCGACGGGCGCGCCGCCGCCGCAAGCCTGTCTCGTCAATTTCTACGATGCGACGGCGCGCATGGGCCTGCACCAGGACCGCGACGAACAGGATTTCTCCGCTCCGGTCCTGTCGCTGTCCCTCGGCGATACCTGCCTCTTTCGCATCGGCGGGACGGAACGCGGCGCGCCCACGCGCTCCTTCCGCCTGAATTCGGGCGATGCGCTGGTTCTGGGCGGTCCGTCGCGTCTCGCCTTTCATGGCGTCGACCGCATCATCACGGCGACATCGACGCTTCTGAGCCCGGGCGGCCGAATCAATCTGACGCTACGGCGGGTGACGCCGGGGCACGGCGCCGCGTCCGCGGCATGAACCGGCGCGATGCGGCGGGCTGAAACGTTCGTTACAAATTACAAAATTTGTTACTATAAACATCAATTTTCCGTGCCGAAGCAGGCGGCGAGCCTTGTCCGTTGATGATCTAACCGACTGATATTATATTGAACTCGCGATCAGGAAAGTGGCGTTCAAAAGGACAGCGGCGGTAACCCAATCGAAAGTTCGACTTGAACTTGTCGCATTGTTGCGGTGAATGCTCGGGCGGAATCTGGCAAATTTCACGGGCGGGATCGCCGTCCCAGAATAAGGATTTTGAGGCTCATGGCGCGTAAGAAGATTGCTTTGATCGGGGCAGGACAGATCGGCGGCACATTGGCCCATCTGGCGGCGCTGAAGGAACTGGGCGACATCGTTCTCTTCGACATCGTCGACGGCATCCCCCAGGGCAAAGCGCTCGATCTTGCCGAATCCGCGCCGGTCGACGGCTTCAACGCGAAGATTACGGGGACGAGTTCCTATGCCGACATCGCCGGCGCCGATGTCGTCATCGTCACCGCCGGCGTGCCGCGCAAGCCCGGCATGAGCCGCGACGATCTGCTCGGCATCAACCTCAAAGTCATGGATTCGGTCGGCGCCGGCCTCAAGGCGCATGCGCCCGACGCTTTCGTCATCTGCATCACCAACCCGCTCGATGCGATGGTCTGGGCGTTGCAGAAGGCCTCCGGCCTGCCGCCGAAGAAAGTCGTCGGCATGGCCGGCATTCTCGATTCCTCGCGCTTTCGTCATTTCCTCGCCGAGGAATTCAAAGTCTCGGTCGAGGACGTCAGCGCTTTCGTGCTTGGCGGCCATGGCGACGACATGGTGCCGTCGGTGCGCTATTCCACCGTCGCCGGCATTCCGCTGCCCGACCTCGTCAAAATGGGCTGGACGACGCAGGAGCGGCTCGACGCGATGGTCGAGCGCACGCGCAAGGGCGGCGGCGAAATCGTCAATCTGCTGAAGACCGGCTCGGCCTTTTATGCGCCCGCCGCATCCGCCATCGCCATGGCCGAGTCCTATTTGAAGGATCAGCGCCGGGTGCTCCCCTGCGCCGCGCAATTGACCGGCCAATACGGCGTCAAGGACACTTATGTCGGCGTGCCCGTAGTGATCGGGGCGGGCGGCGTCGAGCGCATCGTCGAAATCACGCTGGACGATGCGGAAAAGGCGATGTTCGCCAAATCGGTCGCCTCGGTGCAGACCCTGATCGAGGCCTGCAAGACGATCAACCCCGCCTTCGCCGGCTGAACGCCGGCAGCCGCCCGCCCAGCGTGCGGCTCAAATCCTTTCCACCCGAGCGCCCATCATGAACATCCATGAATATCAGGCCAAAGCGGTTTTGCGCGAGTTCGGCGCGCCGCTGTCGAAGGGCAGGCCCGCTTTCACGCCGGACGAAGCCGTCGCCGCCGCGAGCGAGCTTGGCGGTTCGCTGTGGGTGGTGAAAAGCCAGATCCATGCCGGCGGGCGCGGCAAGGGTCGTTTCAAGGAAGCCTCGGCCGGTGAAAAGGGCGGCGTGCGCCTCGCCCGCTCGCTCGACGAGGTCAGGACTTTCGCTCACGAAATGTTAGGCGCGACGCTGGTCACCGTGCAGACCGGCCCGGCCGGCAAACAGGTCAATCGCCTTTACATCGAAGAAGGCGCGGCGATCGACAAGGAATTCTATCTCTCTGCCTTGGTCGATCGCGTCAGCGCGCGCGTCGCTTTCGTGCTGTCGACCGAGGGCGGCGTCAATATCGAGGATGTCGCCCATCACACGCCGGAGAAGATCCATTCCTTCTCGATCGATCCCGCCACCGGCGCCATGCCCCATCACGGCCGCAGCGCCGCGCGCGCTCTCGGCCTGACCGGCGATCTCGCCAAACAGGCGGAGAAGCTGATCGCCGGGCTCTATAGCGCCTTCATCGCCAAGGATATGGCGATGCTGGAGATCAATCCGCTGATCGTCACCGCCGCCGGCCAGCTCAAAGTGCTCGACGCCAAAGTGTCGTTTGACGACAATTCGCTCTACCGGCATCCCGACATTGTCGCTTTGCGCGATGAAAGCGAAGAGGACGCCAAGGAGATCGAGGCCTCCAAGCACGAGCTCAATTACATCACGCTCGATGGTTCGATCGGCTGCATGGTCAATGGCGCCGGCCTCGCCATGGCGACGATGGACATCATCAAGCTCTATGGCGAAAGCCCGGCGAACTTCCTCGACGTCGGCGGCGGCGCCTCCAAGGACAAGGTGACGGCGGCGTTCAAGATCATCACCGCCGATCCCCATGTGAAGGGCATTCTGATCAATATTTTCGGCGGCATCATGCGCTGCGACGTCATCGCCGAAGGTGTGATCGCGGCGGTCAAGGAAGTCGGCCTGCAGGTTCCGCTGGTGGTGCGGCTCGAGGGCACCAATGTCGAACTCGGCAAGAAGATCATCCGCGAATCCGGATTGAACGTCATTTCGGCCGATGATCTCGACGACGCTGCGCAGAAGGTTGTGAAAGCGGTTCAGGCCGCCGGCAAGGGAGCGGCCTGATGTCCGTCTTGATCGACAAGAACACGCGCGTCATCACGCAAGGCTTTACCGGCAAGAATGGCACGTTCCATTCCGAGCAGGCGCTGGCCTACGGGACGAAAGTCGTCGGCGGCACTTCGCCCGGCAAGGGCGGCTCGGTCCATCTCGGACTGCCTGTCTTCGACACCGTTGCGCAGGCGCGCGAGGAGACAGGCGCCGACGCCTCCGTCATCTATGTGCCGCCGCCGGGCGCGGCGGACGCGATCTGCGAGGCGATAGCGGCCGAAATCCCGCTGATCGTCTGCATCACCGAGGGTATTCCGGTGCTCGACATGGTCAAGGTCAAGCGCGCCTTGCAGGGGTCGAAATCGATCCTGGTCGGCCCCAATTGTCCCGGCGTGATGACGGCGGGCGAATGCAAGATCGGCATCATGCCCGGCAATATTTTCAAGCGCGGCCATGTCGGCATCGTCTCGCGCTCGGGCACGCTGACCTATGAAGCCGTCTTTCAGACGACGCAGGAAGGCCTCGGCCAGACGACGGCGGTCGGCATCGGCGGCGATCCCGTCAAGGGCATGGAATTCATCGACGCGCTTTCGCTGTTCCTCGCCGACCCGGAAACCAAATCGATCGTGATGATCGGCGAGATCGGCGGCCAGGCCGAGGAAGACGCCGCGCAATTCCTCAAGGACGAGGCCAAGCGCGGCCGCGCCAAACCGATCGTCGGTTTCATCGCCGGCCGCACGGCGCCGCCGGGACGGCGCATGGGCCATGCCGGCGCCATCATTTCCGGCGGCAAAGGCGGCGCCGAAGACAAGATCGCGGCGATGGAAAGCGCCGGCATTCGCGTTTCCCCGTCGCCGGCGCGCCTGGGCAAAACGTTGGTCGATTTGTTGAACGGCAAGTGAGCGCGCCGCTTCAGAGCGCCGCGACGAAGGATCGGATCATTCTGCGATGACAAGGCAAGATTTCAATCAGGCGTTGTTGCAAACCTCGTTCCTCTATGGCGCCAACGCAGCCTATATCGAGGAGCTCCAGGCGCAATATGAAAAGGATCCGGCTTCCGTCGAAGCCGGCTGGCGCGAGTTCTTCGCCGCGCTTGGCGACGATCCGGCCAGCGTCGAAAAGACCGCGCAAGGCGCTTCCTGGCAGAAGGCCAATTGGCCTGTCGCGCCCAAGGGCGATCTGATTTCCGCGCTCGATGGCGATTGGCCGGCGGCCGAACGAATCGTCGGCGAGAAGCTGCGCGCCAAGGCGCCGCCAGCGGCGGCCGAAGAAGGTCTGTCCGAGGCCGATCTGCAGCGGGCGACGCGCGAAAGCGTGCGCGCCCTGATGATGATCCGCGCCTTCCGCATGCGCGGGCATCTGCACGCCAATCTCGATCCGCTCGGCCTCGAAGCGCAGAAGGATCACGAGGAGCTGCATCCCTCGAACTACGGCTTCTCGGAAGCCGACTACGGTCGTCGCATTTTCATCGACAATGTCCTCGGGCTGGAATATGCGACCATCCCCGAAATGCTCGCCATCCTGCGGCGCACCTATTGCGGCACGATCGGCTATGAGTTCATGCATATTTCCGATCCAGCCGAGAAGGCCTGGATGCAGGAGCGCATCGAGGGGCCGGACAAGGAGATCGTCTTCACCCGCGAAGGCAAGCGCGCGATCCTCAACAAACTCGTGGAGGCCGAGGGCTTCGAGAAATTCTTCGAAGTGAAATATGCCGGCGCGAGGCGCTTCGGCCTCGACGGCGCCGAAGCCATGATCCCGGCCCTCGAGCAGATCATCAAGCGCGGCGGCGCCCTTGGCATCAAGGACATCGCCGTCGGCATGGCCCATCGCGGCCGCCTCAACGTGCTCAGCCAGGTGATGGGCAAGCCGCATCGCGTGATTTTCCATGAATTCAAGGGCGGCTCGGCTTCGCCAGACGAAGTCGACGGATCGGGCGACGTCAAATATCACCTCGGCGCCTCGTCCGATCGCGAGTTCGACGGCAACGCGGTCCATCTGTCGCTGACCGCCAATCCTTCGCATCTCGAAATCGTCGATCCGGTCGTGCTCGGCAAAGTGCGCGCCAAGCAGGACCAGCTCAACGATTATATCGAGCGCGTCAAAGTGCTGCCGCTGCTGATCCATGGCGACGCGGCGTTCGCCGGCCAGGGCGTCGTCGCCGAATGTTTCGGCCTGTCGGGCCTGCGCGGCCATCGCACCGGCGGATCGGTCCATTTCATCGTCAACAACCAGATCGGCTTCACCACCTATCCCCGTTATTCCCGCTCCTCGCCCTATCCGTCCGACGTCGCCAAGCTCGTTGAGGCGCCGATCTTCCATGTCAATGGCGACGATCCGGAAGCGGTCGTCCATTGCGCCAAGGTGGCGATCGAATATCGGCAGAAATTCCACAAGCCCGTCGTCATCGACATGTTCTGCTACCGACGCTTCGGCCATAACGAGGGCGACGAGCCTGGCTTCACTCAGCCGCTGATGTATCGGATCATCCGCTCGCATCCGACCACGCTCGAAATCTATGCCAAAAGGCTGGTCGGCGAGGGCCTCCTCACCGAGGGCGAAGTCGACAAATTGCGCGGCGACTGGCGCCATCGCCTGGAAGCCGAATTCGAGGCGGGCCAGGGCTATAAGGCCAACAAGGCCGATTGGCTCGACGGGCGCTGGGCTGGCCTCAAGGCGGCGCAGGATATGATCGACGACGATCGGCGCGGCCTCACCGGCGTCGATCTCGACAAGATCAAGCAGATCGCCGCGCGCATCACCGCGACGCCGAGCGGCTTCAGCGTCCACAAGACCATCCAGCGTTTTCTCGACAATCGCCGCCAGGCGGTCGACACGGGCGAGGGCCTCGATTGGGCGACCGGTGAGGCGCTGGCGTTCGGTTCCCTGCTCGACGAAGGCTATCCGGTGCGTCTGTCAGGGCAGGATTGCGAGCGTGGCACGTTCTCGCAGCGCCATTCCGTGCTGATCGATCAGCAGACGGAGGCGCGCTATATCCCGCTCAACCATATCCGCGACGGCCAGGGCCGTTTCGAAGTCATCAATTCGATGCTCTCGGAAGAGGCGGTGCTCGGTTTCGAATATGGCTATTCGCTCGCCGAGCCGAAGGCGCTGACTCTATGGGAGGCGCAGTTCGGCGATTTCGCCAATGGCGCGCAGGTCGTGTTCGACCAGTTCATTTCGTCGGGCGAGCGCAAGTGGCTGCGCATGTCCGGCCTCGTCTGCCTGCTGCCGCATGGTTATGAAGGGCAGGGGCCGGAACATTCTTCGGCAAGGCTCGAGCGCTATCTGCAAATGTGCGCCGAGGACAATATGCAGGTCGTCAATTGCACGACGCCGGCCAATTATTTCCATGTGCTGCGCCGGCAATTGAAGCGCGAAATCCGTAAGCCGCTGATCGTCATGACGCCGAAATCGCTGCTGCGCCACAAGCGCGCGGTGTCGATGATCAGCGAGATCGGCGCCGGCACTTCGTTCCATCGCCTGCTGTGGGACAGCGCGGAATCGCACAAGGGCGAGAAGGTCAAGCTCGCCAGGGATGAGAAAATCCGCCGCGTCGTGCTGTGCTCAGGCAAGGTCTACTACGATCTCTATGAGGATCGAGAGAAGCGCGGCGTCGACGACGTCTATCTCCTGCGCGTCGAGCAGATCTATCCGTTCCCGCTGAAAGCTCTGGTCAAGGAATTGTCGCGCTTCAAGAAAGCCGAGATCGTCTGGTGCCAGGAAGAGCCCAAGAACATGGGCTCCTGGAGCTTCGTCGAACCCTATCTCGAATGGGTGCTGGCGCAGGTCGGCGGCAAATCAAAACGCGCGCGTTACGCCGGGCGCCCGGCTTCCGCCGCCACTGCGACCGGCCTGATGTCCAAGCATCTGGCGCAGTTGAAGGCGTTCCTCGACGAATGTTTCGTCGAATAGGATTTCCTGGGAACTCGCAATCTTCGAGGCGATCTCACTCTCTCAACAGGAGCCGCGCTGCGGCTGAAGTGACGAAATGGCGACTGAAATCCGCGTTCCCACCCTCGGCGAATCGATCACCGAGGCGACTGTCGGCAAATGGTTCAAGAAAGCCGGCGATGCGATCAAGGCCGACGAGCCCCTGGTCGAACTCGAGACTGACAAGGTGACGCTCGAGGTCAATGCGCCAGCGTCCGGCGTATTGTCCGAAATCGCCGTGCCGACCGGCGAGACGGTCGCGGTCGGCGCTCTGCTCGGCATGGTGGCTGCGTCGAGCGCCGCTTCGGCGTCAAAGCCCGCCGGCGCGCCGGCCGCTGCGAGCGCCGCGGTTGCGCCCAAGGATGTCAACGGCGTCGCCCCCAAGGATGTCAACGGCGTCGCGCCCAAGGCGCCCGCGCCCGCCGCGACGACGATGCCGCCGGCGCCGTCTGCCGCCAAAATCGCCGCCGAACAGGGCGTCGATCTCGGCGCGGTCGCCGGCAGCGGCAAGCGCGGCCAGGTTCTCAAGGGCGACGTGCTCGCCGCGCTCGCCAGCCCGGCGCCGACCGCCCCTGCCGCGGCGCCGGCGCCGCCCTTGCCAGCCGCGGCGCGCGCCTCAATTCCCGACGACGCGGCGCGCGAAGAACGCGTGCGCCTGACCAAACTGCGCCAGACCATCGCCCGCCGCCTGAAGGAGGCGCAGAACAACGCCGCCATGCTGACGACCTTCAACGAGGTCGACATGAGCGAGGTGATGGCGCTGCGCGGTAAATACAAAGATGTCTTCGAGAAGAAACATGGCGTGAAGCTTGGCTTCATGGGCTTTTTCGTGAAAGCCTGCGTTCAGGCGCTCAAGGACGTGCCCGCAGTCAATGCGGAGATCGACGGCGCCGATCTCGTCTTCAAGAACTATTACCATCTCGGCATCGCGGTCGGCACCGATAAGGGGCTCGTCGTGCCGGTCGTTCGCGACGCCGACCGTCTCGGCATCGCCGGCATCGAGAAGGCGATTGCTGACTTTGGCAAGCGCGCCCGCGAGGGTCAGCTCAAAATCGAGGAATTGCAGGGCGGCACTTTCACAATCACCAATGGCGGCATCTATGGCTCGCTGATGTCGACGCCGATCCTCAATGCGCCGCAGTCCGGCATTCTCGGCATGCACAAGATTCAAGAGCGGCCGATGGTCGTCAACGGCAAGATCGAGGCGCGGCCGATGATGTATCTGGCGCTTTCCTACGATCACCGCGTCGTCGACGGCAAGGAAGCGGTGACCTTCCTGGTACGCGTCAAGGAAGCGCTCGAAGACCCTGCCCGGCTCGTGCTAGACTTGTGACGGCCGGCGGTACGGCCGGCCATAGCGAGGGGGGAGCGTCATGTCGTCGATCGAACTTGTCTGTCTTGAACTCAGCGTCCTGCTTTTCGTCGCCCATGTCGTTTGCCAGGCGGTTCTCGCCCAGGGCGAATTCGGCCAGCCGTTTCTGTTCAGCCCGCGCGACAACCCGCCGGAGCCTACCGGCGTCGCAATCGGCCGGGCGACCCGCGCGCTCGCCAATTTTGTCGAGAATTACGGCGCCTTCATCGCGGTGGATTTGGCTCTTATCGCCACCGGACATACCGGCGGCTGGGGCGCGGTCGTCTGGATCGCCGCACGCATTGTTTATCTCCCGCTCTATCTTCTCGGCATTCCGGTGGTGCGCACTGTGTGCTGGACGATTTCGATCGTCGGCCTCCTGATGATGCTGGGGCGGCTCGCGTTTTCATAAGGGCGGCGGGCGAGCGGGGCGCGCCGGCCGATCAATTGCTGGGAGACGATTCTGCGCACGAGGAATTCAAACGCGATGATCGTGCTTTCGCGGGAGCGCCTTCGGCAATTGCCCTTCGGTCCGCCGCTTATTCAGCAACCGTCGGCGCCGCCATCGTCGTGCTCGCCGTCAAGTCCAAGCCCGCTTGCGCGGGTCGCGCGCAAGGGCGCGCGAGACTTGACCGCTGCGCGCGCCGATGGCTCCTGGCTACCGTGTCCTTTTGGTGAACGACACGGCCGATTGGGCCGTGCCGCTCACCAAAAGGATACGGTCAGCAATCAGCCGCGCTGTCGAGACGCAGTCATCCCGAAGGGACCGAAGCGAAGCGGAGGACCGACGAAGTCGGTTGACGGCGGCTCGGCGGCGTGGCCTCGCGACGATGGATGAACGGATGCCGCGTCAGGACACGAAACTTGAATCGGCAGGACGTTGCCCGCGGAGGAGCCCGAGTACTATGTGCTGAAGGTCGATGAAGCCAAAGACCTATTGATCGATCAAGAGTCGGTTTGGCAAAAGATTCGCTGGAGCAAGGACAAGTTTGCGCCTTTCCGGCGAGCGTGGGGCGTCATCCGAGATTTCCTGAATATTCCCGAACAACAAGAAACTCCAAAGGCGAAATAGAATGACTTACGATCTTGTCGTCATCGGCTCCGGCCCCGCCGGTTACGTCTGCGCCATCCGCGCGGCGCAACTTGGGATGAAGGTCGCCGTCGTCGAGAAGGAGAAGACGTTTGGCGGGACCTGCCTCAATATCGGCTGCATTCCATCAAAGGCGCTGCTCTACGCCTCGGAAATGTTCGCGGAGGCGGGGCATGGCATGGCGGCGCTGGGAATCGTCGTCGATCCGCCGAAGCTCGACCTGCCTGGGATGATGAAGCACAAGGACGATACGGTGACGGCCAATGTCAACGGCGTCGCCTTCCTGTTCAAGAAGAACAAAATCGAGCCGTTCATCGGCGCCGGCCGCATCGCCGCGCCAGGCCAGGTCGAGGTCAAAAGCGCAGATGGCAAGACGACGATGCTGGAGACCAAGGCGATCGTCATCGCGACCGGTTCGGATGTCGCGCGCCTGCCCGGCGTCGAGATCGACGAGAAGGTCATCATCTCGTCGACCGGCGCATTGAGCCTTTCGAAGACGCCGGCCAAACTGCTCGTCGTCGGGGCCGGCGTCATCGGCCTCGAACTCGGATCGGTCTGGGCGCGCCTTGGCGCCGACGTGACGGTCGTCGAATATCTCGATCGCATCCTGCCTGGCGTGGACGGCGAGGTCGCCAAGCAATTCCAGCGCATCCTGGAAAAGCAGGGCTTCAAGTTTCACCTCGGCCATAAGGTCGCCAGCGTCGCCAAGACGGCATTGGGCGCGAAAGCCACTATCGAGCCCGCCAAGGGCGGCGAGGCGCAGAGTCTGGAGGCCGATATCGTGCTGGTGGCGATCGGCCGGCGCCCCTTCACCGAGGGGCTCGGCCTCGAAGGCGTCGGCGTCGCGATGGAACGCGGCCAGGTCGTGATCGACAGTCATTTCCAGACCAATGTCCCGGGCATCTACGCGATCGGCGATGTCGTGCGCGGCCCGATGCTCGCCCATAAGGGCGAAGACGAGGGCGTCGCGGTCGCCGAAATTCTTGCCGGCCAGGCCGGCCATGTGAATTATGAGGCGATCCCGTCAGTCGTCTATACCTCGCCGGAAGTCGCCGTCGTCGGCAAGAACGAGGAGGAGCTCAAGGCGGCGGGGATTGCCTACAGGATAGGCAAATTTCCCTTCACCGCCAACGGCCGCGCCCGCGCCATGCGCCACACCGAAGGCTTCGTCAAAATACTCGCCGACGCTGTGACCGACCGCGTCCTCGGCGTCCATATCCTCGGTTTCGGCGCCGGCGAGATGATTCATGAGGCGGTGGTGCTCATGGAGTTTGGCGGTTCGGCGGAGGATCTCGCGCGCTGCACCCACGCCCATCCCACCATGTCGGAGGCGATCAAGGAGGCCGCGATGGGGGTGGCCAAGAGGTCGATCCACATCTGATCGGGGAGGCTCTGATGAGGGTACGCCCCCGGCCGGCTGTTTTCAGGCGGCCCGCTTCCTGGGCGGGCGCCGGGCTCGTCGGCCTTCTCGTCGTAGCCGCCACATTGGCCGTGCGCGGGGCCGATCGCATGGTCCTATGGCGCATCGTTCACGAAAAATGCGTGCCGGACCAGCAGGCCAATCAAAATCCGGCGCCTTGCGTCCTGGTCGATCTTTCGACGGGCGAAGACGGCGGCGTCGCCATTTTGAAGGACATCAACGGAATCGCCCAGCATCTGGCGATCCCGACCCGGCGCATCGCCGGCATCGAAGCGCCCGATATTCTCGACCCAGCCCTGCCCAATTACTGGCGCGCCGCCTGGGCTGCGCGCTCCTCTGTCAACGCGCGCCTCTCCCATGAATTGCCGCGCGGCGCGATCGGCCTCGCGATCAACGCGGCTTCCCGACGCAGCCAGGACCAGTTGCACATTCACATCGATTGCGTCGCCCCCGACGTGCGCGACGCGCTCGCCGCCTATGGCGACAAGCTCAGCGTCGATTGGCATGTCCTGCCTTTCGCGCTCAAGGGGCGCCGCTATTGGGCGCGCCGACTCGATTCCGCCGATCTGTCGGATGTAGCGCCCTTCCGGCTGCTGGCCGACGGGGTCGCAGGCGCGAAAGGCGATATGGCGGCGGAAACGCTGGTCGCCATTGGCGCGACCTTCCCGCCCGCCAGCGCCGGCTTCATCCTGCTTGCCGATCGCGCGGAGCCTGGCGCCGGCGGCCACGGCGAGGACCTGCTTGACGCAAGCTGCGCCACCGCCAGCTCGGGCTGAAACGTCCCGCCGTAAGGCTTTCTTAGCCCCATCGACAGGTTGCGACGCCCCGGGCGCGGCAATCGTGGCATAATAGTGGCGCCAGACCTGCTCAGGGTTTGGCGTCATTTGCGCTTGCCGACGCTGATGCGCCGGAAAGGCGCATGCCTGCGCCACGCCGGTCCGAGAGTTGCGTCATGCGTTCGTTTCAGAGAATTCTTCTCGTTCTTGTTGCGTTTTTCGTGATGTCGAGCCTCGCCCATGCGGCCGTCCGCATCGATATCGACCTCTCCACCCAGACCATGCATGTCGCCTCAGGCGACGGCGAGAGCTACGATTGGCCGATTTCCTCAGGCCGTCGCGGCCATCTGACGCCGCAAGGCCGCTTCCGGCCGATCGCGCTTTACCCGATGGTTCATTCGCTGAAGTATGACAATGCGCCGATGCCGCATTCGATCTTTTTCCTCAGCCAATATGCGATCCACGCGACCAATGCGGTCGGCGCGCTCGGCCGCCCGGCGTCGCATGGCTGCGTTCGCTTGTCGCCCGCCAATGCGGCGACGCTTTACGCGATGGTCCAATCGCAAGGCGCCGTGATCTCGATCGTCGGCGCCATTCCGGGCGGAGGGACGAAGACCGCGATGCGCCATGTCCATCACAGCGCCGCGCTGATGGCTTACGCGCCGCATCATCGTGTGCGTTCGTTGAAGGAATGGGTGCACGATCCCTTAGGGAATCACTGAGAGGCGTCTGGTCCGGGCGGCGCCGTTGAGGACGCCCGCCTTTGACTTACCGCATTGTCTTCCTCCAATGTCGCCTGGCGAATCACCTGTCGCGTTTTGGCGCATAATGGGCTATCAGGCCGGGCGACCGCGCTTGATCTGATCCCTATCGAGGAGGCCTTCGGTGCAAAGACGTAATTTCCTGGCCGGGACGGCCGGGCTGTTGGCTGGCGCTCTGGCGTCCAGGCTGGCGATGGCCGACGACGCCGCCGCGCCCGCCCCCGCCGCGGCTCCGGCGGCTCCAGCGCCGGCCGCGGCTCCGGCGGCGCCCGCCGCGCCCACCGCCCCTTCAGGGCCGCCTGCCAAAGTGCTGCCGACGCCGTTCACCTTCGATCTGGCGCCGCCGATGGACAGCCGCGAGAAATTCGTCGCCTGGGGCGTCGCGCAGCGCGAGGAGGACGCTAAATATCTCGGCGAGCGGTTCGACCGTTTCGGCGCGCTGGTGCGCAACGAAGACATCTGGGACGATCGCAACAAGCACGCCTTCCTGCTGACGCCGCGCGAGAAATTCGTACGTCCGGCCAATCTCTCGCGCGCTTACGAGCACGCCTTTCTCGACATCGGTTTCGGCGTCACCATTTCGGGCCCCCATATCGTCGGGCGCATGACCAATACGATCGATCCGAAACAGGGCGAGAAGGTGCTCGAAATCGGCACCGGTTCGGGCTACCAGTCGGCCTATCTGGCGCATCTGACCGACAAGGTCTGGACGATCGAGATCATCAAGCCTTTGGCCGAGCGCACCCGCGCCACTTATGACGAGCTGATCGCCGCCGGCTACAGCGAGTTCAAAGCGATCACGTCGAAAAACGCCGACGGCTATTATGGCTGGGAAGAGGCGGGGCCGTTCGACAAGATCATCGTCACCTGCGGCATCGACCATATTCCGCCGCCCCTGCTGCAACAGCTGAAGCCGGACGGCGTAATGGTCATTCCCGTTGGTCCGCCCGGCGCCCAGCGCGTGCTCAAAGTCGTGAAGACGCAGGGGACTGACGGCTCCATCACCGTTGCGCGCTCGGATATTTACGGCGGCAAGATCGTTCCCTTCGTACCCTTCACCAAGCTCGAAGGCGATGCGATCAAGGGGACGCATAACAATTGAAGCGCGCGTCCGGCACCCTTCGACGTCATGGCCGGGCTTGTCCCGGCCAGCCACGCGACGCAGCGGCGCTCAATGCTTGAAGTTCGTGGTGGCTTCTACGCGTGGATGCCCGGCACAAGGCCGGGCATGACGTGCTAGGCGCGGAAAAGGCGGAGTAATGCAGCCGAATGCTGTTCCCCGAACAGCCCTGTTCTCGAGGGGGAACCATCATCGCGCCGCGCCGCTGAGGACTGCTTCATGAATGAAAGCTTCGTCGCGCCCGACACAATCGCGCTGACGCCCATCCATAATGAAGACGTCGTCCTCGACGGGCGGGGGCGCCTCGCGCTCTATCTCGCGGTTGGCCTTGCCGCCGGCGCGGTGATCGCGCTGCAAATCGACATTATGCGCGTCTTCGCCGTCGGCTCCTGGGCGCATTTCGGCTCGCTGGTGGTCAGCCTCGCGATGCTTGGCTTTGGCCTCACCAGCGCGGTGATGTGCGTCGCCAAGGATTGGTTCCAGCGCAACTGGCTGATCGCCGCCAGCGTCGCGCTCGCGCTGTTCGGTCCACTCGCGGTCGGCGCCAATCTCTATGTCCAGCAGCTCGGCTTCAATGCGATCTTCCTGGTCTCGGACCCTGCGCAAAAGTGGAAGTTGCTCGAGATATTTCTCGCCGACCTCACGCCTTTTCTCGCCGGCGCGGTGTTCCTCGGCTGCGTCTTTTTGAAAAGCAACCGCACGTTCGGGCGCGTCTATTTCGCCGATCTGGCGGGATCGGGCCTGTGCGGACTGGTGTTTCTCGGGGCGATGTATCTGCTGAAACCCGAAAACCTGATCGCCGCGCCGCTCGCTTTATGGCTGGCCGCCGGCATCGCCTGGTCGATCGGCCCCGGCGGCCTGCGCACGCTTCTTCCGCTTGTCGTCCTGGCCGCCCTCGCTTTTGGCGGCCATTTCATCGCCGCGCCGGCTCTCGGCTGGAGCCGCCTCGCCGTCAATGATTACAAGGGCGTCGCCTATGCCCGCAAATTCCCCGACGCCGAGCGGGTCTACGAAAGCGTCTCGCCATTCGGTTATATCGAGGCCTATTCCAGCTCCTACCTGCATTTCGCGCCGGGCCTGTCGGACAATGCGGCGTTCAATCTGCCGGCTATTCCCGCCAACGCCTATCTCGCCATGTATATCGACAGCGACGGGCCGATCGGCATCATTCGCAATCTGCCGGATAAGGACACCGCCTATTTCCGCTTCCTGCCGATGTACTACCCCTACGTCATCAAGAAGAATCCGAAGACCTTCGTCACGCAATTCGGCGGCGGCATATCGAGCGCGCTGGCGTTGCGCTCCGGCTCCAGCAGCGTGACGGTCGCCGAGGGCAATCGCGCGGTGCTCGCCGCCTTCCACGATCCCGTGATCAAGGATTTCACGGGCGACATTCTCTCCAAAGTCCGCGTCATCGATTACGAGGGCCGGCACTTCCTCGCCCATACCGACGAGCGTTTCGACATTGTCGATTTGAGCCTTGCCGATTCGGTCGGCCTTTCCAATCCGGGCGGCTTCGCCATCGTCGAGAAGTTTTCCTATACGCGCGAGGCGATGGAAACCTATATGCGCGCGCTCAGCGACGGCGGCGTGCTGTCGGTGACGCTGTGGAACAAGGAAGAGCCGCCCAAATCCGTGCTGAAGCTTTATACGACGATGGCGGCGGCGGCCAAAGACGTCGACCCCGCTCATATCGCCGATTCGTTTTTCGTCGCATCCTCCTATCTCTCGACAGCGACCGTGCTGTTCAAGCGCGGCGGCTTCACCGCCGACGAAATCGACAAGCTGCGCAAGCATACGCATGACATGTCGTTCGACGAGATCTATTCCCCCGGTCTCTTCTACGACGGCACCCAGACCGATCGTACCCTGGACGGCTATGTCGCGCAGATTTTCTCAGGCGCCGCAGGTGGCCCGGCGGCGGCGATCCCCGCCACCGACGCCCAGGGCGCGGCCGATCCGACCGCGCCCGCCGCCGATCCCACGGGTCCGGCCGATCCGACCGGGCCAAGCGAAGAGCCCAGCGGCAACGCCGACAATGGCATCCTGCCCGCCACCGTCATGGGCCGGCTCGCCTGGCATTCCTTGATCAACGGCGAATGGCCCGCGATCGCCAAACGCTATGTTTTCGACACCCGCCTGTTGACCAATGACGCGCCCTATTTCGCCGCCTATGTGAAGACCGCCGATCTTCCACGCATCACCGACCGGCTCGAATTGCTGCAGGACGAGTGGGGCTATCTTTTGATCTGGGCGACGCTGGGGGTCGCCTGCGCCACGGCGACGGTTCTGCTGGCGATTCCCGTCCTGTGGGGCTGGCGTACGATTTTCTCGAAATCGCGCGGCAAATTCCTCACCATCGTCTATTTCGCCTGTCTCGGCGCCGGCTATATCATGGTCGAGGTCGGGCTGATCGCGCATTTCGTGATGGCTCTGGGCAATCCGACCGTTTCCGCCTCGGTGCTGATCACCGGCATGCTGGTGTTCTCGGGGCTCGGCGCGCTTCTTTCGGAACGCGTGCTGCCGCGCATGCGCACGATCATGCCGATCCTGTTCGTTGCGATCGGCGCGCTGCTGATCGGCTACGCCTTCTTCATCAACAATGCGCTCGATGCGATCGGCGCCTTTCCCTATGGCGTCCGGTTGATGCTGTCGTTCGCCATCATCGCGCCGCCGGCTTTCCTGATGGGCTTTCCGATGCCGACCGCGATGACGACGCTCGGCCGCCTCGGCAAGGAGCACATGTTCATCTGGGCCTGGGGCGTGAACGGATGTTTCTCAGTGATCGGCGCCGCCGCCGCGCCGGTGATCGCCACCAATTTCGGGCTGGGCGCAGTGATCGAGATCGCCGGCTGCGCATACCTTCTGGCGTTGCCGGCGTTCTTCGGCGTAATATCGGGCGGTCCTTCGCGTCGATTCTCATGATCCGTTAGAGGTTGCTGACCTTTGGGTAAGGATTACGCGCTAGGCAAAGAGTTGAACGGCTGGGCGGGTGTGGGGTTGATCGACTCGGAGCGTCAACGCATGGGCGACTGTCGGCGCGGACCATCCCTGGCGAAAGCGGCGGTGGGCTTGGCTTTGGCTCTGCTGCTCGCCAGTTGCGCCGGAGGACCCGCGGTGACCAGGCAAGGGGAAGCGCCGAATGGCTCGATAGGGCCGCAATTCGCCAATGCCGGCGGCGTGATGGTCGCGATGCCGGAGTTCCAGAATTCCGCCTTTCCCTATCACGGCCCGATCCCGGCAAGCGCCGAGGGCCATGAGCGCCCCTTCATGAATGTCGACGAGAATGGTCGGCTCGGCCATGAATCCCCGCGCGGCGGCGTCTATTGGGAGGACGCCACCTACAGCGATCGCCACGTCCTGCTTGCCGCTTCACAGAATTTCGACAGCCGCAGCCCCGGCGATCTCGTGATTTTCTTCCACGGCAACGAGGCGACCCTCTCGCGCGATGTGGTCGATCGCCAGCAGGCGCCGCGCCAGCTTGTTGATTCCGGCCTCAACGGCGTGCTGATCGCGCCGCAAATGGCGGTCGACGCCATGGATTCAAGCGCTGGCCGCTTCTGGAAGCCTGGCGCGCTCGCCGAATTCCTTGGCGAGGCGGAATCCAAGCTCGCCGCGCTTTACCCCGGAACGTCGCGCGCCACATTCGCCCGCATGCCGGTGATACTGGTCGCCTATAGCGGCGGCTATCTGCCGGCGGCCTTTGCGCTGGCGCAGGGCGGCGCCGGCGAACGCGTGCGCGGCGTCGTGCTGCTCGACGCGCTCTACGGCGAGGAAGACAAGTTCGCCGACTGGATCGAGCGCGAGCACAATCGCGCGTTCTTCGTCAGCGCCTATTCGAAATCCTCGCATGACGAAAACGAGGCGATGCGCCAGCGTCTCGCGCAGGCGGGAGTCAATGTGCAGAATGGGATGCCGGAAAGACTAGGCCCCGGGGTTGTGGCCTTTGTCGACGCCGGCGACGTCGATCACAACAGCTTCGTCAATAGCGCCTGGACGAGCAATCCGCTGCGCGACGTGCTGGCCAGAGTGGCGCAATAGCTGTTGGAAGCGCTGCCTCGCAATTGTGCAGGTTCACTAATTCGTTGATCGGATCTCCAATATGGGAGGACGTTCAGGATGCGAGACAACAGCTTCGCGAGGTTTATCGCCCCTGCTGACTTCGCAATTGAGCCATCGTTCGCGTGGAGGCAATTCTTTCACCGCTGAGACCTTTGTCAATGACGACCGCGAAAGCGGTCGCCGCCTTCGGCTTTGGCCTGAAAGGCCATCATTG
>Ga0209006_10001590_pt1 | contig 20616 bp, 19 predicted proteins | sample JacPin_JW_Ref_O2_FD_188567 | JGI IMG/M metagenome (GOLD analysis project Ga0209006, IMG submission 188567) | Forest soil microbial communities from Algoma, Ontario, Canada - Jack Pine, Ontario site 1_JW_Ref_O2 (SPAdes) (version 2) | ecosystem: Environmental > Terrestrial > Soil > Boreal...
GGGCCTCATCCTATTTGCATTGTCGAAGAACCCTGTGTTTCGCGGACCCGCGATCGCCGGCGCCATCGCCGCGCCGACATCATTTGCATGGGTGGGACACGTTCATGGAATGGCGTCGAACACGGCGCCCAGTTTGCTCATGTGTCTGCACCTTCTGTGCGCGGCGTTTTGGTTGGGAGCGTTGCCGCCGCTACTGATCATCGCGCGCGGCGCCCATGAGCCGCAAATCGCCGCGGCCGCCGCGCGCTTTGGAAAATTGGCATTGCGAGTCGTGGCAGTACTGGTGGCAGCCGGCGCGAGCCTGTTGCTCATGTTGATCGTCAGTGCCGCGCCGTTTTGGGCCAGCGATTACGGCCGGATGATGGCAATCAAGCTGCTGGCAGTCGCCGCTCTTTTGAGCCTTGCAGCCTGGAACAAACTGGTTTTGACGCCCAGACTGTTGCGGGGCGATGCGCGGGCTGCGGTCCAATTTCGGCGCTCTGTGCTGGCGGAAATAGGTGTCGGCGCACTGATTCTGTTGATCACTGCCGGTTTCACCACGCTCACCGGACCACCCTAGACCAGTCACTGCGCCAAGTCCCTCACTGCCGCAGCACGTAGTCAACGTACATGCTTCCGGGCAATCCCGAAACGCAAGCCTCCACCTCGAAAGCAGAACGGATCAAGGCAGGCGTCAAGGTTTCCTGCGTCGCCCCATCGCCCGCCACCCGGCCATTCGACAACGCGAAGATGCGGCTGGCATAGCGGCCCGCGAGCGTCAGGTCATGAATGGAAGCGATCACCAATTTGCCGGCTTTCGCCAGCAGCTGCAGACGGCGCGCCGTATCGAGCGCGTGCTTGGGATCCAAGCCGGCGATGGGTTCATCGACGATCAAAACGTCCGGATCCGCGACCAATGCCCGGGCAAGCATGGCGCGCGCGAGTTCCCCGCCGGAAAGCGTGGTTGCCGGTTGCTCGCGATGATCGAGCAGGTCGCACGCTTGCAAGGCTTGGGTAATTTTAGGACCGAAACTTGCGGGCAAACCGCCGAGTGCCGGCAAGGTTGGTGTCAACCCGAGGGCAACCAGTCTTTCAACAGAAATTGGCCATTCGCAGCGGGGATTCTGCGGCAAATAGGCGCGGCGACGCGCCAGCTGCGTGCCGGAAAGCGCGCGAATGGAAATGCCGTCGAGCATCACGGCGCCGGAATCCGCCTTCAGCAATCCTGCCAGCACCGACAGCAGCGTCGACTTGCCCGCCCCGTTCGCCCCGATAATGGCGACAAAATCGCCGGACTCGGCATGCAACGAAACGTCCTCGAGAATCGCGCGCTCGCCGCGACGGACGAAAATCTTTGCCGCGTCGAGGCGACTCATGAGCCGCTGTGCACCGCTTGCAAGAGACTGCTCCGCAGCGCCGCCGCCGCATCGGCGCTTTCGACGACGCCGCAACTATAAAGCGCGCCGGGATAGGTGACGGTTCGGCCGGAATAGAGCTTGCGGATGAGGGGATGCTGCGCGACTTCGGTGTTTCGTCCCGGCGTATCGCTGATATCGCTGGCGTAGGCAAGCACGTCCGGGTGCGCCGCGATCAATTGCTCAACTTCGAAGGACGTGTAGCGGCCATCCAGCGTCGCCGCGACGTTGACCCCACCGGCCGCCTCCAGTATGGCGTCGAACAAAGTGCCCTTGCCGGGAATGGATCCGCCTTCGCCCCAAGCCGCCACGCGAATGATTTGCCGCGGCTTCGAGGCGGCCAACTCCTGCAAGGTCGAATCCATCTTCGCAATCAGCGATTCGCCGGCAGCGTCCCGCTCAAGCGCATGCGCCACTTGTCGGGTCACCGCACGGATCTGATCGAAATCCGATGCCGGCGCCACTTCGAGCAAGGGCCAGCCCAGTTTCTTCAGCAGTGATCGCGCCGCCGGCGTGGTGTAGGTTCCTGCCAGGACCAGGTCGGGCTTTTGCGCGAGCACTTCCTCGACAGTACCCCAATTGACCCGCACCTTCGCGGCTTGCGGCCACTGGTAGGAATTGCTGGGATCGCGCGAATAATAGGTCACCGAGGCGATGCGCTCCGGCGGCAACAACTCGAGCAACAGATCGTCCGTACACATGCTGAGCGACATGACGTGCTGCGGCCCGGGATCGGCAGCTGTCGCGCTGTTCATGAGGCAGAGCAGCGTCAGCGCCGCGCCGCAGGCTCTCGACAGCGTCCCGATCAAGGGCTCACCCGAACTTACTGAAATCCGGCGGTCGTCGTTCGGAAAATGCCGTGAAGGCTTCCTTGAACTCCGCGGATTTGAGCTGCCGAAGGAAATGCCCGGACTCTTGGACCATGCGTGCCAATAAAGCCGCTTCATCGCGCATCAGTGATTTGGTCGCCACCACCGAGGCAGGCGCGCGCGACGCGATTGCGATCGCGGTTGCCCGCGCGACGGCATGCAGCTCGGCCGCCGGCACTGCGCGATTCGCAATTCCCCAATTTACCGCCTTCTCGGCGCTCACCGGTTCGCCGAGCACGAACATCTCAAAGGCGCGGGCATGCCCGATGCGCAGCGGCATCAACAAGCTCGAGCCCGCCTCAGGAACCAGCGCGAGATTGACGAACGGGGCGATCAGCGACGCGTCCTCTGAAAGATAAACCATGTCGCAATGCAGGAGCATGGTCACACCGACGCCGACCGCGCGGCCATTGACCGCGGCAACGATCGGCGTGCGCGCTTTGGCCAGCGCGGGCAGCAGCGGATTGGCATCCTCCGGCTTCGGCGCGGAGGTCGAATTACCCACTGCCGCAAAATCCGCGAGATCATTTCCCGCGGTGAACATATCGCCGTGGGCCTTGATCAAAATGCAGCGAATATTGGGATCGCCGTCCGCGGCGGTGATGGCATCCGCCAGCGTCCTGTACATCGCCCGGGTCAGAGCGTTCTTTTTATCCGGCCGGTTAAGCGTCAGTATCAAGAGCTTTTCGGATTTCTCCACCAGAACATGTTCGGTCACAAGAATTCTCCTCGTATTGCTAAGGCGCCGTCTTGCGCAGCCGCACGACCAGCCAGAAGAAAAACGGCGTCCCGATCAGGCTCGTCAGTACGCCGAGCTTCAGCTCCGTTCCGACGTGAATCAAGCGCGTTGCGATGTCCGCGCAAAGCAGCAACAGCGCTCCGGACAATGCCGCCGGAAACAGGATGCGGCTGGGTTGATGGCCCAGCAGCGGCCGCATCAAGTGCGGCGCGACCAGACCTATGAATCCGACCACCCCGGTCACCGCCGTGGACGCGCCGATGGCCAATGCCGTGCCGAATACGGCCAAAAAATATAACCGCTCAATATTAATGCCTAAACTCATGGCTTGCGCCTCGCCCAACGTCAGGGCGTCAATTCCGCGGGCGGTGAACAGCAGCATAGCGCAACCCAATAGAATGAACGGCGTCACCAGAAACACCTGGCTCCAGCTGCGGTCCGCGAGCGATCCCATGAGCCAGGTCATGATTTCGTACGCCGCGTAGGGGTTGGGCGCGAGATTGAGCGCCAGAGCAATTCCCGCGGCCGCGAGGGCGGACACGGCGGCTCCGGCGAGCACCAAGGTTATCGTTCCGCCGCCGCGCCCGAGAGCAAAAGTCAGCACACTTGCGAGCAATGCGCCGATCAAGCCGAGCAGCGGCGCGGCGGCCGTGAAATGCGTCGCGAAGCCAAAATAAACGGCAATCACGGCGCCGAGCGCGGCGCCCGCCGAAACCCCCAACAGGCCGGGCTCCGCGAGAGGGTTGCGGGTCACTCCCTGCAGAACAGCACCCGCGACGCCCAAGGCGCCGCCGACTTCGAGGGCGAGGATGGCCCGCGGCAGACGAAGCTGGGTGACGATGGTTGCGGCGAGATTGGCACCCTTGGACCCGGGGTCCAAGGACCACAGGCCATCCCAGACCTCTCCGATGGGCAGCCAGATGCGGCCCGCCAGCAGCGAAATCACGAACAGTGCCGCGAGCAGCAGCAGCAGAACGACGCTGATAATCCAGTCCCGGTGCATATCAGTCCCTGTGCATCAGGCGTAGCTTCTGCTGACGAACCAGAACACCCCGAGCGCGACGAGAAACGCCGAAGCGACATCGACGACGATGGGCCGCGGCAGTGCAAGCTGCAGGCGTTTCAATCCCAGCACCAGCAAAGTCGCACCAACCACGAGCGCCAACTGACCCACCTCGACTCCCAGATTGAAACCCACCAGCAGTTCGGCCAGGCGCTGAGTCGGCAGCTGCAACTCCAACAGGTCTGCGGCAAAGCCAAAGCCATGTATCAGTCCGAACACCAAGGTCACCAAGATCCTCAATCGGCCGGCGTCGCGTATGTTGCCCGATATTAAAAGGTAGTTCGCGGTAAATAGTCCGGCGCCCAGCAACAAAAGGCTCGGCAATCCGCCGAATCCGAAGAATTGAAACAAAGCCATCAGGCACAGGCATGCACCGACGCCCAACGCCGCTATTTTGGGCCGCCGGGTCTGAACCACGATGTTTTCCGCACCGATCAGCGCAATGGTGAGAGCGACCAGTGCATCGATATACTCGGCGTGCGGCCTCAAAATGCCGGTGACCGCCAATGCCAGCGTCAAGCTGTGCCCGATGGTAAAACCGGTCACGACGAAGACCAGATCGCGAAGGCGGCGCGAGATCAGCACCAATCCCAACAGAAATGACATGTGGTCGACGCCGGTGAAGATGTGCATCATCCCCATGCGGATGAACTCGAAAAAGCTGGCATTCTTGAGACGGCTGCCCTCCCCGCCCGTCACGTCTATCGTTTGATGCTCGTTGGTGATGAGCTGCTCGGTAAATTCGCCGCTCGCCGCGTTTTGCACCTGCGCAAAGTTGGTGTGACTCGAGACCAAATCGAAAAAAGCGCCGGAGTGAATCTGCAGGTTCGAGGCCGAATCGCACTTGAAGGTAAAGTCGAATTTACTGAAACCCGCGAGGGCCGATAAGATCTCCACCGGTGGAACCAGCGCGCACCGCTTGCCGTCCGCGAGCGCGTAGGTCTTCTCCGTCAAATAATCTCTCAAGCGTTCCGGCGTAACCGGGCTTGCATCGCTCCCCAGCCGTTTGGCCTCGATATCGGGAATGGTGACGACCACATCGACGAGGCGGCCATTGATTTCCCAGACCGAATGGGACTGGCTGCGCACATGAGCATGGGCGGGCGCGCCGACCCACGCGCCCAACATCAGCCACAGAACCGCGACACGCTTCAACGCAAGTCGTCCGCGATCAGTACATTCGCGCGTTTACGAAGAAATGATTCACCGCTCAACTTCAGTTTATCGACCGCCTGGTTGCGATAGTCGCTCAAAACTTGCGGGCGCGCCGCGGCGAAGCCGAAAGGCACCGGATGCCGGTTTTGTTCCATGTCGAGAACGTGTATCCCATCGGACAACTGGATGGGCCGCGAAACCTCGCCATTTCCCAAGTCCCGGGCGGCTGCGAACAGCTCATCGCCCAGGTGAATTTTCGCCGCGAAATAAAATTCTTCGCCCTTGGTTTTGCCGGAATCGCGGCCGTTAAGATGCGCGAGCGTTGGCGCATCGGTGATTGCTTTCTTGAGCGCTTCCGGGTCACGCGGCAACTCTGCAAGCGCAGATGCGGGGAACACCAGATCCCTGACCCGCATGACTCCTTCGCTGACGTACCGGTCCTGATGGGTCTCGAAAAATTGCCGCAACGCCGCCTCGCTGGGCTGCGAAGTTATCGCGTTCTCGGCGATTTCCAGCTCGACCGCGTTGACCAGGGCGCTGCGGACATCCGGATCGGTCGAAGCCACGTCCAGTTCCTTGCCGCGCTGTACGAATAGCTCTTCCCGGATCATGTCATCCAGGACCTTGTGGCGCTGTTCCTGGGTTGCATGGCTCAAATCGACCCCGTACAAAGTCTGCAGCAGCGCGAGGTAATCGGCGCGCGACACCGGCTGCTGATTCACCAGGGCGACATCCTCGGCGGGAACAATCAGCGTGGAGGCACTGCGCGCGGTAAAAAGCGAGTACCCGGCCAAAATGAGACCGATGAGCACACCGGCCGCCATGAGTACGAAGGATCGCGCACTGCTTATCTGCGATGGGTCGCGCCAGGCCGCGCGTTCGGGTTTTGGATCAAGTGCCATTTTGCATCGTACCGGGATGTGAAATTGAATAGACATACAAAGCCAGCTCACGGATGCTCGCAGCGCTGGCACGCGTGATCCACGCGGGGCATACGCCCTGGCGGCCATAGGCGATGGACATATACAGCGCGCCGCGGCTGCCATCTCCATAGAGCGTGATGGCATCGCTGAGATTCGGCGCGCCGATCGCCGAATCGCCCTTCGCATCGAGCGAGTGGCAGTCGTAACAGCCGCCGTGCCCGGTGAATAGGGCGGCGCCGCGCGATACGGCGACCGCATCCGCGGGGCGGCCCTGCTGGCGCATGAGAAATTCGATCACGTCGCCGATGTCACCGGGCGTCAAGGGTTGGATGTTCTTGTCGCCGGGGTTTGGCTGCGGCCGAGCGTAGGCGGGCATGATCGCGAGATTCCACGCCTTCGGATTGCGCGAGCGAATCCCATAGTCGATCACCTTTTCGATCTCCGCCGGGCGACCGGTCCCGTAAAGCCAATCATTATCGGTTAGGTCCGGGACGCCATTGACGGTATCGCCCGTTCCAGAGGCGCCGTGACAGGCCGCACAGCGCGCCTCGAACAGCGGTCTACCGCGCCGGACGGCAAATCGAAGCAACATGGCATCGCCGGGCAAGGCGTCTGGATCGGCACGCAACAATTGCCGCGCAGCGTAGCTGTCTGCGGCGAAAACGGCCGCAACCAGCAACGATGCCATGATCAGGACAACGAGAAAGCGCATCACTCAATGATAGCGCAGGCCAACCTCGCCATCGTTCCACCGGCCGCGCTGCCGCGCGGCGCGCTCAGGGTTCAAGTCGTGAATCCAACCCACCGCCCCGCCGCGACAATGGTGACCCACAGCAGCAGCGACGCACCGCCTGCCAGTTTGGCCGACCGGGGCGGTCGACCGCGATCCCAGGTTTCAAGGTGACGCGTGCCCAACCAGTGAAACATCGCCATATTGATGCCGGCCAACAGCAAGCAGACCATTTTCAATCGAAATGGAATGTTGCCGTAGTAGGTGAGCGCCTTGGATGAAAACATCAGCATCCCGGCGAGCGCCGCGATGGCGAACGCCGTCCAAGTCCAGGGCAGCATTTCGGAAGCGACCTGACTGAAGGGGCGTTCCTTGTTGGCGAGACCTAACAGCCGCAGGTCGACGGTCATGATGGAGCCGACAACCAGCACCAGCGCGAACACGTGCACGGTCTCGATGGTCGGAAACATCCAGTCAGACTCGCGAATCTGCGTCGGCAGGCTGAGATCCTGCAGCCTCGTCAAGACTTGTTCCAGAGCCATGGCTTAACTCAGAGCCATGGCTTGGCGCGCCACCAAGTTTGGGTCAAACATAGGCGATCCAGCGCCCGGCGGTCACAATACCTGCGCCGATGATCACGGCGGCAATGCCGATGGCGCGTGCCGCGCGCCGCCGCGTGGGCGATGCGTTCCAGTACTCGGGACTCTCCCGCGTGCGAATTTGCACGATCAGCAGAATTCCGACCAGCGCCAGAACCAGCAGCATTTTCACCCGAAAAGCCCAATTGAGCAGCTCGCGTGCCGGTTCCGTAATGGTCAGAAGAATGCCCGTGCCCAGCAGCACGCCAAGCGCTATCCAGACCCAAGGCGTCGATTTGGCCGTGACAACTGCCAGCGGTTGGCCGCCCCGCGTTACGCCGATCAACCTGAAACTCACGACGTAAACGGACGTCAGGAGAATCGCGATGGAGATGATATGGACGGTCTGCACCAGCGGGACGAACCAGTTGGCCGATTGAAACGCCACGCTGACATTCGTCCTCGACAACCAATCACAGAACTCTTCGATCACGAACCACCTTGGGATTTAGCGAGCGCCTACTTTGACGGGGGCCAACAGGACATCCTAAGCAAGGGCTCGCCTCAAGTATAGTCAGCAAATGCACTTCGGATTTTCGAACAAACCTCGCGCGATGCTTGCCTGGCTCGGGGTTGCGCTGCTGTCGATATGGTGCGTTGGCATGTTTGGCCGCGCCTATTGGACCCCGGATGAGCCGCGTGAGGCTGACATCGCCTGGCGCATGAGCTGGCAGGCCGACAAAGCCGTTCCTCTGTTGGCCGGCGAACCCTTCTGTGAAAAGCCGCCGCTTACTTATTGGCTGGCGGCGCTGCCCATGGGTCTTTGGGGTGAGCAGGCATGGATCGCGCGCCTGCCCAATTTGCTCTATGCATTGATCACGGCGCTCAGCCTCGGCTTGCTGGCTTCGCGCAGCGCCGGCCGGTTCGCGGGCCTGGTAGGCGCCGCGACCGTCAGCACCTTCCTGCTGTCCTACCAGGTCGCCATTTGGCTGGCCACCGACGCGCCGCTGCTGGCGAGTGTTTCGGTCGCATTGCTCGGCGCCTACATCGGCTTCTACGCGACCACCAACCAGCAGCGCTTGCGCGGCTATCTTTTGATGCATGCGGCGTTGGCATTCGGATTCCTCTCCAAGAGCGCAGCGGCTTGGATGGTGCCGGCGTTGGCAATTCTGACCTTGAGCATCTGGGAGAGGCGCTGGCGGGAACTGCTTCGCTGGGAATTGTATGCAGGATTACTGATTCAAGCGGCGATCATTCTGCCGTGGATCTGGTACGTGTACCACGGCGCTGACGGCCCGCAACACCTGAAGACATTCTTCTGGAACAATTTGGTCGGCCGCTTCGCCGCGGTCGATGCGCCGCCCGATTTGCAGTACGCAACCGCGCATCGCAATTCGCCGGGCAAGTATCTGCTCGAGCTGCCCCTGTATCTGTTTCCGTGGACGCTGTTGGTTCTGGCGGCGGTACGGCGCGCCTGGCGGCAGCGGCAATCCTCGCGGCATGACAATCGCGCCGTGCGCTTCGCCATCGCCGCTTCTCTGCCGCCCCTCGTGCTGCTGTCGCTCGCGGCAACGGCGCGCAATATTTACTTCGCGCCCGCGCTGCCGGGAGTTGCGCTGCTGGTCGCCTGGTGGGCACGCGAAATCTTGCCGGGTCCTGATCCTTGGGACGTCCGGGCGCTGCGCGCCACGGCGGCGCTGCTGCTGCTCGGCGTTGCCGTATTTGCCGCGGCATTGACGCTGCTCGGCGCCGATGTCTGGAGCACCATACCTCGGCACGGGACCTTTATCGCGATCGCAGGCTTAGGATTGCTCGCCGCGGCGTATTTTTCCGTCCGCGCATGGGCCGCGGCCGGCGATCACGGCGTTTATTCTCAATGGGCCCTGGTCCTCGCCTACTGCGCGCTGCTCATTGGACCCGCATCACAAGTGTACCGGCAAGTGGACAGTTGGCAGGACCTGGCGAAGATCAGCCGCGCCGTCGAGCGCGGCACTGCCGGCAGACCCCTGATTTTGCTGGCGCCCGACGAGACCACTCGCGCCATCATTGATATGTACGCGCGCACCGCGGTCGAAAGGATTCCGGGGCCGTTGGATGCCACCGGGCTTGCACGCGTGCGCGCGGACGCCGCCGCGGCGCCCGACAGTCTTTTCTTGGTGCAGTTGCCGAATCAATCGCCGCCGGGGTTGCCATGGCGCACGAGGCTCTCGCGAGAAGCGGCTCTACCCGGTTGGATCCAAGAAGCGAACCTGCGGCTGATCGAAACCTACTCGCTGCCGTACGGGCGGCGCTACGCGCTGCTGGGGCTCAAGCAAGGCTCAAGCGGCGATACAGGGAATCGTATTCCCTGATTTGCCGGGTCCACGAGAAATCCTTGGCCATGGCATTTTGCATCAGCGGCAACCAGGAACGCGGATCGGCGTGCCAGTCGAGCACCGTATTGATCGCCCAGCGCACGGCCGGCGCGTCGTAGTCGTTGAACACGCAACCGGTGCCCCGGCCCGTGCTCGGATCGAAATGCTGCACCGAGTCCGCGAGCCCCCCGGTATTGCGCACAATGGGAATGGTCCCGTAACGCAAGCTGTACATCTGATTCAAGCCACACGGTTCATAGCGCGAGGGCATGAGGAAAATATCGCTGCCGGCTTCGATCAAATGCGCCAGCGGCTCATCGAATCCCGAGCTATAGCTCACGCGGTCGGGAAAGCGCTGCACCAGGCCCTCGAAGAAGGCGGCATACTTCGAATCCCCGCTGCCGAGCACCGCCAGTCCGAAATCGCGTGCCTGCAGGAGCCCGGGAAGAGAATCAAACAATAGGTCGATCCCCTTCTGCTCGGTCAGCCGTGTCACCATGCCGAGCAGCGGTTGCGTGGTCGACAGCTTCAGCTGCAGTGTCGCGATCAGCATCTCCTTATTGATGAGCTTGCCGCGCAAATCCTGCGGCGAAAAATGGGCACTCAAGTGCGGGTCGTAGCGCGGGTCCCATTCCTCATAATCCACGCCATTCAATATTCCCCTCACCCCGTCGGTACGCTCACGCAAAGCGGCCTCCAGGCCCATGCCGAGCGGCGTATCGCATATTTCGCGCGCATAGGTCGGACTGACCGTGCTGACCCCGTCCGCGTGTTTGATGCCCGTTTTGAGCGGGTTGATCACGCCGTGCGCGATGTCGCTCTGATCCAGCATCGACACCGCGGCACCCAAGCCAAGATCCGCCGCGACGCCGCTCGGGATGATGCCCTGAAAACCTATGTTATGAATCGTCAAGAGCGATTTGGCCCGGCCCAACAACGCGTCGCCGCGATAGAGCGTCTTGAGGTACAGCGGCAAGAATGCCGTGTGCCAGTCATTACAATGAAATATATCTGGGCCGAATCCCAAGCGCCGGCAGCTCTCGAGCGTCGCGCGCGTGAATAGCAAGAATCGGCGATGCTCGTCGGGATCAGTGGTATATAAGCCGCCGCGATCGAACAGCGCCGGACAATCAACGAAGTACATCGGGACGTCGCTGTTTGGGTAGTTCGCGGTCAGCAGCGAAAACGAATAGTCGGTGTCGCCGATCGGGAGCGCCACGCGCTGCACGCCGCGTACCGCCTTTAAGGACGGATAGTTGCTGCGCACGACGGGATAGAGCGGCATGAAGGCGCGGACAGTGTGCCCGATGGCGCCCAAATTCTGCACCAACGCGCCGGCGACATCCGCCAAGCCGCCGGTTTTGGCGTACGGCACGATCTCCGAACTCAAAATACACAGCTTCAACGGCGCCATGAAACGCAGTCTAACAAACGCCGCCTACGCCCGAGCGAAACTGGTGCAGGCGCCGTCTGAGTGTGTCACGCTTTGGGCAATGCGACACGCTGCCCGCAATAACACCGGACGCTATGTCAGCCGTTTGACCAGCGGAACCCTGGCAGTGATCATGGCGGGAGGCCGCGGCGAACGCCTCAAGGCTCTCACGCAACATCGCTGCAAACCGGCCACGCCGTTCGGCGGAAAGTTCCGCATCATCGATTTCGTGCTGTCGAATTGCGTCAATTCCGGCATTCGCCAAATCGCGGTGCTGACCCAGTACAAATCCCAATCGCTGATCCAGCACATTCAGCGCGGCTGGAGCTATCTGCGCGGCGAGCTGGGCGAGTTCGTGGAATTGATTCCCGCGCAACAGCAGATCGGTCCGCACTGGTACCGCGGCACTGCGGATTCGGTGTACCAAAATCTGGATTTCATCCGCTCGCATAATCCGACCCATGTATTGATCCTGGCCGGCGATCACATTTATAAAATGGATTATGGCCCGATGATCGCCTACCACGAGACCTGCGAAGCGGATGTCACCGTGGGCGTGGTGGATGTGCCCATAGAACGCGCCAATGAATTCGGCATCATGACCACCGACGATACCAACCGGGTGCTCAAATTCGCCGAGAAGCCGCAGAATCCCGACCCGATCATCGGTCATGAAAAGTTTGCGCGCGCCTCCATGGGAATTTATGTCATTGCCATGGATCGGCTGGAGAAGTTGCTGACGGAGGACGCGGCCAACGAAGCGACCAATCACGATTTCGGCCGGAACATCATTCCTCCCGCCATCGCCCGCATGCGCGTTTTCGCCTACCCCTTTCATGACGTCGAAACCCGCGCGCAGAATTACTGGCGCGATGTGGGCAACGTTGATGCCTTGTACGAGGCCAACATGGAATTGGTTTCCCTAAATCCTGAATTGAACATCTACGATCATCAATGGCCCATCTGGACGTATCAGGCGCAGCAGCCGCCCGCGAAATTCGTGCTGGACGATGAGGGCCGGCGCGGCATGGCCGTGAACTCGATGGTCGCCGGCGGCTGCATCATCTCGGGTGCTCTCGTGAGGCAATCGCTGTTGTCGAACGATGTGCGCATCGAGGAGGCCAGCGTGATCGAGAGTTCCGTGTTGTTGCCGGGGGTGACGGTCGGCCGGCATTGCAAGATCACGCGTTGCATCCTCGATGAGGGCTGCATGATTCCGGACGGCCTGCAAATCGGCCAGGATCCCGCCACTGACGCGCAGCGTTTTTTCATCACCAAGCGGGGTGTGGTGCTCGTGACGCAGGATATGCTGCGCGTGCCGGCGGGCGCTGCGCCGAAAACCCCCTAGCGCGGCGTGCGGCGCGGCGTGCGGGCTGGCGCCGCGTGTAGGCTGGCGCTGCGTGCGGACTAATCGCCGCGCAGATTGAGCCGGGACCATGCCGCGATCACATCGCCCGCTTCGATTCCCAGCATATTCGGTTCGCCGTCAATCAACCCCGTGAGCAGTTGCACGTCGGCCCCTGCCGTACCCGTGGGCCGATAAAGGGACGGTAAGGCTTTGCCAAACAGAACAACCTGGGGACAGCCGACTGCGGCCGCGGCGTGCGCCGGCCCTGAGTCGACGGTCAGAAGACCTGCGGCTCGATCCAATAGCGCGACGAGACGGGGAATCGGCAAGTCATCGGCGACGTTGTGCAATCCGCCGATTGCCGCGAGCGAGGCGAGTTCCTGATTGAGCTGAAATTCGGGGCCGGTGCCGAGCAGCACCAGGGCATGCCGCGGATGCCGCTGGCGCAGGAACCGCAGCACCTCGGCCCAGCGCTCATTGGGCCAGTACTTATGGTTAACAGCCAGGCGACGCGGGCCGCGCCGCATCGTGCGCTTGTTGCCGATCTGCACGAGGATCAAAGGTTGATCGGCGAGACCCCGTGTTGTCAGCCAAGTGGTGAGTTGTGCGCGTTGCGCCGGCGTTACCTCTAGATAGCAACCGGGAAGCACCGCGTCGATGCCGCTCTCAGGGGCTGTTACCGCGCCCGGCATGATCTGCGCCAGTCGCCGCCACTGCTGCGTCGCATGCTCGCCGGGCAGTAATGGGTGATCTTTGACATCCACGATGTAGTTGCTCGGGATGCCGGCGCGCTCGATCAGCGGCCTGGCCGCCCCATCGCCGTCGCAGAACCAAACCGGTCCGGCGCCGCGTGCGCGCAATTGCCGCACGACCCGCTGCTGATCGAGGCTCATCCAGTAGGGGGTCTTGCGGCTGCGCACGCTGAAGATCTCCCCCACCCCGGGCTGTCCGCGCAGCAGCGGCTCGCTCCAGGAGCCTGAGGTGACGATATCGACGGGTGCGCGAAATTCCGCATGAAGAACCCGAATCAGCGCCGTCAGCAACACCATGTCGCCAAAGGCCCCGCAGCGCAGCGCCAGCGGCCGCTCAAGGTTTTGCGGCGCCAACGCTAGGCTCCTATCTAGTGGATGACGCTGTCGCTGAATATTTCCATTTCTTCCAATTGCGGACTGAATTGCAGCAACAGAAGATCGACGCCGACCTCTTCGAACTTGCCGATCTGATCCTGCACTTGCGAAGGCGTACCGACGAGACCCGAGCGCAAGCCGCGGTTCGACACGGAATATTCTTGAATCGACATCTTTTGCTCGAGCTGCGTGCCCTGCAACCATTGCTGGTAGTTCGCGTAGCCCTTGGCATTCTGCTTGACGTCGGTAATGCGCTCGATCTCCTTGGCAACCTCACTGTCGGATTTCCGGGTGAAGGCATAGCCGGCAACGCCGAACTGCATGCGCCCCAGCCCAAATTTTTCGCGCCGCGCGCTCATGTCGGCAATCTTGCTCGCCACGTGCTCCGGGGAATCGCCGTGCATGACGTAGGCATCGCACTTTTGCGCAATGAGGTTCTTTGCGGCCTCCGATTCGCCGCCGGCATAAATCGGCGGCCTCGGGAGGCGCACCGGTTTCGGTTCGAGCACCGTGTTCTCGGTGCGGTAGTACTTGCCCGCGTGGTTGAAGCTCGGCTGGGACCAGGCGCCATTGACGACATCGAGCCATTCCGAGGTTCGGCCATAGCGATCATCGTGGCGCTCGAAATCGACGCCATACATCTTGGCTTCCTGCTCCCACCACGAGGAAACCACATTGAGCGCGAGACGGCCGTTGCTGATGCGATCGATATTCGCGGCCTGCTTGGCGAAAAGTGCCGGTAAATGAAACGTCGGCCGTACCGCCACCATCAGCTCCAGCGTTTTCGTGACCGCGGCCAGGGCCGCCGAGGTCGACCAGGCATCGAGGCTGGGGGCGTCGATGCCCTTGATGTCGTTCATGTTGAGTTCGGCGATCAGCGAAAGATCGAAACCGATTTCCTCGCTGCGACGTGCGAGTTTGCTGGTGTACTCCCAGGTGGCTTGCATGTGCTCATCATCCACATTGCGCAGCCAGCCGCCGAACACAGGCATCCAGTAACCGTAGCGAATTCCCTTTTTAGCCGGCACGGCGCACCTCGTCTTGTAAATAGTCGGCGAGATTCTCGACCGGATTGAAACCGATGACGCGCGGCGCATCCGCCACGAAATTCGACAGCGCGTTGATGTCGTAGTAGTAAATGTTGCCGTCCCGATCATCCACGATGTATTCGATTCCCCCGACATCGATGCCGGCGGCGCGCACGATACGCTCGATGTCCGAAGTCACTCTGGCCGGCGGCTCGTAACCCTCGACTTTGAGCCCTGCCTTCGAGGCTTCGACCACGCAGGCGTTTTCCAGGCTTTGTCCGGTGGACGTCTGGCAAATATCCGCGGGACACAGGTCAAAGGTCTCGCCGGTCAGGTGCACCTTGATGGCGTAGAGGTACTTGCCGCCCAAGGTCTCCACCCGGGTGATGAAGCCGCCGCGCGCCGGAATGAATTCCTGCACGAGCGCGACGCTGTCGTTGCCGAGATCCAATTGTCCCGCCGCGACCGCGGCTGCCAATTCGCCCTTGGTGTTGAAGCGCGTGATTCCCTTGCCGCTGCCGCCGGTGTTGGCCTTGACGATGACCGGGTAACGCAAACCCTCAGCCGCCGCGGGCGCCTGGTGCGCGGAATGGATGATGCGCGAGGGCAGGAACCTTAAGCCCAGCGATTTCAACAATGAAGCCTGGGCCGCCTTGGATATTTCGTAGCGAAATGCCTTGGCGCCGTTGATGACGCGCACACCTTGCAGCTGCAGATGCTCAAGATAGGCCAGAGTGTGAAAGATTCCCGAGCCGTGCTGGCGGCTGTTCGCCGACGGACTCATGCGATTGAACAATACTTTGAAGCCGGGCTGCTGCGGGCCCACCTCGTAAAAATGGTCGGGTATGAAGATCTTGTCGAAGGGAACCTTGCGCCGCTCCAACTCGGCGAAGATCGCCGCGAACCATTGGGGGTGTTCGTAAAGAAAGGCCAGCGCGGCACGATTAACTTGCGCGACTTCCGAAAACGCCATTGCACCACTCGATACCGACATGAACGCTCCTATACCCGTAAAAATCGTCGCCCGAACCGAAAATGATGCGCCCCCGACGCGCTGCTAGGCAACACGGGCGACGCTACGGCGATGCTCAGCCACGCACATGTCCGCCTGGCGGGCGAGGCGAGAGTTTTAGCAGTATAGTCGCGAGCGCCCCGCCAAAAGTGCCGCGCGAAGCAAATGTTAAATGGCCTCTGCCCGGGTCGCTGCGCGCCATTTGCCAGCGCGGACCTATTTCGGCATTCTTGGGGTGGCCGCCTTAGGAGAAAAGGGATGAGTTCCGAGGAATCGCCCGCACAGCCGGAGTTTCCCGTGAACACCGCGACGCCCAACGGCTTGCGGTTTGCGGCTTTGTACGCCGATTTGCGCCAGCTTGCGGAACGGCAGTTGCGCCGCAGCGCCGGTGCGCCGATCAGCCCAACCACATTGCTGCACGAAGCCTACCTCGACATGTCCGGAAAAGACGCGGTATTCCCCGACCGCGAGCGATTCATAGGCTATGCGGCCCGGGTCATGCGCGGCCTGATCATCGATTTGGTGCGCGAGCGGCGCGCGCTGAAACGCGGTGCTGCCTTCCACATCACTCAATTGCCGACGGAAATAGGTGCACCCGACGGCGATGAAGCGGCGCTCACCCGCCTTTCCGATGCGCTGGACGAACTTGCCACGCACGATGCGCGGCTCGCGGAGGTGGTGGATTTGAAATATTTCTGCGGTTATACCTTCGAGGATATCGCCGCACAGCGTGGAACCTCGAAAAAGACCGTGCAGCGCGATTGGGAGAAAGCCCGGGTCATTCTCTTCAGACAATTGACCGACCTCTCCTAAGCGCTTGAGAAAGTCCCTCCTCACTTTGGCCGCGGCGCTCGCGGCGTTGATCTGCTCGCAAGCACTAGCCTGGGGCGATCTCGGCCATGAAGTCACCGCGCTGATCGCCTATCGGCACCTATCACCGACGGCCAGAGCGGCGCTGGACGCTCTGCTGGCGAGCGACACCGACACGCTGACGGCCGGCGATTTTGCGAGCCGGGCAACGTGGGCGGACAAATACCGCAACGCGCATCGCGAGACCGCCGCCTGGCATTTTGTCGACATCGAGATCGACCGGCCGGATCTCAAAGATGCTTGCTTCGGATTTCCGACCTTGCAAGGAGGGCAATCGGCGAGCCAAGGTCCTGCGCAGGACTGTGTGGTGAACAAGATCGATGAATTCGCGGCCGAGCTCAAAAACCCGTCAACACCGGCGGCGGAACGGTTGCTGGCGCTAAAGTTTCTAATTCACTTTATGGGCGATCTGCACCAGCCGCTGCACGCCGCCGATCACCACGACCGCGGCGGCAACTGTATTGGACTCTCTCCGCCGCAGGGTGCACAGAATAATCTGCATGCCTATTGGGATGTGAATGTCGTCAATGCGTTGGGTCACTCGGCCGCACAAATCGCCGAGCAACTCGACGCGCGGCTGAGCGCGGCCGATATCACGGCTTGGACGCGAGGCACACCGCAGAGCTGGGCCATGGACACGTTTGAGGTCGGCCGGCACGATGCCTATGCGCTTCCGTCCATGCCAACCTGCCAGAGCGGCGGATCGGTGGCGCTGCCGCCGGCCTACATGGCCCAAGCCGAAAAAGATGCCGCCACGCAGCTACTCAAGGCGGCGGTTCGCCTGGCGGCGGTGCTCAACGACGCGCTGGGACATTGATGGCCGATTAATTACTGGTCGGACCGCTCGCCGGCGTGCGCCGCTCCAAATTTGTCCGCAATGTCGACAGATAGCTGCTGGCTGTCGCGCGGTCCACGCTGCTAATAGCGCTGCGCTCCCAAACGGTGGCGTAGCCGATTGCGGACGGATAGTCGCCGGTGACTGCGCAAAGCCACGCAACCGACCGGGCGAGTATCCCCATGCGCGGATGCGCCGCCTGTACGCGCTCGGCCCTGGGCAGCAATTCCTTCGCATATTCCCGGTCGCGCCGTTGCGCGACAAGGTCCATCAATTGAACCCAGGATGAAAAGTCTTCGGCATTCTCCGCCAGCGCCTTTTCAAAGTACTGTTCCGCCCGCTGCGCCAACCGCACATCGTCGACCTCCAGCGCAACCTGCTTCGCCGCGACCGCTGCCACGAGTCTTGCAAAGTTATGCCCGCATTCTGCGGCCACCCTCTGCGGCAGAGCCTCTCCTGCGCAAAGAGCTTCCGAGTTGTGGAAGGCCGCGGCATAGTCGGCTTGCTTCAGCTGCGCCAAGATGCGCGCCATCTGCGCCTCTGCGCCGTGCGGGTCGGCGCTGAGCGATTGCGTCGAGAGGTTGAGGGCGGCCTCAGGCTGCGGTGTATGTTGCGCGGCGTACATCGCCAGACGGCCGTTCGCCTCGGCCTCGGTCAAGCGGCGCGGGGCAGATTCATCTTTTTCGTCCTGCAGTTCGACTTTATAGATCGAGACTCTGCCCAATTGCAGAGCGCGCGCCAGCATCTTGTCCAACTCTTCGTACGGGACGGTGAAGCTCTCCGCAAAGGCTTGCACTTCACTCTCTCCCTGGTCGAGGCGCTGGAAATATTCCATAAAATTCGCGTTGTATTGCCTTTCAATGATGATTTGATGGACCAGAAGCCAGGCCTGCGCCTCGTAGAGATCCTTGAAGTCCGCGGATGAGAATTGCGGTTCGTCGCCGCGCAGCGCCAGCAGGGTCTTCATCGGAATCAGCGAGCGACGCAGCAGCGCGGCAACCCTGGGACGATTGACATCGCCGATCGTAACGGTGAAATGATTGATGGTGGTTCCCGCAAATACCTCAGAGAGACCGTTAACAAACCAACCGGGATACCGGAACGAATAGGCGCTGTTGAGAATGCTGCCCGTGAATCCGAAATAAACTCCCCAAAGACGATTGTCGCGGTTGGAAGCGTCGATCAAGATGTTGTTTTCGAACGCGGTCGAGTTATACAAGGTTGACGCAGGGTCTTTCTTGCCGTACAGCAGCTCGAATGTCCGGTTAGGAACCACGTAGATCATCGTGGGCGGGCGCCATCCATTGCCGCTCGTCTGCAAGACCAAGCCGAGCGCCCGATCCAAGCGATGCAGATTGTGTGCGATAGTGCGGGCGAACTCCGCGCTTCCCACCGCCGTGACTTCCATACCCTGGTAGTCATAGGCCCAATATTGGTCCGCGGCAAATGCGCCGAGAGGCATTGCAACCGCGAACCACGACAACATCCTGACGACTGTAGATCTCATCCGTCCTCGCTTGCGGGCACTAATCGCCCGGATATCGCCACATGTAACGTTCAACCACGCCGACTTTCGCGATCGCCTCGCGAACCGCCGGATTCTCGCCAAGCTTCAAGGCACGCGCCCGCCACTCGGCCTCTTTGGGCGCACGGGTTCGTTCGAAGTAGATTTGCATGTCCACCAACGCGGCGGAACGCAGCACGGGATCGGCCAGTCGGTCCAGGAGTACCTGTTGCGCCTCAGCCATTGCGCCGGCGCGGAGCAGCGCTGCTTGCAGCGCGTCCGGCGCGTCCGCGCGATGCTCGCGCAGATACGTCAAGGCTCGATCTGCTTCGGGACGGTCGTCCCGCTGCAACGCGATCGTGAAAAGCACCAGATAGATTTGCGCCTTGCCGAACTCACTGGCTTTTTCAAGCGGCGGCACGCATTTCTCCGCTTCGCCGGGCCGATCCAGACCGACGAGCAACTCCCCAAGGTTGACGGACTGACTGACCAGGTCGACCCGGTGCGGCAGTTCGACCGCCTGTTGCAACACCTTGACAGCCTCGTCGAAGCGTCCGAGATTGCGCAGTGCGTAAGCCTTGGCGTTGAGAATCCAACTGTAATTCGCGTCGCTATCGTCGTAAGCAGTCGTGCCGCCGGCGCTCTGCGCGATACGGCTCTCGGCACGATCGACGGCGGCGATGGCCTCCGTCTCGCGGCGCGTCCGCACCAGTGCCTCAGCCAATCGAGCGACTAGCACCAAAGATCTCGGTTGTTGACCGATGGCGGCTTGCAGCGCATCGATTTGGCGGGTGGCCGCACGCTTGGCGTCCGAATCGAAAAACTTGCCTTTGACCAGGGGACGGTAGCGCAAATCGGCGCGCATCGCGATGATTTCGTACGGATCGTTAATCAGCGATGCGACCTGCTGAGCCCGCTGCAGATCGCCATTCTCTAGCAGCAGCAAGCTGAGATCGCGCCACTCGCGGCTCGCGCTGCGGCCGCGGCCCGGTTGCCAACGCAATTCATACAGCGTCTGCAAAAGCTCGAGGCGAGCGGCGCGAAATTGAGCTTCGCGCGTGTCCCGCAGCACGCGCTCGACCGTGTCCGCCTGAAGGTTGGCAGGATCTCGGCCCCAACGGTTCGCGATCTTCGTCAAAGACTCTGCTTCATCGCCGGCGTCATGGGTGCGCATGGCGGCGAACAGGCGGTTGCGCCAATCCGCGAGGCTTTGCTCCGGCAGTTGCGTGGCCTGGGCGGCAAAGTGCTGCGCCTGTTCCGGCCGGTTGGTTTTCAAGGCCACCTCTGCGGCCAGCGAAAGTGTCGTGTGACGAGTACCCTCATCCTGCGCTAAGAAGCCGGCATCGGATGCGGCGGCAGCAACCTCGGCGTAGGCCCCTTCGAAATCGTTACGATGGTATGCGGCGAGCGCGGCATTGAGATGTTCGCCCGCACCGCTGCCGGCCGCGCGCGGGATTGGCGGCTCCGGCGGCGCGGCGATTGCGAACTGTAGAGCGATCGACAGACCGACGATCGTTGCGCACTGTCCCCACATTCTAGGCATGCGCATGGCCCGCTAGTGCAGCGGCGCCGGCCCCATTTCGGCGCCGGCAAGCTTGATGTGCAGCACATCCGCCAGGGTCGGCGCTATTTGCCGCATGTCGATTTCCCCCAGG
>Ga0209006_10001591_pt1 | contig 20600 bp, 20 predicted proteins | sample JacPin_JW_Ref_O2_FD_188567 | JGI IMG/M metagenome (GOLD analysis project Ga0209006, IMG submission 188567) | Forest soil microbial communities from Algoma, Ontario, Canada - Jack Pine, Ontario site 1_JW_Ref_O2 (SPAdes) (version 2) | ecosystem: Environmental > Terrestrial > Soil > Boreal...
GTCCCACATCCGCGTGCCGATAGACGATGAAAGCACGTGGCTTTACCGTCCCCGTTGGAATCCGTCGCGCGCATTGACGGATGACGAAATCCAATCGTTCAAGACCGCGGGGGAAGACTACCCAGACCTCATTCCGGGCACGTACGTGCCGAAGGAAAATAAGGACAACGACTATCTTCTCGACCGTGCGGCTCAAAAGACCTTCAGCTTCACGGGCATCAAGTCGCTCGCCGCCCAGGACATGGCCGTACAATACGATCAATGCGGCGTTATCGCCGACCGAACCAAGGAAAATCTCGTCAGCGCCGATCGCGCGATCGTGCTGATGCGGAAGCGTCTCCTGAAAGCAGTTCGCGATCTGCAGGCCGGCAAGGAGCCGGCCGAAGCAAGCAATCCGAGGGCGTTCAACGCCCGCGCGATGGACATCGTGATCAAAAAGGAGGCCAGCTGGAAGGACGAGATGATGGCTGCGATGGACCTCGACCGCGCCTGGATTGCGGAGGTCAGCTAGATCCGGTGGACCCGCATGAAAATCGCATTTATCGGACTTGGCGCCATGGGGAGACCGATCGCGTCGAACCTGTTGCGTTCCGGCCATCAGTTGCGGGTCTTCGACACTAACCCCGCAGCTTGCGCCTCGCTCGCCGACGAGGGAGCTGTGCGCGCTCATTCGCCTGCAGACGCCGTAGCGGACGTTACGACCGTGTTCACTTGCCTGCCCGGGCCGCCAGAGGTCGAAGATACGGCACTGCGGGAAGACGGCTTGCTGGGCGCGCTGTCAGCCGGGAGCGTGTGGTTCGATCTGACAACGAATGCACCAGAAGGTATCCGAACTCTCCATCGCCGATGCGCGGAGCGGGGCATCGTGCTCATGGACGCTCCAGTGAGCGGCGGGCCGTCGGGGGCCGCCTCGAAGAAGCTGGCTTTCTGGGTGGGCGGCGATCGGGAGGTATATCACCGGTTCGAACCTCTACTGCGGCAGATGGCGGATTCGCCGAGATACGTCGGCGAAATAAGCTCTGGAAACGTGGTCAAACTCGTCCACAACAGCGCGAGCTTCGCCGCCCAGCTGTTGTTCGCCGAAGCTTTCACCCTAGGAGTCAAATCAGGGGTCGATCCGCTCGTGCTATTCGATGCTTTGCGCGACGGCACCACCGGGCGCAGTCGGACATTCGACAGGCTCCGTGAGCAATTCCTGCCCGGGATCTACGACCCGGCTGCCTTCAAGCTTCGTTTGGCATGCAAGGACATGCATCTTGCGTTAGATCTGGCGAAGTTGGCGAATGTTCCCATGCGGATGACCGAACTGGCCGCCCGCGACATGGAAGAAGCGATACGACGGGGCTGGTCCGAGCGAGATGCGCGGATCGCCATGACCCTTCAGGAAGAACGAGCCGACGTTTCGGTGAAGGTAGACGTCGGGCGGCTCGAACAAGTTCCGCGGTGACTGGATTGGAATGCCCTGAAATTCTTGAACCCGAACGAACGTGGGGTTTGGAAGAGGCCGGATGAGTATCGATCGAGATAAAACCCCGGATGACCTGGTCGCGACGCTCGTAGTCGATCTGAGGAAGGCCAGAGCGGCCGAGCGCGTCTACATCGACTGGCTCGCAGCCCATCCCAACGCTCCGTTCGCGGAATTCACCAACGCCTACTTCGATTGGGTCGAAGCTGGTGAAGCGTTCGAGCGTATCTACAAGACGATCGAAGAGCGCCATCCGTCGTATATCGAAAAGATGCTCGACGCAATCGCGCAATCGGAAGGGCGGTAGTCGGCTCCCGAACGGTCGCATACGGGATAGTGGTTCCACCGCGCAAGCGGATTTGGACCTTTTGCGCCATCGATCCGGGTGAGATGCATCGGTCTGCTTCGCACGATGCGGCAGCGACCAACGACATCCTTGATGAGACGGCGATGAACATTGCAGTGCCCACCAGCCAAAGAACCTACCGAAGCGAACCGACCGACCGCAATTGCTTCTATTCGGATGTCTCCGGTCGCACGGCGGCGATCGCGACCCACAACTTCCTGTCGGCGATGGCTGCAGCTGACATCATAAGGGCGGGTGGGAACGCCGTGGACGCTACGGTAGCCGCCGTGTTGGTCGAAGGTCTGGTAAATCCGCAGATGCATACGATCGGCGGAGAATGCCCGATGCTGATCAAGATGGCCGATCAGGATCGGGTGATCTCCATCAACGGAAATATGGCGGCGCCGGCTCTTGCCACTCCCAACGCCTTTCTCGACCGAGGGTTCGCTGACGTGCCCGACGAAGGTATTCTTTCCGCCGGCGTGCCGGCGGCGTTTGGTGCGCTACTGACGGCGCTGCGTCGGTTCGGCCGCCTGTCGTTCAGCGAAGTGGCCGCAAACGTTCTGGAGCTGGCGCGAGGCGGATTTCCCGCTTCTCCGGGGTTGATCTGCCAGGAACGTCATGGGCTGCGATACCTGGCGCCGAAGTTCAGGCGACAGTGGCCCGGAAGCGCGCAGCTCTACGTTCCGAATGGACGTGTACCCGAAGTCGGAGAGCTCGTTCAGAATTCCGGTCTGGCTGATATGTACAGTTACCTTTCTTCCGTGGAGAAGGCAAAGGCACACGATAGCCGCGACAATCAATTGTCGGCGGTCATAGACGCTTTCTATCGCGGCGACATCGCCGCCACCATAGGAGCATTTTCGGAAAAGCACGATGGCTTGCTGACACGCGCAGATATTGCCTGCTTCGAGACCAAAATCGAAAGACCGACAAGCGTGGAGTTCGGCAGAGACACTGTGTTCAAGTGTGGTCCGTGGACACAGGGGCCTGCCTTCTTGCAGACGTTATCGATCCTGAAGAATTTTGACCTGGGATCGATGGGACACAATAGCGCGAGCTACCTGCATCACGTCATCGAGGCAGTGAAGCTCGCATTCGCCGATCGGGAGCAGTACTACGGCGATCCTGACGTGGTAGACGTGCCGGTCGATGCGCTCCTATCAGACGCCTACGGCAGCAAGCGCAGCAAGCTCATCTCGGCCGATACGGCCAATTCGAACCTCAGGCCGGGCAATCCGCTCGGAAGTCGCGAGCTGCTCGACCCCGGCTCGATATTTCTGCCTCGGCCGTGGGGTCCTGGCACGGTTCACGTCGACGTGGTCGATGCTGAAGGAAATTTCGTCGCCGCAACGCCGAGCGGCGGGTGGTTGCGATCAGCCGAGGTGATTCCCGGTCTCGGTTTCGCACTGAGCTGTAGAATGATGACCTTCTATCTCGGGCCGGACAATCATCCGAACGTGGTGGCGCCGTTCAAACGACCAAGGACCACGCTAAGTCCGACTCTTGCATACAAGGACGGCAAGCCCTGGATGGCATTCGGTAGCATGGGGGGCGATCAACAGGATCAGTGGATGCTGCAGTTCTTCCTCAACAGGTCGGTCTTCGAGATGACGATTCAACAGGCGATCGAAGCGCCGAAGTTCAGCAGCGAGCATTTCCCGGGCTTTTTCGCTCCCCACAATTGCACGCCGAACTTGGTCCGGATCGAGCCACGCGTCGGCGATGACGCGTTTAAGAATCTCGCTCGTCGGGGACACCTGATCGATATCGCGCCAGATTGGTCGGAGGGCTTTCTCAACGCCGCCGGGCGGAATCCGACGACGGGGCTGCTGGAAGCCGGCTGCGATCCGCGCGGACCCAAGAGCGAAGTATTTTCCACATACGCATTGGCTTGGTGATATTCCACTTAAAAAGGCGCGGAGCGGCCGCGCGTGGCCGACGCATTCCATCGGTCGATCGAGCAATCGCAGGAACGGCCGAGCGTCCGCTCTCAGGGCCGTCTTGCCATGCAGCGCAGCGTCAAGCGAATCCGGTTCGGCGGCTTCGCTCAAGAATCTACAGTGACCGGACCTGTTCGATTCGCTGGCGCCTGGGCGTAAAGCATGAAATGAGATACCTTTCGGGTGGCACGGACCTTGCTCTTGTGGCCGATATGTCAGCGAGGGGAGCGGAAAATAACCTTCATAGACAAGACCTGTGTCGTCGTCGAACATCTCGCCGTCGAGCATTGCGGAACGCTCAGGTCTGTCCTCGAGCGGCGGGGATACCGCATCGTATCGATCCCCGCTGCATCGATCGCACGCCGCCTCGATCAGGCCAAGGACGCCGCGCTGCTCATCGTCATGGGGGGCCCGATCGGCGTCTACGATGCTTCAGAATTTCCATACCTTCACGCCGAAATCGGTCTGATACGTTCACGCCTCGAGGCGCGACAACCCGTGCTCGGGATCTGTCTCGGATCGCAACTCATGGCGGCCGCGATGGGCGCCAAGGTCTTTCCGGGGACCAACGGGTTCGAGCTTGGCTGGGCATCGGTCGAACTGACGGAGGCGGGCATGGATCATCCCGTCGCGGAGGTCGCGGGTGGACGCGCACCCGTCCTTCATTGGCACGGCGATACGTTCGACTTGCCGGACGGCGCGACGCTGCTGGCATCGACGTCGCGGTATCCGCACCAGGCCTTTGCGGTCGGGAGCCACGGCCTTGCCCTGCAATTCCATGTCGAGACGGACGAGGACGAGTTGGAACAGTGGTTCGTCGCGTTTGCGGGGGACATCCGCAAGTCGGGGGCGGACGCGCTTCGAATCCTGAGGAGCGACACGGGCCGCCATTCGGTAGGTCTTGCAAAGCGAGCCGCGCGCTTCATCGATCGTTGGCTGACCGGCTGCAATGAGATCGAGCGATCTCGAGTCTGACGAAGCGGAAAAAGTCCGTGGGCATGCGTAGACCCGAAATCGCGATCGTCGGCGGCGGCCCTAGCGGCTTTTTCGCAGCGGAAGCGCTGCTGAAATCCGACGTCGACGCGCGTGTCGCCATGTTCGAGCGATTGCCGACACCTTACGGACTCGTTCGATCGGGCGTCGCACCCGATCACCAGCACATCAAACAAGTCGTCAAGGTCTTCGAAGGCATTGCTTCCCATCCTCGATTCGACTTTTTCGGAAATATTGAGATCGGAATCGATATTGCGATCGATGAGTTGCGTCACCAGTACGATGCGATCATCCTGACGTATGGCGCGTCCGCCGGGACGGGGTTGTCGATTCGTGGGTGCGAACTGCCGCAGAATCTCACGGCCACTGACTTTGTCGGCTGGTATAACGGTCATCCTGATTTCGTCGCGGTCGAACCGTCTCTCGACCACGAAACTGCGGTCGTCATTGGCAACGGCAACGTCGCGATAGACATCGCGCGTATCCTCCTGAGCGACCACGCGCGACTCGCGAAAACCGATATGGCTGACCATGCGCTGGAGGCTCTACGACAGAGCCGAGTCAGGCAGCTCCACATCGTCGGCCGCAGAGGTCTGTTGCAGGCGTCTTTCACGACAGCCGAGTTAAGGGAGTTACTCGGCTTGCAAGGCGTCCGGGTCGTCGTCGACCCGAAGGCGATGGATCTCGACGATACCGATCGCGCCTACCTCGAATTGCCGGCCAACGCCGTCAAACTCCGTAACTTCAACGCCGTCAAGGACGCGATGCATCGAAGCGACGAGCCGGCGTCGAAGGAGCTTCGCCTGCACTTCCTTGCAAGCCCAGTCGAAATCGACGGGACCGACCGTGTCGCCGGCGTCCGTTTCGTCCGCAACCGACCTGAACGCGCGGTCGGAACGCAGATGGCGATTTCGGGCCACGAGCATTTCTCGCTCCAGGCCGGTCTGGTCGTCGCCGGCATCGGCTTTCGCGGCCAACCGATGCGAGGCGTGCCTTTCGACGAGAAGCGTGGCGTCGTCCCCAATCTCGAAGGACGCGTTATCGGTGCCCTGGAACGGGGCGCGCCGCTCTACGTCGCCGGCTGGATCAAGCGAGGCGCCAGCGGAATTATCGGCACGAACCGGGCTGACGCAGCGGAAACCGTGCGCGCCATGTTGGCGGATTTTCGTGACGGACGCTGGCCGGCCAGGACCGGAGTGACGCAGCCAAATCCGAGCTTGCGAAATGCCGTCGATTTCGCGGGTTGGAAACGCATTGACGAGAGCGAACGAAACGCGGGGCAGAACATCGGCCGGCCGCGCCGCAAGGTCGTTACTGTCAAAGAAATGATCCGCATCTCCGAGCAAAAGGCGGTTCGGGAGGAGGGGCAGTTTCAGCGCAGTCTTCCTAACCTTTAGCAATCTATGGCTGCTTCGAGCGGAATGAAGCTTGAGAAGCGGTGCATTGGTGGCTAAATAGCCGGGTCTATCATGGGGTGTTAAGCGGGATGGCGCGGAAACTCAGGCGGTCGAACTTAAGCGAAGACGCCTATACGGTCGTACGCGATATCCTGTTGAACGGCGACCGATACAATCCCGGCGATAAAGTGAGCGTCGAGGAATTGAGTCGCGAACTCGGCGTCAGTCGAACGCCGTTGTGGGCCGCGATCAATCGTCTCGAAGCCGAGCTTGTTGTCGAGGTCGTGCCGCGGCAAGGCGTCTATCTCGTCGATTACGATCCCAAGCGCGCGCTCGAGATGTATGTCGCTCGCGAAGCGCTCGAAGGAATGGCCGCACGACTTGCGGCGCAGAACGTGACCGATCGTCAGCTTGCCATCATGCGACGGAGCATCGACGAGCAGCGAAAGTGCCTGAGCAAAGGCGATACGGATGGATACTATACGCGAACGCTGGAGTTCCACGCGGAAATCCTCCGAGCAGCCCACAATCAGACACTCGAGAGGCTTCTGACGTCAATATTCGCGCAGATGCAGGCCATGCGCATCCAGCACAAATCGATACCGACCCATCTGCCGAAATCCTGTCTCGACCATGAGAAGATACTTTCCGCGATCCGAAAGAGAGATCCGGATACGGCGGAGCGGGAAGCTAGGGCCCATATGCAGGATCTTGCTTCTGCAATCCGCAGACAGATCGCGAAAGAGCAGCCGGAAATCGCGACACAAAAAGAGGCGCACGACCGTCTTCGTGCGCTAACGACCGTCCGATAGATTAAATCCGCAGCAGGTTGCCTAAGGCAGCATCCGTCGCAAGCGACGGCGGCGGAATATCCCGCGGCATTGGTACCAATCGTTGAAGACCTGCATTGGTACCAATCATCGCAGATGGCTCCCACGCTACGACCACAGTGGACCTACCGCACGCAATTACTGCGCCGCAAGATAAAGAAGGTTCGCTGACGCTCTATTCCTGCATCGCGAACTGTCCGCTCGCGGGAACGCTCGTATTTGGCACACCGCTTGCTTCGTGAAATGAAACATGAACCTGTCGGCGTGCGATTCATGCTCTTGCAACAAGTGACGAACGGATTGCTTCTCGGTGGCATCTATGCCCTCGTCGCGCTCTCCTTCTCGCTTACGATCGGCATCCTCAACTTCCTGAACTTCAGCATTCCAGCTCTGTTCATGCTGGGCGGCGTTGTCTCCTGCGCACTCCTCGCGAAAGGTTTCGGCATAGGTCTCGCCGTCCTTGTCGCACTCGTTGTGACCGGTTTCGTCTCCCTCGTCATCGAAAGGTTCACGTTCCGGTGGCTGAAGAACTCGGATTCGCACATCCCGCTCGTCAGCTCGCTCGGCTTTCTCATTCTGTTCGAGAATCTCGTCCTCATCTATTTCGGTTCCGATGCGGTCGGCTATCCGAGTCCATTCGGCGGTGCGAGCGTGCGGGTTGAGCACATGCTGATCAGTCTGCCCCGGCTTGCCAGCTTTGCCATCTCGCTCGTGCTAATCGTCGCTTGCTATCTCGTGATCACGCGCACCAAGCTTGGCCGCGGCCTGCGGTCGATCGCGGAGAGTTCGATCGTCTCGGAGATGCTGGGAGTGGACGTCGGACGAACGGTTTCGGGCATGTACCTGATCTCCGGTCTTCTTGCGGGAATGGGCGGCGTGCTTTTCGGCATCAGCTACCTTCAAGTGTCCTGGGATATGGGCTCGGAGGTTGCGCTCAAGGGCATCTCCGCAATGGTCCTCGGTGGCATGGGTAATATCTGGGGCGCTCTTTTGGGCGCGCTTATCATCGCTGTCGTGGAGGTCCTGACGATCTCCTACGTCAGTTCGGAAGCCGTGAACGTGGTCGTCTACAGCGTTCTTCTTGTGCTGATCCTGGTGATGCCTAATGGCTTGCTGGGGGATCGCGCAATCCTGGTCGAGCGCATGTGATGAGCGGATACGCAACCCAGATCGCGGCGATCCTGATCGTCAACATCGTTGCGGCATATGCCGCCTACATGCCGCTCGCCTGCGGCCAGCTGAACCTGGGGACGGCCGGTTTCATGGCCATCGGAGGGTATGCGTCCGCGGTGTTGAGTGCGCACGGCTTGGGGCTGCTCGTGTCGATCCTTGGCGGCGCCGCTGCCGCAACCGTGGCCGGACTGCTGGTGTCAATTCCGGTGCTGCGGGCGAGAGGCATCTATCTGACGATCGCGACACTGGCGTTTTCGGAGGTCATCGCCGCAATCCTGCTGAACGTAGATTCCCTCGGGGGTGCGAGCGGATTGGTGGTGAACGACCATATCGGCGTCGGTCCCATGCTGGTCGCGATGACGATTGTGCTGATCGTGGTGGCGTGGTTTAGCCGAACGCGGTTCGGGCTCTGCCTGACCGCCGTCCGCAACGACGGCCGCGGCACGGCCGTGTTTGGGGTCAGCGTGCGCCGAGTCGAAGTCTCGGCTCTCACAATCGGGGCCGGATTCGCCGGCGTCGCGGGCGCGATCTACGCGCATCAATTCAACTATCTCGAAGCTCAGCATTTCAACGTGCTGCTCAGCACCTACGCCGTGCTCTTCGCTCTGCTCGGCGGACTACAGACTCCGCTCGGACCCCTTATCGGGGCATTGGTTTTCACGCTCGTACCCGAGCTGCTTCGAAGCACCGACCAATGGCGCTACGTCGGATTCGGCGTCTGCATCATTCTATTGATGTTGCTGCGTCCGGAAGGACTCCTGACGCGTCAGTTGATCCATCGTTTGCCACGCTGGAAAACCGCATGAAGCCGCTACTGTTCCTGCACGGCGTGACGCTTAAGTTCGGTGGCCTGTCCGTCATCGACAATCTCGACATTCAGGTGTCGAAAGGATCGCGCTGCGGGCTGATCGGGCCGAACGGTGCCGGAAAGACGACGATCTTCAACCTTCTCAGCGGCGTCTATCGCGCGACGACAGGAGAAATTCTGCTTGATGACGAGCCGATCGACGACGTGCCGCTCGATCGGCGCATCCGCCTCGGCATCGGCAGGACGTTCCAGAACCTCAGGCTGATGAAGCATCTGACAGTCCTGGAAAACATCATGCTCGGCCAGCATCACCTGGTCAGCCCCTGGGCGACGATCTTGGCGCCCCTTCAAAGTCCCTGGAACCGCCGGTGGCGGGATCAAGCGGTGCAGGTCGCCGAGACGCTTGGACTTGGCAAGGATGTCGATCGGTTAGCGCTCGGCCTGTCCTACGGCGTTCAGAAGCGGATCGAAGTCGCCCGAGCCCTGGTCGGTCAGCCGCGGCTTCTGTTGCTCGACGAGCCCGCCGCCGGTCTCAATTCGACCGAGCGGGACGAACTTCTCGACGTGCTGGTTTCGTCTCTGCCAGTCGAGACGACGGTGCTCATCGTCGAACACGACACGGACTTCGTACGCACGTTGTGTGATCGCGCGGTGGCCCTGAATTTCGGCAGGAAGATCGCCGAAGGCGATCCCGCTGCCGTGTGCGCCGACCCGATGGTCGTGGAAGCCTATCTTGGAAAGGACGAGCCGAGCTATCGCGACAGGCCACGCCGCCCTTCGTCCGAACTGGCGATCTGGAGGGCGGGAAGTGCTGCTTGAAGTCCGGGATATGCGCGTTTCATACGGCAACGTGTTGGCTGTGAACGGCGTCAGCCTGGATGTCGAGGAGGGGACCGTCGTGACCGTCCTTGGCGCTAACAGTGCCGGCAAGACCTCTCTCCTGAACGCAATCATGGGTGTCGCTCGGGGACAAGGCGAAGTGCGGTTAGCCGGCCGCACGATATCCGCGTGGTCTTCGGCTCGGCGTGTCTCAGCGGGTATGGCGCTCGTGCCGGAGGGGCGAAGAATTCTGTTGTCTCTGACCATCGAGGAAAATCTCCTGATGGGCGCGTACCAACGAAGCGACAGCGAGATAACGAGCGACTTAGACAAGATGTACGAGCTTTTTCCCAATCTCGCGCAAAGGCGCAATCATCTCGGTTCGGTGCTATCGGGCGGCGAGCAGCAGATGCTCGCGATCGGCCGCGCATTGATGGCTCGGCCGCGGCTTCTGCTGATGGACGAGCCATCCTTGGGTCTCAGTCCGCTCTTCGTCAGAGAAGTTTTCAAACTGATCGGTAGCCTGAACAATTCGGGCCTCTCGATCCTGCTCGTCGAGCAGAACACGAGGATGGCGCTCCAGGCGGCGCAGCGAGGATACGTATTGAAACTCGGCCAGCTGGTGCTGGAGGCCGACACACAAGACCTGAAAGCAGACGATCTGGCGCGAGCTTTCCTCGGCGGTGATGCCGAGAAGAAGCATTCGTTGCACGCTTGAGTGACCGGAGAAAGCGGATGAAAACAACTACCCTGGCTACGGTTTTGGTCGGGCTCGCCATCGGATCGGCGCATGCGGACGAGCTGACGATTGGCTATCTGGCGGCCAATACCGGACCCTTTTCGGCGCTCGCCAAACGTAACGCCGTCGCGATCGAAATCGCGATCGACGATTTCAATGCGAAGGGAGGGGTAAACGGAAAGAAGCTTGCGTTGACTTCGTTCGACACGGGCGGCAAACCGGACCTGGCCGCTGCGGGCGTCACCCATTTCGCCGAAGATACGCCGACGCTCGCCATCGTCGGGCCATTCAGCACCAGCGAATGTCGGATCTCGTTTCCGACTGGCGAGCGTCTGGGCATCCCGCAAATGTCGATGGCGTCCTCGGCGCCAAAGGTCGCGGCTCCGTTCACTTATGCGTTCCGCAACACGACGGACGAGGCATACACCTACGAGCGTCTGTTCAGAACCATCAAGACAAAAGGCTACGCGGCTAAATCTGCATCGATCGCCTACGCGACCGACGATGCCGTCTCCGAGACGCTGGGCACCAAGGTATTGCCGGCAGCCATCAAGGAAGCCGGTCTTCCGCTCGAACAGACCGTCTCGCTACGTGTGGCGGCGTTCGATCTCGCGCCGCAGGTGTCTCAATTGCTGCAGAAGGAAACTGACCTGATCGCGGTCGGAACACCTCCCGAACCCATGTTGAAGCTGTCCGCCGAACTACGCCGCCAGGGTCATAAGGGACGGATGCTCGGCGGATCGGCCAACGCCGATGCGGAACTACCTGCGCGCATGGGCCCGAACGGCGAGGGGACGTTGACGACCGCCACGTTCTTCAGCGGCATGGACGACGAGCGGACGCTCGACTTCGTCGCGAAGTTCCGAAGCAAACTGAAGGAGCGAGGCGAGACCGTCTTCGAGCCGAACCAGTTTGATGCGGCGAGCTACGATATCGTGTCGATGTACATCTATGCGATGCAGCAAGCCGGGATCACGGGCGACAAGGACAAAAGGGCGGCGGAGCGAACCGCGATCCGTGATCAGATCCACAAGTTGAAGAATTTTCCCGCTCTTGTTGGCCCGCTATCGATCAACGCGGACGGCGACGCCATCAAGGTGATCTACGTACTCGAAGCGAAAGGCGGCAAGTGGGTTCTTGTCGATAAGCACATCGACTAATCAACGGATGCTGACCAAACACGCTTGATACCGAACCGAATTGCCATAACGTGAAATGAAACACGAAGATCGAAGATGGCCCTGTTAGCAGAAAAGCTCGATATTCCGGACGACTTCTCGATGGCCGAGCGGTTGTTCCGTCCATCGCCTCGGCCGGGATGGGAGCGGCGGCTTCACGATCTCGCAACGCAGGCGCAGATCGACGTGCAGATGATGCGTTACCCGGCCAATCCGCTGCCATATACGCCTCGCGACGGCATGATCGAGGTTGCCATCATCGGCGCCGGGCAGACCGGAAAAGCAGTCGCGTTCGGACTCGATCGCTTCGGCTTCCGCAATGTCAAAGTCTTCGATCGCAACCCGCCGGGCCTGCAGGGGCCGTGGCGCAGCTACGCCCGCAATCATCTTCTGCGAACGCGGAAGAGCGAAACCGGGGGTCTGCATTGGGGTTTCCCCAACCTTCACTTTCAGCGCTGGTGCGATGCGAAGTTCGGAGACGACTATTTCCACAGCATAACGAAGATTCCGCGACTGATCTGGGCAGAGTATCTGGATTGGGTCGGTGAAGTCCTCGCCTTGCCGATCGCGTACAATACGAACGTCTCGGGGATCGTCTGGCGCGACGAACTGAATTGCTTCGAACTCGATACCTCGCACGGGATTGAGCGCGCCCAATTTGTTGTCATCTGCACCGGCATCGAGAGTGCGGGCAAGCAGCGCTATCCTGATCTGGTCGCCAAAAATCTGCCGAGGCGTGCCTATTCGCACACGATGGACGACCTTGTCCTCGACCAACTTTTCGATCGCGACGTGGTGGTGATCGGCGGAGGCGCGAGTGCCTTCGACACTGCGAACGCAGCGCTCGAAGCGGGCGCCCGCTCGGTCGATCTGCTGGTCCGTCGGGAAAATCTGCCGCCGATCCATCGGGTCTGTCTCGCGAGCCGCTGGCATGGCTACCATCGGCACTACATCGAACTGTCAGACGAGATGAAATGGGCCTATTCCCTGGCCGATCTCGATCTCGGCGTCCCGCCGCCCCGCGATACCTATTACGAGGCCATACGCGACGACCGCTTCAATATCTACGGCGCCGCGGGCATCGACGCGCTGCGATACGAGAACGGTAAGATCGTCGGAACTTATGGCGGCATGGAAATGCGCCACGACTACATGATCTGCGGCACCGGCAGCTGTAACTCGCTCGCGGATCAAAAAGAACTTGGATCGGTGCTGCCGTTCGTCAGACTCTGGAAAGACGGTTGCATTCCGAAAGGCGCGCGGACGCATCCCGAACTCGAGAACAGTCCCTACCTGGGGTCTGCATTACAATTCATGCCGCGGAACGACGACGATGGTTTCGTGAGCCGTATGTATTATCTTTGCTCCGGCGTAGCCCATCTGAGTGGATTCCGCTGCAACATATCGGGCCTGCAATACGCGGCCGAGCGAGTTTGTCACGACATCTCTCGGGTGTTGTTCGTCGAAAACGAGCAACAGATCAAGGCGGCGTTCGATCGACACAATGCCTGGGAATGAATTCCATCAGCAGGAGGCAAGACCATGAACATAAGCAAACCCATCACGAAAAAATCGCAGTGGAGCGCCGAAGAAACGAAACTGCGGATCGAGCTCGCCGCCGCCTATCGTTTGACGGCGAAGTTCGGCATGGACGATCTCATCTACACGCATCTTTCCGCGCGGGTGCCGGGACCCGACCTTCATTTCCTGTTGAATCCGTACGGCCTGTTGTTCTCGGAGGTGACGGCTTCGTCGTTGATCAAGGTCGACCAAGACGGCAAGATCGTCGATGGAGGGGGCGAATGGGTGCATAATCCGACCGGCTTCGTGCTGCACAGCGCGGTGCACCGTTCGGGCGACGATAGGGTCTGCGTGTTCCACACGCATCCGATCAACGCGATGGCCGTATCGTGCCAGAAGGACGGACTGCTCCCGCTGACCGTTTGGGCTCAGCAATTCTACAAGCGCGTATCGTATCACCCCTACGAAGGACCACCGGTACGCCTCGACGAACGCGACCGGCTTCTCGCCAACCTGGGTAAGACGCAGGTGATGCTCATGGAGAATCATGGCGTGTTCGTCACAGGCCGTACGGTCGCGGAAACCTTCATCTTGATGTACTACCTCGAAAAGTCCTGCGAAGTGCAGTTGAAGGCCCTGTCGTCCGGAAAGGAATTGATCAAGGTGACTGAGGAGGTGTCTGAATATTCGGCACGCCTTCGCTATTCGGAAGAGCAGCTTACCGCGAATCCCGGAGCGCTCGAATGGCAGGCACTGGTGCGCAAGCTCGATAACGAAGATCCGTCCTATCGAGATTGACCTTGCCTGAGTTCGCGGAAAGACACGAGACGAATGTCTCGCGCGGTGAACGGGATCACGACGTCTCGTCACCGTCTTCGCTCGAAGCCGGAACCGTTGATCACGATGGCAAGGAAGTTGCTTGAACCAGGCCGCGTGGCACGATGACGCGCCCACGGCAGAAGGGAAGATGCGATATGAACTCTCCCGTACGGACGCTCGCAGAGGCCGTCAATCCGGATGCGGCTTTGATCGACGACTGGCATGTCGTTGCCTTCAGCAAGGATGTGCCGACCGGCAAGGTGGTGCCGGCCACGTTGCTCGGCGAAGATCTCATCCTTTGGCGCGACGCTGGGGGAGGAATTCACGTATGGAAAGACCTATGCATCCATCGCGGCGCACGTCTTTCCAAAGGCTGGATCGCCGACGATACGGTCGTATGTCCCTATCATGGTTGGCGATACGACGGCTCCGCAAAGTGCGTCCTTGTTCCCGCCGCGCCGGATCAGCCACCACCTTTGAAAGCACGGGCCTTCCCGCATCCCGCCGAGGAGCGCTACGGCATGGTGTGGACGACGCTTGGCGCTCCGAAACACCGCATTCCCGTCTTCCCCGAATGGGAGGATACGAGTTTCCGTAAATTCAACGCTGGGCCCTACGTGTTCAAGGCGAATGGATTCCGTTCCGTCGAAAATTTCATCGACGCGACGCACTTCCCTTTCGTTCACGGCGGGCTCAACGGTATCGAAGACAAACCAGACAAGATCGATGACTACAAGGTCTTCGAGGATGAGAACGGCATCAGTACGAGCGGGATCCGGGTGTACCAGCCCTACGGCGATCATCGGCAGGTGCCGGTCAATGCGACCTATTTCTATCGCGTGTATCGTCCGCTGGTCGCTTCGTTTTCCAAGGCGGTACAGATAGCCGATCCAAATAAAAGTCATTTCGGCAGTCCCAGCGACCGGTTCTGTACGTTCCTGACGGCGCAGCCGATCGACGAAGTAAACTGCATCATCCGGCTTTGTGTCGCGATCAATTTCGGGGAGAACCTCACCGAAGAGGATATCCTGCGACGCCAGGACAAGGTTTTCGCCCAGGATCGGGACATCGTGGAAACCCAGAGGCCAGAACGCATTCCGGTGGATCTTCGCGCGGAGATCCACCATCGCACTGACAAGTTTGGACTGGCATACCGCCGCTGGCTGGGTTCGCTCGGCGTGACTTACGGCACCGCATAGAAAGCATATCCGCGATGGCCATCGTCGTCACCGAAAAGTGCAGGAACTGTCGGCACACCGAGTGTGTGACGGTATGCCCGGTATCCTGCTTTCACGGTGACGACCAGATGCTCTACATCGATCCGGAGGCCTGCATTCTTTGCCAGGCATGCGTTCCCGTCTGCCCCGTTCAAGCCATCTACGACGAGGCGGACCTCCCGTCTGAACTTTCGGAGTGGATCGCCGTCAACGCGGAGCGCGCGGCCAAGCTTCCCGTCGTCGACGAAAGGCAGACACCTCTGCAAGCGAGCGCGCGATGATCATCGGTCCGTGTCGACCAGCTCGTAGCTCGCAGCAAGTCACTTTGTTCAAGTATCAGGCGCTCGGCAACACCTACCTGATCTTCGATCCCCAAATCAACCTGTGCAGCGCCGAATCGATCGAAGTTTCGAAGGACTGGATCCGATCGATCTGCAGCGCGGATTTCGGAGTCGGGTCCAACGGACTGCTCGTTGGACCGAATTCGGTGGCTGACGGAAAATTCGAGTTCAAGGTCATCAATTCGGACGGAACGCTCGCTCAGCTCAGCGGCAACGGCTCCCGGATATTCGCGCGGTACCTTCTGGATGCGCACTATCCGGGCGCGACGTCGGACCGGCAGTTCTCCGTCGTCGTGATCTCACCGAGATCGAAAGTCGTCGTCGACATCTTGCCGGCGACGCCGGGCGACGACCGAATCACGACCGACATCCACGTCACTCCGGCATTCGGGTTTCTTGCCGTCAAGGCACGGATGGAAGCGGTGCAGGGGGACGGGGTGTTCTGTTCGGTAGCCCCGCTGGCCGATATCTGGCGACGCCACAAACTCGCCGGGAGATGGACGGACAGCAGCCTCGTCTCGATCGGGAATCCGCATTGCGTCAGTTTCTTCGATGGACTGGATCTTCTTCCGTCCATCGAGACGCTGTCGCGGCTCAGATCCGAACTCGCGCTGATCGCGGACAGAGCCGGCGAAAACATCAATGTCGTCTTCGAGGAGGGCTGCAATCTTCAATGGTGCTTCGTTCAGGATCGCAGGACGTTGCATCTTCGTATCGTGGAAAGGGGAGAGGGACCGACGCTGGCGTCAGGCTCGAGCGCTTCGGCGGCAGTCATCGCTGCGCATTCCCGAGGTTTGATCGACGACGACGTTACGGTCGTCATGCCCGGAGGCTCCCTCGATGCGACTTTGCTGTTCGATGCCGGCCGTGTCCGTGGAGTTCGACTGACGGGACGAGCCGAAAGGCTCGCGGAGATCAGGGTTTCCGTGCCGGTCCAGATAGGCCGATGAGATCGTATTCGCCGGTCAGATGCGTCCTCGGACGATCCGCGGCAGGAGGAACAGCATTCCTCCGAGAGGAAGCAAAATCAAGATCGTCGATATCGCGGCTATGCTCGGATCCGCATAGGATAGCAGTTGCTGCATCAATCTGAGAGGCAACGTATCTCCTCGTGTGACGAACAGCGAGAGCGAGAAGTTGTCGAACGAAAACAGGAAGGACGTGATGCCGCCGGCAATCACTCCGTCCCGGATGAGCGGAAACGTCACGAGCAAGAATGTCCTGATCGGGCTAGCGCCCAAGCCCAGGGACGCGCGTTCCAACGAGTTGTCGTAGTTGGCCAGTGCAGCGCTGACCATCGCGAAGACGTACGGGACGCCGATCACCGCGTGTCCCAGCGTGGCGGCGAGCAGGCCCGGCCGCATATTGTACGACGAAAGCGCGTACAAAAGACCGAGGCCGAGCACGATCGCCGGCAACGCAACGGGAAGCATCACGAATGCCTGCAAAAAAGCGCGCCCGCGAAAACGATAGCGATGAATCGCGATCGCAGCTCCGGTACCGGCAAGGGTCGCGAGCAACGCATTGGCCAGTCCAATGATTACCGAAGCGCGAAGCCCGTCGATATATTGCTGCTTCGTCAACGCAACGGCGAACCAGCGTAGACTGAACCCGGGGATAGGAAACTCCAGGCGGTCGCCGCTCGAAAATGCGATAACGGCTGCGATGGCTATCGGGCCGGACAAAAACAGCACTACGACCGCGGCGGCAAAACGCGCCGGCAGAGAACGGGACGTCTGGAATGAAATATCGTCCCGTGTCATCCTACAGACTCGCCCAGGGAGCAACACGCCGCACGAGGAGGTTCGCGCTTAGCAGGAACAAAGCGACGATAGCGATGACGGCGCTCGCGATCGCGCCGGACAAAGCCCAGCTCGCGTTGGTTATTCCCTCGTAGTAGATGGCCGGCGCCAGCATCTGAAAATGAGGAGAGCCCATCAGCGACGGGATCACGTAGTCAGACAGGACTCCAGCGAACACGAGCTGCAACCCGACGACCGCACCGGGCAACGACATCGGAAAAACGATCCTCGACCATACGAACCATCGGTTTCCGCCGAGGCCGGTGGCAGCGCGCAAGATGGCGTCGTCTATCTTGCGCAGAGAAGTCGCCAGCGGCAGCACCATCAGCGGCAGATAGCGATGTACAAGCCCCACCATCATGCCTGGAAAGCTGTTCATCATCTGCAAGGGGTGGGTCGTCGCACCGAGGTGGATGAGCGCCTGATTGAAAAGTCCGCCATCGGACAACAAGAAGATCCAGCCGAAGACTCTCATGATGACCGAGACGTAAATCGGTAAGTATACTGTCCACAGCAAGAATGCTCGGCCCGATCCCTTGGCTCGGGCGAGAACCCACGATAGCGGATAGCTCATCACAATCGAGACGAGGCAGACAAGGAGTGCCGCCCAAACGGTGTTTTCGAATACGCCCAAGTAATAGGGATCCCGGACTATCTTGCTATAGTTTGCAAGCGTGAATCCCGGAATCAACATTCCCATCGGGTCGTCGGAATAGAAGCTGTTCCTGAAGGTCAGCAGCAGCGGAATGACGAAAAAGGGGATCAGTAAGGCTGCGGCTGGAGTGAGCCACAGCCAGGGAGCGAAGCGTTGCAGCGATCGAGCTGGCATCACTGCGCGAAGGCGAACCGGCAAGAAGATGGATCGAAATCGAGATACACCCTGTCGCCGGGGCCTAATCGCAATTCATTTCGACGAGCCTGCTGGGGGCGGTCTACGACGATTTGGTCGTCATCGAGTTTCAGGACGAAGCGTTCTTGCGATCCGAGAAAGGTACGCAGCACGATTGTGGCCGGGCCCGTTTCGTGAATCGAAGTTGGCGCGTTGGAGATCGTTATGTCTTCGGCGCGTATATCGACCCAAACGGGTAATACAGACGGCGCCGGCGTCGCATCGGAAAGCGGATAAAAGACGATGCGGTCGCGGATGCGAACCTGAGGTCCCGAAACGGTCCCGGATACGCGGGCACTGATTCGATTGGTGGTTCCCAGAAACCGGAGCACGGAACTGCTGGTCGGGTCTCGGTAGATCTCTTCTGGAGTGCCGACTTGTGCTATGCGGCCGGATTCCATGATCGCGACCCGGTCAGCGAGAGCGAAGGCTTCTCGCTGGTCGTGAGTTACGAGAATGGTCGTGACGTTCATATCGCGTAGAAGAAGCGAGAGCTCGAGCTGCATGTCTTCCCGCAGATTACGGTCGAGCGCGCTGAACGCCTCATCCAGAAGCAGCATGCGCGGGCTGACGGCGAGCGCTCGCGCGACCGCTACACGCTGGCGTTGCCCGCCGGAGAGTTGCGCCGGATAGCGGTTCGCAAGACCGTCGAGCTTCAGGAGATGAATCATGTCATTGACGCGAGCCTGTGTCGTGGTCCTGGAAACGTGCCGCGCCCGCAAGCCGTAGGCGATGTTGTCCGCGACCGTTAGGTGCGGGAACATGGCGTAGCTTTGGAATACCATGGCGATGTTGCGCCGGTTCGGCGGCAGTTCGTCGATACGCTCGCCTTCCAGAACGATCGTACCATAATCAGGCGTCTCGAACCCGGCCACCATATTGAGTAGCGTGGATTTACCGCAGCCGCTCGCGCCAAGCAGAGCGAGAATCTCTCCTTTCTTGAGAGAAAGATCGCAACGGTCGACGACGAGAGTCGAGCCGAAGGATTTCCGCAGGCTGTTGAGACTGAGGGCGGGATCAGCGGCCGTGGACGCTTCAGCGTGAAATGCGGCCTGCATTGTCAGCTCTGAACTTCCCGGGTGTAGCGGTCGAGCCATTCCCGTTGTTTCGCGGCCGCGTATTCCTCGTCCTGGAACCACAGCAGGTTTGAGTCGGAGTTCACGAATGATGAGAGGTCGGGCGGTATCGCAACGTCGGTCCGGACTGGAGTGGCGAGCAAGCCCGAAGCGATGGCTTCCTGCACCGGCTTCGTCAGCGCGAAATTAATGTAGGCCTTCGCGGCCGCGATTTTCGTGGAATTGACGGCGATGCAAAGATCATAAGGCACGACGAGCATGCCCTCTTTGGGGGATGCCTTGACGATGTGAGGATTGTGTCGGCGCGTATTCGCGATGCGTATGGCGAATTGGGGCGCCACGCCGATGTCACCGCGTTCGATCAGAATGTTGGGTTGGCTGCCGTCCGCATAGAAAGATCGCACCGCGGGCTTCAATGCCTTGAGTCTTGCGAAAGCCTCTTCGATGGCGGCATCCGATTTGATGTCGCCGCCGATGGCGCGAACCAGGCAGGCCAGAAAGCCGGATGTCGATGGGCCGTTTGCCGCGCTGGGCAACATGATCTTGCCCTTCATGTCGTCACGCCAAAGATCGAGCCACGAGGTGACGGGCTTAGCGATCTGCTTTGTATCGACCATCAAGTCCATCGAATCCAGCATCGCGCTGGCGCCCCAACCTGCGGAAGGCAGGATCTGAGGCATGAGGTTGGGTGCCTCGGCTATTTCGCTCGCATCGAGCTTGGCGAGCAGGCCGGCACGATAGGCGCGCAGAGCCCAGAAGCGTGCGACCATGATGATGTCGAAAGGCGGATCGAGTTTTTGTGATTGTATCTTGGCGACGGCGACGGAGGCCGTCTCGACGTCGTATTCAACTTTTGTCTTCGTCGCCTGCTGGAAAGGAGTAGCGATCACATCGCTCAGTATCTGATACGGACCACCGAAGTGGGTTACGCGCAAACTGACGTCGTCGGCTTTGGCTGTGCCCCGCAGCCAGCTGGAAACGCCGAATGACGTTCCTGCAACGGCGACCATGAATTGCCTTCGATTGGTATATCTCAGCACATCGCCCTCCACGGCACTTCGTCTTTATGTTTCATTCCTGCAATCGGTGTGCCAAAACTGTCTGTACACAAAGACTGCCAAACGAGAAGCGAGCGTTGCCCAATCGATGCGCAATCGAGTGCTCTTCGTGTGTAAAAGGTATCGTGCTTCATATTGCAATCCGATGGGGTGTGGATCGGGTAGGACTAGGTCGATTGAATCGGC